>Ga0210006_1000232_pt1 | contig 47038 bp, 49 predicted proteins | sample CryGey02umfilter_2_FD_185452 | JGI IMG/M metagenome (GOLD analysis project Ga0210006, IMG submission 185452) | Groundwater microbial communities from aquifer in Utah, USA - Crystal Geyser 4/10/14 0.2 um filter (SPAdes) (version 3) | ecosystem: Environmental > Aquatic > Deep subsurface >... | reverse complement strand
CTCTTCTGAAGCCCAAGGCCAGCAAGCCGGAACTACCACTACCAAGGCTGAAGGCAGCAATATGAACCAAAACCAAACCGGACAACCCTTGTGCTCTAAAACCGGACAACTCTATTTGTTGCCAACACATCGAATGTTTGGTGGGCGCCGATTGCCTAGGAAGGCATGCAGTAAAGGAATAACTGTCAGCCAGCGAGGGTGTTTCAGTGGCGATTTATTCCGTTCGCAGATAATCGATGTATTTGGTGTCCTCTTCCACCAGATGGGTAACCAGAGCGCTCTCGATTGCCAGACCAACCTCAACCCAGCGGCTGATATGATCCGTATTACGGATATCTTCCAGACCCTGCTTGATTCCCTTGATGAGTTCCTTATGGATTTGGGCGTGCTCGACAGCCTTCGGGTAAGTTTTTTCCTTGAATAATCGTTCCTCATGCGCGAAGTGGGCAAGCGCATCATCCAGAATCAGCTTCATGATGCGCAGGATGTTGTCCTTATCGCGCTGCTGACTGGCGATTTCTTGATTGAGCATGTTGACCAGATCGATGAAATGCTTGTGCTCGGCATCAATTTCCGGATTGGACATACTGAGCGCATCTGCCCATTCGGTTCCCCAAGGTTTCGTTTCCATCATTTACTCTCCGATTAACTTGTAACAATTCTAGCACATAAATCTGATCCGCATCGGGTCAATATATTCATCATGCCTATTTCTCCGGCTACGGGCGCGCTTGATCGATGATCTTGCGGATGTCGTAGTGCTTCGAGCCACCAGCCTGCCTGACGAGGTCGGCCATGACAGGGCTTCAGCTAAAGTTTCAGCGTTTCAATGAGCAAGCTTTCGTTTTCCTGATTGACCTTGCGGCAATCCGGCGCCGTTCCCTCTACATCAAGCAGGTAGGATTGAATTGTTTTCTGGGCTGATTTGGACAGGTACCAGCCGAGCGGAGGTTGTCCTGCGCCTTCTGTCTTGCACATGCGGAAGTGATAAAACTCGCCTTTGTTGTCATTTCTGGTCCACGCTTCCAGTCGGCTGGCTTCCTCCGCAGCACGACCGCTGCGTACCTTCTCATAGGTTTTGAAGGTAGAGCGTACCTCGTAACCGAACCGGACAGGTTCATAGTCTGTTGGACTTTCAGCCAGATCCGGAGGCAACCCTGGGTCGCTGCTGATCAGAATCACGACAGGTTTGATCCTCTGCTTTCCATTGGGCGTTTCCCCGTTACAGGAGAACTTCTTGCAGGCCAGGTCGAGAATCTCAAATGCAGTCTCGGCGCCATAATTCTCGAACAGGCCACCGTCCTGCAAACGACCTGCGATTTTATCCTTTTGCTTCCACATGCCCGGCGGGCTGACCATCGGGAAGCGGGCACTGTTATGCGCCGCTGTGGACATGCGAATATCGCGTTCGAGGATCACCAGCTGATCTTTGGCGCGGGCGAATGTATTCCTCTCTTCTTCATCCTCGCTTCCGAAGCGCAGGTTGCTGGCCACAATGCGCCTGCCGTTATCGGCCCAGGTGGCATTGAGAAACAGCATCGGGGTACCTGCCTTTGCACCCAGTTTGCCTATGCTGGTGTTCAGCACGTCGATCCCGGTTTCTTCATAAAAAGCTCTCTCCCAACCCTGTTCCAAAGCTTTCGCGCGGTCAGGAAACCAGGGGAAGGGCCAGAATCGCTGGGCCAGATCAGGATAGAGCATGGCCGAGGTGTTCGGCCCGAGAAAGTCGTGTCCCAGAATGCGCTGGGTGCATTTCATCACGCCGTCCTGCAAACAGGGTTCCTTGAGCTGCTGTGCTGGAACTTCGAGAAGAGCGCGGTAAACGGTCGCGCCAACAGAACCGCCCGAAACGCCGCTGATGGCAAAATTTCGCTCAGCGAACTGCGCGGATTTCTCATGCAGGTCGCCCAGCACGGTGGCTGTCCAATAGGCGGCGCGGATGCCGCCACCGGCAGTGGCAACCACCACAAAGGGGGTTTCCTGTTCAGCAGAAAGCTTGTTGGCCGTGGCCCAATTTTCAAGCGCCTGGGAAACGGTCGGACGATCATTGACTGTCACTCCGTTCTCGAATTTGCGAATCTCATGGTTGTCATTCCAGAAGCTGGAGATCAGAGCGACAAGCAGAAGAAGTGTCAGCAGCGGCAGGCCTCTTTTATCGGCTGCGTAGCTCATCAGGCTGCCAACCGGTAACCAGGTGGCCCCCCAGATAAAGAACAGGATGAGTGCGCCAAAATAGGAACCCTGCGAGACCGGGTCAAGATTGCCCCAGGCGGCCAGAAGCAAAAAGGATGCGAACAGCAGCATCGCAAGGGCCGTACGCCAGAGCTTCCAGTGTTTGGGCTTGAAGAGTTGGGCCGGGCTGGATACGCCGAGCGCCCCCACGAAACTTGAATAGGGAGGCTTATCTTCAATGCCGATATCATTGATTTCGAGTCTGACTGCCGCTGCCCTGGTGAAATTGAAATTGGATCGGCCAAGGGCCGTCGCTACCTTGTGTTGCGCACGACGTCGCCCTGTGACAAAGATACTAAAGCCTATGAGTGCACCTATGGTGTATCCCATCAGGGCATATTGCCCGGCAGAGAACGCAGCAAATGCGAGGACAACAAAAGCCAGCGAGCCGAGCAGGCGCGGCATCCATTTGCGCCAGTAGTTATAGCAAGCTGTGCAGGACGGCGGCTCATGATAGCGGATATCGAGCAGCAGGCGGCACCAGCCCCATATGCTGAAGGCCCAGGCGGTTGCCGCCAGCAGGTCCTGCCAAATCTTGCCGTCCTCGACATCGCCAATCAGCAGATCCTGCCCCTGATCGCTCAACAGAAGGCCCAGGCCGATGGCCAGCACAACGATGCTGAAACGACCGCGATTCAGGCAATATGAAAAAGCGCGCATTTTCGCAGCCAATGAGTTTGTCTGGAGTTGATTTGTATTATTCGATGGCATGTTTCCCCCCCCGGTGTGTCATCCCTCGTCAGCACTGATTATAGTCTATGGCTGTCACCTTTGGAAGTATGACCCAACCCTAATAGGTGTTCGAATCCTTTCTCTTAAAGATGGGTCTTGTCTGACTGAGTCTTCCGGGGATAAGACTACGGGCGCGCTTGATCGATGATCTTGCGGATGTCGTAGTGCTTCGAGCCACCAGCCTGCCTGACGAGGTCGGCCATGATGACATCCAGGGTCGGGCGGTGGCTCTTGTAGAGCAGACCGACAGGTTCCTTGTCCTTGAACTTGTAGATCAGGTGCATGGCCTTGTGCAGATCGCTTATGTCGTGCTTTTCCGGAATATCCTTGATGATGCCCTTGAAGTAATCGGCAGTATCGACCTTGTTGAAGGTGATGCAGGGGCTGAGGATATGGATATAGGCAAAGCCCTTATGCTCCAGACCGCCCTTGATCAGCTCGGCACACATCTTGGCATTGCCGGAGTACGCTTGGGCCACATAAGTGGCGCCGTAGGTGAGCATATAGAGCAATGGGCGCATCGGTTCCTCGATACCGCCGTAGGGGGTGGTGTAGGCCTTCATATCGCGGCGTGAGGTGGGCGAGCTTTGCCCCTTGGTCAGGCCGTAGATGTGATTATCCATCAGCACATAGGTGAGATTCACATTGGTGCGTGCCAGATGCGGCATGTGACCGCCGCCGATGGAGAAGCCGTCGCCGTCGCCGCCAGACACCAGCACGTCGAGATCCGGCCGCGCCAGCTGTACGCCTGTGGCCACGGGGCCGGCACGCCCGTGCAGGGTGTGCATCTTGTAGGCCTTGAGGAAGTAGGGCAGGCGTGAGGAGCAGCCGATGCCCGATACATTGACCAGATTGGTCGGGTCGATATTCAACTCAGCCAGCGCACGGTATACGCCGGAGAGCACGCCGTAGTTGCCGCAGCCGGCACACCACACCGGATGCACGCCCGATTCGTAGTCCTTGGGGCGCATGGGTTTGATAGGAATCGTATCACTCACAACTTCTTCCTTGTTCATAGCAGTTCCCTGACCTTGGTCCCGATCTGCTTCGGCGTGAATGGCAGACCGCTGCACACGGCATGCGATACGGGCTTGATCGCGGTCTGCGCCCGGATGAGCTGCGCCAGTTGCCCCTGATGGTTGACCTCGACGACCAGCACGGTCTTGCATGTTTTGGCGAAGGCCTCGAACTGTGCCACCTGCATCGGCCAGATCAGCTTGGGATAAAAACCCTTCACATGCACGCCATCGGCTTTCAGATGTGCAATGGCCTCGCGCACCACGCCGATGGTGCTGCCCCAGGCAATAATGCCGACATCGGCCTGCTCTTTTGCCTTGCCATCAATCTCGACGGGCCTGTATGCATCCGGCAGGGCTTTAAGTTTATCGAAGCGCTTGGCATTCATGGCCTCGTGGTTGGTTGCCGCATAGTTCGGCGTGCCAACCTCATCGTGCTCCAGTCCCGTGGCGATATGCAGGGCGCAGGGCGTGCCCGGATCGGCCATGGGCGAGATGAAATCCTCGGTCATGGCATAACGCTGGTATTCGCCTTCACCATCCCAGCGTTTGCGTTCGACTACTTCGATGCTATCCGGATCTGGTGCTGCGATGGTTTGCGATGAAAAGGCCAGCGAGCTTTCGGAGAGCAGAATAACCGGGCAGGCATAGGTTTCGGCCAGATTCAGTGCATCCACGCTCATCGAGACACAGTCGGCCACATTTTCCACCGAGAGCACGATGCGCGCGGCATCGCCGTGGCTGCCATATACGGCGGCGAACAGATCGGATTGCTCATGCTTGGTGGGCAGGCCTGTGGAAGGGCCGCCGCGCTGCACATTGACCACCACCACCGGGGTTTCGCTCATGAAGGCAAAGCCCAGCATCTCGCTCATCAGCGACAGGCCCGGCCCGCTGGTGGCGGTCATGGCCTTTTTGCCGGCAAAGGATGCGCCGACCACCTGCGAAATCGAGGCAATTTCATCCTCGGCCTGAATCAGCGTTCCACCCATCTTGGGCAGGTTCACGGCCAGATATTTGGCAATCTCGCTGGCAGGTGTAATGGGATAGGCCGAATAGAAACCCAGTCCCGCAATCAGTGCACCAAGGCCGATGGCCTCATTGCCTGACAGCATAATGACGTCCTTGACCTCACTACCTTCGGGTAGCCGCCAGTCATCCGTTTTGCTCAGTTCTTCCGCATGCTCCGCCCCCTTCTCAAAGGCCGCCAGATTGGCCTGCACCACATCCTCACCCTTGGAGGCGAAGGTATCGGCAAGCACCATCTTCAGGGCCTTGGCGGGGATGCCGAAGAGGTGGGACAGGGCACCGAGCGCCACCATGTTCTTGGCCTTTTTCAATCCCAGTTGTTTGGAGGTTACGGTCATCGGGATGGGATAGGCATGCACACCCTCGGGAATCTCCGGAGAAAAGCTGTCGTCATAAACCACTGCCGTGCCGGGCAGAAGGCGCTCACGATTGATTTCATACGCCTCGCTGTTCAGGGCGCAGAAGATATCGAAGGTGTTACCCGGATTGTGCAGCGCTTCGCTTCCGGTACGTACCTGATACATGGCGTAGCCGCCGCGCACCTCGGCGGGGAAGGTTTTGAAGGTGTATACCTCAAGCCCCGAGCGGGCACAGGCAGCAGCGATAAAATCGCCGGTAGAGATGATGCCTTCGCCTCCGTCGCCGGCGATTCGGATGATCAGGTTATTTCTCGGCATGCTTATATGTTCTGTCCCGGTGAGCTGTATCTTGATCTGAGTGTAGCAGGCCGTGTCGCAAGGGCAAATAAGCATTGTTTGCATGTATTGGCACATAAGCAGATGCGCCGCTACACTGCCGCCCGATGATCGAACTAGACGCCCAACAGAAAACCAGAAACTTCTCCATTATTGCCCATATCGACCATGGCAAATCAACCCTTGCCGATCGTCTGATCGAGGAAACGGGTGCGCTGGCCGAGCGTCAGATGAAGAAGCAGGTGCTCGATTCGATGGATCTGGAGCAGGAGCGCGGCATCACCATCAAGGCGCAGACTGCCACCCTGCAATACAAGGCAAACGACGGGCAGATCTACACCTTCAATCTGATCGACACACCCGGGCATGTGGATTTTGCCTACGAGGTGTCACGCTCGCTGCAGGCCTGCGAGGGCGCGCTGCTGATTGTCGATGCCACACAGGGCGTGGAAGCGCAGACCCTGGCCAATGTTTATCTGGCGCTGGAAAATAATCTGGAAATCATTCCGGTGATCAACAAAATCGACCTGCCGAGTGCCGATATCGAAGAGGCCAAAAGGCAAATCGAGGATGTGATCGGGCTGGATGCCTCCGAGGCGATTGCCGTCTCCGCCAAGACAGGTGAGGGCATTCATGATGTGCTCGAAGCCATTGCCCTGCGCATTCCTCCGCCGAAGAATCACAATGAGCGGCCGCTGCGCGCACTGGTGGTCGATTCGTGGTTCGATTCCTATGTCGGCGCTGTAGCTCTCGTGCGCGTGTTCGACGGTGTGATGAAGAAGGGCGACAAGATTCGTCTGATGTCGATGACCACGGCTGCTGCCTACGAGATACAGGATGTGGGTGTGTTTCTGCCGGCACCGTTTTCCGTGCCGCAATTGGGCTCGGGTACGGTGGGTTTTATGATTGCCGGTATCAAACAACTGGCCGATTTGAAGGTGGGCGACACCGTCACTCTGTTGCGCAACCCTGCCGAGAAAGCGCTGCCTGGTTACCGCGAGCCGCAGCCCATGGTGTTCTCAGGCCTGTATCCGGTGGATTCGGCCGATTATGCCGATCTGCGCGATTCCCTGGAAAAACTGCATCTCAACGATCCGGCTTTCACCTTCGAGCCTGAAAACTCGTCGGCGCTGGGTCTTGGCTTCCGCTGCGGCTTCCTCGGTATGCTGCATATGGAGATTGTGCAGGAGCGGCTGGAGCGCGAATATGATCAGAATCTGATCACCACGGCGCCGAGCGTGATTTATCGTATGACGCTGACCAACGGCAGCAGCTTTGAGACCTCCAACCCCAGCGAGTTTCCCGATCCGGTGACCATTGCCCGCATTGAAGAGCCGATGGTGAAGGCTAACATCTTTATGCCGGAAGAGTTTGTCGGCGTGATGATGAAGCTGTGTCAGACAAGGCGCGGCATTCAACAGAATATGACCTTTATCGGGCAGGGGCGGGTCATGCTGACCTATATGCTGCCACTGGCCGAGATGGTGATTGATTTTTACGACAGGCTGAAATCGCTATCGCGTGGCTATGCCTCGATGGATTACGAGCTCTCCGAATTTCAGGCCAGTGATGTGGTCAAGCTCGATATCCTGGTGCATGCGGAGCCGGTGGATGCGCTTTCCCTGATTGTGCATCGCTCGATTGCCGAGTCGCGCGGTCGTGAGCTGGTGAAGAAACTGCGCGAGTTGATACCGAGGCAGCAGTTTGATGTTCCCTTGCAGGCAGCGATTGGTGGCCGTATCTTGGCCCGCGAGACGGTTAAGGCCGTGCGCAAGAATGTGACCGCCAAATGCTATGGCGGCGACATCACGCGCAAACGCAAATTGCTGGAAAAGCAGAAAGCAGGCAAAAAACGCATGAAGTCCATTGGTAGTGTGGAAGTGCCGCAGGAGGCGTTTCTGGCTGTGCTCAGGCTGGGCGAGGAGAGTTAGTGTTATCAGATTTTTCATCCAAGAAAGAAAAACCGGCATGGCGCGAATGGCTGGAGTCGCTGCTGGTGGTGGCGATTATCGCCATTCTGGTGCGCAGCTTCGTAGTCGCACCGTTCAAGATTCCCTCGTCGAGCATGGTGCCGACGCTGGAAGTCGGCGATTATATTTTCGTGCTGCGCTACCCCTACGGCCTGCGTATTCCCTTCACTGATATGCAGTTTTTCGCGCATCCGCCCAAGCGCGGCGATGTGGCGGTGTTTGATTTTCCCGAGGATCGCAGCAAGGACTACATCAAGCGCATCATCGGCCTGCCCGGCGATATGATTGAGTATACCGACAACAAGCTGTCCGTTAATGGCGTGGAAATGCCGTTGACCCTCGAAGGCCGGCGTACCTATTTCCTGGCTGATGGCGAGGCGGATGTTTCCGAACGCTTCACAGAGAAATTGTTCGATGTGGAGCACGCCGTGCTGCGCAAGGATTATTCGATTCGTGACGGCGCATGGAAGGTGCCTGAAGGCATGTTCTTCGTGCTTGGCGATAATCGCAACAATTCCAGAGATTCCCGATTCTGGGGCTATGTGCCGCAGTCATTTCTGGTCGGCCATGCAGCCATCGTCTGGTGGTCCTGGGACGGTCATGCTCAGAAGGTGCGCTGGGAGCGTCTCGGCCATCTGGTTGAGTAAGGCATCGATCTGACATTGAACGACGTAGTCACAAGCGCATCCCGACTGGAGTCCCAACTCGGTCATAGCTTTCGCGATGCCAGCCTGCTGCAACAGGCCCTGACCCATACATCCGCCGAATTGCCGCATATGGAGCGACTCGAGTTTCTTGGCGATGCAGTGCTCGGCATGATTATCGCCGAAGAGTTATACCGACGCTTCCCCATCGAAGAGGAGGGCAAGCTTACCCGCATGCGGGCTGCACTTGTCTGTCGCGCCGGTCTGCTGCAGGTGGCCAGGCTATGGGATGTTGATTCCCTGCTTGTCGTCGGCCCCGGTGAACGCAATGCCGCAGGGAAGGTGCGCTCGGAGTCCATCTGTGCCAATGCCGTCGAGGCGGTGATCGGCGCGTTGTTTCTCGATGCCGGCTGGCCGCTTGTACAACAAATTGTGGTGCAGGCATGGCAGTCGCAACTTGCCGGGGCAGGGAAGGCGGACGGACGCGACGCCAAAACGCGCCTACAGGAATACACCCAGGCCCAGAATTGGGGCTTGCCCGAGTATGTGGTCAACGATCATGGCACTGAGCACAGCCCGCGCTTTTCGGCGCATTGTCTGGTGCGCGGCGAGGATTTGGGGCATGGTGTTGGCGAGCGTAAAAAAACAGCAGAATCCGAGGCGGCAAAGCAGGCATGGAAGAAACTGAATCCTTAAATCTCCCGGACTCTCAGAATCCGGATTATCGCTGTGGAACGGTGGCCCTTTTAGGTCGGCCGAACGTCGGCAAATCCACGCTGATGAATCGCATCATCAAGGCCAAGGTGGCCATTGTCACACCCAAGCCGCAAACCACACGCCACCGCATTCTGGGTATCCATACCGATGAGCACGCCCAGATCGTGTTTGTCGACACCCCCGGTATCCACAAGGGCGAGAAGCAGCTTAATCGCAATATGGTGCGCGTGGCCTATGCCGCAGCCGAAGAAGCCGATGTGCTGGTGATCATGCAGGATGTATCCAAGCCGCTGGACCGTGCTACCAGAGAATTGATTACGGGGTTTGCCAGTGGCCGACTCAAGCAGCCGCGCCTGCATGTGCTCAACAAGGTGGATCAGGTGGCCGGTCGCTCCCTGCTGCCGCGTCTGGCCGAGGTGCAGCAGCTCGATCCGGATGCTGTGGCTTATATCCCGCTTTCCGCCAGAAGGGGCGAGCAGGTGGATTCGCTGCTCAAGGAACTCGTTGCCCGGCTGCCTGTGGCGCCGGCGATTTATGCTGCCGACTGGTTTACCGACCAAAGCCAGCGACAACTGGCTGCCGAATATGTTCGCGAGCAGGTGTTTCTTGCCATGCAGCAGGAGATTCCCTTTCAGACAGCCGTGGAGATCGAGGCCTTCGGTGAGGATGAGAACGGCATGTCCATTGAGGCTGCGATTCTGGTCGGCAGCGAACGCCACAAGCCGATGGTCATCGGCAAGGGCGGGGAGCGCATGAAGTCGATCGGCACCCGTGCGCGCAAAGGTCTGGAGACCCTGTTTGATTGCCATATTGATCTAAGACTGTGGGTTCGGGTGCAACCCGACTGGTTTGATAATCCGGGGAGACTACAGGATCTGGGACTCGACGGTTGATTCCGTCAGGAATATTTGAACATGGTTGAACTGCAGGATGCTGCCTTCCTGCTGCGGCGGATTGCCTATGGCGACAGCTCCTACATCATCCATGTTCTGGGCCAGAGCCACGGCAGACTGACATTGATGGCACGCGGTGCCAGACGTCCCAAAAGCCCGTTCCGGGCAAGCCTTGAACCACTGCATATGCTGCATCTCACCTGGCGCCCGGGGCGTACCGGTATGGGTACGCTGGTGGATGTCGATCGTGGTGTGGAAATGGTGAATGGGGCGCATAGCCCGGAAGGGTTGCAGCTTTGTGCTGTGGCCGCGCACATTTTTCAGGAGGGTGATCCGCAGGGCTTTGATGAGTTGCAGCGTGCCTTCGGCCTGCTTGCGACCCGCTCTCCGCAGGACGGTATGCTGGCCGGCGTGTGGTCCCTGCTTGATGATCATGGCCTGCTCGGGCCACTGGATCATTGCTGGCAGTGCGGTTCGGCCAGCGAGCAGCTTTTCTGGTCTGAGGCGGAATGTCGCTGTAAGGTCTGCGGTGGCGGTGAGATGCTCAATCCCGGCTTGCGCCGTGCCGTGCCGGCAGTAATGACCTCAGCGCGGGTTAAGTTGTCGGCAGCGGATTTGACGATGTGGGCCCGGATGATACAGGATGTTTTACGACGGCATGGAATCAGGCCGATGAACGTGGTTTAGACAATTTCAAAGTATCGGAGGAAAGATGCATCTGGGCGTTAATATCGATCATATCGCCACCTTAAGGCAGGCGCGCAAAACCACCTATCCGGACCCTGTAGCGGCTGTCGGCCTGTGTCTGGCCGGAGGGGCGGATGGTATTACGGCACATCTGCGCGAGGACCGGCGGCATATCGTTGATGATGATATGCATCGTCTGGCGGAAATGCCCGGCCTGCACCTGAATATGGAGATGGCGGCAAGCAATGAAATGGTGGCTATTTGCTGCAAGCTTAAGCCGCTTGCCGCCTGTCTTGTGCCGGAAAAGCGCGAGGAGTTGACCACCGAGGGTGGACTCGACGTGGCAGCACATCAGGCTCGACTGGCCAGTGTGGTGGCTTGCCTGACGGAGGCCGGTTCACGTGTGTCGATGTTTATTGATCCCGATGCGGCACAGGTGAAGGCATCACATGCCATTGGCGCGCCGGTGATTGAATTGCACACCGGGCACTATGCCAACCTTTCCGGCACAGCACAGCGCGAAGAGCTGGCACGTATCGTTGCCGCAGCCAAGCTGGCTGCCGATCTTGGCCTTATTGTGCATGCCGGACACGGACTGACACTGGAGAATACCCCGGCAATTGTCGCCATTCGCGAGATTGAGGGTCTGAATATCGGCCATGCGATTGTCGCCGATGCTGTGTTCAAGGGGCTGGAATGTGCGGTGCGTGACTTCAAGGATGTGATGCGCAGGTGATTGTCGGCATTGGCACAGACCGATTGCTGATCTCACGCGTTGCACAGGCATTGGCGCGATTCGGGGTGCGATTCGAGCAGCGGGTGTATACGGAGCATGAGCTGCGTCAGGCTGAAGCAAGAGGCAATACAGCGCGCCGCCTGGCCATGCTATTTGCAGCCAAGGAGGCTGTTGCCAAGGCTCTGGGAACGGGATTCCATCAGGGTGTGGCACCCAAACATATCGAAACCATTCATCAGGCATCCGGCAAGCCGGAGGTTTTTTTGCATGATGGTGCGGCCGATGCTGCACGAAGACTCGGTGTGGATACGGTGCATGTATCGCTGACCGATGATGATGGCGTGGCTATGGCCTTTGCCGTGGCCGAGTCGCTGGAAAGGTCAAAATCCGGGGGGGCGGGGCTATGAATATGAAGCACATTTTAACAGCAGAGCAGATGCGACAGGCGGATGAGGCTGCAATAAGCGGTGGTGTTTCCGCCTTCGAGTTGATGCAAGCTGCCGGACGCGCCGTGGCCGACATGGCCCAGTGGGTTGCGCCGGATACGGGCCGTATCGTGATTGTTGCAGGCTCTGGCAATAACGGCGGCGATGGTTATGCGGCGGCCAAGTGGCTTTCAGAGCGCAATGTGCGGGTGACCGTGGTGGCGCTTACTGATCCGGCAGAGCTTGATGAGGATGCAGCAGAGCATGCGCGGATGGCCGAGCTGGCGGGGGCAAAGATTCGCCCGGCTTGCGAGACATCCGACCGGGAATTTCTCGTGTTCTGGTTGAATCGCGCCATGCTGGTGGTGGATGCCATATTCGGGACCGGTCTGAATCGTGATCTCGATGGCTGGATGCGTGAGGCCGTGGAGATTATCAACACCTCGGATCGACCGGTGCTGTCCGTGGATATGCCAAGCGGCATCAACAGCGATAACGGCAAGGTGATGGGTGCCGCCATCAAGGCTGAGTGGACCCTGCCGATAACCGCCATCAAATGGGGACATTGGCTGGACGAGGGGAGGCTGCATCACGGCAACCTGTTGCCGCCTGCCGATATCGGTATCGACCTGAGTGGGATTGCAGCCGAGACACATGTGCTGGGGGAGAAGGTGTTCAAGGCACTCACACCGCCGAGTCGGCCCGATTTGCATAAGGGAAGTTTCGGGCATGTATGGGTGTTCGGTGGTTCCCAGGGATTCACAGGCGCCCCCAGGTTGGCGGCCATGGGCTCCATGGCGGTGCACACAGGCTTGGTGAGTATTGTCTGTCCTGAGGATGTTTATGCCTTACTTGCCTCTTCAAGTCTTGAGGCCATGGTACACAGTGACTCGTCGGAAGCATGGCCTGTAGCGTGGAAAAAAGCCGATGCCGTGGTGGCAGGGCCCGGATGGGGGCTGAATCAGCAGGAGGCCTTGAGGATGTTGCTTTGCAGCGACCGGCCGTTGCTGCTTGATGCCGATGCGCTGAATATGCTGGCTGCACAGGATAAACTGAAGAGCCTGGCTATCGGGCGAAAGGCCATCACGGTGTTTACTCCGCACGCAGGCGAGGCAGGCCGTCTGCTTGCTTGTACAGCTGCACAGGTGCAGCAGGACAGACCTGCAGCCTTGCGCCGTCTGGTTGATCTGTTGCAGGGCTGGGTGGTGCTCAAGGGTGCGCAAACTCTGATAGGTGCCCCCGACGGACGTTTGTGGTTATGTCCTTTTGGCGGCAGCCGTCTGGCTACGGCAGGAAGTGGCGACGTGCTTAGCGGCATGCTTGGCGGTTTGTTGGGGCAGGGTATGCCTGTGGAGCAAGCCCTGGCTGCCGGTGTTGCTCTGCATGCCAAGGCAGGCGACGAGAAGGGCTGGCATCGCGCCGGACAGTTGCCGGATAAAGTGGCTGAACTCAGGGATGCAATGTTGTGATGGTGCCTCTTAACTTTGCCTGCCCGGCGTGATAGAATAGGGCCATAACTGAGGGAGCTCCATGCCGGCGATAAAACATTCAGAGAAGAACAGGCCACTTTCACCCCGACTATCTGTGTATCGCTGGCAGATTCCCATGATGGCCAGTCTCGCGCATCGCGCCAGCGGCATGGTGCTGGCCTTGTTTGTCCCCGTTTACCTTTTCCTCCTGACCGGTCTGACTAACTCCCCCGAAGATTTTTCACGTATGCTCGACTGGATGCACGCATGGCCCGGGCGTTTAATCCTGTGGTTCACCGGCGTGGCCCTGTTTTACCATATGGTCAATGGTATCCGCTTTATTCTGCTTGATGCCGGCTGGTTTGAAGCGCGTGAGTCCATGCGCATAACGGCACGTGTGAGCATGGGGGCCGGGGTGCTGGCCGCACTGCTGCTGGGGAGCTTTTTATGGTGATGATGTGTTAGGAATCAACCGTTTCGGTACGGCGCATAACGGTCTCGGCGACTGGTATGTACAACGCCTGACTGCCGTGGTTGTCGCGCTGTTGTTGCCGCCTGCTTTTGTACTGTTGCTAAGCGTATACAACGGAACGCTGGATCAGATGCAGCTGCTCGATCTGGTCGATGGCTATATCGGCCGTATGTTGCATACCCTGCTGCTGATTGCCCTGCTGACCCATGCCCATCTTGGCGTGAAGGTCATTGTTGAGGATTACGTGCATTTCGCCGCCCTGCGTATTCCGTTGATGGGGACGGTAATGATTGGTCTTGCCGCCTTCGGTATCTGGTGGCTTTCCGTGACCTGGGCCTGGGGTAGTTAATGGCATATCTTTCTTCTGAAAAGGTTGAACATCACTTTCACGATGTGGTGATTATCGGCGCGGGTGGCGCGGGATTGCGCTGCGCTTTGCAGCTGGCCGATGCCGGGCATCGTGTTGCAGTGATTTCCAAAGTGCTGCCAACACGCTCGCATACGGTGGCCGCACAGGGTGGCATCAATGCAGCTCTCGGTAATATCGTCTCCGATCACTGGTTGTGGCATATGTATGACACCATCAAGGGTTCGGATTATCTCGGCGATCAGGATGCCATCGAGTATATGTGTCGTGCAGCACCCTTGCTTGTGCATGAGCTTGAGCATCAGGGCGTGCCTTTTTCCCGGCTGGAGAATGGCACAATTTATCAGCGTCCGTTTGGCGGCCAGTCGCGCGAATTCGGTGAAGGCGGGCAGGCCACACGCACCTGTGCGGCAGCGGATCGCACCGGACATGCCATTCTGCATACGCTTTACCAGCAGAACCTGCGTTCCGGCACGCATATCTATGAAGAATATTTTGCCCTTGATCTGATTACTGATGATGATGGTTGTCAGGGTGTGATGACCTGGGATATTGCCAGAGGCGAATACCATCTGTTTCAGGCCAAGGCAGTGATTCTGGCGACCGGTGGGGCGGGTCGCGTCTACAAGATTACTACCAATGCCCATATCAATACCGGTGACGGCGGAGGCCTGGCCTTGCGCGCCGGACTGCCGGTTGAGGATATGGAGTTCTTCCAGTTTCACCCGACCGGCATTGCCGATGTCGGGCCGCTGATTACCGAGGGTGTGCGCGGCGAGGGTGGTTATCTGCTCAATTCCGAGGGTGAGCGTTTCATGCAGCGCTATGCGCCGACGGCCGGCGATCTGGCCAGTCGCGATGTGGTCTCAAGGGCCATCGCTCTGGAGGTTCGTGAGGGGCGCGGTTGCGGTCCGAACAAGGATTATGTGCTGCTCAAGCTCGACCATCTTGGCGAGGAGCTGATTCTTTCCAAGTTGCCCAATATTCACGAGCTGGCGCTGCGTTTTGCCGGTGTGGATTGCACCAAAGAGCCGATTCCTGTGCAGCCGACCATGCATTACACCATGGGCGGTGTGCCAACCAATCGTTTTGGCGAGGTGGTGTGTCCGAAGGCCGATGACAAGGAAGCGGTCATGCCTGGCTTGTACGCCATCGGGGAAGGGGCCTGTGCATCAGTGCATGGCGCCAATCGTCTGGGTGGTAATTCATTGCTGGAGATCGTGGTCTTCGGTCGGGCATGCGGCAATCAGGTACACAAGCGTTTGCGCAACCAGCGCTACCATCCGGCCATCAGTCCGGATTGCTGGCAGCCGGGTGTGGCGCGGGTACAGCGCTGGCTGGACTCGGCAGGCAACAAGGAGGGAATCAAGGTTTCCGACTTGCGCGCTGCCATGCAGAGCGTCATGCAGGAACATTTCAGTGTCTATCGCACCGAGGAAGTGATGTCCGAAGGTGTTAAATTACTTGATGAGCTCGCCGCACAGCTTGATACGGCACGCATTGAAGACGGTAACAGTATTTTTAATACGGAGCTGATCGAGGCGCTGGAGCTTGAACATCTGATGGGACTGGCGCGCGTGACTGCAGCCGGTGCCCTGGCAAGGCGCGAATCGCGCGGCGCACATGCGAGGGACGATTATCCGAAGCGTGACGATAAAAAATGGCTGCAACACACGCTGGCCAGCATTAAGAATGGCAAGGTCAAACTCGACTACAAGCCGGTGCGCCTGCAACCGATGACGGTGGAATCCTTCCCGCCGAAGGAACGGGTGTACTGATGAGCGAAACCATCCGCCTGGAAATCTATCGCTACGACCCTGAGGGTGATGCCAAGCCGACCATGCAGGCCTACGAGGTGCCTGTATTGAAGCCCGGCATGAAGTTGCTTGATGCACTGAATTACATCAAATGGAATCTGGATGGCACCCTGACTTACCGTCGCTCCTGTGCTGAAGGGGTATGCGGTTCCGATGGTATGAACATCAATGGTGTGAATGGTCTGGCCTGCATCACCGATGTGGCTGGCCTAAAACAGCCGATTCGAGTGCGCCCATTGCCCAGCATGCAGGTGATTCGCGATCTGGTGGTTGATACCACGCACTTTTTCGAGCAGTACCGCTCCATCAAGCCATGGTTGCAAGCCGTGTCGCCGGTGCCTGAGCATGAGCGCCTGCAATCGGTTGAAGAACGCGCGGCGCTGGATGGTATGTATGAATGCGTGCTGTGCGGTTGCTGCACCACGTCCTGCCCGTCATGGTGGTGGAACGGCAATCGTTTTCTGGGGCCGGCAGCGCTTTTGCAGGCAGACCGCTGGATCAGGGATACGCGTGATGAGGCGGCCGGTCAGCGTCTTGATGCCCTCGAAGATGCATTCAAACTGTACCGTTGTCATCAGATTATGAACTGTATGGAGGCATGCCCCAAGGGCCTTAACCCGACGGCGGCCATCAACCATATCAAACGGACCCTGCTGGCCCGTAAGTCCTGAGTTACATGACACAAGGTGAATCTTCTCCACATGATATGGAGTTGCGCAGGTTGCGTTACCGCCTGAAGCGCCTCGGTATGCTGGAGCTTGAGGAGTGGCTGGCCCGGCTGGAGCCGGCACTGAGCCGTGGGGATGGGCCGGTAATACAGGCAGCACAGCAGCTCATGGACATGGAAACGCCCCAATTGGTTGCCATGATGCATGCTGAAACGCCCTTGCCGGAGGTTCTGCGCCCGTGGCTTGAGGGAGGGAACAACTGATGCACATGTTGTTTGTACTCCTTTTTGCCATGTCGATTTTTTCGGGGTGCACGTCACCACCCCCGCATCGCGCTGATTCGGAGGTGGTAAAAACACCGACCATCGAGATGCAGTCCTTTCTTATTCAACCTCAGCATCTCGATATGGGCAGTGTGATGGAGGGGGAAGAAGCGCAGGCAACTCTGTTCGTACGCAACACGGGCCTGTTGCCTTTGCATATCGCCGAGGTCTACTCAGAGTGTGGTTGTACAGTCGGTTCCGTGGCTAGCCAGGAAGTGCCGCCGGGTGGTTTCACCACCCTAGATGTGCGCATCGATACGACCGCCAAGGGTGAGGATATCGTCAAAAAGATCACGGTGATCGATCTGCTGGGGAACAAGGAGGAGGCGTGGCTTACCCTGCGCGTGAAGGAAAATCCGCATGCCGGTGATATGAGTGGGCGTGGCATCTTCAGCGGTAAATGCGCTGCCTGTCATGTTGTCCCGGCTGCGGGCAAGGTGAAGGGCGAGGATATTTATGCTGCAGTCTGCGCCATGTGCCATGGTGTGGAGGGCAGGGGGGCGTACGCGCCGAAGCTGCGCGGGCAGGATGTTGATGCTCTTCGTTTAATCCTGCAACATGGCATCGACCGCCGTATGCCGGCCTTCTCCCGGGAAAAGGGCGGGCCATTAAGTCCCCACCAGATCGTCGAGCTGACAAATTGGCTTTCAGGGCTGGACGAGTGAAGATGAAGACGTTATAAATGCGCCATGAAAAAAAGCACTGTAATAGCCCCCTCAATTTTATCCGCTGACTTCGCCGATCTGGGCGCAGAAATACGAGCCATCGATGTTGGTGGTTGCGACTGGATTCATTTCGATGTGATGGACGGTTCCTTTGTCCCGCCGATCACTATCGGTGACAATGTGTGCAAGGCCGTACGGCCGCACACCAAGCTGCCCATCGATGTGCATCTGATGGTCAATCATCCCGACACGCAGGTGGAGGGTTTCATTAAGGCCGGTGCCGATTATGTCACCGTGCATCAGGAAGCCTGCATTCACCTTGAGCGTACACTGCAATACATTCGTTCACTCGGTGCCAAGGCTGGTGTCAGCCTGAATCCGGCCACACCGGTGTCGACCATCAAACACGTGCTGCACTGCGTTGATCTGGTGCTCTTGATGAGCGTTAACCCGGGTTATGGCGGTCAGTCATATATCCATGCCGTGACCGACAAGATCAAAGAAGCACGCAAGATGCTTGATGATGCCGGTTGTGATGCGCGACTTCAGGTGGATGGCGGCGTGAATACGGCGACCATGGCTGAAGTGGCTGCTGCTGGTGCCGATACCTTTGTTGCCGGTTCTGCTGTGTACGGCAAGCCTGATTACGCGGCTGCCATCAAGGAACTACGCGAATTGGCCGATAACGCCTGATTGCAATGGCGGACATGATATGTCCGCTATTTGTTTTTTTTTGTTTGAACTTGTTTGAACTGTATTAAAAAGAAGGGAAGGGCCGCATGGCCAAGGAGGGATTAAATATGAGTGACACACTTGACCATACCCGGCGTAATTTTCTTTACGTAGCCGCCGGTGGCATGGGTGCCGTTGCGGCAGGCGCAACGATCGTGCCGTTTATCGGCAGTATGCTGCCGGCAGCTGATACGCTGGCTGCATCCAAGACCGAATATGATGTTTCTACTGTTGAAGCCGGCCAGCTGGTTGTGATTCAGTGGCAGGGCAAGCCGGTGTTTGTTGTGCATCGCACCGAGGAATTGCTCAAGCAGGTGGATGGGCATGATGAAATGCTCAAGGATGCATATTCCGAGGCCATTGAAGAGGTTTCCGCCGAGTGGATGACGCCGGAGAACCGGAAATATCGTGCCATCAAGCCGGAATACCTGATTGTTGTGGCCAGCTGCACCCATCTGGGCTGCATTCCGCTGTTCAAGCCATCTGCCGGCCGCAAGGAATGGGGCGATTCGGTTCCCGAGAACTGGCCCGGAGGCTGGCACTGCCCATGTCACGGCTCGCTGTACGATATATCGGCCCGCGTGATCAATGGATCGCCTGCGCCGCATAATCTGCATTTGATGCCATATACGTATCTTACTGATACGAAAGTTATGATCGGTTAAGCGGACTAAGGAGGGGAATGTGTTAGATACAATAATGAAATCCAAACTGTTCGGCTGGATCGACGAGCGTACAGGCGCCGAGGCGATTATCAAATCGCAGCTGACAGAATATGAGGTTCCGAAGAACCTGAATTACATGTGGAACTTCGGTTCGCTGGCTCTGCTGGTTCTGGTTCTCCAGATTCTGACCGGCATCTTCCTGGCCATGTACTACAAGCCAAGTGCCGCCCTGACTATGGGTGGTTATACAGTGGCCTTTGATTCGGTCGAACGCATCATGCGCGACGTGAACTTCGGCTGGTTGATTCGCTATATGCACGCGGTTGGCGCTTCAGCCTTCTTTGTCGTGGTATATATGCATATCGGCCGGGGTCTGTATTACGGTTCCTACAAGGGTCCGCGCGAGCTGCTGTGGATTATCGGCGTGGTGATTCTGCTGATTATGCAGGGCGCAGCCTTCTTCGGTTATCTGCTGCCTTGGGGCCAGATGTCCTTCTGGGGTGCGACCGTGATTACCAACCTGTTTGGTGCCTTGCCGGTGATCGGCGGCTTCCTGCAGGAGGTGCTTCGCGGTGGTTTTGCTGTGGGTGATCCAACGCTGAATCGCTTCTTCTCGCTGCATTATCTGTTCCCGCTGTTGCTGGCAGCCATTGTCGGTGGCCATGTGCATGCCCTGCATGTGGTGCATTCCAACAACCCGACAGGTCTGGATGTGCATGCAGGCAAGAGCACGATTCCGTTCCATCCTTACTACACCATCAAGGATGCGTTTGGTGTTGGCGTATTCCTGCTGTTCTACTGCTATGTGGTGTTCTTTAATCCGCAGATGGGTGGTTACTTTATCGAAGTGGATAACTATGTGCCGGCCAACAATCTGCAGACGCCGCCGCATATTGCCCCGGTCTGGTATCTGACTCCGTGGTACACCATCCTGCGCTCCTTTGAGAGCAAGCTGTTGGGTGTGGTAGCCATGGGCGCATCGCTGGCCATTCTGTTCCTGCTGCCCTTCCTGGATCGCAGCAAGGTGCGTTCGGCACGCTATCGCCCGGTCTACCGCCAGATGGTATATCTGTTCTTCGTCACGGTGATTATTCTGGGTTATTGCGGTCATTCCGCTCCTACCCCGACGCTGAAGCTGATCGGACAGATTACAACCGCATACTACTTTGCGTTCTTCCTCTTGCTGCCCTTTGTGCACAAGTTCGAGAAGACGAAGCCGCTACCGGAGGAGATTTAACATGAAGCTGAAGCAATTACTGACAGTAGCATGTATGTCCCTTGCCTTGGCCCTTCCATTTGGCGTACAGGCCAATGAAGGTGGTGTAGCCCTGAAGCATGCCGAGGTTGATGCCTCCAGCCACGAGCAGATCAATCGTGGCCTGACGGTGTTTACCGAGGTATGCATGGGTTGCCATTCGGCGAAGTATGTTACCTACAAGGGTCTGCTTGATTATCCGGAGATTGGCCTTACCCGTGAAGCTGTGGATGAACTGCGTGGCGACAGGCCGATCACCTCCGGGCTGATCACTGATCTGAGCCCGGAAGATGCCACTGTTTCCTACGGCAAGGTTCCGCCTGATCTTTCACTGATCGTCAATGCCCGTCGTGGCGGTGCGAATTATGTGTACTCGATCCTGACCGGCTTCGAGAAAGATCCTGAAGGCAAGATTCTGGATGGTAACTTTAACGAGTACTTCCCGGGTCATCGTATTGCCATGCCAGATCCTCTCGGTTGGCTTGATCATGATGAGGCTGATACCGCTGAACTGGAAGCACAGGCCAATGATGTAGCTGCCTTCCTGACCTTCATCGGCGATCCGCATCAGAACGAACGTCATGCTATCGGTAAATACGTCATGATTTTCCTGATCCTGCTGACAATTGTGCTGTACCTGTTGAAGAAAGAGGTCTGGAAAGACGTTAAGCATTGATACCTGAGTAGTCAGGTTTTGATCTCGAAAGGCCCGCCGCTGTGCGGGCCTCTCTTTTAATAGAACAAGGTATCTTTAAATTGTGAGACCGGAGGGTGATTTAGATGGACTGGATGCTATTGGTGATCATGATACCCTTTATTGCGTTTTGCTGGTGGGCGGGCTTCTTTGCTACCAAACGCTACCGTCAGGCCAAGAATCGTGGTGAGAAATAATCAGTTCGTTTAAGGATACGTAGTCGTGGAAGCCTGGCTTGAAATCGTTATCCGACAAATCATTCTTTATTCCCTGCCCATGCTTATATCACTAAGTGTGGTTGGCATGCTTGAGGCGCGTTTGATATCAAAGCCCATGCCGCACGCCTTTTATCCCTTGAGCTGGAGAGCTGCCTGGCTTCCCTTGCTGGCCTCTATCATGTTTCAGCGTGCTGTTATCTTTTCTCTACCCCGTTATGCACATCCCGGCCTGCATGCCGCAGCTGCCCGTCTGGCCGGCCATGTCCTGCTTTGTGCGCTCGGTTTCCTGCTATACGCCTGGAGTCTCGGTCATCCGGCGGCCATGGGCCTTCCACCCTTGCATCATTGGTGGGCCAAGGTGCTGATGTTCTTTAATCTCTGCATGCTATTTCTTCACCTGCTTCCTTTACCCGGCATGTTGTTCGGTGAGTGGGTCTTGCCGCGCCTTGCAAGGCGCTGGACCAGTTTTGCCATCCTTCTCAAACCATCTGCTTCAGGTGTGATTTTATGGCTATGGGTATTGCTGGCAGCTTCACCTTTACCCGATGCAATCCTGGGTGCTTATGGTATTTTTCCCGTATACGCCCAGATGGCAACCTGGGCGGTTGTCTTTCTACGCTGACAATGGGAGATGTTGTGGGAAAAGCTAAGCAGACAAAAGGGCAGGGAGCAGGCAAGGAGGCTCCAGCCGCACGACCGCAGGCTGTGCTGGCCGGGTTTATGGTGCGCCTTGTCGCTTCACTTTACGATCTGGGCATTATCTTTGCACTGGCTTTCCTTGTGTTTATTCCCGTTACGATGGCGGAACAAAGCCTTGGCGTGATGCCACAATGGATAAAGGGCATGTTGGCCCTGACGGTTTTCTGGGCCTATTTTGTAGGTTTCTGGACGCGAACAGGGGAAACCACAGGTATGCGTCCATGGCGTCTGTCGGTTGTGATGGCCAATAGTGGAGACATTCCAACGCTGGCTGCAGCCAGCATTCGTTTTGCAGTACTTATGGCTACCTGGTTGGCTGCAGGCTTTATCCTGCTTTCCATGCTGACCGGAAAGACTCAGAACACCGCTTACGCGACCGTGGCACTGCTGCCATTTGTCAGTCTCGTTTGCCTTGCCCTGACTGAAAAGAGGCAGGCATTGCACGATCTGTTGGCCGGCGTCATCGTCGTTCGTCGGGCCGCCTTCGGAAGCAAAAATTAATAATCGGGGAAACACAGGCATGACTAAAGTCATTAACGATCAATCTATCATTATGGTTACCGGAGCGTCCTCCGGCCTTGGGCGAGCCATCTGTGTTGCTCTGGGTGGCCTGAAGGCCAATGTGCTTGCTCTGGGGCGTGATGCAGAGGCTCTTGCCGAGACCCAGATGCTGGTGGAGAAGGCTGGCGGACGCTGTTTATGTATCCCGTTTGATCTGCTGAAGTTTGATGGCTACGGCAAGCTTTTTCTGAGTCTGAAAGATCAGGTGCCGCATCTGGACGGGCTGATTCATTGCGCAGGCTCTCTGGATCGTTGCACACCTTTGCAGTACGTGAAGGCGGATGATTTCAGAAAAATGCTGGATATCCATCTGGCGGCACCGAATCTTCTTACCCAGATCATGTTGCCCTTGCTTCGCCGTGCCGAGGCGGCAACGGTGATTTTCACCAGTTGCGATATGCTAAGCGATGATCTGCCCAACTGGCATGGCTATGGCATGGCCAAGCGTGCTCTGGGTTATGCCGCAGCGATGTGGCATATGGAGCACCCAGACAAGCCATACCGTTTTGCCACACTCAATCCCGGCAAGATGCGCACCACGCTGTTCAAGCGTGCCTATGGTGGTATGCATCCCAATGAGGTGCCGACGCCTGAGGGTGCTGCTGAAGGTTTCCTGCGTATTCTTGCTGCATCATCCGAAGCGGTGAACGGAAAATCCCTGCAACTTGAGGATGCGCTGCGTTTGTAGGTGGCGTGTCTGCGTATTGACCCTGTTACGGGGAAATAAAAAAAGGCCGGGAAATCCCGGCCTTTTTTATTGCGGTATGATTTGACGAATTACTTCACTTCATGGCGGATATAGGCGATCAAATCCTGAATGTTATCGTCGGTGAGGTGCGCGACTTTCTCGCCGGCCCGATCCACATGGCGGCCATGACGGATACGAAGATCCAGCAGACGATCATCCAGATCAGCGACTGTGCGCTTCTCGGCAGCATTGCCAATAAGCTTGATGGCTCGAGGGGTTGCATGGCAGGAGGCACAGTTCTTGGCATACAGAGTCTTGCCAGATGCCGGATTGGCCAGATACCTCAGGGAATAAACATAATTAGCAATATCGGCGATGTCCGGATTGCTCAACTGATGGCGTTTGCTGGTCATCAGTGTGCCCGCACGGCCATAGCGCATGGTGTGCACAATGCCTTCCAGATCCAGCTTGGAATACACAAGATTCTTGGCTCCGACGCCTGTCTGTGCACGTCCGTCCGTGCCATGGCATGAAATACAGACGGCCTTAAAGCGCGCCTTGCCATTGGCCAGGCTCGGCGTGTAATCGAAGGTCTGGATATAATCAATGACCGCTTCAATCTCGAGGGCATCAAGGGCGTATTTCTTCGGGGTCATTGCCGTGCCTTCAACACCGTAGGTGATAATACGACGCAGTTCATCACGGCCCACATATTTGGCAATCGCACGATGGTTGCGCGCCGGGAAAGGCTTCAGGCTCTTACCCATGTCTGTGGGTTCACCGTTAGCGCCATGACAGGATGCGCAATTCTTGGCGTAAAGGGCCTTGCCGTCGATGTCGTCGGATGCCGAGGCCAGTGCCGGCATGATCAACAGGCCAAGTACGGCCCCAAGTATAAACCTGTGTTGCATAAATCCTCTCCTTCCTCTGAAATCTCAGACCTAACTATTGACCAGAGAACTGCATAGCGCAAGAGGTGCTTGCGCTATGCAGCTATTTCACACAGAGAAACCGTGAAGATTTACTGATTGGCTACCAAATAAGCGACCACGGCATCGATCTCTTCGGCGTTGAGCTTGTTACTGAAGGATTTCATCATGGTGCCATCGCGGCCATTGGTTACTACATCCTTGAGGACAGCAGCGTCCTTGTTCATGGCATTCACGGCCGTGCCGGTTTTTTTCCTGTCGATTGCATGGCACATAGCGCATTTCTTCTTGAAGATCGCGGCGCCGTCAGGGCCGGCAATGGCGGCCTGTGAACCGAGTCCTAGGCAGGCGGCTGCAATCATAATAGCAAATGTTTTTTTCATGGTTTACTCCTTTGGTGTGTACTCCACGTTTGATGGAGTGATTCTAGACTCTTGGCGGAAGGGTAAAAGGTGCAGCCTCTCCACTGCAGGTCTAATTTGTGCCCCCTCTACATCTCAACGGGGATGGATTTCGGCTTGTAAAGCCACATCTGATAGAGGCAGATAAGAATTTGCAGGCCGAATGTCACGCCTACCAATCCACCGGCCGCGACTACGACAAAGGCAAACTCAGGGATGATCTTGGTGATGAACCACGAAGAAATATCCAATAACAGGAAGATGAAGGGCAGGGCGACGTAGGTGCGCTTGAGTGAGACGTTCATCTCACAGAGCAGGAAAATGCGGCCCACAAAGAACAGAATAAAGGCGATGCCGAACAGATGAATATGCGATACACGCACCAGAGCCGGGATGGTCGCCCCTGTATCTGTTTTGGTCAGCTGTACTACATTTGCATAGGATGTGAAGTCGGGGATGGACATGCCGCTTTCCGCCGAATGGCAGGCGATACAGTTTTCATCCATGATCGGCTTGACCCTTTCATTGAATGATTCTTCCGTTGCGCCCTGATTGATCCAGTCGAGAATGATTTCCTTGGCTGCCGAGTTGGGAAGATTGGCTTCCATCGGCCCATTGATGGCTGCGCCAAGGCGCGTTTGATTATGGCTACCATAATAGGCAATCACCACGTCGCTGACTGACAGGCCAGGCTCGCCGTCGCGCCCCTGATGGGTGTAGTAAAGATTCATCAGGGCAAAGAGATAACCGATGCCGATGGTAATCAAAAACATGGAATCGAGGATTTTCTCGCTGACCGAGGTATCGGAAAAACGTTTGTACTTGGGCATTGGGTAAACCACCTAAAAAGTTTTCTGGATTATAGGAACTGAATAAAAAAAAACAATGAATTCGTATAGTTGAGTCTTTTAGTAGGGGATGCCTTTCCCGTCGTTTTCATAATTTCACCCAAGCACCTGTTTTTAATCATTTTTCACACTGCGATAAGGCTATGAAATGGTGGGTACTGTCCTGACTGGCTTTGTTTTGTCCCTTTGCGATAGAGTCCGCAGCGAAAGCCCTTCTGCATAGAAGATGTAATGCACAAGAGAGGGTGAGGAGAGGAACCTTATGTTTGGACTCGGAACCACGGAGCTATTGCTCATATTGCTGATTGTTATCCTGTTGTTTGGCGCAGGGAAGCTGCCACAGCTTGGTGCAGGGCTTGCCAAGGGCATCAGTAACTTCCGCAAGACCATGAAGGATGATGCGCCCGCAGAGAAGATGGACAGCGGGGCAGCGGACAAGAAGGAATAGGGATCTGGCATGCCCGATATTGGGCTCTTTGAACTGATTCTCATCGGGGTGCTGCTTTTTGTGGTGGTTGGACCTGAGCGCATGCCGGAGTTTCTTGGGCAGATCGGACGTTGGGTGCGCAGTGGGCGTGGCTGGATAAATGAGTTTCGCAGCGAGCTGAGCAGGGAAACGGCTGTTATCACAGCACCACTCAAGGATGCACAAGCCCAGGTGGAACAGGGTATGGACAGTATCCACGTGACTGCGCGTGAGATCGGTGATGCGGTACGCATGCCGGATGATGCATCTCCGGACGCACCGGACGACAAGGTCAAGCCGAACTGATGGCCGACATGGAAGGTGGCCTGCTACCGCATTTGAGAGAATTGCGTCGCCGCCTGATGATTGCCGGCGGGGTTTATATTCTGGGCGTTGCCATTCTGATGAACTGGTCGGCGCCGGTGTTTAATTTCATGGCCGCACCACTGCTTGCAGCCTTGCCGGCTGGTACCCCGATGATATTTCTCGGCGCTCCGGATGTTTTCTTCACTTATCTGAAGATTGCCCTGCTGGGCAGCCTGTTTCTTACCTCGCCGATTACCTTTTATCAGGTTTGGGCCTTTGTCGCACCGGGACTGTATCGCCATGAAAGGAAGCTTTTTTCCTTCTCTGTGGCCGGCAGTGTGGTGCTGTTCCTTATCGGTGGTGCATTTGCCTACTACATTGTGTTCCCGCTTATTTTTCAGTTTTTTCTCGGTTTTGCCACCGACCAGATTCATGCGATGCCTGCGGTGCGCGAGTACCTGTCCCTGTTCATGAAGCTGCTGTTTGCCTTTGGTCTTAGTTTTGAGATACCGATTATCCTTGTGCTGGCCACGCGTCTTGGCCTGACCACGCCCGACAGGCTGGCCGGTCAACGGCGTTATGTGATTGTCTGGGCTTTTATTGCCGCAGCAATCCTGACGCCTCCTGATGTGATTTCGCAGGTGCTGCTGGCACTGCCGATCCTGATCTTGTTTGAAATCGGCCTGCTTCTGGCCCGGGCCGGACAGAAACCTGATGCCGCGGCAGTTGTAGAGCCTGCTGGTGAGAGTGAAGCAAAAGGTGAGGGTTGAGTCGGTATGCTCGGGCTAATATTTTACTGGTGTATTCCTTGACCGGTTTTTGTCCCCTCCCTACACTCGCCAATCCGTTCAATATCCTCCATTCAGGGAGACATTAGAAATTTCCATGCGTGAATTCGACAAGATCAAGCGTCTTCCCCCTTATGTGTTTGCCGTTGTAAACAAGTTGAAGATGGAGTTGCGCCATGCCGGGCATGACATCATCGACCTTGGAATGGGCAACCCCGACCAGCCGACCCCGCAGCATATTGTCGACAAGCTGTGTGAGGCCGCTCAGGACGGGCGCAATCATCGCTATTCGGTATCCAAGGGTATTCCAGGCCTGCGGCGTGCTATCTGCGGCTGGTACAAGAACAAGTTCGATGTCGATCTTGATCCGGAAACCGAAGCCATTGCCACCATCGGTTCGAAAGAGGGGCTGGCACATCTGGCTGTGGCCATTACCTCGCCGGGCGATCTGATTCTGACTCCGAACCCGGCTTATCCGATTCATCCTTACGGTTTCATCATTGCCGGAGCCGATATCCGCCATGTGCCGATGGGCCCGGGCTTCGATTATTTCGAAGAAGTTCAGAAGGCAGTCAAGGATTCGTGGCCCAAGCCGAAGATTCTGGTGGTGAATTTTCCGTCCAACCCGACTGCTGAGGTCGTGGACCTTGATTTTTACGTCAAGCTGGTTGATTTTGCCAAGGAGAATGATCTGATTGTGATCTCCGATATCGCCTATGCGGAAATCACCTTTGATGACTACAAGTGTCCGTCGATTTTGCAAGTGCCGGGCGCCAAGGATGTGGCTGTTGAATTCTATTCGCTGTCCAAAACCTACAATATGCCGGGCTGGCGCATGGGTTTCATGGTCGGTAATAAGGAAATCGTTGCTGCCCTGGCCAAGATCAAGTCCTATCTTGATTACGGCACCTTCCAGCCATTGCAGATTGCCGCTTGTGCAGCGCTGAACGGGCCGCAGGATTGTGTGGAAGAGATTCGTCTGATGTATCAGTCGCGCAGGGATGTGATGATTGATGGCCTGCACAAGATGGGCTGGATGGCTGAAAAGCCGAAGGCCAGCATGTTTATCTGGGCGGAGATTCCCGATCAGTTCAAGGCCATGGGTTCGCTGGAGTTTTGCAAACAGATGCTGGAGAAGGGCGGCGTCGCCGTGTCGCCGGGTATCGGCTTCGGTGATTATGGCGATCATTATGTACGCATTGCATTGATCGAGAATGAGCACCGGACAAGGCAGGCGCTGCGCGGCATGCGTCAGTTCCTTAATTCCGGCGCGTAGATTTTTTGTTTAAGCCATTGGAGTTTTTGCTATGACAGAATTGAGAGTAGGGCTGCTGGGCCTGGGTACCATCGGTACCGGTGTGGCGCGCATCCTGATCGAACAGAAAGAGCTGATCAGCCGTCGTCTTGGCAAGCAGGTGCGCCTGGTGGCCGCTGCCGACAAATTCCTTGATCGGGATCGTGGCATTGATTTTACCGGCGTTCGGCTGTGCAGCGATGCTACGGAGATACTTGCTGCCGATGATATTGATCTGGTGGTTGAGCTGATCGGTGGTTATGAGCCGGCACGCACCTTTGTGCAGACAGCACTGGAAAATGGCAAGCATGTGGTAACCGCTAATAAGGCGCTGATTGCCAAGCATGGCGATGAACTTTTCCCGCTAGCTGCCGCCAATGGATTGCAGATTGGTTTCGAGGCTGCAGTTGGCGGTGGTATCCCGTGCATGAAAGCCCTGCGTGAGGGACTTGCTGCCAATGCGATTGAATCGGTTTACGGCATTCTTAACGGCACCTGCAATTTCATTCTCACCAAGATGGAACATGAAGGTCTGGATTATTCCGAGGCCCTGTCACAGGCACAGGCGCTGGGTTATGCCGAGGCCAATCCAACTTTCGATGTCGAAGGCATTGATACGGCACATAAACTTTCCATTCTTGCCGCCATGGCCTTCGGTTCGAAGATCAAATTCGATGAGGTTTATACTGAGGGGATCAGCAAAATCACTGCTGCCGATATAAGCGCGACCCATGAGATGGGTTATCGCATCAAACTGCTCGGCATTGCCAAGCCACACTTTGATGACAAAAATGAACAGGTGGAGATGCGCGTGCATCCGACGCTGGTGCCGCTGACATCACAGATTGCCCAGGTATCTGATTCCTACAATGCTGTGCAGATTTCCGGCGATTTTGTAGAGCACACCATGTATTTCGGGCGTGGTGCAGGCGAACGTCCGACTGCCTCGGCTGTGGTTGCCGATATCATGGATATTACCAGCGGCTTCCCGGATGGAATTGCGCATCTGGCGCCGCCGATGGGTTTTGTCGAAAGCTCGCGTCGTGAGATCCCGACCATGCCGATGGCCGATGTTGTTTGCGAATACTACCTTCGCCTGATGGTGAAAGATCAGCCGGGGGTGATTGCTGCAGTCACCTCGATCTTGGCCGATCATCGCATCAGTCTGGAGGCTCTGGTGCAGAAAGAGCGTCATGCCAGCAACAATGTGCCGATTGTCATGCTCACCCATGAGACGAACGAAGGAAACATGCAGGCGGCGATCAGCCGTATTACCGGCCTTGCGGCCGTAGAAGACGATGTGCTGATTCTGCGTAAAGAATCGGCTGTTGCCTAAACCTGAGGAATAAGATCATGCCCAGATACGAAGGAATCATTAACCGCTACCGTGCCTTCCTGCCCATCGGCAAGGACGATGCCGTCATCACCCTATATGAGGGCAACACCCCGCTGCATGAGTCGATGAATCTGAAGAACGCCATCAATCCTGAACTGAATATCTTCCTCAAGTTCGAGGGTCTGAATCCGACCGGTTCCTTCAAGGACCGCGGCATGACCATGGCTGTGACGCAGGCCTATAACGCCGGTTCGCGCAAGGTAATCTGCGCCTCCACCGGCAACACTTCCGCCTCGGCTGCCGCCTATGCGGCCAACTGCGGTATGGAAGCCTATGTGTTGATCCCCGACGGCAAGATTGCCCTGGGCAAGCTTTCGCAGGGTATGCGCTACGGTGCCAAAGTGATCCAGATTCGCGGCAACTTCGATGATGCGCTGGAGCTGGTGCGCACGATCTCTGCCGACGGTTCAATTTCGCTGGTCAACTCGGTGAATCCGTACCGCATTCAGGGGCAGAAAACAGCCTCCTTCGAGATTATCGACGAGCTTGGTTTTGTACCTGATTATCATGCTTTGCCGGTAGGCAATGCAGGAAATATCACTGCATATTGGATGGGTTACAAGGAATACTTCGACAAGCGCATTAGTAAGAGTCTGCCGAAAATGATCGGCTTTCAGGCAGCCGGTGCTGCCCCCATTGTGCTCGGACATCCGGTGGAAAATCCGGAAACCATCGCTACGGCGATCCGTATCGGCAAGCCCGCTTCATGGAAGCAGGCCGAGGCCGCGCGCGACGAATCCGGCGGTGTGATCAAGTCCGTTACCGATGAAGAGATTCTTGAGGCCTACGGTATGCTGGCCTCGATGGAAGGGGTGTTCTGTGAACCTGCCTCCGCCGCTTCCGTGGCTGGTGTCATCAAGCTGAACAAGGCCGGCTATTTCCAGCCGGGCGCAACCATTGTCTGCACCCTGACCGGCAACGGCCTGAAAGACCCGGATACGGCAATGCAGAATGTTCCCAAGCCGATGACCATCGACGCCACCGAGGATGCTGTACGCAAGGCACTCGATTCCTGATCCGGCCCTTATGAAATTACTGTTGATCAGTGACGCCCTGCATGGGGCGGGTGGTGCCGGTTTTTCTCTGCATCCATCCCTGATTGATTTGCAGCCTCAATTGACCAAACGGCGGCGGTATTGGTTTCACTGCGTCGAAAAAAACCCGCTTGCCTGGTATGCGGCACTGGTAGAGGCCAGTCCTGCAGCCCTGCTGGCAGCGCGCTGCCCCGATCTTCCCGCCTCGGCCCGCCAAGTCTGGGTGGCATCTCCCTATCATGCCCAATTGGGGCGCGACACGGTGCGTCTGATGGCGGAGGGGGAATTGGCCTGGTCTGAGGCTGATGCAAGCTGGCTGTGCGGGGTACTCAATCCATTGCTGGGGGAGGAAGGTATGAGTCTGCATGCCGTTGGTGCAGCATTGCTGCTGGCTTGCAACACGCCTGTGGATGCCAATCCTGTTTCCTTTGCCACCATTGCCGGCGGCCTGCTGCCCAATCGCCATCCTGAAGGCCCCGATGGCGGACGTCTGATGCGCCTGTTGGCCGAGATTCAGATGAGCCTGCACGTAGTTACCCACAGTACAGGCCAGCCGACACGTGCCGGCCAGCCGGATATCAGTGGTCTGTGGCTGTGGGGTGCCTGCACCTTGCCGGCCACGCTGCCCATCGGCCTGCCACCGGTAGCTACGCTGAATCCATTTCTGCAATCGCTGCAGCATGATCACGGAGCGGAACTCGTCATCAGCGAGGCCGAGCGGCTGCCGGCGCTGTTGTCTCAGGAAAAGCTGCCGCAGGCCGTGGTGCTGGCTGGTGCAGGGCACGCCGTGCTGTTGCGCAAAGCCCTGTTGCCAAGGTTTGCCAAGGGCTGGCAGGCGAAAGCCTTAAAATCCGAGGCCGGTTTAATCACACAACTGAAAAAGATGATCGATGCTGCCTGAGCAGAAAACCCTGCGCGGGCGCAAGCTGGTGTGGCGCAGTAAGTCGCTGCATGCCGATGATCCCTTGTCTGCGTGGCAGGGTTTGCTGTCGGCAAGGGGTATGAACGAGTCCGATGCCTTCTTTACCCCGAGGCTGGCCGATCTGCCCGATCCTTTTGCCATGCAGGATATGGACAAGGCGGCGAACCGACTGGCTGTGGCGATTCAACAAAACGAACCGATTCATGTGTTCGGCGATTTCGATGCCGATGGGGTAAATGGTACGGCGATTCTGGTTGAAGCCCTGCGCGCTGCCGGGGCTGCTGTCACATTCTCCATTCCGCATCGCGCCGACGATGGTCACGGCATCGGCGTGGAGCCGGTGCTGGAAGCAGCAGGGCGCGGCATCCGCGTTGGTATCAGTGTGGATACGGGAACAACCTGCATGGATGCTTGTGCGGCAGCGGTAGAGGCCGGCATGGACCTGATGGTCACCGATCATCATCTGCCCGAGGAGGTTCTTCCTCCAGCATATGCACTGCTCAATCCGGCCAGAGCTGACTGTGGCTTTGCAGACCGCAAGCTGTGCGGCACAGGCGTAGCCTTTTTCCTGCTGATGGCTGTGTGGAAGGTGTTGTCCGACAAAGACGCAAGACCCGACTTCGATCTGCGCTCCCTTTTGGACCGCGTCGCCGTGGCTACTGTGGCCGATGTCATGGATCTGGTCGGGGTGAATCGCATTCTGGTGTACCACGGTCTGCAAAAGCTGAATACCGAGCCATCCATCGGCATGCGTGCCCTGATGAATGTGGCCCGCGTGAACAAGACGGTGAGCGCCGAAACCATCGGCTTCTATCTTGCTCCCAGAATCAATGCGGCAGGCCGTATGCAGCACGGTGAAGCCGCCATGCGCATGCTTTCCACACAGGATAAGGATGAAGCTCTTGCCCTTGCTGCAGAGCTGGATGTATCGAACAAGCAACGGCGGCTGGTCGAAGCCGAGGTGTTCAAGCAGGCGGAAGCCAAACTCGCCGGTTCAGATGTTCTCGCAACCTGGGATGCCGAATGGCATGCCGGTGTGGTGGGCCTTGCGGCTGGTCGTCTGGCCCGCAAACACGGCAGGCCTGCCGCTGTCGGTTTCGTCACTCCGGATGGCTGTGTCCGGGTTTCACTACGTGGTATGCCCGGCTTTCATATCGGGGACCTGCTCAATGCCTGCAGCGAGCATCTCGACGGCTTCGGCGGTCATGCCGGTGCCGGGGGTGGTGGGATTAAGGAAGGGTCGTGGGATGCTTTCGTTGCCGCGTTCGGTGCAGCTATAGAAGGGCAGGCGGGCGATGCGGCCAACCATCTGGAGCAGCCCGTGGACGGGGTTCTGGGTCTTGGTGCAATGCACGCAGGGCTTGCCGAACGTCTGGCCCGCTTCGAGCCCCTGGGTCGCGGTAATCCGGCCTGCTCCTGGCTCTTGGAGGATATTCACATCGCCGACCGCCGCGACATGAAGGGCGGCGTGTCCCGCCTGAAGGTCAGTGATGGAACCGGCTGGCTGGACTGCATCATCTTTGGTGCCAACGGCTTTGCCCAACCCCTGCAACCCGGCTGCGCTGTTTCCCTGCTCGGCCAGCTCCAACTCGACGATTATCGCGGCAACGGCGCCGTGCAGTTCGTCGTCGAGGATGCTATTGCGCTGGAATAGTGTTGCAGGTGGCCGAGATGGCCCGGGATGGCCGGCAGCAAAGCAATCGGGGCCAGACTTTCGTCCGGCCCCGATGCGTTTGCTAGACCGCGCCTAGTGCTGCGAGTTCATCATCAGCCTGAGCATCTTCACGTTGATGATGATGAAGCGGATGAACTGCCACGGTAGCGAATTTCGCATGTAGCGGGTGAAACCCGTCGGCGTGGGCGGGTAATAGGTCTGCTGATAGGGCTCACGGTTGGTTGATTTTGGCATGTCTCTCTCCTCGATTCGTATTCTGGTTTAGTCCGGCATGTAGGACCAGCCGGGCTTCATCTGCGACTGGTACATGAAGGTGTAGTGCAGGACGTACTTCATCCAGTGGCCGGCCAGACCGACTTCGCCGGTGGTCAGGGACAGGTCGCGGCCGTATGCCGGATACTTCACGAAGTCTGGCACCACCGGGTAGACGGTCATCGAAACGGCACTACCGCGGAAGAAATGCGAACCCGTGGAGGCCATGCAGGCAGCACCCATCTCAGCCATGGAGGCATGGTGGGTCGGCTTCTCGGCACCATTGACCATGTCGCGGATGCTCTTGGCCACGTTGACGGCCATGGCGGCGGACGGCATGCCGGTGCGCGGCGGGGTGGGGCTGATCGGCGTGCCGTTGGTGCTCTTCATCGGTTTGCTGATCGGGTGCGGCGGGGCGAACGCGATGCCGATGGCAAACAGGTTCTTGTAGATCGGGTTCTGGTAGGTCTTCGGCCAGTCCTCGGCACTCCACTCCTCGTAGGGGCGCGGTGTGTAGTCGCCGTCCACCTTCAGGAAGCCATTCGGGGCGAACAGGGTCCCGGTGATGTCCTCGCTTTTCTTATCGAAGGCCTTCAGGCCCACGCCGGCGAAGGGTGGGATGAGCATCGAGAAGTCGAACGGGAGTTCGCCCATGCTGCCGTCGAGCAGCTCGTAGTGAATCTTGCCCGGTTCGATCTTGTTGACATGGGCACGCGTGATCCACTCGATGTCGCGCTCTACCATCAGCGATTCGGAGAAGGTTTTGGCGTTGGTCACATAGCCGCCGCGCTTGATATGCACGCCGCCCATGCCGAAATCACCCAGTTCGTACTCGTTGCTGATCCAGATGATGCGTGCCTTGTCGCGCACGCCGGCCTCGCGCAGCGTGTGGTCCACATTGTAGGTGTACTCGAAGGCCGCGCCCTGACAGGTGCACATGCCGTGGCCGGTGCCGATCACGAAGGTGCGCTCTTCGCCTTTCTTCATGGCCTCGATCTGCTCGTGCAGCTTTTCGTTGGCCTCCAGGGCATGCTTGGCGGTACACACGGACACGGTGTAGCCATTATCCGGGCCGAGGCCGGGGGTGGCGTTGAAGTTCAGCTTAGGTCCCGTGGCGTTGATCAGGTAATCATAGGTGAGGGTGTCTTCCTGGCCCGCACGCGCCTCGTCGGTGAACTCGACGGTGACGAAGGGGGATTCGCTGTCAGCACTTCCCTCTGGGTGGATGGAGATCGCCTTGGCCTGATGAAAGGTGACGCCAGCTTTGTCGTACACCGGCTTCAGGTCGAAGGTCACATCCTCCTCGGTCATATCGCCCACGCCGACCCAGATGTTCGACGGGATCCAGTTCCACTTGGCGTTGGGGGAAACCACAACGACCTCGTGTTTCTTGCCAATCCACTTGCTCAGGTAGCGGGCGGCGGTGTGTCCCGCAATACCGGCTCCCAGGATAACGACTCGTGCCATATTCATTTCCTCCAGCGTTGTTCAGGGCAGCGTAAATCTTCACCCCTTTTCGTAGTTCCAGTGCGACACATTATAGAATCATAATATAATAATCAACACATTGATGAAAACCATGTACCTGACGACGTTGCTATAAGCCGTGCCAGAGTTTCTATACTACTCTGTTATTAATTTAATTGCTGAGAATCTTTTCACCGGCTTTGAGACCCTTCAGGGACACGCTTTGTAAGCTGTCTTTAGGGCCTATGCGTACTGGACGTCTGGTGGATATTGGTTCTTGTTTGCTTGTTAAGCTTCAGTTCAGCTAACCGCACTATAGTTATGGATATGAAGCAGGGCAGGCCGCGTTGATCGGCGTGATGTCGTGTCGGCAAGGCCTAACTACATCAGCAAACAAGGAGTTCCAATGAAGAAATCTCTGATGATCGCAACAGCAGCAGTAGTCGTTTTCGGCGGTTTTACAGCTAGCGAGGCTGTGGCAGCCGGAGCGGAAAGTAAGGCAAGACTTGCCACACCTTCGACAAGGGCGGCAGTAACAGGATGGGTCCCAACCTGTTCGGAATTATTGGGCGCAAGGCAGGTTCTCTTGAAGACTATAAGTATGGTGACTACCTGAAGAATGCGGACTTTTCCTGGGACGAGGATACCCTGAAGGCATGGATGGAGGATTCCGGAGCAGTGGCCAAGGCTGACGGTAAGCGGACCAAGATGCCGACGCAGCGCGTCAAGGGCGAGAAGGCGGACGAGGTTATCGCCTTCCTGAAGACTCTGAAGTAATACCTCCGCGTTGATCGCGATAAGGGGCCGGTTATCCGGCCCCTTCTGTTTTAACCCGCAGGTTTGGCAAGGATCTTTTCAGCGGCCTTCAGGCCGTCAACCGCCGCCGATACGATACCACCGGCATAGCCTGCGCCTTCACCAACAGGATACAGGCCTTTGAGGGACACGCTTTGCATGCTGTCGTCGCGGCTGATGCGCACCGGGCTGCTGGTGCGGGTTTCGCTGGCCAGCAGGTTGGCCTCGTCTGTGAGATAACCGCGCATGCGGCGGTCGAAGCCTTTGATACCTTCTGCCAGCGGGGATGTGATCCAAGCAGGAAGCAATTCCCACAGATCGGCTGGGATGGCGGCAGGCTTGAAGCGGCAGTTAGCGAGGCTGCCGCTTGGCTTTCTGTTCACGAAATCAGTCAGGCGCATGGCGGGGGCGGCATACTGGTTTCCAGCAAACTTATAGGTGGCACGCTCAATCTCGCGCTGGAAGTGCACGCCGGACAGAGGGTGTGCTGCGATGCCGTGACGTTCGATATCCTCGGGGGTGACCTGCACGACCAGCCCCGAATTGGCGAATTCGCCGGAGCGTTTGGCGTTGCTCATCCCGTTCACCGCCATGCCGCCTGCTTCGGTGGGCGAGGGCACGATCAGCCCGCCCGGGCACATACAGAAGGAATATACACCGCGCTGGCCGAGATGCTTGTCCTCTACCTGATGCGTAGCGGCATATTCAGCGGCACCGAGTGCCGGATGACCGGCCTTGGCACCGAACTGGATGCTATCAATCAGTGCCTGCGGATGCTCGGCACGCACCCCGACGGCGAAGGCCTTGGCCTCCAGATGGATGCCTAGCTTGTGCAGATGTTCGTAGGTGTCGCGGGCCGAATGGCCGGTGGCGAGAACTACGCAATCGCCGTCAATTTCGGTTTCAGATTCGTTCCCATTGGCGTCGGCGTCCGCGACCCGTACGCCGCAAACCCTGTCGCCATTGGTGACCAGCGCATCGACGCGTGAGCCGAAGCGATAGTCCACGCCCAGTGTTTCGAGATGCGTGCGCATGTTTCGGACAATTCTTACCAGCCTGTCGGTGCCCAGATGCGGGTGGGCGTCGATCAGGATGTCCTGCGCCGCGCCGAAGCGCACGAAGGTGTGCAGCACATTGCGCACGAGCGGACTCTTGATGCGCGTGTACAGTTTTCCGTCGGTATAGGTGCCGGCACCGCCCTCGCCGAAGCAGATGTTGCTCTCGGTGTTCAGCTCACCGCGCGAACGCAGCCTGCCGATATCGCGCATTCTCTTTTCCACTGGCTGGCCTCGCTCCAGCAGGGTGACGCGCATACCGCGCTCGGCCAGTTCGAGTGCAGCAAACAGGCCGGCAGGGCCTGCACCGACTACGATGGCATGTCGGTCGTCGCTCTGTTTAACAGGAAGGGCAGGGGCATCGAGAGCAGATGCCTCGATGCTGCGTAATTGCATGGCCGGATCGTTGACCAATTTGTCCGGCAGGGGTGCAGGCAGGGTGAACTCGTAGGAACAGACGAAGTGGATATCCAGTTTCTTGCGCGCATCCAGCCCTTTGCGCACGCGGGTGAAGCTAAGGATATCCGATGTTTGAATGCCAAGCTGCTTGGCAAGCCGGGCCTGAACGGAAGAGTCATTCTCGTCCAGTCCGACGTTCAGGTTGGCGATGATGTAGCGCTCTGTCATTACCGCATCCTCGCCGAGGCCAATCAGGTCTTTTTTGCTTTATTGATTCTGCGCAGGGTGGGCACTTTCAGTCCTGCATCGTCGGCGATGCTCAAAGCGCGTGCCAGTCGGGCGGGGGCGGAGCGGCCCATGCAGCCGTGTTCGGGGTCGCCGTCGAAGGCGCGCAGCATGCCTTCAATCAGCGCAGTCCTGTCCAGTTCCTGACCGGTCAGATACTCCTGGATATCGAGCACGTCACCGGCAACGGAACATGCAAGATCGTTGTGCTCCAGCCACAGCTGACGCACGTTGCCGCCTGATTCGAGGCCGGCGATGTTGGTGGTCAGGATGTAGAGGTTCTTCAGCACCAGTTCGAAGAGCAACTCATCCTCATCCGCCAGTTCGCACACCGGGATGTCGAGACTGCCCAGTGCATCCTTGAGCAAGGACGCGAATTCGCCGTAAGCAGGTGAGGCAATCACCACCTTGGAATCCATGCCCTTCTTCTTCTCGAACCAGACGGAGATAACCGTCGGATCTGCCAGCCCGTGTTGCTGCCAGTCACGCGGCAGCAGTTCGTTCTGCAACAGCACCAGATGCTTGCGCCATACATCCGGCAGGTCGGCCAGCGTGGCATGCAGGTCTTTTTCGGCAACGGCCACAATCACGGCTTCCGGCTCCTGCACCTCCTCGGCCACCACAGCCAGATTCATGTCGCGTGTGACCGGCACAATCGGATAGCCAAGGCGCATGAATCCGCGCGCGAATACCGATCCGATCTCGCCGATTCCAATAACAACCACAGGACTATTCATCGCAAACTCCTTTTTCTGTTCTCAGGACACTTACGCTAAGCGCTTGTACTTCATGCGGTGCGGCTGGGTGGCGTCTTCGCCCAGACGTTTCTTCTTGTCCTCTTCGTAGTCGGCGAAGTTACCCTCAAACCATTCGACATGACCCTCGCCCTCGAAGGCCAGAATATGTGTGGCGATACGGTCGAGGAACCAGCGATCATGCGAGATAACCACGGTGCAACCGGCGAAATCGAGCAGTGCCTCTTCCAAGGCGCGCAGGGTTTCCACATCCAGATCATTGGTCGGCTCATCGAGCAGTAGCACATTGCCGCCGCTCATCAGCATCTTGGCCAGATGTACACGGTTGCGCTCGCCACCCGAGAGTGCCTTGACCTGCTTCTGCTGATCGCCGCCCTTGAAGTTAAAGCGGCCGCAATAGGCGCGGCTGGAAACCTCGATCTTGCCAAGATAAATCGAATCCGAACCGCCGGAGATTTCCTGCCAGACGCTGTTGTCGCCATTGAGCGCATCGCGCGACTGATCCACATAGGAGAATTGCACGGTTTCGCCAATGCTCAGGGTGCCGCTATCCGGTTTTTCCTGCCCGGTCAGCATGCGGAACAGAGTGGTCTTGCCCGCGCCATTGGCACCGATGATGCCGACGATGCCACCACGCGGCAGGTTGAAGGTGAGATTTTCCACCAGCATGCGGTCGCCGAAGGATTTGCACACGCCTTCCGCCTTCACCACGGTATCGCCCAGACGTTCACCGGCCGGAATGAATATCTGCTTGGTGGCGTTGCGCTCCTGCACGTCCTTATTAGCCAGGTTATCGAAGGCCTTCAAGCGGGCCTTGGATTTAGCATGCCGTCCCTTGGCGCCAGCGCGCACCCATTCAAGCTCCTGTTGCATGGCTTTCTGGCGCGCGGTTTCCTGCTTTTCTTCGATGCCCAGTCGTTTTTCTTTCTGCTCCAGCCATGAGGAGTAATTACCCTCCCATGGAATACCCCGACCGCGATCCAGTTCCAGAATCCAGCCGGCTACATTATCGAGGAAGTATCTGTCATGGGTCACAGCTACCACGGTGCCGGGATAGTCATGCAGGAAGCGCTCAAGCCAGGCTACCGATTCGGCATCCAAATGGTTGGTTGGCTCATCGAGCAGCAGCATATCCGGATTGGAAAGTAGCAGGCGGCACAGGGCAACACGGCGGCGTTCGCCACCGGAGAGTTTTGTTACATCCGCATCCCAGTCGGGCAGGCGCAAGGCATCGGCGGCGACATCAAGCTTGCGATCAAGGTTATGGCCGTCGCCGGCCTCAATAAAGGCCTCCAGCTTTGCCTGCTTGGCTGCAATAGCATCAAAATCGGCATCAGGTTCGGCATAAGCCGCATAAACTGCATCAAGCTCAGCCAGCGCATCCTTCATTGGCTGCACCGCCTCCTCGACGTTGCCGCGCACATCCTTGGCCGGGTCCAGTTCCGGTTCCTGCGAGAGAAAGCCGATACGGATGCCGGGGGCAGGGCGTGCCTCGCCGATGATGTCCTCATCCAGCCCCGCCATGATGCGCAACAGTGTGGATTTACCTGCGCCGTTTAAGCCCAGCACGCCGATCTTGGCGCCGGGGAAGAAGGAGAGATAAATATCCTTGAGGATTTCACGCTTGCCGGCGACGGTCTTGCCAACGCCTTGCATGGTGTAGATATACTGATAATCGGCCATAAGGATACTCCGGTGATTTAATAGGGCTGCGCAGGATAGCAGAATGGCTGCAGTCGAACAGCGGGGCGGGTGTTGCTTCTTCTTTGCGTGCCCACAATTCGACTGTCTACTGAATTGGACGCCCGTAGGGCGCCCGCAGGGCGAGGGGCATAGATGCCCTGAGTCAAAAAGAAGCAAGAAAGGGCACCCACGGGTAGCTGCGAATTCCCGGCCCGTTCACTTGTCGTCGGGCGCAAACCGGGAATGAATCCCCCTCTTTTTGCGCAAGTCCCCGCCGGGCAAGTGAACGGTCCGGCTTAGCTACAAGTGGGACCGATAGTTAAAGTCTTCGGCGATTACCAGGAGCCGCCGCCACCGCCGCCACCGCCGCCGCCGGAGAAACCGCCGCCACCGGACATGCCGCCGCTCTTGCTAGGTGGTGGCGAGGATGAGATGCCGGTACTGCTCAGGCTGCGGATGTCGCGTCCCAGATAGGTGATGTGGCCACCTTCGTACCATGTCGGCATGGCGACAAGACCTTCAAAGTGCGCCGACCATTCGGCTACCAGTCCGAACAGTACGGCGTAGGGCAGGGTTTGCTCGAAGTAATGCGGGTCTTCCTTGAGCAGGGCGCGCAGGCGCGGCGCCTCCGCCCGCCGCATGAATTCCCGGAAGCCAAGCAACTCGCGCAGCACGCGTGCGCCTATCAGGGTGCGGCGCGGCATCTGCCAGGCGAAAAAGCTCAGGCCGAGCGTCAGGATCAGGGCGGGCATAAGGGGATCGGCGAACAGGGGCAATAAATCGGAAAGGCCAATGCTGAATGTTTGCATGATGGGCCAGAAAATGAGGGGGAGTACTATCAGGGCGCCAATCACCAGCAATGCCTGCTGCACCCTTCTGCCACGCACCAGAACATATGCTCTTAACAGGATCACCGGATATACAATGATAGGGCCCAATAAGCCTGCCAGATCCATTCTGGCACTCTGCAAGAGGGGTGAGAGCCAGACAGCCAGCAGCAAAACCGGCGTTGAGATGAGTGCGGAGCGGATCAGATAGGTCTTACGTACCTCTTTTGGTTTCTCGGGAAACAGACGGTGTTCAACAGCGGCATCCCGAATGCAATTTTTTGCCTTGTCGAGCCATGAATTTCTGATCTGGACCCTGGCCTCCGTTTCCGTACCGCCGGGCGTATAGCGTTTCTCATAGCTGAACAGGCATCTCAGCAGGTGGTGTTTATAAACGGGGAGCTCGGCCCAGGTTGATTCGGGCATAAGGGATTCCAGGGTGGGGCTGCCTTTACCCATCAGTTTTTGAACAATACCATCCTTTTCCGGGTGCTCGATTTTCAGGAAACCGTCGCGCGCCAGCTCAACAATACTGCCGGTCAGGTCGGCATCATCGAGCGATTGATCGAGCAACAGGCCCGCTTCCGCAGCATCCAGGCCTTTCGGCGGTTTGTAGCGCACGACAACAGGACCGGTTTCAGGGTCGCGTCCCACTTGATGCCAATGCCACCATGCCAGCCCGAGAAGCAACAGCATCAGAGGCCAGGCCCACATGCGGGTCAGGGTCATCGCAAACATTCCGCCCGCAGATGGGTGTGCCGTTGCCGCAATGGCTCCTGCCGGAAAACTCACTTCCACGGTCAGGCCTTCGTGCGGGGCAAGTGTTCCTGATGTGGTCACGCTGAGTGTGCCCTCTGTGCCATTCCAGTCGGCATAAGCGTTGCGGTGTTTCGAGCCCCAGATGCCGGTAAAGAAGTCATAGTTAAGGTCGGAACGGCCTTTCAGCTCATCCGGTAGAGCCAGCCAGACTGTTGCCCTTTTGATAGGTATTTTCCATCCGGTGCCGATGGCATTCCAGCGGAACGCATCGCGCTCACCCGTTGGTAGCAAGGCATCATCCACCCAGTAGCTGATGTCATAGCTGTGCTGGCCGCTGATGGTTCGGTTCGGGTCTCCGATGCGGTAGCGAACCATCGGACCCGCATCGCCACTGACTGAGGATTCCTTCCATTGCGCGGTCCGGCCGTCCTGCTGGATGCTGACATTGTGGAAGTGCATCGTTCTGCGTCCGCCCCATGCGGCCGGCACGGTATTCGGAATATCGCGGTAGATGCCGTGGCGGCTCAGTGTTCCGAAGTCGTAGTCGATATGTTCCTTGACGATCAGTCCGCCCTCGGCCGTGGCAACGAGGTCCACTTCGTAGTTGAGGATGGCCTCGGCACGGGCAGAGGTGCTGCATAAAACCAGAATAAGCGGGAACAGCCATAGCCGCAGCAAGGATCGCCGGCCCTGCTTATTCCGGCGAAGGGTCATTAGAAGGAAACCTTCGGTACGCTCCGCTGTTCCTTGTCGTCGAGTTCGAAGAAATCGGCGGTGACGAACTTCATCATCCGGGCGACGATGAGATCGGGGAAGGAGTCCACCTTCGTGTTGTAGTCGCGCACGACGGCATTGTAGTAGCGCCGCGCGTTCTGAATGGCATCCTCGATTTCGCTGAGTTGATTCTGCAGATCAAGGAAATTGGTGTTGGCCTTCAGATCGGGGTAGGCCTCGGCGAGGGCGAATACCTGCCTCAGGGCGGAGGTGAGGAAGGTTTCGGCCTTGGCCTGATCCTGAACCGATGATGCATCCACGCCCATCTGGCGTGCCTTGGTGACCCGTTCGAGCGCTTCCTTTTCATGCTTGGCGTAGCCCTTGACCGTTTCCACGAGGTTCGGAATCAGATTGTAGCGTCGCTTGAGCTGCACATCGATATCGGACCAGGAAGCATCCTTGCTTGCCCGCAGGGCGACAAAGCCGTTGTAGATGGTTATTGCCCAGATGAGGATGACAACAATCAAACCCAAAAATATCAAGAATTCCATAAATCCCTCCCGTGTTCCGCTATAGCTACAGACTATCTTCATCCGGGATTGTCCGGCAAGCAGAAATGGCCTGTTCCCTTGGATGGTTCCAGCGTGGATATACATCTAAAAATATCTGGCTACACTGGGCCGTCAGGGGGCCTTAGGAGTAAGGCAGGGGGGATCATGCGGCTTCTTTTCTTTATTATTATTGTTGCAGCACTTGTTCTGTTTCTTGTCAGGAAACTACAGGGCGCATCAACAACCGGTGCATTGCCGTATGCGCGCAAGGGACAGCTTTTCACCAAGGCTGAGCGATCTTTTTACGGTGTTCTCAAGCAGGCAGTCGGCGATCGATACGAAATTTTTGGACATGTAAGGCTTGCTGATCTTCTTACCGTGAAGAAGGGTTTGTTAAGCAATGGTCAACGGCAGAGCGCACAAAATAAAATTCAATCCAAACACTGTGACTTTGTTCTTTGTGATCCGGGTGACTTGAGCATCGTTGCAGGCATAGAACTGGATGATAGTTCGCACCGGGCCGCCAAACGAATTGAACGCGACAACTTTATCAATCAGGCCTTCAAGGAAGCGGAACTTCCCTTGCTTCGTATCAAGGCTCGCGCCAGCTATTCCAGCAGAGAAATAGCCATGCAATTGCAAAAAGCTCTGGGGCTTTCGCTTGAGCAAAAGCTAGCCTTACCAACCCAGCAGTCGGAGCCAGTCATTACTTCTCCCGATAACGCTCAGGCCCCAAAGTTTTGTCCAAAATGCTCTTCGGCCATGGTGCGGAAAAAAGCAACGAAGGGTAAATATGCAGGAACCTATTTTCTGGCCTGTACAGCGTATCCAGTCTGCAAAACCGTTATTCCTCTCAAGGTTGCTTCACAATAAGGGAACGCCCCTAAGCAAACGATGCTACAACCAATAAATACATCAGTGACGAAACGTGGGGGAAGGGGTTTGGTTCCGATAGAGAAAATACGCAGACGCGCGAAAGAACTTGGTCTTCCCGATTATGAAAATATGGAGAAGGGCGAACTCATTAAGGTAATCCAAGCTCTCCAATGTCTTACACATAGTAGGTCGCACTTATCTTGGCTTGCTCTAGACTTGGCTGTTATGAGCGCTAGTAAATGACACATACATCTATTGAGTTGCTGGCTCCGGCCGGAACGATCAAAAATATGCGGTATGCATTCGCCTTTGGAGCAGATGCCGTTTATGCCGGACAGCCGCGTTATTCCTTGCGGGTGCGCAACAATGATTTCCAGCTGGAGAACCTGAAGACCGGTATTGATGAGGCGCATGCTTTAGGGAAGAAGTTTTTTGTTGCCAGTAATCTGTTGCCGCATAGCAGTAAACTGAAACGCTATCTGGAACATATGCAGCCGGTGATTGATATGCGACCCGATGCGCTGATTATGGCCGATCCCGGCTTGATGATGATGGTACGTGAGCGCTGGCCCGAAATGCCGATTCACCTCTCTGTGCAGGCCAATACGATGAACTGGGCGGCAGTAAAATTCTGGCAATCGGTGGGTGTGTCCCGCATTATTTTGTCACGTGAACTGTCCCTGGATGAGGTCGAGGAAATCCGCCAGCAGTGCCCGGACATAGAGCTGGAAGTATTTGTACATGGCGCTTTATGTATGGCCCATTCAGGGCGCTGCCTGTTATCCGGTTATTTTAATCACCGAGATGCCAATCAGGGTTCATGCACCAATTCCTGTCGTTGGGAATACGGCATCGAAGCGGCATCCGAAGATGTCAGCGGCGATGTTATTCCGATACAAGTGCTCAATGGCATGAATGCACAGCCGTTTGCCGACTGCGGTGACGTAGAGCGTCACCCGCTGGCTGATCAGGTTTACATGCTGACCGAATCGGAACGCCCGAATGATCAAATGCCAATCTTTGAAGATGAGCATGGTACTTACATCATGAATTCAAAGGATCTTCGCGCTGTTCAGCATGTCGAACGCCTGGTGAGCATCGGCGTTGATTCAGTAAAAATCGAAGGGCGTACCAAATCGTATTATTACGTGGCCCGTACCACGCAGGTGTATCGACAGGCCATAAACGATGCGCTGGCCGGCCGGCCATTTGATGAATCCCTGCTCAACCAGCTTGATGCGCTGGCCAACCGGGGTTACACCGACGGCTTTTATACCCGCAAGCGCAGTTCTGCCAGCCAGAACTACGAAACCGGCAGCTCAGACTCCGATGTGCAGCGTTTTATCGGCGAAATAGTCGCTTATGACGAAAAGAGCAAGCTGGCCGAAGTGATGGTGAAAAATAAATTCGCAGTGGGCGATTGCATCGAGTTGATTGATCCGAAAGGTAATAGCACGTTCATACTTGAAGCCATCAATGATGCCCGTACCGGCAATCCGATGCATGAGGCTCCCGGTAGTGGCTATCAGGTTAAAATCCCTGTGCCGGTGAAACCTGACCCGCATGCTCTGCTAACGGTCAACCTGCCAAAAAAATAGGAATTTGTTCGTGTGGGGAAAAGGACTGATTGGCAGCAAGCTCTGTCTGGGAAGCACAAACAAAAAGGGCTCACAGTGTTTAGCTGTGAGCCCTTTGTTTGTTTGGTTGCGGGGGCCGGATTTGAACCGACGACCTTCGGGTTATGAGCCCGACGAGCTACCACTGCTCCACCCCGCGTCAGGGAGGCCGAACATTAGCCACTGATGGCATAGTGTCAAGCTCTGAAAAGGGGAGGGGCGCCTAGAAGTCTTCGATCCTTTGATCCAGTGCGGCAACATCGACTTTAACGCGTCCGCGTCCGGCCAGAGGGATGATAACGCCGTCTTTCGTCAGGGCGCTGATGGCGCGCGAAATGGTTTCGCGGCTGGTGGAAAGCTGGTCGGCTACCAGTTGATGCGTTGGCAGCTTGATCTCGATGCGGCCGTCCGGGCGCAGTCTGCCGTATTGTTCACAGTAATCGTTGAGGTAGGCATACAGGCGATGGCTTACATCCATGGTGCTGATATGAGCCAGCACCAGGTTGGTGCGACGCAGGCGGTGGGTGATTTCGGCCAATAATTTACTGGTCAGTCTGGGCATTTCCAGCATCAGGCGGGCGAAATCCTTGCGCCGGATGAAACCGAGTTCGGACTCTTCCATGGTGGTGACGGTGGCCGAACGCGGCTCGGTATCGAGCAGCGCCATTTCACCGAAGAAGTCGCCTTTCTCCAGCAGACAAAGAACGACTTCACGCCCGTCGGAAGCATATTGCGACACCTTGACCGCCCCGCTGAGAATGATGGCCATCGCATCGCCGGATTCGCCTTCCTGCACGACAATGGAGTTTTTGCCCACGTGTTTGCTGCTGACCAGTGTGCTGATAGCTGCAAGCTCTATCTCATCGAGTTCGGAAAACAGTGGAACGGTGCCAATAATTTCTTTCATGCATTTACTCCCTGTTTGCGCATCACCGAGACCGGCCAGGTGGCCAGCAGGCGATTTCCGATAAGTGGTCTGAGCATGCCGATGGCCCGTTCGATCTTTGCCCGGGAATCAATGGCCTCGACGATCAGCGGTAAATCGCTGGATAAGGAGAGGAATGTGCTGGTATGGATACCGTGCAGGCCCATGCCTTCGATGCCGCGCATGACGCTCACACCGGTAAGACCTGCCTCGCGGCACAACTCAAGGACAGCCTGCATGGCAGGCTCTCCATTGAGTCGATCCGATTCGCTCAGATAGATACGTAAAAAAAGGGCATCCTGCATGTTTCCCTCCATGCCTACCTGTTCAGATGTTGGTACCGGGAGCGGGAATCGAACCCGCACGAACATACGTTCTCAGGATTTTAAGTCCTGTGCGTCTACCAGTTCCGCCATCCCGGCCTTGTCTGGCGCGTGAATAATGCCAATGCCGACCGACAGGGCAAGCCAATTCGTGATGATTGACCAAAAAATGAGCTGAGACAAGGAAATGTTATTTTACAGGGTGAAGCTGAGGTGCTGAAAGAATGGTTGAATGGGTGAAAAGTGGAGGCAGGGGCGAGAATCGAACTCGCGAATAAAGGATTTGCAGTCCTCCGCCGTACCACTGAGCCACCCTGCCGTTATGAACCACTTAAAAAAGTGGGGGGCGAAATGCCCCCCGACTGATATGGAGCGGGAAACCGGGTTCGAACCGGCGACCTCAACCTTGGCAAGGTTGCGCTCTACCAACTGAGCTATTCCCGCTTAAGGGAGGCGAATAATGCCAATCAACAACAGGCTGTCAAGCGGTTCGAATGGTCTTGTCGGCAGCACATAACCTGTCCTCATCAGTAGCTCATAAGTTGTCCGGTCTGAAGATTACCCGAGAGGTAATCAGAGATGAGACGAACGACAGTGTTACAGGAGGTCAGGAAGATGAGATTTGATG
>Ga0210006_1000229_pt1 | contig 47324 bp, 40 predicted proteins | sample CryGey02umfilter_2_FD_185452 | JGI IMG/M metagenome (GOLD analysis project Ga0210006, IMG submission 185452) | Groundwater microbial communities from aquifer in Utah, USA - Crystal Geyser 4/10/14 0.2 um filter (SPAdes) (version 3) | ecosystem: Environmental > Aquatic > Deep subsurface >... | reverse complement strand
ATTGCATCCTGAACTTTTGTTTGGTCAGCATTTTCTGAAAGAACCGTCCCTGCGAATTTTTCATTATCGCCATAGGCATCAAGCGTGATATCGATGGACTGTCCCGGCTCAACTTTGACGATATCCGCTTCCGGAACAAGCGCCTCAACCGTGTATCCATCGGTGGTAATCATTTTTATAGCTGTTTGGTTTGCGGTAACCAGCTCCCCGCGATTGGGAATACTGTCTGTGATTATTCCGTTTACCGGTGCAATGATTTGTACGTCTGCAAGTTTCTCAATCGATTGATTGTATGCGGTTTGCGCATCCAATACCTGCGCGCGAAATGAAGCAACGTCAACCGCGCGCGGCGGCGCTTCTCGTTCTGCCAGCGTTGCCTTGGCACTCTCAAGTGCTGCTTGCTGAATTTGAACGGTTGCTGTGGCTGTTTTTACTTTTGTGCTGCGGTCAGAGTCTGCGATTTGTAAATTAATTTTTGCCGTATCATAAGCACTCTGTAGCTGAGCCATCGTTGTTTGACGTGTAAGATCCGAGTTTTTTGCAGACTCGTAAGCGGAAACTAAGCTCGACAACTGCATCCCGATAGAAGTGAGGTCTGCACTCACTCCCGCTTGAAGCGTATCAAGCTGCGTCTGCGTAAGATTAGGATTCGTAAGCGTTCCCGCCAATGTTTTTTGCACGTAGGTGAGATAGAGCTGAACATCTTCAAGAGCTGTTCGCGATTTGAGAGCCGCTGCCAATACATCGTCGTGGCTTGAACTGCTTGAAAGTGCTCGAACCAATGCATCCGCTTCGTTCACCTCTGCTTTTGTCGCCGGATAGAGATTTTTTGCTTCCGCAAGCGAGGGCTTATCAAAAATACCGAGAACATTTTCGTAATTATCATTTGCAGACGAGTTATCAATACCGATGATTGCGTCCCCATCCACCAAGCCATTACGCATGGGAGCAAGTGCCGCTTGAAGCGTTACGCGCAAATTTTCAAAACTTGTCACAACACTCTGATCTGCTGTTGCACCCGAGTTCGCTACATTGCTCTCCGCGAGCTGAAATGTCAGAAGGGCTTTTTGGTAATCATCTTCTACCGTTTGTTTCGTGACCTCGAGATCCACGACCGCCTTTTCATGTGATGCTTCCGCTTGCGCGACGGCTGCCTTTGCAACTTGGATAGATTGGTCCGTTACACCCGCAAGTTTCGCATTTAAATTAGCCTGCGCAATAGCAAGCGAGGCGCGCGCACGCTCGGAAGCGAATCGTAAATCCCTCGATTCAAGTTCTGCTAGGACAGTCCCCGCTTTCACTTGCTGTCCTACTCGTACATCAAGCTTTTCGAGAGGTCCGCCACTTTTAAAACCCAGATTAAGCCGAGCTTCCGGCACGATTTCTCCCGTTACCTCGACCGTTTGGATCACTTCACCCTTTTCTACTTTTTGTGTTTCATAAAAAGGGCCCTTATTCGCATTGTTCGCCGAGGCGTACCAGATTCCCCCTCCGAGGATAAGGACGGCTGCGATCCAGAACCATTTACTTCTTAAAAATTTAAAGCGTTTTCGTTTTGCTTTTGGCATTGAAATATCATTCTTTGATGACATGGCTTCTTGTTCAGGCATATTCTCTATTTCGACAATTATTACATGCGATCAAGTTTTTTAGAAATGGTTTTGATCATCATTTTCATGTGATCAACGGGTAAAAGAACGATCGCTCCACTTTCATGTTCCATGATCATGAGGCGTGATCCGGGCTTAAGCTGCATTTTTGAGCGGATCTGTTTTGGGATCACGATTTGCCCGCGCTCGCCAATAACACTCGCCCCCATCGCGATTTCGCAAGGAGCTGCTCCGTCCTTTTTCTTTGTGCTTTTTTTCTGTACAGACATAGTATGAAACGTATGAATGGTATGATTTTAAAGCGAGGAAGTCAATAGCTAGACGAATGTTTTTTCTTTGCTACCATGCCCACATGGACACGTCTCTCTTCGACTATCGGCTCCCCTCTGACCGCATCGCTCAGCACTCTGTCTCGCCACGCGACGCGGCGAAGCTTCTTGTCCTTGATAGAGCTACGGGGGAGATGAAAGATCGCCACGTTTTCGATCTTCCAAGTCTTCTGCGTAAAAACGACCTTCTTATTTTTAATGATAGTAAAGTTTTTAAATCAAGATTAACCGTACGGAGGGCAGTCTCCCCTGCTTCTCCCGTAGCCACCCCTCTCGAACTCTTTCTTCTTCGTCCGGAACAAGAAAATATGTGGCTCGCGCTGCTTCGCCCCGCAAAAAAGATTCAAGTCGGAGAAGCGCTTCAGTTTCCGAATGATTCTCTCGCGTATGTCGTTAAAAAAAATGAGGACGGCACAGCCCTCATTGATATGCAACGCTCCACTGATGCCGTTTTTGCTCTTACGGATCAGTATGGCGAAGTTCCCGTTCCCCCTTATGTCGAACCAAGCAAAGAAAATACCGGAAGTTATCAAACCGTGTATGCAAAAGAACGTGGTTCTGTAGCCGCGCCAACGGCTGGATTTCATTTTACAAAACCTTTATTGGAAACACTCGCAGACAAAGGTATTTCCACGGCTTTTGTGACGCTGCATGTTGGAATCGGAACCTTTCGCCCCATGAAAAGCGCTCGGCTTGAAGAGCATCACATGCATGAAGAATGGGGGCGCGTTTCTGAAGAAACCGTACAGCTGATTCGAAAAACGAAAGAGGCGGGTGGAAGAGTGATCGTTGTAGGAACAACAACCATGCGCGCTCTCGAAAGCTGGGCGGCATGCGATATGCCCTCAAAGGGCTGGTCAGGTTTTACCGAACTTTTTATTACGCCCGGATATCAATTTCATATCGCCGACGGTTTGATCACAAATTTTCATCTCCCAGAATCGACTTTGCTTGTGATGATTTCCGCCTTTGCTTCGCGCGAGCAAATTCTAACCGCTTATGCGCATGCCATGAAACAGGATTATCGTTTTTATTCTTTTGGCGATGCCATGCTTATTTTGTAACCACTCCTCTTCCGGCTGCGCGCGGATCGCCCAATAGATTTGTATCAATAAGCGCCTTTGAGTCTGTCAGTAAAACATGTGAGCGAATTTCTGTTGCCTTTGCCGTGATCTGCTGGAGAAGCGTGGGCACCTGACCAACCATATTCTGCGTTGGAGTTAAGGCCACTTCAATCAAAGCACGTAAACCGCTTTTATCTGCGGGCGCATTGGGCAATACCCATGCTAAGCCGTCGCCTGATTCAACAATCCCCCCACCATAGGGCAAGGCGCTTCTTCCCGTCAGATGTACGCTGGGGCCTAATGTCGCTCGAATTTCGAGATCCTGTAAATCTGCGGTCGTTGGCTCAAGCGCGAGACTCACCCAATACGTTGTTTCTTTTCCAACTTGCGGAGGAAGCGCTCCAATACCAATTTGGTCTCCCGTGTCCGCGTAATAGCGCGCCTCCGCTTTCAATTGGAAGCTTGTTGTAATCACATTCGTTGCTGCTTTTCCAAGAACTTCTCCTACATCGGTTTGAATGACGGGAATCACAAACCAGTTTCCAGAAACGGAATGTTCCGCGTCTTGAAGTGGAATGTCGAGAGAAGAGTCGCCCGCTTTTACGCTCACAAACGCATATGGCTCCCCGCCGGAAGAGAGTTGCGGATGATAAATAAACAATCGCAACGGCGCATCGGCTTGAGAAATAGAAACATGCGCAAACTTGCCCGTGGAAGGACTGGCTTGCACACGCAAGGGACTGTCAGGAAGAACTTCTAAAACATCTCCCCGTTCAAATAAAACATGGCCATTTATGGAAACGGCTATTTTTGTATCTCTGGATGATTGCGGATCGAGAAAGACGATGCGACGCTCCAAGGAATTCAGCGTGTCGATCGTTTCTTCTTGTTTTCCATCTATCTGCGCCCGACCAATCACGCGGAGGTTTATACTCTGCATCGCTTGAGAAGTCTCATTTTTCACTTCATACGGAATGAGCGCTCCAGGCAATATGCGCTTCACGTCGATTAAAGGCTTCACAGATAGCCCGCTTCCCACAATCGGACGGATAAGTTCTCCCGCAGCCGTTTCCGTATTATCGCTGACATGAAAACCTAGTCTGAGACTTGGCTGATCGGTATAAATTTCCACAACGACATTTGCATAAAAATCCTCTCCGGGAGCAAGGGCGCCGATAAAAGCCTCATTATTTGCATCCATCGCGGGCTCAGCGGACAAGACTTCTGTTCCGGGCGGAAGATTCCAGCGAAAATGCAAACCGCTTCTTGCGGTTTCTCCGCTATTTGTTAGCTTTGCCTGCAATGCCAAGGGCTGTGCCGTTTGAAGAGGCGGCGCTTCGAGTACGAGCTGCAAATCGGTGGCGATACTAGGGCGAAGTGTTGCGAGATAGATATTTGTCCCGACGAGAAAGAGCGCTATCGCAAAAAGGCTGATGTCGAATGCAAATACAAAACGCGCATATCGATATTTTCCATGATACTTTTCTTGATAGCCTTTGCGAAGATGCGAGGTTGCGGCACGGCTCAAGCCAAACGCCGTCACAATACCCTGCGCTGCTACGCCTTGAATTGGTTTTTCTGAGCGACGTTTTTTCATAGGCACTAAAAAGGAAGGCTTGAGATCAGAATTTCCGCCTGTCCATCCGCATTCATGTCCACAACAACGGGTTTTACACCTGTCTCGCGCGTCACACCGACAGGAGTAAATTCATATTTAAGGTTCCTCTTTCCATCATACACCCGCAGCACGGGGTCAGTCCCCGGACCCGACCCAACGACGACATCGTCATACCCATCTCCATCCACATCGCCAACGGCAATATTCGCTCCGCCTCTTTGGTCTGATCCGAATGCAAAAAATCCTCCGGACCAAATAGCACCGTCCGTTTTGAATGAACGAATATGTGGACCGCCTCCAAGACCAGGCGCAGTAAAGATTTCCCGTTTATCGTCCTCGTCGATATCACCAATAGCTACGGAAGAGCCTCCTCGAAAATTTGGCAGATAGGCAAGCCACTTTGTAACGATATGCAGTTGCGTATTCAGAATAAGAACCGTTGATGCAACATTAGGGCCGGTTGGCGTAAGAATTAATTCTTGAGCGAGCGTTCCATCTGTCTGACCGACGGCGAGCGCAATGCCTCCTTTATAATTTTTTCCATAGGGACGAACAGTACGCGTAATACCGTTTCCAAATCGAACGGTGAGCAATCCATCTTTCGCAAAGGCCGTGTCGGGCTGTCCATCAATATCAATATCCGCTTCGAGCACGGTAGCTCCCCCGGGGATGTCTGAGCGCGAAGCAAAAAACGCATTCCGAAGACGCTCTCCTTTTTGATTATAGACTTGCATGAAGGCGCCGTTCGTATACCCGCTTCCGTAGATATCAAGTGCTTCACCGCGACGCAAAAGGACGATGCCGTCTTGAGCGGGAACCGTTACGCTCTTTACGATCGAACCATCATTCGTCGCTCGATCTTGTTGCCCCGATACTTTTTCAAATTCACCCGGAAGATCTAGTTGCACAGCTTTGTTTGTTGGATTCGCAATGGCAAGTCCCTGCGTATATTCACGCCACCAAACCGCCGGCGTTGTTTTACTTACCGAGCCCGAAACAACTTTTGCTCCAAGACGCGGCTCTCCAATAATGGCGGCGTACTCGTCATACCACCACGTTCGCTGATGGCCCGCGTCGCCCGCATCAAAGGAAAAAAACGCATCTGCGAGAAGCGAGCTTGTGAGTCCAAGTCGCATCAAACGATAATCGGTTGGCTGTTCTTTGTTGTTTGTATTTGTATTGATGGTGGAAATCTTTGGATTTCTATTTTTCGACAAAGCGGTTCGCAATTCGCTAAATGGGCTTGCCCAGCCATAGCGAGGAAAGTTTTCAAAAAGAGTGCCATTCGTCACCGACGCATATGCAGCGCTCGAATTATTCAAAATAAGTTTATCATTCCCGATTGCGCTTCTTACATTATTTATAAGAATCGTCATTCCTTCATGATATGCTTCATCATTTTGTTTAGACGGGTTCGCTACTCCATTTAAATCCGGATCAAGATTCGGTCCAAAAAATCCCGTTACTTGTTCATAGGCTGCATCAAGAAAGACGCCGTCCCAAAGTCCGGTCGACATCATCTCGTCGCGGATAAAAGGACCTAAAAATGTATTCCAACGTTTCCCCTTATACGTTGGGCCAAGATTGGTCGCATTCATGGCATAGGCGCCCGGCCACCAGGTCGCGTGTGATCCATCCGGACGTTTCAGAAACCAGACACCCGGAATACTGTTTGCTAGCTTTCGTCCCGGCGAACGCGGGTCGCCACGGAAACGTGCATCCGCAATTTCACCCGCGCTTACATAAGCGAGAATTTTTATTTGCGGATTCAAAGAGCGAATTTTGCGAATTTGTTCTGGGAATTGAAATTGCTGATCCATGTCTAAAACAACAATGTCCCATTTCGAAAGTTCTTGCGCCGCTTTGTCTGTTATTTGATAGCCAAGATATAAATTGAGGATTTTCGGAGATCCGTCTTGCGTCGCAAAAACAGCGGCTGGATACAGCCCCGTTCCAATCACGGCGAGTACCGCAAGTATCGCGATCATCCGTTTCATAAATTCAGCGTAGCATAGCGGAAATTTCCCGCTCTGTCAATCGTAGCAGGATGGAAAGGAAGCTCAAAATACAAAAATGACCCCATCCAGCTTGGAGCTGGATGTGGTCAGAAGATACGAACTGGTTTTCATTTCTTGGTCTTTCCAAGGAAATGCGGCCAGCCTTTCCACTCAGAGGAGGACTGCCTGTTATCTGTACCAAGTTTTCAAGAACAAACGCTGCGCGTCTGTCAGAGGAGAACGTTGCATAGCTACGCACCGACTCGTTCGACGAAGAACCAGTCCATGAATACAGTATTCGCTAAAGTGATAGTATTCCGTCTCGCTTCCGAATTCCTCTTCCAGACAAAAGCCCGGAACCCTGCACGGCTCTCGTAGAGCCTGCATGGCGGCCTTCGCATAGTCGGACGTCATGGAATTTTCGGCAAGAAGCCTACCCTCCTCTCTCACAAGAGAAGCTGCTTTCAAAACCACCTCTAGCTTCTCTTCGAGACTAAGAACCAAGTCTTCCGAGTAGACTTCAGCATCTTCAACGTCAGGCGCCTCCGGCGAGCTCAAAACGTTTCTCAAGATCACGACATCGAACTTCTGCTCATCGCTCATGCCCTGAAGATCCATCTCCTCCAGCACGAGCGCACCCGTGTAGAGATACTGCGCGCCTCTGAATCCGGCCTTGACCGCCTCGATATCCCGGAGCGCCACTTCAAGGCTGCCTTCGTCAAAACGATCAATAGCGAGGCAATGTTCGGTGCTCATCAACACATCTTGGTGAAACTTGAAACCGGCATTGCGCGTAACAAGTACGCTGGCGTAGCAAACCCATGGATAATTTCCACAACCCACTTCAAGAATTCTGAGCGCCTTAGACATCTGTTTCCTCCTAGTAAAAAAGAGCGACAAAAAACCATAGCCTTTTTTTGGGGCTTTGTCAATCCTTTACTCCGGCTTCCCGGTAGCAACTCAGCACTTTTTCGACATGCTCATTCCAAGTGCGCTTTCCTTCAATTTTTGCACGGCCTTTCTTTCCCATTTCTTTTCTTGCCTCTTCCGGGAGGGCTTGAAAGCGTCGAAGTGCGCGCAACCAATCTTCAGAATCTCCCGGCTGCACGAGAAAGCCATTCACGCCGTCTTCAACCAGTTCGGGATTACCACCGATACGCGTAACGATGCACGGAAGCCCGGAAGCCATTGCTTCCAGCACAGAGCCCGAAGCATTCTCATAGCTAAGCGTGGGAAGGATGAGTGCTTCTGCGCGATGCCGTAACTGGAGTAAATCATCCGGCGCGACAAAACCGAGAAACTCTATATGCGACGCGCCGACGGATTCAACGAAGCCGCGAAGATATTCATCCTCAGGACCGTGGCCTGCTATTTTAATCGGCAGTTCAGGAATCTTTGCCGCAGCTTCTATAAAACTTTTGAGACCTTTTTCCTGCGACAAGCGCCCGGCGTAAATCAAATAGCCGCCTCCCATTTCAGCCGTTTTCTCGGGAAGCTCTGTTGGGTTGGGTGCATAGCGCATTTTATTCGCCGGCTCGCCCCAGTCCTCCATTTTTTCTTTCATGAAATTGGATGGGCAAAGAAATATCTGCACCGTGCGTTCATAGCTTTGACGCGATTTCGTCATTCCCATTTCCAGCGCGGCCAATAAGTTCGGAATCAATGAGGCGGATAAACAATGATGCTTTACCGCTTGAAGATAATTTCCGTCGCGACAACGCTCACAAGGCGAGCCTTCGGTGAACATGCGATAGTTTGGACAGGCCAGCTTGTAATCATGCAGTGTTTGGACGCAAGGGATTTTCTGTTTTCTAATAACTGCGAGAATAGATGTTGAAAGATGATGATAGATATTATGTATATGCACCACATCCGGTTTTACTTCTGCGACAAGCTGGCCAAAAGCGTTTTCTGCTTCCAAATTCCAGATAAAATTTCCCGCTTTTTTAAAATCAGTTATAGGGCCATCGGAGCGATCGAGGTGATAGCGCGTAACAAAAAATTTCTCATCCTCGCTCGAAACATTTTTAATGCTTCGCGTAGAAAAGACATGAACCTCATGCCCAAGCTGTGCTTGTTTGCGCATAAGTCCATGCATATATACTTCTGCACCACCGTGCAAATCGAAGAATTTATTTACGTGAAGAATTTTCATACGGTGTTTTTCTTTTGAAGAAGTTTTTTATACAGAAGAACATAGGCTTCTCCCATGCGATCAAAACGGAAGGTTTTTTTGATAAGCGCCTGAGCTTGCTCTGCTCGGCGCAGTGCTTCTCCGTAATTCGTGAGCGAGGAATAAATCGCTTGTGTCCAAGCGTCGACATCGTCCGCAGCTGCAAAGAGCATCATCTCTGCATCAAATACCTCGCGAAGGGAAGCAAGATCGCTTGCGATGGCGGGCACGTATGCAACGGCTGCTTCATGTAAAGCAAGCCCCTGCCCTTCATGACGCGAAGGAAGGCAAAAGAGATCCGCTTCCCTCAACTTCGCTGCTACATCGTTTGTGATACCGGAAAAGTGGACGCGCGGGAGAATGCCGAGCGTTTCCGCCAAGCTCACCAAAGCCATTTTTTCTGGACCGTCCCCCACTAATTCCAGCGTCCAGGGGAGCTCAACTTTTGCAAGCGCTCGTAAAAGCGTGGCATGCCCTTTTTCCGGAACAAGTCGACCCACGGAAATAATTTTCGGCACATCGCCCGCCAAGTGTACTGGCCTTGGCGAAAATTGTTTGGCATCGATCCCGATGCGAATCACAGACATTTTTTTTGAGGAAACTTTATACGTCTTTTGAATGGCGGTTTGAACTCCATCTGAAACGCAAACGATGTGATCGGCGAATTGATAGGCAAAAAATCTTCCGATGCGCTGCAAGAGCGGCAGACCGGGCTCATGACTATGTGCGGTAATAATCCAAGGGTATAAGCCAAGCTTCTTAACTGCGAGACCGCCCCAAATATCTCCGCCAAGATGCGTGTGTACTATATCGGGACGACGTTCAATAAGACTACGACGAAAAAAACCATAGACATCACGCCGCGAGGCTTGTTCGACATGCTCCGCCGCATATGCCGTAGGGATTGATTCATCTTCAAAATCTGCCCGCATCGAACCGCTGCCCGCAGCGAGAAGTTCGCTGTCATAACCCGCCTGTTTCAAATAGCGCGAGAGATCAAATACCATGCGCTCGGCTCCCCCGCGCCCAAGCGTCCAGAGAATTTGCGTAATGCGAAACTTATCCATGGGAGATATGTAAAAAATCCGGATCGCGTTCTTCATGTTCACGCGAGAATAGCTGTCCGGCAGCAAGGACTAAGCCCACCGGTAGCCAAAGGCGCGGCGTCCAATAAGTTGTATCAAACAGCTGGTATACAAAAGCACCTAAGAGCGTCGCTACAAGATACATATAGGCTTGTGCTTCGTTTCCTGTGCGATGCATTTTTCTCCAAAAACGGCGTGTGTACGTGTAAATAGCAGCCCCTAACCAAGTAAAGGCTAATAACCCAAGCACACCTGTTTCTGCCGCGACTTTTTGTATGATGCCATGAGAATCTCTTGGCGTGGAAAACTCCACAACATAGGCATACGTTTTTCCAACTTGTTGTACGAAGGTTCCCGCACCAAAGCCAACAACCGGCGATTCATGAAGCATGAAGAGTGCCATGTCGCTTAGAGCCGTCCGAGCATCCGTAGAACCTTTTACTTCATCCGATAAAGAAAAACCGATCATATAAGCTGCAATCGGGAGAAGGAGAATGAGCGCGGCAATCACTTTTACTTTGTGTTCGCGTACCCAAGATTTCCAAATGGTTGAAGCGAGAAGGATAAGCATGACCGCAAAAGAGATCCATGCACTGCGCGCAAAGGTCAGAAGAGCAATCACGCCCATAAAACACGCGGCTCCCCAGGCAAGCCATTTGGCTTCGCGTTCTTTTGTAAGCACGGAAAAAGCGAGCGCAGCCGGAGCACCAAGAAGCATCATCTGCGCAAGCGCATTATGATTTCCGCCCAACGGATTCAGATGAAAAATCTGAAATAAAGGCTGCGCACGCTGAAAAGAAAAATCTAAGCCAAACTGAAACAAAGCTCGAAAACCGTCAAAGGCAAAAAAGACTCCCATGAACGTAAGAATAATTAGGAGCGTTTTTAATCTTCGCCGCGAGCGCACAAAGTTCACCGTCAAAGCAACAGAAACAATATAGACCCAAGCAACCGGACGTAAAGCATATTTTAAAATAAAAAGAATATCCGGATGCGTTGGAGAAAAGACGGATAAAATATGTGCGCCAACGAGCGCAGCAAAAGGCAGAGCGAGCGGAAGCCATGGTTTCCAGTTTGTGTCGCGGCGTCCACGCCAAAGGAGAAGCATGCGTAATGCCCAGGCAACGATAACAGCGGCTGCAGCTAGTTCTCCAACCGTTACGTCTATAGATCCGCCAAAAACGCGACTTCCAAACTGGAAGTCTCCCGTGGAAACAGACACGAGCAAGCCAAGCAGTAAGCCTCCCGCTGAAGCAATGTAAAATGACTCATAAGGAAAGCTCCAAGCAAGGACGACGGTGACAAAAGCTCCAACAAGAAAAATAACATTCGTCTGAGCCCCAACGGCAATGGAAGCCATTGTGACTGCAATAAGAAGAAATAAGCCCCAGGTAATACGCGGCAATGCGGAGATCGCCTGCTTCCAAAAGCGGCGCTCTGCATCCACCGTCGTGACAGAAGAGGACTGAGACATACACAAAGTATAGCACGCATAAAATAAAAACCGGCCCCGACGCTGAAAAGCGAGGGGGCCAGTCTAGAAAGTTGGGCGTCATCCCGATTTGTGCGAAGCAAACTGGGATGACTTCCGAAATGTCCTTACGGACAGGTGATGAGGCCGCCGGAGGCGCTGGCGGGGAAGGTGGGCAGAAGCCCACCTGCTCCGTCGGCGATGCGGCCATCCGCGAGACGACTCACGCCGTCCGCGGTGAACTCGGTCACGCATTGCATGGCCGGAGCCGTGCATGCGGGACCGGGGAACGTGCGATAGTCCCAGGATCCGCACCGAAGGCCGGTACGGATGAATGAACCAGAGGCGTTGGCGTCGACATCGACGCCAACCGTCCCAACCCCGGGATCGGAGGGAACGGCACAGCCCAGGGCGTCGTAAACGACGACCTGCCAGCCGGCCGAACACATCCCGAACGTGGCATTGACACACGACAGGTCATACGTCGCTACCTGTGTCCCGCTCCACCCATCAGTGGACCGGTTAGCGCGACACGCGTTACGTTCGGCCAGAGCCCCCGAAGAGGTTCCGGCGTCCGTGCCCGAGTCGACACCGGCATCGCTTCCTGCGTCGGTTCCGGCGTCCAAAGTGGGCGTGCTACACACGCCTCCTTCATCCGCCGCACCGTCGCAGTCATTGTCGAGGCCATCGCAGGTCTCGGCGGAAGGCCCGACCGTACCCCAACAGACTGGGGACCAGCTTCCACCCGAGCAGGTACGTGTCCCACCCGTGCAGACGCCCACGCCCGGAAGTCCGGTCGTGAACGGGTAGCAGTCGCTCGTGAGTGCTCCGCCACCGGCGGCTTCATCGGTCACTCCGTTGCAGTTGTTGTCGACGCCGTCGCAGATCTCCGGTGCGGGCATGCCCGGCACCGCGTCACATTGAGCACGGTCCGCCGTGCATACCCACGTTCCCGTGGCCATGCAAGCGCCCCGCCCGACGGTACACGAGGTACCGATTCGCGCGTCTCCACCACAGGTGGTGCACGGGAGATCGCTCCCCGTACAGTCTTGGTCAATGCCATCTCCGCAGATCTCCGCGGTCGGCAGGACCTCGCCCGTACAACTACCCCATGAGCCTGCGGAACAAGTCCGTGTGCCCATGCGACAGAGGCCGATTCCGGCCTGGCGCATGTCCCCACTGTAGCAGGTCTGAACCAGGTCTTCGTCGATGAGGCCGTCGCAGTCGTTGTCGAGGTTGTCGCACGATTCGCTGACGGCGGATCCCGGGGTGGCGTCGCAAGCGACGCGACCGGTATCGCAGATGAAGGAACCGCTTGCGGAACATTCACCGAAGCCCACCATGCAGACTGATCCTGTTCGAGGATCGCCCCCACAGGTGAGACACGGCAAGTCCCCGCCGTTGCAGTCCTGGTCGACTCCGTCGCCGCAAGTCTCCGCCGAAGGCAGAACCTCCGGAGAGCTGAGCGACCAAGCGCCGGCCGCACAGGTTTCATACCCGTATCGGCAGATGCCGACCGAGGCCGTTCCCGCGGGTCCGCTGTAGAAACTGCGAACGAGATCCTCGTCGATGAGGCCGTCGCAGTCGTTGTCGAGTCCGTCGCAGAGCTCCGACGTCGGAGCGCTCGGCACCGCATCGCACAAGAGCTCATTGCCCACGCACGACCACGAACCGGTTGCCATGCATTCGCCGACGCCGGCGGAACATGAGGTTCCGACCCGACTGTCACCCCCACAGGAGACGGAGAACAGGAGACCGCCGTTGCAGTCTTCGTCTACGTCGTTGTCAGGGATCTCAGCGGAAGGCAGGACTTCGCCGGAGCATGAGCCCCAAGCGCCTGCCGCACAGACCTGCGTACCGGCCACGCACTGACCGACACCACGCGTACCCGCGGGCCCGCTGTAGCAGGTTCGCGTCACGTCTTCGTCGATCGAACCGTCGCAGTCATTGTCGAGACCGTCACAGACCTCGCTTGTGGGCGTTCCCGCCGTTGCGCTGCAGGTGAGTACGCCTGTGTCACAGACATACGCACCCGTCGCTGCACATTCGCCGAGACCGACGGTGCACGATGTACCAATGAGCGGATCGCTTTCGCAACCCGTTCCGCCATCCGCGGGTGTTCCGCCATCCGGGAGGATGGCTGGCCCGCAGGATTGACAGGCCATCCAGGCACCGGACACGTCGCACAGCTCGAAGCCGAGCGTCGTATCCGCGGCGGTACAGTACCGCCACTCGTTGGGAGCGCAGACCCCACCGTCGGGATCAGCGACGGGCGTACCGCTCGGCACAGCGCACAGAGTGCGGTCCGTGCAGGACGTTGCTCTATTCCCGTTGTTCGAGTCGCAGAACTGCTCGCCCCCCCACGGGCAGACCAGCCAGTTCCCCTCGTGTCCCGGAGGACAGATGTCACCCGGGGTGACCGTTAAGGAGGAACTGCTCCCCTCAGGATCAGCGCCTGGCACGCAGGCGCTGATCATAGCGAATGCTGTCCCCAGCATGACGAAACTCATCAAGGTTTTCTTCACGTTCTTCATGTTACCTCCGTAACTTTGTGTATCTTTTATAAGCCCACAATCTGGCTTATTGTTGTGTTGGAAACGTACAAAATCGAGCCGGTTGGTCCGATTCGCCTTCGCCACTATGCCCTTAATTAAGCCTAATGCGAAGGTTTCTTCTTCGCATAAATAAGACGTCTTGTCAAGTTATTTATTACAGAAACTTCTATTTTTCCGCTGAGATTAGCGAAGGGAGGAAATGATCTTTATGTAAAAGTCTTATGCACATTGACCCTCTGGGCTTTATTCTAGAAAATAGGAGAGCCGAGATGATTGTGAAAACAACTATCAAAGCCTCCGCAAAACCAGGTTCGTTAAGGAGCAGGATGGGCGTCGCTACACCTTGCCTGGCGGGACATCGTTCGATGCGTCCAAAGGGCCTCGGCTTCGCAAGAAGTAAAAGGTAAAGGGCACTAAGAGCGTTCCACCCGAAGGATTTTCCTCGCCACCTGAACCTGGAGCTGCAACCCGAGACGACCGTTGATTCCTGCTCGAAGCATTGATTTGCGCAGGATAGACACGGCCGTCAGAGCGAGCACAAACTCGCGCTACCGCAGCCTGGAGTCCTCATGCCCGTAACAACTGTTCGTCTCATACGAGCCACACCCCTCAGAACCCCGGTACGCCGCGTATTGCACCGAGAGCAACCCTCTCAGTCCACTTCGCTACGCCGATGCTGGTTCTTACGCCCGGTTGCACGATGCCGAGAAGGAGGACCACTTAGCATTCTCCTTCAACCGCCTTGAGCAGCCTCTAGGAGAAACCTCTCCAAACCACCCCGTCGCCTGAAAAGGCTTGATGGGGTGTTCTTAAAAAGAATTCTTTTTTAGTCTTTTGGTAGGTAGTTTTCCGGACCCCAATCTTCTGGTTCTTCCCAAGGCTTTGCGACAGACCAGGCGATATCGAATAGGACATGCAAAAATTGAACAATCTCTTCATGTTCAATAATAATTCCCGACGTTGTGGCTTTGAGGGAAATTAAATAGGCCTGACTTCCCTTGAGGCCCATGTCCCCAATAAAAGGAAATTTTCCATAATCTAATATGCGTCTCTGCGTATTCGGCGCTTGAACATAGGGCATCGTGAATCCAGGTTTTATACAGGCAACTGTTCTCCCCTTTCCTTTGTATACCGTCTTCCGCCGATCCTCGGCTGTTATTTTAACCGTTTCTATTAAATGTTCATCGACACTGAATATCTCATCACATTCCTCACCGCCCCGACTCGATTCGGCAAATTCTCGACGAATATCATGAAGGGCATTTGCGCCATCAAAAAACCTGACGCGCGGTTTTTCCTTTGAAGTTTTATAGATGGCCATGAGCTGAGGGAGCGCCTGTTCCAACACATGGTCTTTTTGACGAATTTTTCGATACTGATCTGCAATAATTTGTTGTAAGCGTTCCGGCGCTTCTCCTATAAACAAAATCTTTTTTCCTTTTTCAGATGTCGAAATGAGCCCATGCTTTTTCAAACCTTCAAGCATGACATAGGTTGTAGAACGATTTACGCCCGCGCGCTTTCCAATATCTTGAACGCTTGCGGGACCAAGTTCAAGCATCGCGAGATAGACTTCTGTTTCCTTTGGCGCAAGTCCGAGTTCGCCAAGCGCATGCTTCAAATCATCCATCATATTGAATAGATATTACCATGCCGTTAATGCCCGGAAGGTCTCCGCCGCCGTTCGTTCCCAGCGAAATTGTGCGGCATGCGCTAATCCTCTACGGCGCAAATCGCGCACTAACTCTGCATCATCCGTGAGCATATGCAATCCCTTCACGAGTCCTTCTGCATCTTCCGGATGAAAAAAGAGCGCGTTCTCCTCTCCCAAAACCTCCAGCAAAGATCCGGCCGTAGAAGAAAGTACCGCCGTTTCACATGCCATCGCTTCAAGCGGTGGAAGACCGAATCCCTCGTACCAACTCGGGTGAACATACGCGAGCGCTCCGGAAAGAAGCGCGACTTTGTCCGCTTCAGAAATATATCCCGTTAAAATAATTTGATCTTGAAATGGTGAATGGACGATAGCCTCTTCAATTTCTTCATATCCCGAACCTGGCTGACCGACGAGCACGAGTTTCAAATGATTTTCCGCTCCGCGTTCTTCTTTGTATCGGTTAAACCCCTCAATAAGCGTCAGAATATTTTTTTTTGTCTCCAATCTTCCAATACAAAGAATATAGGGCGCCGAAATTTGATAGGTTTCGAGCACCGGCTGAATCGTTTCCTGAGAAACCGGCTTGTAGATATGATGTTCAACACCGAGATAGGTCACCATGATTTTTTCTGCGGGGATTCCATAAAGTTCAACAAGTTCGCGTTTTGAAAATTCGGAAACCGTCAGAATGCGCGCAGCGTTTTTCGCAATGTCTTTTGTCGCCCACTCATGATAGGCGCGCTGCAGCCATGGATAGCGTTCCGGTATGCGATGAAAACCCACATCATGAATGGTTACCACGGAACGCTTTGGCGCAAATCGCGGAAGGACATGCGCTGGCACAAAAAGAACCTCCGGTTTATGACGCAACATTTCAATCGAAAGTCGGATTTGCGTCCAGAGGTATTTCGGCGGCCATTTTAATGCACGCTCATGCCAATTGTCTTGCCCTTTTTCCATTCCATGAGACAGGGATTCATTTGTATATAAAAGCCATGAATGCGCTTCAGCGTCCTGCCGTTTTTTTAATTCCTCAATAAGATGGAAGGCGTACCACTCCACTCCGGTTTTTTTCAGCCGGTTAGCCCGAGAAGCTTCTATTCCAATAAGCATGGAAGAAGTATAGCAGACGAATCAACAAGATGTTTAATGCGCTCGCGTTTTCTTAAGAAGAAAAAATGCTTCGTTTGTAGGCTTCAAGATTTTCAAGCGCAATACCTGTTCCGCGGCCTACGCAGGTTTGCGGGTTATCTGCGACAAATGCGGGAACGCCCGTTGCCTCTGAAAAAAGGCGGTCAAGATTACGAAGTTGAGCCGTTCCTCCGGAAAGCACCATTCCTTTTTGCATCACGTCAGCGGAAAGCTCCGGAGGCGTTGCGCGCAAAACTTCTTTAATCGCATCTACAATACCTTGTAATTCATGTTGGATTGCATCGGTCACATCATCGGACGTCACGGTAACAATACGCGGCAGTCCAGAAATCATATCGCGGCCTTTTACTTCCATTTCAAGTTTGTCCTCAAGATACAATGCTGAGCCAATACGAATTTTAATATCCTCCGAAGTCCGCTCGCCAATCGCGAGGCCGTGCTTACGACGTACATGCTCCTGAATTGCGGCATCCAGTTTGTTTCCGCCAACACGAACGGATGAAGAAGCAACAATTCCTCCCAAAGAGATGACGGCAATTTCCGATGTTCCTCCGCCAATTTCGATAATCATGTGTCCGGAAGCGGAACCGATAGGAATATCAGCGCCGATCGCAGCAACAACGGGCTGCTTAATAATGTACGCTGCCTTCGAACCGGCTGAGAGCGTTGCGTCAATAACCGCACGACGTTCCGTTGAAGTAATGCCTCCTGGAACGGCGACCATCACTTCCGGACGAAATAGACGAACGCCACCGACGGCTTTATTAATAAAATAACGAAGCATAGCTTCCGTTGTACGATAGTCGGCAATAACGCCATCTTTCAAGGGACGCTTTGCAACGATGGAATCCGGCGTACGACCGATCATGTCTTTCGCCTCTTTTCCAACAGCGAGCACTTTTTTGTCTGCAACGGAAATAGCGACAACCGAAGGTTCATTAATAATAATCCCCTTCTTCGGAACGAAGACGAGTATGGTTGTTGTGCCAAGATCAATACCAATTTTTTTACCGAACATAGTTTAGAAACGCGTTGTGAAAAGCTGATCTCCCTTCAAAAGCGGCCAATGGGAAATCCGATACGACTCATCATTGAACTGGGAAGGGTCTTCGCCAGGCGTAGCGTTCTGTAGCTTCTTACCGAATGCGAGGTTGAGCGTCAATCGAGCTTTTGATCCAGGCTGCTTTTGCGCCAGTAATTGATAGCTGTTTTCTTCAGCGATTTTTTTACCAACTCCCGGAGGGAGACGATAGGTAAAAGAAAGCTCCCCTGTTTTCCCCGGCTCAATTGCCCAAAAGGCTCCAAAAACCGTCTTCCCAAGATCCTTCATCACATCCACCGTTCCGGGGATGAACTTCCCTCCGCTTTCATTCAGGTCTTTTTGCATTGCACCGGAGCTTGAAATAAGTTCGCTTCCTTCCGGAACATAGACGCGCACATAACTTCGGTAACGCGTATAGCGCCAGTCGATCTTTGTATTCGTATTTACATAATGAAGCACGACTTGTGCTGTCACGTTGTTTAGATCTTGCGCGTCGATGGTGTACGTAATGTCTTTGTTCATGACACCATCCGTTTTAAGCGCCGCCAAGTTTGCATCTACAACCATGAGATAATCATCCGGCGTTGTTTTTGCGCGGCTACTCCAGTCGCGCGCATCCAGAACGCTTTGCAAATCCGCATCGCGGCTATAAATCATCATGTCTTTCTTTTTCAGCGCATCTGTCACCGTTATTGCAATTGTCGGCCAGTTTGATGCTGGTTGAGACGTAAGTTTTTCAAGAAGCACATCGCCTATTTTTGCAACCACTTCTTTTCTCTGCGGGACAGGAATGCCTTCGGACAAAAATCCAATTTCCACATCATATTGTAGCTCGTCATAAAAATTGTCTACAGCGAAGGTTTTTCCATCAACGACCAGCGGACCGGTAATCTTGAGCAAATCAGTGAAAAACTTTGGTTGAAGACCTACCACAGCATCAAGATGGACGTCTCGACCTGTCCCTTGTTTGACTTCCCGCTCATAAAAATCCATTACGCGCGCAGCAGACTGCGTAAAGTCGGGTGACCAGTTCGCGTCGCGTAAAAACCAAGCGTGCGTCCCAAGCTCTCTTTGCATAATTTCCGGAGGCTGTTCATTCCAACTATCCGCAACGGGACCGTCGATGGAGTAGACGTCTTTAAAATCAATTTTTCCAAAATCCGCTGCATCAACAACGACTTCGCCCACCGTTCCAATGAAACCGCCTCCCGGGCGAAGTTCATCGGCGTTTTGTAATAAGACAAGATAGGTTTTTTGATCCGGGTATCCCGAAAGTGGAAGGAGAACCTCTACCAGAGAAACAGAGGCGTCGATCTGATTCCGAAGCTCCGGAAGGCGATTTATAATCGGTTCAATCGCGGAACGCACCGGTGCAAATAACTCATCTTTTGGAATACTGTCCCAGGTGCTCGCTGCAATAGCGAATCGCTCACGTGCTTCTCGCATTTTTGGAAGCGAGCTTGAAAGGCGAGATAAAATAGACCGTTTTTCTTCTTTAGACAAGTCCTTAAAACTGCGCGATGGAGCAACTTGCGTTCCAATATCAATAATTCCTTCCGTCGCAACCGCGTCCTGTATGTTCACGGCAATTTCTATGAGCTCTTTCGCTCCCATGATCGCGCTTGAGCCTGCCTGTTCTGTGTCTTCCAAAGCTTGAAGACGCGTCCCAATCCACGGCATGGATCGCCACGGTCCCGTCGCGCTCAGACCCGCGTGAATTTTATCGAATTCGGCTTGCACTTCATCCACCGAGGAAAGCGCTTGGGAAAAATCTTTTGCCTGGAGATGTGTCTGTACTTCACCTAATGCATTTTTTGCGGCCAAAGCTCCCTGCGCAGCCATAACGCCGCCGTAGATAAGCGGGCTAAGGAGGATGAGAAAGAGAAAACCCAAACTTAAAAGCGCCACAAAAATCAAACGCCACAACTTACGACGGTTTTTCTTCCGTGGAGGTTTTGCGAGCGCTGGAGCTTCCTTTGGTAAAAGCTTAAAGGCTTCCGACGGTTCTAGTTCCGGCACACCTGGGCAGGTGAGAAAATTTGGGCTTTTCTGATCGGTCATGTCTCCATGATACATGAAAAAATGTATTTCGGATTATTCTAACAAAAGAAAAGCTCGCAAACCTTATGTCGATGTACCGCGTGGGTGGGCCTTTCCGCGATGCTTCAAAAAATATTTCATTCCGCTATTCAAATGGATTCGTGTCAGCCGATTCGTAAACGCCTGCCATGGATACCGCGTTCTACTTTCTCGCTTGTGATAATGAATGACACGCGCAACCGGTGTATAGCAAACGCGCGAGCCTGATTCCCATACTCTTCGGCAGAGATCCGCATCCTCAAAATACATAAAAAAGCGCTCATCAAATAACCCGATACGTTCCAGAAGTTCGCGACGAATGAGCATCGCGGCTCCAAAAACCCAGTCGACATCTTGCTCAACGTCTCTATCCATGTCTTCCATCAAATACCGATTGAGTTCACGGCGCGCGAAGGGAAGACGCCCGACAAAACTTCGACGATACAGGGGTGTAAGTGCTTTTGGAAATCGATAAGTCGCATGCTGATCCGACCCGTCGGGATTTATAACGCGGGGACAAGAAATACCAACATCCGGATGCGCATCCATCCAATAAAGCCAGGACTCAAGCTCACCCTCAAGTAAGACCAGGTCGGGATTGCACAGGAAAATATACTCTCCACGCGCGGCCTTTAATCCGAGATTATTTCCACCCCCAAACCCAAGATTTTCTGGAGAAGCGATCACTGTCGCCCATGGAAATTGCTCGCGTACCATTTCGGGCGTCCCATCGCCCGATGCATTGTCAACGACAAGATATTCAAAATCAAAATCTGGTCGAATTGTTTCGACCCCCTGCAAGAGACTTCGAATAAAATGCGGCGTACCATGGTTTACCGTAATGAAGCTCACTCGAGGCTTTTCATCTTTCCCCGCAATGCGAAATGGTCGTTTATTCATATAAACCAGCGCTCCTGTATTTCCCGCGTGGGAACCCGTGACCGATCACGTTTTCGTCGCTTGCCCCGTATCTTGGCGTACAACGCCAGCTTTTGCAAGGATCGAAATACATTCCATGGACGAAGGGCGAGACGCAGAAAAAAGAGGCCTGAAGCCGCAAGAATCCAAGGGGCATGCTTGATACGGAGAAAAGCATTATCATTTTTCGTCTGTACGAAGCGCCACTCGATACATTCATCAATAGCCGGAGCAGAAGCGAAGCGCATGCAAGCGGGTATGCGAATGGATTCTTGATACGGTTCAAGCCAAATTGTTGCTTCCGGCGCTTCCCCTACTAACCATCCGGAAAGACGCAGGCTCCACGTAAGATCCAAAACAGCTGGGACTTCTGAAAACAGTTCGTCAAGTTCAAGTCCCGTTTCTTTTAAAGCTGCAGCCCGCACAAGAAAAGCCTGTGGCGTTGGAGCGAATGGCTGAAGTGAAGTTTCACCTTCTTTCGCCGCCGCCGGGATAATGCGCCTGCCGCGCGTCAGAGCATACCCGCGCGAAAGCTCTTCGCGAGTCAAATTAAATTCATGACGTTCGCCGTCTTCCACAAAGGCAATCTTTGCCCGAAGGAGACGCGGAACAGCCATGCCGCATTTCGGATCTTTTTCCATGACATCCACCAAATATTCAAGCGTCTTCGGCGAGAGAATGGCGTCCGGCCTTGTGATCAAAATAAAACGGTCCGCAGCATCCACGTTCTGCCAGCGTGCGAGCGCTAAACGAATGAGTTGATTATGACAGCGTGAAAACGACTGTTTTTTTATATTGCGCAATACAACTGCATTTGAACGTTCATCCAGAGAACCGGCACCTTCTAAAGTTGCATTATCCACGATGGCTAATTGAAAATCTTGAAGCGTCTGTTCTTTAAGCGATGAAAGGAAATCTGAGAAGAGATTGCCAAAATCATTGCCTATCACGTGGATGGATACGCGCTTTGCTGCTTGCATACGCTAGGTTTTAAAAAGCTCCTTTTTTCGCTTCGGAGAAACATTAAATCCGAGATATTTTCCAAACATGAGACGTGTTTGTGCATCAAGAGCCGGCACAGCACCGAATACAATAAACGTGACTGGCAAGAGAGCCCATTGAAGCACGACAATCGCGTACGCATACGGACGCGGATAATGCGCCGGACGAGGCGGAAGCAATGTAAGCGCAAGCCCCGCGGACACGAAGAGACCAATCATGGCGAAACGCATCAGCCACTGCAGGGTAAACGGCGTGTTTTGAAAAACGGCGAAATTACGAAATCGCTCCGGAGCGACCCAAAAAGGAAGATAGCCGAGAATAAAAATTAAGAACGGAGCCGTCGCCCAGGTGAACATGCCTTCCATCTGTTTAAAAAGCCATGCGAATTTTACGCCTCGAGGCATATTTGGACGCCCTCGAAAGGCCTCAACCATATAGGGAAGATTTTCGACGCCCCAGGCCCAGCGGCGCAATTGTTTGTACAAGGCGATAAGCGCTTTTCCATAGGACCCCGTCATCACCGTATCCATGGAAACGGGAAGATGAATCGGCGTTACACGATAATGTCCATCATAATGAACAAGACCCTGAAGAAAAATACGCGAGTCTTCCGAAACGATATCTTTTTGCCAATAGCCTACGTCTATAAGCATGCGAAGAGACATTGAGTGCGAAGAAAACGTCATCATCCCCTCTGGACGAGCGAGCTCGGTCATTAACCAAAATGTTGTACCGAACATGGCGACACGCACCGCCGCCGGAGATTCCCATAGATTATTGTTGTACAGCGCCACGGGCTGATAGGAACTGCGCGTAGGTTCTGGAACCGTTAAATAACGGTAACTCAAGCAGGAAAAATACTGCAAATGCACAATCGTATCCACATCAAAAGAAGAAACGATTACGTAATCGGGGTCATATCCATCTTCAAGAAGACCGGGCACGATTTGATTTGCTGCCCAGTTTAAATTAGAACCCTTTCCCGGAATTTCATCTGGAAGATTCTTCGGGTGAAGCGTTACCAAAAGCTCAGCGAAATGATCTGCGAATGCCGGAGCAAGCTCTTCTGCAATCTTTCTAAAATTATCCTGATCACGTTCTTCCCCCGCCAAAACAATGACCATCCGTTTCGACGGATACGCACAAGCATCCAAAGATTCCAATGTGTCCCGGATGACATTTGCGTCCTCTTTGTAAGTTGGGAGAAAAATTAAATGGCAAATCTTATCGTATCCGGGTAAGCGTTCAGCATCCGCTTGCCAATCTCGACGAATGGCTTTGCGATACCGCGACCAGGAAACGAGCAAAAAAGGAATAAAATACAAAATACGCAATAACCAGTACAGATCAAAGACTATGATGAAATACACCATCCAAAGCGGGCGGATAAATGACAAAACGATTGCCCCAATCAGCGTGGTGTAGACAAGGGCTCCGGGGAATATTTCAACAGCCCGTTTTTCCCAGTGTTTCATGAGTGCTTGGGAAGAGTTATATTGGGCTCCGCATCATATATTGGAGCGATATATTTTGAGGCTTCTGCCGTTTTGCTTCCGTCCGTCAACTCTTTTGCGAGCTTGGAAAGGTCGGCTGCATCTTCAACCATCACCCCAATAAGCGGAACTTTTTTAATACGAGAAAGCAAATTTGCATATAAAACCCCTGTACGAACGGCGCTAAAACTTCCCGGACCGGCAACAACGCAAACACCTTCAAGTACTTGAAAATTTTTCTTGTCTTTAGCGAGCTTGGGTAAAAGAACATTTGAACGACCTTCCAACTCTATGATTTTCGGTTCCTTTCCCTTTTCCATCCAAGCGAAACGAGAGAGCCGCGATGCGTGCGTATCAAGAAAGAGCCACATAATATTTATACTGAAGGTTTTTCATCAAGGCGGTCAATGACCACATTTTTTCGCGCTTCCAAAATGGCGTACAAAAATCGATCGGTCATGTCTTTTCTGTATCGGAATTCTTCAAGAGACATCACAGAAAAATTAATTTCAAATCCGAGCGATTCTTCTGCACCGCATAAAAGCTTTTTGAGTTCTTCTTCTTCAATACTTCCCACAATGAAAAGATCAACGAGCGCACGACTCTCTCCGAGAAAAGAACCCAAGAAAGCCAGGTAGTGAATATCGCCAAGCTTCATAATCTCTTGATCGAGACGCCCTTCCAAAAGGACGCGTGCGCGCAAGATGAGTTGGCTTAATTCGCTGAGTAATTTGAAGTCCGGATTTACTCCATAATATTTCCGTTTGAGTCCGGGGGTTTTTTTCTTTTTTTCAGCCCCCTTCTCCACCTTCTCCTCAACTTCGATAAGCAGCCCCAATTTGACAAGATTCGCCAACTCACGCCGAACCGCATTGATTTGCGTATCAATAAGACGTGTAATTTCCCGAACAAAAAGCCGCTCATCGGGATTCCGGAGAAAGAGGCCGAGCAGTTTTACACGGGTTCTAGAACCAAATAGGTGTTCAAGCATAGAAACGCAGATTCATCGTGCCCGAATTGACGGTTCTTGACAAGCGAAATAGGGTGAATATATAGGCTGGACTATCAGGCACCAGCCCCCGTATACTCTATACGAATATTAGCAAAAAAGATGACGCACATGGAATCCACATTTCACATTACGGATATTGAAGTGAACAATGCCTCAAATGATGAACATATTGTAGGGCTTTTTCGCTATGAATCGGAAAATAAAGGAGGAAAAACGCCGCTCCTTGTCGTGATTGTCGAAATCTCAAGCACGCTTTATGTATATGAACAGCTCCTTGATGTCCTTAATGAAACCGCGGAACAAACGCGCCATTTAACATCCGCTGTTGATGCGGACCCAATGGCGCATTTTGAAAAATTAATTGAACGCCTAAACACAGCCGCTGAAAGCTTCGTTGAATGCGAGCCTTCAGAAATTGCGTGGAATCGCGTGAATATCTACGTGATGGAGTTTTTGGATGGCCACATGTGCGTGAGCGGAGTTGGGCGCCTTTCAAACATCCTTCTACAAAAGCAAGTAGATGGAACCTTGAAGAGCTTCGATCTTTTTGGATCGCTTGAGCAGCCACCAGAAGTGAATCCAAAAAAAGTCTTTTCTTCCGTTTTATGTGGAGAGTTAAAAATGGGCGATCTTCTCTTTGTTGGAACGAATAACTTTGACCACTGGCGCGCGGATCTCGGCTTGATTGACCGGATCAAAACGTTTCCGCCGGTCACGGCTTCCATGGAAATTCGCCAGGAAATTGAACGTATCGGCATCCCAGAAGATTTTGCCGGCGTCATCGTTAATCATGTGAAGGATCCCAATAGCGCTCCGCCAACCATTCACGAAAAGCTTGCGCATAAAACGGAAGCGAAAAGCACTGAGTCTGTGCAAAAACTCTATTCCCAGGAAAAGCAGACAGAAGCGCTCCTTTCCCCCTCCATTAAGCCGGTTGTAAAGTCTGAACCCGCTCGTGAAAAACCTCCGCAAGGGAAACGAGTGTCTTCCTTTAGTCTTGTAAAGCTCCTTGCAGAGTTTCGTAATCGTGCAAAAAATCTCCGCAATAAAGTGAAAGATCCCATTTCCATGACAAGCCTACGCGGCATGGATGCCGGACATGGATCCTTTTTTTCCGCGAAAAAGAAGCGCATGGTTCTTCTGGGTCTCGTTGTTGTTATCCTTGTCGCCTCTCTGGGCGGATGGAGCTATCTCTCACGTAAAGCCAAAGCTGAACAAGAGCTCTGGAATGCCGTGTATGACCAAGCCGTAGATCGAAAAAATCGAGCGGAAGCCGACCTTGTCTATGGAAATGAAGATCAAACGCGAAGGCTTGTAAAAGAAGCACAGGATATCCTTGTGGGACTGGAAGAAAAAACAGATGCGCAAAAAACATCAAAAGAAGCCCTCGTAAATGACTTGAATGATGTTCAAAATACATTACGTCGAGAGCAGCACGTCGACAATCCTACGCTTCTTGCCTCTCTCGCTGTTGATGCTCCCGAGAACTCCTTGAACGGACTCGTGCTCGCGAGTGGCAAACTCTACGCGGCTGATAATGCAGCGAAACAGCTTCTTGAAGTTGATCCGACCACAAAGCAGGTGCAGCGCTATGATATTCCAAACTCAGTAAACGGTTCTATTGTCGCTGCTTCGGAAACAACCACAGGCCCCGTCTTTCTTACTGAAGATAAAAAAATTCTGCGTCTCAGCGGTGCAAACGTGACCGTATTATCCTATCATCCAGAATCAACAGAGAATCCAAAAGATCTTGATGTATACAATAAGCGCTTTTACATTCTTGATCCGTCAGGAAATATGATTTGGCGCCATTCCGTTACGGGAAATAGTGTTAGCGCTGGGAGCCAATATCTAAAACAGAATAGCGAGAATCTCTCAAATGCCGTTGGGATGGCAATTGATGCCAGCGTCTATGTCGCCTTTTCTGACGGAACAGTGAAACGCTACCTCTCTGGCACCGAAGAGCAGTGGAACCCAGCTACGATCGACCCGGCGCTCACACATACCGATTCTGTTTGGACGAATGTAAACACAGACCGCGTTGCCATTGCCGACGCAAATGGAAAACGTGTCGTCATTTTCCGAAAAGATGCTCGTCTCGTTTCGCAAATCATTAGTAATGAGTTTCAAGGCCCGCGATTTGTTACGGGAGATTCTGCAAACAAGAAGCTCTATATCATTGATGGCAATCGTTTGTACGAGCTCGATCTTCCTTAAAAAACTCTCACAAAAACCCCGCCAATTGGCGGGGTTTTTGTGGACTCTCTGTGCCGAGGAACTTATTTCAAGTTTACCTTTGCACCGGCCTCTTCGAGTTTCGCTTTAACTTCTTCGGCTTCCGCTTTCGCTGCGCCTTCTTTCACAACCTTCGGGGCTGCATCGACCATGTCCTTCGCTTCTTTCAAGCCAAGACCCGTGATCTCACGAACCACCTTAATGACTGCAATTTTGTTGCCGCCTGTTTCAGCGAGTTCAACGTCAAACGTATTCTTTTCTTCTGCGGCTGCAGCGCCTGCGCCACCGGCCATCATAACTGGAGCGGCTGCAGAAACACCAAACTTATCTTCGAGGAGTTTTACCAGCTCGGAAAGCTCAATAACGGAGAGCTTCTCAATGGATGCGACAAGATCCTTGAACTTTGCAGGGATTTCGACGTCTTTCTTCTCTTCTGTCTTTACTTCTTCGGACATAGGAATTGTATTTTGATAAATTAGTCTTTCTTTTCTTCCTTCGGTTCTTCTTTTCCTTCTTCCGTTCCTTCAGGGGCCGGCGTTTCCTTCTCTTCAGATGGAGCTTCTACGGGCGCTTCCTCCTTCACCTCTTCAGGCGCGACAGGAGCAGGCTCGCCCGCTTCCATCTTTTCTTTATAGGCATTTAGGAGACGGACAAATGATCCAACCGGACCATTCATGACATACAAAAGCTGTGTCAAAAGTCCTTCTCTGGAAGGAAGCTTTGAGAGCCTCATGATGTATTCCCGGTCAACGACTTGACCTTCAAAGATTCCACCGACAAGTTTAATCGGCTGTTCTTTGCTTGCATCTCCGATGATTTTGGCAGGAGCCATTTCATCCTCTTGGGCAATGGCTACGCCGAGCATGCCTTCGAGTTTTGTGAAGTCGATATCATAACCGGCTTCTTTTGCAGCTCGAGACAAGAGCGTTTTCTTGGCGACGATGTAATCAACGCCTTCCGCGCGTAAATTTTTACGCAGAGTCGCTACAGCTTCGACATTCATGCCGCGATAGTCTGCAAAAGCAGCCGCCTTCCCATTTTTCAGGGCGCTGATCAGCCGTTCTACCGACTTCGCTTTTTGGACACGTGTTTTTGGCATAGTTCGATATGAATTTTAAGAGTTCGACCTTTCTCTTCCGAAAGCCAGAAGGCTCAGAAGGATTTTTGGTATAAACAAACGCAGGAGACGAGTCCTGCGTTGCTGCCCCTTCTTCATCATCGCCACGTGGCGGAAATCCAGGTCTTTTTGGACCGGACTCCCGTTTAAACGGGGAATGACGTTCAGGGTTCGCGTCACCTCGGCAAGGTGGTGATTTAAGCCATTTTACAGGCCCTTGCTGTCTCAGGACTATGCGTTTGTTCGAACACTAGTAGACTACATCAGCGGAAAGACGTCAATAGTCCCTGGTTTTTATGAAAGATGGCTCTTAATGAGCTCTGTGAGTTCCTTGATATGCTCTTCTTTATCTTTTTCCATTTTTTCCCAAAAAGCACGGCAACCAGCACAGTCGCCCGCATCCTCTAAATAATGTTTCTTTATGCGCCAGAGGCTTTTATGCTCAATAGTGAGCTGGTTCATTAAATTGTAAACATGGTTGGAATGCATAAGATGGGGGCGTTTTTTGTTATTTCTTATAGATCTATCTATAACACGGAAGATTTGGGGCAGATATACAGAACCATTTTTGCACTCAACTTAGGCAAATTCATTTTGTTTGTATATTGACATTTTTTGAAAAACGAGCTTTTCTGGAATCTTAATTAAAAAACACCTCGGCATGCACCAAGGTGTTTTTCTTTAATGGTGTTTGCGATCGAAAATGGCGCTGTTCGTCGCCCATCCAATAACGGAGAAAACAAGCCCGCCCCAGAAAGCTGGGCCAAATCCAGAAACGCTGAATCCCGGAGCAAGCGCCGCCGCGATCCAGAACATAAGCGCGTTGATAACCAGTGTAAAAAGACCAAGCGTTAAAATCGTTACCGGGAAAGAGAGGACTTGCAGCAAGGGGCGAATAAGCGCATTTACCAGACCGATAATAATGGCGGCGAATAAAGCCATAACAAAACTTGTTACGGTTACGCCTGGGATGAGGTAAGCGACCAGCATGAGTGCCAGCGCGTTGAGAACAAGTCGAGCGATGAGATACATAGGTGTGTTAGAATAGATGTTTAACTATCACTTTTTAAACGAATTTCTTTTATTTTATTTTCCGCCTCTTCAAGTTTAGTCTTAAGCGCTTTTGCAAGCTCGGTTGCTCGTTCGAATTTTTGCAGTCCTTTTTCAAGGTCAGGCTCGCCTTGCTCAAACCACGCGGTGATCCCCTCCAACTCATCAAAGGCTTTCGCAAAATCAATTTCGGATTTCTTTTTTGGTGGCATATTTTTTAAAACAAAGTTTGATTTGTTGGTAAAATAGTCGCATCACGTGAGCCATCGTGCAAGCGAATCGAAACCACATCCCCTGCTTTCATTGAAACTACATCGGTTTTTACTTTTCCCTTTTTATCCATAATCATGGCATAACCGCGTTTAAGAACGGTTTTCGGATCAACGGAACGAATAAGTCGTGTAATCGAATCCATGCGCGTCCGAAGCCCTTCAAACCATCTCCTCCAAGCTTCTTCCGTCTCATTTGTACGTTGTTCCACGCGCAGTTTCACCGAAGAAATCCAATGGAGCGAGCCTTCAAGAGAACGCTGCACGCGCGTATGCGCTTCATCAATGAGCGCCTTCACTCCCGCTGCCGCAGCCCCTTCCAGCGCGGAGAGTTCATAGAGCACGTCTCGTTTGTCGGGAACGAGTATTCTTGCGCAATCGGTTGGCGTTGATCCGCGAATGTCTGCAACCTCTTCTGCGAGCGTTTTATCGCGTTCATGACCAATGGCGACGAGGGTTGGAACTTTTGATGCGTAAATTGCACGCACGAGTGTTTCATCATTAAAAGCCATAAGCTCTTCAAAGGCACCACCACCTCGTGTGATTACAATGGCGTCGTAGCTACCTGTTTGCGCCGCTTCAAGTGCGCGCATAATTGTTTTGGGCGCTCGATCACCTTGAACGACGACGTGATAGAGATCTATTTCCAAACCGGACCAGCGTTCATTTATAATGCGAATAAAGTCGCCGTATGCAGCGCTTGTTTTTGAAGCGATGAGCGCAATCTTTTTTGGAAAGCGCGGAAGCGTACGCTTTCGAGATGCGTCGAATAAACCCTCTGCTTCAAGTTTTGTCCGCAAAAGTTGAAGGGCACGACGAAGTGATCCTTCCCCAATCGGTTCGATGCGATCCGCATTAAAAGACAGTTTTCCCCATTTCGGATACACGCGCGGAGATCCATACACACGAATGCGCATGCCGTCTTCAATGGGAACATTTAGATTACGCAAAACCATGAAACAGCTCACCATGGATGCTTCATCTTTCAAGTTAAAATTAACCCATTGCCCCTGCGACACGCGAAATTCACTCACCTCTCCTTCCACGCCTGCTTGGTATGGATCCCAAATAGCGCGAAAGGTTTCATTGAGATAGTTAACGAATTCACTTACGGAAAGAATTTGCATAGCGTCTCACATTTAGCGTCCAGATTCCTCCGTCGCTTTAGGAATAATGCGGCTTGTGAGCGTGTCATTCTTCAAAAGTTCTTCTGGCAGAAAGTCGAGTGAAGCTCCCGCGCCTGATGCAACAGCAAGCCCGTTAACCATGCGCACAAAAACAAATACTTGCGTCAGCTTATTTGATTTGTCCGTATCCATTTCGTGTATCCCCTCGCCTTTGGTCTCAACAAATATTTTACGCGCATCCTCTAAAACATGATCATAAAATGGAAAGAGCGGATCCAGAAGCTTGTAAGTCCAGCGACCGTCTTTTTTGAAAAAGACGATATTATCTTCCCCAACAAAATCAATAATTTCGCCGGTATCTTCTGCAAAATGAACACAATTTTCTACAAAATTCTTCACCGCCTCACGAAGACCATCGTCTCCTTTCATGCGATGAAGAAGGCGGTTAAGCGGGCGTGAGCCTACAAGCTCTGAAAAGTCTGCCCCGCTGATATGTTGCGCTCGTTCTCCGCGGAGTAGGTTCTCGCTCACCTCTTCAAAGTCTTCTCGCGCTCTCGGATTAAAAAAGGACGGACTCGTTGAAGAAAGCTCCGTTATTGAATTCCTCGCCAGTTTTTGCGGATTAATATTTTCCGCTTTTGGATTTTCATAGCTGCCTTTCTTTAGCTCCTGCTTTTTTTGAATCGTGACATAGGTCCATGCCTCTCTTTTATTTTGCGGAATCGTACGGCGATAAAATGGAAGATAATTCCGCTCTGCATGCGCAAGGATTTCCCGAGTTACAGGAACTTTCATAAGAAATTGTTTCTGCCGCAACAGATGCTCAGCGCCAAAGTGCTCACGCAACTTCCCTTGAAGCATTCGCTCGCGGTCAATGCGATTTTTTGCTTCGTTTAATGCATGTGTCTCACCCTTTGGATCTGACAGAATGTCATAGAGAACTTTTTTGCTTCCTTTGAGGACAATGTCGGGGTGCCCAGGGATTTCATACACGATATTTTCTCCGCCTTCCGCAAGGAAATGCGGCATATATTTTTCAGATAAAGCATGCTCCGCATCAGCAAAACCTAGTTTTTGTTCTAAGCTTCGATCGGGACGCTTATGCACACCGGATTTTTCTGATGCGCCCAACGGACTCGCGAGGGCCGTATCCTCAAATGGACTCACATCCTCGGTGGGACTGGAGTTTCGTTTATGCGGGTTTTCTCTAAACGGATTTCTTCCTGCATCGGCTTGGCCCATACTAGGGAAAGCGTAGCACACCTTCACGAATTTGTGGGGCGAGCGCCGCATCGGAAACTTCGGCTAAACGATTAAGACGTTTTTCCAATTCAATCCCTTCCACGAGCTTGGGCTGGCTTTTTTCAATGAAAAGCGGAAAGAGCTCCATATCCGTTTCATCTGCTTGGAACATCAGTGAAATCGCCAAGCCTTCTTTTGTCCGCGTCGACCAGTCCTGATCAAACACAAAGTTTCCAAGCGACCAAGCGATTGGCTTGCCCTTATAAACAGAGAAACCCTGCTCCCAATGCGGATGCCCTCCAATGATCGCATCTGCTCCGTGATCAATGAGCCAGTCGGCGAGCTCAACTTCTTTTGCTTGCGGACGATCTTGATATTCCCGCCCCCAGTGCATCAAGACGATTACTTTGTCAGACATCTCTCCTGCCTCTTGAAGCACACGTACGGCCTGTTCTCGATCAAGCGCATTATCTGTTGTATTGAATCCAAGAAAAGAAATGTGCAGACCATTCAGTGTCGTTGTTGCGAGAGCGATTTCACCATCTTGCACCTGATGGCCAAAGACCAAAAAACCTCCTTCGCTCAGACGGCTTACGGAATCCGCATAGCCTGCATTTCCTTGATCAAGCGCATGATTATTTGCCTGGGAAAATGCATCAAAACCAAGCGCTTTTAATACGGGAACATTGTCGGGAGAAAATTGAAAGTCAATTGTTTTTACCGGAGGAAGACGCTTGTCTGTGATAGGGCCTTCTAAATTCGCCACAGAATAATCAAAAGAGGCAACCCATCCGGGCGGAAGTTTTTCAAATGGATATGCCGCATCCCCTGATCGGCGCATGCGGTTAGCTACTTCACGATCCAGCATGATGTCACCGACGAAGAGGAGATACGTAGATATTGTCTCTTTTTTTGTTGGAAGCTCGATACCCCGATCAAGACCGGTGATGCTCCTTCCCGACAAAACAACCGTTTCCGTGATGGGCGTATAAGAAGCGATAGGAACAGATGTCTTCGTAGCGGACAGGATTGCAACCAGGCTCAGGCTTGTTCCACAAAAGGCAACGGAGAAAAGGGCAAAACCATACCGCTTTAAGCGCCGATCACCCATATACGTATCAGCGCAAAAAATAGGAGAGCCCAAAGGGCATTCGTTATAACTGCGTCCACCATGAACCATGCATCATGCTTACGCCCAAAAAAACCATGTCCCTCCAGCGGCATAACGATGAGTCCGACTGCGAGACTCATTACAAGGCCCCAACCGAGAATCGGCAGGAGTAAAAAATCGGGGAAGAGACGATATTCAACACCAGCAGCATAGCCGGCGCCAAAAAAACTTGAGAGTCCGAGATGGATTAACAAACCGGCAATTTGCGTTTCACGTTTACTGAGTTTTCTTCCAAACACGTTGAGCGGATCAAGATCGCGAACATAGCTCCCCGCTCCAAAATGCGGCGCAATATAAGACAGAAATGCTAGAATAGCTCCCGCTCCGATACCGGCATAGACACCCGCAAAAATGGTTGACCACATATATATATCCTAGTCTTCTTTGCTCGTTTTTTCCAGCCTAGGGCTGAAGGGATTCTTCCGGCGTTTTTCCTTCAACGGAAATTACAACCTGATGAACCGAGGAAAATTGTTTTAATGTTTGTTCGATCTCTGCACGTATCGCTTCTGCATTGCAGGACCCTCCTCCATCATTCTCAAGTTCGGAGCTAAACATAGCCGTCGCTGTTCCGCCGGAGACTTTGAGCGAGATAAGCTGCGTTCCTTTCGGAATATGCGTGCCATAACCGGGTTGCGCTTGTTGATCGACGCTATTTGGATCCTTTCTCAGGAGCTTACGAAGCGTAGCTTCGACCGGCAAATTCGTTGGCGCGACGGTTTCTGTTATTTGCGTAACTTCGCTGCAATTTGTTCCCATTTCCATCGGGCTTAGATACAAATGGACATTCATCGCTCGCTGTGGCACACGCACCGGTATATGTACTGAGTGCGTAGGCGTTCCGTCTTTTGCCGAATATTCAAATACTTCGAGCGTTCCCGTTGCAGTTTCAGGTACGCTGAGAATAAAGTTTCGGATTTCGAAATTTCCCGCCTGGCCAACATCGGGCGCATCTGCGTTTGTATTCCCCTCTTCCAAAAGCTTTCCATCTCCATCCAGCAAGCGCCAATGAATGGTGTTTTCAAACGCAATGCCGGATCCCGTAATGGTAAACGGGTTCGCGAGCGTACTGTTTTGGACAGAATCATCGACACAAATAAAATTCAAATCGTCGCAAACCATACCGGCGGGCTGTTCGCGAATGAGCGCACTCGGTTCCACAGCCGCCTCTTCGGGCGCAGATATCTGCTGGCGACAAACGCCGAGCGCATCCGGCGTTCCTGCCGCTGGTTCATAATCGGTACAAGTGAAATCGTTCGGACAGCTCCACCCGGCAATGCCGCCGCATTCACACTGTGGCTCACATACCTGCGCGCAAACCTCTCCCGAATTTCCATGGCAAGGATTTCCGCAATCAATCCAATGACCTCCTCCGGCTTCACATGTTCCTTTTGTAATACCATTATCTCCCTTTAACTCAGGGGCTTGAGGCTGGCTCGTTTGTACGGTTGGCGCCGGCTCAGGCGTAACCTTTGTTGCTTGCGGCAGCTGTGACCAAACAAACACCAGCACAATTGTAAGCATGAATATGATGGAAGAAAAAAGCACCAAACGAATCGTCAGATCTTGTGTCTGCGGAATCTTTGGTGCCTTCTTTGAACTTTTTTTGGTTGTGGTTTTTCTTTTTGGAGGCATATCAACCTCCATTATTTCATGAATTCGGAAGCACGACAATCATTTCTTTTGCGCCTGATTCCATATTCCCCTCAACAAAGCTATGAATTGCGTTTAAGAGCACATCTTGTTTGTAGAGATAATCCGGTCCATTGCGCGTTCCCGGATCATTCGTGATCCAAAGGCCCTCTTTCGTATAGCCCTTCACAACCAGCATATGATAGTCTGGGCCCCCATTTCGAAAGTTTGGATTTTCAAGCGCTCTTCCATCAGCCGGAACGATAAGAGGATATCCATTTGCCAGAACCACCTTCATATCGGAAGCGGAGGTTATTTTTCGAATAATAACCTGTTGATAGCCAAAATAATTTTTAGCTGTTTGCGCCACTTCCTCTGTATTCGTATTCTTATTGTGGCCGTACGTACTGTCTTCATAGGCAACCGTTTTTAAAAGCGCGGTTTCCCCTTCATCAGCGGCAAAATTTGTATGGCGCCCCTGATAGAAGGCGTTCACCATAAGGAGCGAAGCTTCTTCACAAGCATCCTCAAACGGTTCTACCCAATTTTGATGCGGTGCTTGCAGAAGAAACGGCACGGCAAGATTAACTTCCATGGGCAAGGTTCCCTTCCAGACAAGTGAATCCGATGCCGTAACAGGCTGATTTTCAGCAGCCGTCTTCTGTGGAGCTTCTTGCGCATTCTCTGTGTTTTTCTTTGGCGTTTCCACTGTAGGAGCGGTATATTCTTGCGCAACCGGAAGCTTCGGCTTTGTCCATGCGCTCAGCGTATCACGAATCGACCCACGATTTACGTAGGAGAACAGGGCCACAAAAAAAACGAGTATGGCCGTTGCGAAATGCATAAAACGCTTCATAACAAAGGAGGCTACCTTAAAAAGAGGGTTTTGAAAAGCCCCGGAGCTTGGCCGAGGCTTTTGTATTTTCTATAGAAATTTATTCTTCTATGCTCACGGAAAGCATTTTTACTTCCTCATTCGGTCGATCTTGGCCATTGCGCGGAAGATTGGATATCGCATCAGCAACGTCTTGCCCCTCAATGACTTTTCCAAAAATGGAGTAATCCGGTGAAAGCGGATAATCAGCAACCATGATGAAGAACTGTGATCCATTTGTGTCCGGCCCGGCATTTGCCATGGCGAGAACGCCCTTTTCATACACCGGCGCCGACATTGTCGTTCCTTGAACCGTTAAGGTCTTTTCAGGAAGGCCGGCTACAGGGTCATTTTTAAATTGATAGCCCGGACCACCTGCGCCTGTTCCGGTTGGGTCTCCTCCTTGGATCATAAATCCCGGAATTACACGATGAAAAATCGTTCCATTATAGAATCCTTCTTTTACAAGATACATGAAGTTCGATGCGGCATTTGGTCCGGCTTTTGAATCCACCTGGACTAAGATGTCGCCCTTGTTTGTTTTGATACGAACTTTTTTCTCGACTTCTTGTGCCGGAAGAACGCCCGGGAAGCTGTAAGTCTTATTCATAGAAACGTCTGCTGTAGAGGTTGAATCGGTTATCGTGTTTGAATCAGTTGCTGTACTTACCTCGGAGCTCTCTGGCCGTCCTTGCGGTTCCGGCGTAGTTTCGACTGCTGCAGGCGCCTTGTTTTGGTCATCTACGATTGGATACGTAGAATCGGTCGCTGTGTTCCCGGCGCACCCAGCGCCGAAAAGCGCGAAGGCAAGAAGAGAAACAATTGAAAGAGAAATTTTTATATTCATAGAGGGTGTATTTTTTGAATGTATACTTTACGCCTTCAATCTACGGGCTACAACTCCTTCTCCCAAGGGAGCGCATGTCCGCCATTTGTTAAAAATTGAACTTCTCCCGAGAGCAGCTCGGGAGCCGTCCAGGCTTCCGGTGGCGCCTTCAAATCAAAACGATCGCGATCAAGATAAGAAGAAAGAATTTCTCCGCGTTCATTGCGCGCGCTTAAAATGTGCGGTTTTGTTTCAAGCGGAAGCCACTGCATTTCCACAAAAACCGCTTTTCCTTTTTTCGCAATCACAAGTTCTTTTGCGGCAGCACGTGCAAACCATCGCCCTAAATTTGACGGATGTTTCAATTCAAAACCAATACCGGTTGCTGAAGAGGGTAATTTGGCTCCAAACCATTCCTGCGTAAGGCGCCCACTCGAACCCACACGTTTTTGCAAACCCTGTCTATGATCCGCTCCGGCTGGGTTAATGCGCAGCCCCCCTTCAAAGACATGGGAAGCGACATCTGTTACTTGCGCTCGCACCTCTTCAATATTTTTTTCTTCCATGTGGCTAACTTGAATGCAAGCGATACGTTCTTTTCCTTCGCGTGTAACCGTGACATTGTAGTCACCCGAAAGCCAAAAGCCATCTTCGTTTACTGTTCGAAAACGCTCAAGCTCCCGCGTAATGCGCATTGCCTCATCGACAGCCGGAGGGAGAAGAGAATCCGTTTCGCTGGTTGCATATCCGAAAATACTGATCGGACCACGCGTAAGCAAGGCTGACTCAATCGCTACAAAGGGTTCAAGGGCAAGACGCGGATCAATATGTGCCGCCGTCCGTTTTACCGCCGTTGAAATATCAAAATCCGCTTCCGACTTCGCCTCGCCTGAAACAAATAAAGCGCCGTGCCCGCCCGATACGCGAATATCGAGCTTCGCATTAGGATCGCGTTTTATATATTCTTCAATAATAGCCGTCGCGATGAGATCACAGGCTTTTTCAGGGCTTCCTGGGCCAAAAACCGTTGCTTGAGGCATAGCCGCACCTTAATGGACAAACTACAATTCATCAATATCCCGCAAAAAAGAGCCTGGTTTTGCTTTTGACCTATTTGAAGGCATGCTTTTCCAAACATTTTTTGACGCTGTGCCCCCTTGGCGCTCGCCGTTCTGATTAATTTCTATCGTTGGTTCTTCCCAGCCCGTTCCTTCCCAAGACCAATGCGCGTCTTCACCCGCATCATCCATATCCGCGTTTTTCACTCCCCGCCCGAAACGCTGCCAGGGCTCTCGCACTTCAATGCGTTCAAATAATCGCGTAGACACTTCATCGATAAAGGTTGAGGGCTGGTTAAATGCTAAGGACCCATGTCCGACCGTCATTGGATACGTAAGAAGCAAATTCTTTCTTGCGCGCGTCACCGCAACATAAAATAAGCGGCGTTCTTCCTCTAACCCATCTTCCTCCGCAAGCGCCCGATGATTTGGAAAAGAACCTTCCGCTAAATGGATTATAAACACGGTATCCCATTCAAGCCCTTTGGCTTGATGGATCGTTGAAAGAACCATACGTTCATCATCTCCTCTCATATCCGTTTCACGCGTCGCGACCACTTCGTCATAGAGTGAAATGTCCACGAGGAATGCCGTGAGGTCTTCATAGCTCTCCGCAAAAAGAGCGAGCTGTTCAAGGTCTTCCAGACGATCTTTCCAGTTTGGATATTCACGCTCTAAATAATCTTGATAACTTGAAGCATTGATCGCGCGAATCATCTGCGCAGGAAGCCTCGCTTCTTTCACCAGGGCGCGCATGATAGATGAAAAATCCTTCCATCCGCTTTCGGTGCGCTTAGGAACAGAAAGGGCATTTTCAGCAACCGCAGACTCCGTCGAATCTTGCTGACGAACAAGCTGAAGAATTTTTTCTGCACCGACAGCTCCAATACCTGTTTGCAGTCCGAGCGTGCGCAACCAAGCGATTTCATCTTCCGGATTTTCGTAAATCCGAAGAAAGGCCACGATATCTTTAATATGCGCTCGTTCAAAAAATTTCTGCCCGCCTCGATATTCATAGGGAATATCGCGTTTTAAAAGCTCAAACTCCAGTTGCTGTGAATGAGCGCTTGAACGAAACAAAACGGCTATATTTTCCAAAGCCGTTCCTTCATTGCGAAGAGAAAGAATTTGCTCGGCAATATATTTTGCCTCTTGTGCCGCAGAGGAACAGGGAACGAGGCGCGGGCTCTCCCCTTCTTCACGCGTACTAAACAGCTCTTTTTTAAATTGTTCGACATTATGACTGAGCGACTCATTCGCCAGATCGAGAATCTGCGGCGTTGATCGATAATTGTGAAGCAATTTAAAAATAGTGCTCTCCGGCCATTCTTTTGGAAAGTTTAAAATATTTTTTACATCGGCTCCTCGAAAAGCATAAATCGACTGCGCATCATCACCGACGACAAGAATGTTTTTGTTCACGCGCGCAAAACCATGAACAATGCGCGCCTGCAGCATATTTGTATCTTGATATTCATCCACGAGCACATATCGAAACCGTTCGGAAATACGGCGGCCCAGCGTCGCATCATCAAGAAGCCGAACGAGGTTTGTGAGCAGGTCGTCAAAATCCATCACATTGGAACGCTTTTTACGCTCTTGATATTGCTGCGCGATTTCTTCGATATCGTTTGCCAGCTCTAAAAAGTTTTGATGTTTTATTTCAAGGACTTCTTGAATAGACTGCTGCGTATTCCTTGCATAAGATACTATATTTGCTACGACCGATGCTTTCGGAAAACGTCTTGCTTTTGGATCGATTTTTAAATCTTTCATTACCGCTTTCACCAACACGCGACTGTCTTCTTGATCGAGAATAGAAAAGGTTGGTTCGTATCCGACATCGCACGCAAAATGCCGCAGGAGGCGCGCACCAATTGAATGAAACGTTCCGCCCCAAAGCCCCTTTGCCTCCACGCCAAGAAGCGAAGCGACGCGAGAGAGCATTTCTTTGGAAGCCTTGTTCGTAAACGTCAGTAAAAGAATGCTCGAAGGATCCACGCCCTGCTCTAAAAGATAGGCGACGCGATACGTGAGCGTCCTGGTTTTTCCAGAGCCCGCTCCAGCGAGCACAAGACGCGCTCCGTCGCCCCCAAGCACCACAGAAAGCTGCTCCTGATTGAGTTTAGCGGCATAATCGATGCGTTTTGTCGGATGCTCTTCGGCACCGTGTAGCTGAAAAACGGACATGTAACGCAGCGTAGCATGACAAGCTCTCTCACGGAATAAAAACAGCCCGCGAGCAGAGTGCTCGCGGGCTGAAAGACCTATTTTTCTTGATATGCCCACTCCAGGAGGGCAATGAGTCTGAAGTCCTTCTGTGTACTCAGGACTCGATAGCGCGCTTCTTCGAATACGTGCCCCAGCCCGCTTGTGTCCACGGAAGCATCTTCCTCATCTGGTCGTGGTCCGTGCAGCTGGGCACTGAGTTCGCGGAGTTCCTCCTGCGAAAAAAGCTCGATAAGAGCCGGATCGCGCGAATCTGCACAAGACAGCAGACGCCGCACATGAATGCGATATTCTTCTTTTTGTTTTGTTCGCAAAATACGAATAAGTGCTCGCACGGCCAACGTGCGTCTGTCCGGCTGGCTTCTGTGGCGAGCATTGTCCTGGAATCTTCCTCGCCTCCAGCCCGTAAAATAGGCTTCGGCGAAATCAAGCACATGTGTTCGCAGGGGCTCAGGAACTCCGGCCTTCTGCTGCACCGATTCGATCACGAATCCTAATGTGGCATAGGCTTTCTCCGAAACCAAGGTTCTGAGATCGCGTTTCGGATCTGCACTATAGCGTAAACGGTTTAGCAGTTCTTTGTCTTTTAGCCGCCACGCATGTCTCTCAAGAAATCCTTCGAGCGTTCGTAGGACAAGCCTATCCCGCTCAATGAAATGACGACGCGTCCAGCCATAGATCTGTGCTCCATTCGCTTCTTCTCCCTCATCTTCTTCTTTGTAAGATCCATCTCCCATCGGATCTTCATGATAAACATGATCCGATCCTGGCATGGGTTCCTCCAATCTTTAGAAATGCTGGTCTCCGTAAAGGAGAACAACTCATCCGAGCATAAAATGCCGGACCTGTCAACTCAATACCCTGCTTTTATGCGATTCTGTTGATGCTCTTCAAAAGTTCGTCCGTAGAGAACCGCCCCGTCTTGATCAGTTAAAAAATAATAATAATCTGTCTTTTCTGGAGACAGAACTGCTCGCAAAGCGTCTTCACCCGAGTTTCCGACCGGCGAAGGCGGCAAACCGGTATTTTTGTAAGAATTGTATGGAGAATCGATTTGAAGATCAGCCGGCGTTGAGCGCGCATTTCCGGAGCCCGTGAGATAACTCACCGTTGCATCGCTTTGAAGCCGCATTCCGGCTTTTAATCGGTTGAGAAATATTCCCGCAACAATGCGCATGTCTTGCGTATCGCGAACTTCTCTTTGCACAAGAGAAGCTAAAATAACGACATCATCCAGCGTTTGAAGCGGAGCAAGATCCGAAGAAATATTCGCATCGGCAAAACGACTCTGAAATTCCGACAGCTGTTTTTTTATAAGCGCGTCTGGCAGTTGATCAGCCCATACGCGATAGGTATCTGGAAAAAGATATCCTTCCAAAGAGCGCTCCGCCGGCAAGGCATTTAAAAAAGGAAATACGCTGCGTAGTGCAGGATCAAAACGTTTCTTATTTACCGATTGACCAACAAGAGAAGCCGTCACTGCGGGATCAGTGCCTTCTGTTTTTTGAAGATGATTAATAATATCATTTACGCTCCAGCCTTCGATGATTCTTATTTGTACTTCTCGTCGCGCAGGACCCTGCGCGAGCGTATTCACAATTACCCGAAAACTGGTTTGCGGACGAATATCATATTCTCCCGCTTTTGGGCGTTCATAAGCGCGGTCAAAACGCCCATAGATTTTATAAAGAAATGCGGAAGATATCACGCCTTCTTTTTCGAGAAGCCGCGCAACACCTTCAGGAGCGAGGCCTTGTTCAATCTGAATATGAACCGGTGCACCTGCTATTACCTTCCCAATATAGGCTTGCTGAATAAAAGAATAAAACGAAAAAATACCTAGCCCCGCCAATAAAAATAGAAGGATTTTAATATGTCTCATAGCTTAGGTCTGGTGCCTTGTCTTTGACAACATTTTGAGGCGATACCAGTGAATGCAGAAAGCTGAAAAGATCCCAAGTACGGCACCGGCTATGACGTCGCTTGGATAATGAACGCCCGCTGCAACACGGCCCAGAGCGACAAGGAGAGCTAAAACAAATGCCACCGCTCCGAGAGCGGGGTGAGCAAGTGCAAGCGACATGGCCATGGAAAAAGCGACGGCCGCATGCGCAGAAGGAAATGAATGCGTGGTGAGCGGCATGGGAATTCTTTGCTCAACAAGCGAAGAGACAAAAAAAGGGCGTTGTCTTCCAACCAGTTTTCCAAGACCATAGGCGAGAAAAAAAGATATAAGTGCAGACCAACCAGCTTCATAGGCGGACGCTCGAAACTTTTTTCTCCCTGAGAGATATCCGACAATTGTGACAAAACCTCCTAGAATGAAAATAAGATATCTTGATAAAAAAACGGAAACAAAAACACCAAATGGCCCGGAAAGCCACTGCTGCACTTGTAAAACCCCGGCGAGATCTTGCGCCATGAAACTATAATATCACACAGATTCCTTTTCTTTTGGATTTGGCGTTTTCGGCTCGTAGGGACAGTCGCGAAGCAAGGGGCATCGCCAGCACTCCGGTTTTCGCGCCTTGCAAATATCGCGGCCAAAAGGAACCAGGGTATGATTGATTTTAGACCAGTATTGCTCTGGAAGTATTTTTTTAAGGTCCTGTTCAATGCGCTCCGGCGTATCCGATTTCGTCCAACCAAGACGCCGCACAATGCGATGAACATGCGTATCCACGGCAATGGCCGGCGTGTCAAAGCAAAAAGAGAGAACGATACTTGCGGTTTTTCTTCCAACGCCGGGGAGCGTGATTAACTCCTCCATGGTTTTTGGAACACGCCCGTTAAAACGCGCGAGTATGTCCCGTGCGAGTTCTTTAAGACGCCTGGATTTGGTTTTATAAAATCCAATCGACTTAATACTTTTTTCAAGATCGCTCACCCGTGCCTGTGCAAGTTTCTCAAAGGTAGAATAACGCTTCTTCAAAGCGGGAAAGATGCGAAGCACTTGCGCATCCGTCGTCTGAGCAGAGAGAACGGTTGCCATCAGCGTATCTTTTGGATTTCCTAGATCCGTTGTTTTTCCTTTTTCCCTGTAGCGCTTTCCGAGAATGCGTAAATCCCGTATGATTTTTTCTTGCTTTTTATCTCCCCTTTTCGCCATGCTCTTGGCCATATTACATGAGAGGCTTTCCCGTCATCTCAGCAGGAATGGGCAAATCAAGCAGATGAATCGCCGTGGGAGTGATATCTGCCAGCATCCCTACGGGTTCCGTCATGGAGAGATCTCCTCCGATCATATCTCCCGAAGGGGCAGCGAGTCCTTCCAAATCTTTGCGTACAATAATGAATGGAACGGGATTCGTTGAATGCTCTTTATCCATGTCGCCCGTAGCTAAGTTTGATACTTCTTCCGCATTTCCGTGATCCGCTGTAATAAGCACGGCTCCGCCAACTGCAAGCGCTGCGTCTACAATTTTTCCAATACAGGCATCAACGGCTTCATTTGCTTTTACGGTCGCTTCATAATTTCCTGTATGCGCGACCATGTCGGGATTTGCAAAGTTTGCAACGATAAAATCGTACTGTCCACCCACAACCTCTTTTACAATCCGATCGGCGATTGCATAGGCACTCATTTCCGGCTTTTGATCATAACTTGAAACGCGTGGGCTCGGAATAATAACGCGCTCTTCTCCCGGATATTCCTCTTCGCGCATTCCATTAAGAAAGAATGTGACATGCGCGTACTTTTCCGTTTCCGCAATATGCAATTGCCGAAGCCCCGCCTCAGAAATAACTTTCGCCAGACATGTTTTTGGAACCTGCGGAGGAAAAGCGACTTCAACCGGAAGATCTTTTTCATATTCAGCCATCGTTACAAAAAGCAAATTTTTTATGTATGTTCTCGGAAATTTGTTAAATGCTGGCAAGGTAAAAGCCTTGGTGAGCTGGCGCGCGCGATCTGGTCGAAAATTGAAAAAGATCACCGGGTCCCCTTCCGTGACCTGTGTTGTCGGCTGGCCCTTTTCTAAAATGACGGTTGGAACGAATTCTTCGTCATACACTTTCTTGTCATACGAGGCCTGGATTGCTTCTTCTGCGCTTGAAGCCGTTTCCCCTTCGCCTTTCACAATGGCATTGTAGGCTTTCTCAATACGATCCCAGTGATGATCCCGATCCATTGCATAAAAACGGCCCGACAGGGTTGCAATCTTTCCGATTTTTAGTTCTGCTGTTTTTGCTTCCAGATCTTTTATAAACTGCAAGCCGCTATCAAATTTTGTATCGCGTCCATCAAGAAATGCATGAATGTATACATTCTTCGTTAACCCTTCGCGGCGACAAAATTCAAGAAGCTGGTTTAAATGTTCTTGTGCTGCATGCACATTTCCAACGGAGACGAGCCCCATAAGATGCAGTTTTCCCCCCGTTTCTTTTACATGCGCTGCCGCTTTTTTAAAGGCAGGATTTGCAAAAAATTCTCCGCTTTCAATAGCTAAGTTGATGCGCGGAAAGGTTTGATAAAAAATGCGCCCCGCACCGATCGTTAAGTGACCAACTTCGGAGTTTCCCATTTCTCCCCAGCTTAGGCCGACGGCGCCACCGGAACCATGAACCGTCATAGCCGGATAACTATCAATGAGTTTTCGAAGCACAGGCATTTTTGCATCTGCGACGGCATTCCCAGCTGCGGGCGGAGCTATTCCAAACCCATCCAGGATAAGAAGAATCACGGGTTTTGTTCTTGGCATGAGCCTCATTTTACCGCGTTTTTACGCCGCTGTCAGGCTTAGTAAAAACACTTGACAAAAAGCCTTTTTTTTGGTACATTTTCTCGTTCCCTTCTCAGGGACCGTTTATATCATCTTGATGCAAACGCGGCCTTTTTACCCAAAAGATGGGTGATCTTTGGAGGAAATGTGGAAATAGATCTAGAAGACCTCGAGGATGTCGAGCTGGAAAATCCAGCCGACAAGCCGAAGAGCAAAAGCGCTCCTAGCGCGATAGCGTCGACGTCGTCGCTGCCCTCAGTGACGGTGCCAACATCTACGGAGAGCGTTCAGCCCCCAGTCAAACCTCTGCCGAAGGCAGAACTGCCGAAGGCAGAACTGCCGAAGGAAGCCGCAGCCAGTGCTGCGTCCTCACCGCCGGAAAAGCCCGCCGGAACAAGACTGACGCGACTAACGCGCGAAGAGAAGAAGGTCCTGGGGCTGAAACTGACTCGGTCGTTCACGGAGGTCCGCTTCTGGGACAACCCGAAAGACCTGAGCCGACTGAGAGGGCTATCCCTCAGAAAGCTTCTCGAACTCCGAGGAGAGTTGGGGGCGACCACTTTCAGAACCAAGAAGTTCTTGGGCTGGAAACGGGAGGCCCTTGTCGCGCTCGACAACGAGGTTCAGCGTCAAGCCGATGAGGCGAATGCTGAGAAGCGGGTCGCCGAAAAGACGGAGCCGCAAGAGCTTCCCATCAACAAGCGGATCTCCAAGCGGTTCTCTGGGCTCAGCTTGGCCCTCTGGATCGGCGTGATCCTCATTCTCTTGGGCATGCTCGCTATGAGCGTGTGTCAACAGACAGTTCAGGAAGCCCGCTCTTCGAATGCGACTTCGCAGGGAACCGCGGTTCCCCACGAGGCTTCGCACGAACTACTCACGATGAACGGCTCCGTCGAGCCGCATAACCAAGACGCCCCCGTCTCCTACGAGGAAGTGCGCCACCCGCCCGGCACAGCCGGACGTCCGAACTGCCAGCGGTACTCGTTGGCACGTCCGGGCGCAAGAATATTCTCTCAGGCAGACTGGAGACATGTCCAGACAGCCGTGGGAGAACGCACCCCTCACTGGGCCTGTGCTCACCACCCTCGTGAAAACGAGGACGGTAGCAGAGCGATCTGCGACTGCGATTGGATTACCTATCGCCAACGCTGAGTCCCCAACTACAACTGAGCCCCGCTTCGACATCTTCTGTCGAGGCGGGGCCTTTTTATTTTCTTCTTAGTACAGTAAAAGAGGCATTCCCGCTGCGGCGCCAGGCGCGTTCGCTCCACCGCCCGGAGCCGGATCTGGCACGACGGTAATTGTTGCCTGTGTTGTCTGTCGAATACCATCTTCCATATATGTTGCATATACTTCTGCGGAAGATTGCTGCGCTGGACAATAGGTGACCACGGAGTCCGACTGGACATAAATCAGATTCGAATCGGAGACGCTTTTCGACGCCTGCAAAGTCACATCTTTTTGCGTCCCGTCTTTATAAAGAGCTTTAATCTTAAATGGTAATTTTGCCCCGCATGGCGCCGTAAGATCTGTTTGAAATGTGAAGGCAAGTCCGGAATACTCAGAGACGGCCACTGGTTTTTCTACTTGAACGGTTGCGAAAACCGTACGCGTTCCCTCAGGGTCTTGATACGTTGCGGATATTTTTATCTGTCCTGGAACCGATGGGATGAAAGTTGTATTAGAGATTATCTTTCCCTCTCCGGGCGGAACGATTCCAAAAGTCGCATTCTCATTCAGCACGGCGGTTGTGCCCGCAACGGTAATCCCATAAAGCGTCAGCCGGACTTCGTCGCCGACACTCACGCGTGAAGGACTCGCAAAAAGCGAGAGCTGCCGATAAACGCGGCTCGTTACGCTTGTGGATGACACGGCTTCATTTTGACCTAAGGTAGAATCGGCGGGTCCCTCTTCGAGAAGTTTTCCCGGCGTGTCGGAGGAGATATCTTTTCCAAACCCCTCAAAACCCAAACGATAACCCATGGCTTCTGCGCGACGGACGAGTTGCTCCACGGTTTTTGGCTGAAGACTTGAGCTTCGTTTTACTTCATCAACAAAATCCGCAATGGAAGCAAGAAGCGTTCCAACCATCACTCCCTCCGGCGGCGTTCCGTAGAGAAGCTGGTCAATCTTTTCATCAAGTTCAACCGCTTTTACTGTGAAGGCGCCATCCTCTGAACTTGCCAGACGGAGACGAAGCCCTTCTAAACTCGCGAGCTGCTCTGGAGAAAGTTTTATATTCTGACCTGCGTCACGCGCGCTCAGAGAAAGCGCGATCCAAACATGAAGTTCATTTTGAAATTCTCCAGACACGGTTTTTCTTGCAAGAAGATTCTCCGCTGCTTTAAGCTGCTTGTCCAAAGAATTCGATTCGCCTGAAAGCGCAAGATGGCGCAGCGCATAGGTCTCGCGCCGCGCTTCTTTTTTGTCTCCGGCAAGAAAAGAAAGATGGAGTTGCTCAGAGAGCTGACGCAGCCAAACGGGCGCTTGCGCTTCACCGCTTATTCGCTGTTGAAATCGCGTTTCCAATTCATGCAGCTTTGCGTCATCAAATGCGCGATCCAATGTTTTGTTTTCTCCCGCCCAGGTATTTTCGTCCGTCAGCTGGCGCACTTCAACAAGCTTGCCGTCTTTATCAAACGTGCTCCACTGTCCTTCTCGTAAAAGCGTCGATGCCGCGTCTACAACCGAATCGGTAATCGCGATCTTTGATCCGCCCTCCTCGTTTACGACGCCGAATGAGGTGCCCCGAATGGTGGCAACAACATTGTTGGTTTGTACTTGCATGCCTTCGTTGATATCAATCATTTTCAGCATGCGCGACCAAACGCGGCCGCTTTCAAGGCGCACGCGTAAAAGAGCTGCGTCTATCATATTTCCTCTTGGAGCTGCGTCGAGAACTATTTCGGTTGCCGGATCAAGCCGCGTCACCCCCCGATCCCCCCAAAGAATGCGTGCGCGCGCATTTACATCCGTTCGGACAGCGTCTCCGGTATTGACCTCCGTCGTGGCCGTGAGCTCTCGCCACTCGTTTTCATTTGCACGTTTCCATTCCACATGTCCTTCAACGGCCTCAACGCGAATAAATTTTCTTTCCACGGAAGCCACTGCTCCAAGCGACCAAAACCAATGAAGGCCGAGCAACAAAAGAATGGCGCCGATGATCGCTAAGAGGACTTTCCCCTTCTTTTTATGCTGAATCCAGAAGTTTTTTTGTTCCGTCATAGGCCATGATCATAGCAGTATTCCCCCTTTGCTCCAAGGGCAAAAGCGCTTCCGCTCTGCTTGCCAATGGCTTCAAGAACTGATACATTCCCGTCGCTCACTCTAAGAGAGCTACGGGCTGTAGCGCAGTTGGCTAGCGCGCACGCTTCGGGTGCGTGAGGTCGCGGGTTCGAGTCCCGCCAGCCCGACCATAAAACACCCCGACAGATTTGTCGGGGTGTTTTATGGTCGCAATTACTGAACGAAGCTCGAACCTTTTTTGAACAAAAAATGCTAGATTAGCTCCGCTCC
>Ga0210006_1000222_pt1 | contig 47818 bp, 48 predicted proteins | sample CryGey02umfilter_2_FD_185452 | JGI IMG/M metagenome (GOLD analysis project Ga0210006, IMG submission 185452) | Groundwater microbial communities from aquifer in Utah, USA - Crystal Geyser 4/10/14 0.2 um filter (SPAdes) (version 3) | ecosystem: Environmental > Aquatic > Deep subsurface >... | reverse complement strand
TGAGCCAATAGTCACAGGCTGAAGTGATTCCTTCTTTTTTTAGTTCTTTTTTTTCTTCAGGTGATTTTGAATTGTATTGTGCTTCGATACTTGGGAAATATTCGCTTTCTTGAGGTAACAACGTTCCTTGCGCAAAAACCATTTGTGGGATCAAAAGTGAGAGAAGTGTTCCGAGCGTGATGATTTTTTTCAACATGAGAGCAGAGGTTATGTTAGTCGGTAGTCAGTATTAATTTGGTTTTAGTTTACATTGATTGTTCTTTCTCTTCAAACAGGATTCGTCCCAGGCGTACCATGGTGGCTCCTTCTTCAATGGCTATTTGATAGTCATGGCTCATCCCCATCGATATTTCCGGAAGATGGTGTGTGTCTGCGAGTTTTTTAAGTGCTTTGAAATAAGGGCGTGTTTGTTCGGGGTTATCATGAAAAGGAACAATGGTCATGAGGCCTTGTACTTTTATGTGAGAGAGAGCTTGAATTTGGGGAAGTATGGTTGCTAATGCTTCAGTGAGGAATCCATGTTTCTTGGGATCTTTCGCAATGTTTATTTGAATTAAAATGGGCATTTTTTTGTTTTGTTGTTGTGCTTCTTTATTGATTTTCTGAGCTAAATGAAGACTATCAACAGATTGAATCATGTCAAATAGGCGTATGGCTTCTTTGGCTTTGTTGGTTTGTAAGTGCCCGATGAAATGACGTTGATGGGGGAGTGTCTCTGTGGTTGGAAGGTGGGGGAATTTTGAAGCGGCTTCTTGAATTTTGTTTTCTGCAATAATGGTGACTCCGGCCTTTAAAAGTTCGATGATTTCCTCAGGAGTTCGATTTTTTGTGACTGCCACAAGTTGGTTTGATTGGTGAAAAGTTTTTTGAATGCTTTTCAGGTTGGCAGAGAGGTTCATTTCTGATATGGTGATCGCTGTATTTAATTGAAGCTTACTCTCATGCACCCTGTGGTGGCAATCGTTGGCCGACCTAATGTCGGGAAATCTTCCTTGTTCAATCGTTTGGTTGGAAAACGCAAAGCCATTGAATCGGCTATTTCCGGTACCACGCGAGATCAGGTTTCTCATCGAGCACGATTTCATGAATATGATGTTGTATTGATTGATACAGGTGGATTGGAATTGGATGCCGGCGGAGTGATTGAAGCGGATGTTCAGAGCCAGGCGCGTGCGGCCATTCAAGGCGCTGATGTGATTGTGTTTGTGTTGGACGTTCGGTATGATCCTACGGCCGCTGATTTTCATGCGGCTGAAATTTTGAGGAAATCCGGCAAGCCTACTGTTATGGTTGCTAATAAATGTGATCATGTGTCGAGCTTAGAGGAACGTACGTTTAATTTTTATGAATTGGGATTTGGTGAGCCGGTCGCGGTTTCTGCTATTCATGGAACCGGGCTGGATGCTTTGATGGACAATGTTGAAACACAATTAAAAGCTTTAAATATTGATCCTGAGCCTAGTGAATTGAACCGTGCTCAGGGGCTTCGCTTGGCATTTCTTGGACGACCGAATGTTGGAAAATCTTCTTTCATTAATGCTATTTTTGGGAAAGAAAAAGTGATTGTTTCTGAGATTTCAGGGACCACACGTGATGCAATTGAAATTCCATTTGAATACAATGGGAATCCTTATGTTTTGGTGGATACCGCGGGAATTCGTCGGAGAGGTAAGGTTGAGGCAGGCATTGAAAAGTACAGTGTGATGCGTAGTTTTCAATCGATTGATGATGCGGATGTTGTGGTGCTTTTGATTGATGCCAATGAAGGGGTGCGTGCTCAAGATTTGCACGTTTGTGAATTTGTTTTGAATGAAAATAAAGGATTGGTGATTGTGATGAATAAAATGGATTTGTTCGAAGATCAAGAGCATGCACAGAGGCGTTTAACGAATTTGTTGCGTAAACGAATGGCATTTGTCCCATGGGCTCCGGTGGTGTTTACTTCGGCTTTGAATCGTAAAAATTTGTTCCCCGTTTTGGATATGGCTCATCAAATTGGAAAACAGCGACAACGTGAAGTTTCTCAGCAAGAATTAAATTTTTGGCTTGAGGAAACGGTGGAGGCTCATTCTTCGGCTGGAGGTAAACTTAAACAAAGGACGCGCGTAGAAAGTGTTAAGCAGGTGGGAGTGAATCCACCTATGTTTGTTTTTAAAACAAAATATTCGGAACGTATGCATTTTTCTTATCCTCGGTATCTTGAAAATAGCTTCCGAGAGCGTTTTGGGTTTGAGGGGACTGCGGTAAAAATGCTTTTCACTCAATCCGGGGAACGTGAAAGTCGTCGATCTGCTAGTTCTGCTTAAGGAGCGTGGTTAATTTTTCTACCCATTTTTCGTAGATTTCATTTCGCTTATCAACGTTATGGAATTTGAGAATATTTTTTGAGATGATGACGTCGGTGTCTTCTAGCTCTAATTGAGTTCTTTTTGTACGGGCCCGTTCTAATTGCCAATGAGCGAGTTTGTTCTCAATTTTTTGTCCCCACTCCGTATTTAGTATTTTTTCTTGCCATTTTTTTAGTAATTTTGCCCATTTGGGAGATTCTTTAAAGTGGTGCATGTTGTATCGAATGTTTCCTTGGAAGAACTTTTTTAACCATTCAGCATTGTCTGTGAGAATTTTTTCATAAACATGTCGTGATCCGGCAATGGGTTCGAGAGTTTGAAGCCAGTAGGCAAGGTAAAGGTCGTAGGGTTTTTTCTCAATTTCATCACATTTTAGGCTTTCTTCAGTGGCAAAAAAGCTTAGGCAGAATCGTCCAGCTACTTTTTCTCCATGACGACGTACCCCGAATAAATGTAGCCAAAAGGTGAGAATCATTCGACTGAGGAACAGTCGTCCTGGTTTGGTGATGATTAAGAGGTCGATGTCGCTTTTAGCACTTGTGTTGTTTAAGGATAGGTTGTTACACACGGAAGCCAATTGAATATAAGGTGTTAGATTGAAAACCCATTGAAATTTTTCAATGCGTTTCCAAAGTTTTTTGGCGATGATGTCGCGATCGTGGCGTGTTGCAATGTGATCTTGTTCTCCTTGGAGTTGATAATATGAACCTCGTTTGGTAATGAGTTGGCTTTCGTTGAGCGTCATTTTAACGTGGTGTGCATTTGGATCCAGTTTGTAAAGAAATTTAGTGGTTTCTTCAAGAGTGAGAGGGTATTGAAACAGATCAAAATAAGCGAGTGTGGCCAATACTGCTTGTTTGTAATTTAGTTTTGAATAGGGACTTTCGTGCCTCAAAACATGTCTTTTGCTTAGAATTTCTTGGCTTGTTGTTTGAGGGTCCATGCGGGAATGATATACTCTAAGTATGGATTCACTCAAGTCAATTCTCTCATATATTCCGCATGCCCCAGGCGTTTATCGATTTTTGAATGCGAAAAATGAGGTGATTTATGTGGGGAAGGCGATTGATCTAAAAAAGCGCGTGAATTCTTATTTTGCCAAGCAGCAGGGGCGATCGAAGCGTTTGGAGAAACTCGCTGAAAATACGGCGGACATTGAATGCACGGTGGTGGATTCGGAATTGGAGGCACTGATTTTGGAAACGAATTTAATTAAATCTTTGCGTCCCAAATATAATATTTTAATGAAGGATGATAAAAACTATGTGTACTTGAAGATCACAGTGAATGAACCTTATCCTCGATTATTGATTGTGCGTGAAATAAAAAGGGATGGCGCAAAATATTTTGGGCCCAAGACTTCTGCAAGTTCGTTGCGTCGAATTTTGGATGCACTGAAGAAAGTTTTCCCTTATCGACATTGTGAGTTGTTCATTCAACTTAAGGAGAAAAAGATGTTGAATGTGGCGGATCATATGAAGCGATGTTTTGGTACGTGCGTGCGCAGTGCCACTCCGGAGGATTATCGTCAGGTGATTGAACAGGTCATTTATTTTTTTGAAGGAAAAACCGAGGCCATTGAAACGTCGCTTAAGGTTCAAATGAGTGAGGCTGTGTCACAGCGCCGGTTTGAACAAGCGGGATTGCTTAGAGATCGTTTACAGGCCATTGAAGGACTTTTGGACACACAACGTGTGAGTGCGCCGGATCATGCAAATCGTGATGTGATTGGATTGGTTGCTGAAGGTGGGTCCGCCTATGTGACTTTGTTTATGTTTCGTGATGGTAAGTTGATCAATCAGGATAATTTTGTTTTGAATGCTATGGATTTGGAATCGGGTGCGTCCATGGAGGAGGAGGAGGTTTTGGGTGCGTTTGTGTCGCAGTATTATGAGCGTGCCACTGATTTCCCAAAAGAAGTATTGTTGCCTTTGGATTTGAGTGAAGGGACTTTGTTTGAAGCTTGGGTGAATTCCATGACTGGTCATTCTATGAAATTTTTAGCACCAAAGCGCGGGAAAAATCGAAAATTGATTGATTTGGCACGAGACAATGCTAAGCATTTTGCACGTCAGTCTCAGGTTAAATGGCAGGCTGGTGAAGGCCAGGATGTAGAAAAGGCTTTAGATGGTTTGAAGCAACTTTTAAATTTGCCTCGTATTCCCAAGCGCATTGAATGTTATGACATTTCTCATTTGGGGGGTACGGACACAGTGGGAAGCATGGTGGTGTTTGATAAGGGCTTTCCGGCGACAGTGGATTATCGTCATTTTAAATTGCGTACGGTTCAGGAGAAAATTGATGATTATCAGGCCATGGGGGAAGTACTCACGCGTCGTTTTCAGTATCTCAAGATTCAGCCGGATTATTTAAGAAAGCCCAAAAAGAAAGAATTGGAAGAGATTCAAAAAATATTGGAAGGTGAAAAATTGGATAGTGAAAATTTAGATCAACATAAAATGTTGGTGGTTGAGCAGAAAAAAAAAGTGGTTGGATTTGCTAGGCTTAAGCCGGTGGGGGATGATTTTGAACTGGCGTCCATGTGGGTGGACCCGGAGTTTCGAGGCAGAAATTTTGGGGATGAATTGACACAAGCTTTGCTTAAAAAAGTAACTAAAGGGAAAATTTATACATTGCCCTGTGCTCATCTCATGGATTGGTATGGTGCTATGGGATTTCATTTATTGAAGGATGTTCCTGAGATTTTGATGACTAAATTAGAGCATTTTCAAAAAGTTTTTGGGAAGGGAGTGGGGGAGTATATGGTTTATCGTGCACAAAAAAAGGAAATGGATGTTTCCTTTTGTAAAAAACCTGATTTATTGGTGATTGATGGAGGAAAGGGGCAACTCAAAGAAGCCATGAAGGCACTTAAAGCAGCGAATTTGAAGATTCCTGTGGTTTCCTTGGCCAAGCGAATTGAAGAAATTTTTGTCCCCGGCCAATCAAAGTCCATTATTCTTCCTCATGAATTTGGTGAACTTCAGTTGTTGCAGCGATTACGGGATGAAGCGCATCGGTTTGCCTTAAAATATCAACGCACCTTGCGAGGAAAGCGGATGTTGAGCTAAACTTTGTTTATTATGTCTCTCCGTGATCAAATTGAATCTGATTTAATCGCAGCCATGAAGGCGCGCGAAGAAGTTAAATTGTCCACGCTTCGTATGCTTAAAAGTGCGATTGGGGCATTTGAAGTTTCCGGAAAGCAAAAAGTGGAGGCAACGGAAGAAGATGTTTTATCAATTTTAAAGCGTGAAGTTAAAAAGCGAAAAGAGTCTATCCGTCAGTTTCAAGAGGGAGGTCGTCAGGATTTAGTGGAGATAGAACAGGCGGAATTAGATGTTTTGGAAAAGTATTTACCTGACGTCATGAGTGAGGAGGAGGTAAAAAGAGTGGTTGTATCAACCGTGGCTGAAATGGGGGCTACGGGGCTGTCGGATATGGGAAAAGTTATGGGAGTGGTGATGGGGAAATTAGGTGGTCAGGCGGATGGAGGAATGGTAAAACAGCTAGTGCAATCGGTTTTAGGTAATTAGGCCCAGGTGGCGGAATTGGTAGACGCGCTGCGTTCAGGTCGCAGTGGGATTTATCCCGTGGAGGTTCAAGTCCTCTCTTGGGCACCAACTTTATTTAAAGGATTCTCTGAAATATGAATAAAATTTGACATGTGTAATTTGTTCTAGTATTTTGTTTTCGTTGACTATTTTTTAATCTTTCTTAAATTATGGAAAATCGAAATTTGCTTCGACTTTTTCTTGTCTCTCTTTCCATGGGAGCTCTTTTACTCGCAACCGGATGTTCTTCAACAACTGAAGAAGTAGTTGAAACCGGTGACGATACGGTTATGGAAGAAGTGGTTGTTGAGGAAGCTATGGAGGTTGAGGAAAACCCATTCGAAGGAATGACGGACGCTGAAATCCAAGCAGCTTTTGAAGCTGATGGATTTGTAGTGGCTGAATAATTTCTCAAAAACAATTTTTTAACAAAGGCCCTCGCTCTGAGGGTTTTTGTTATTGTCAATTGGCACTATGCTCATTATACTCAATGGGTATTTTTGCAATTTAATTAAATCTTATGAAATCTATGAATCAGGATGTTTGGAAGTTTTCTACTTTTTTATTGGTTGGTTTGATTGTTGGTTATGCTTTTTCTCAACTTGCGGGTGGAGATACGAGTGTTTCTGTGATTGGTCCTGACTCCAATGGCTCAGTGATTCAAGATTCTGCTCCTTCTCAGCCAACTTTTGTTCAGGTGAGCGAAGATGATGATGCTGTTTTAGGAGATAAAAATGCTCCTATTACCATGATTGAATTCAGTGATTTTCAATGTCCTTATTGTGAGAAATTTTTTACCGGAGCTTTACCTGGTATTGTTGAAAATTATATTGATACAGGAAAAGTAAAATTAATTTATCGTGATTATCCTTTGGATTTCCATTTGGGAGCTTTGCCGGCCGCAGAAGCAGCGGAGTGTGCAGGAGAGCAAGATGCTTTTTTTGATATGCATGATGCTATTTTTGCGACGGTTCCGGAATGGAGTGTATTGCAAGATCCTCTTCCTACGTTCAAGCAGTTTGCGGTTGATCTTGGGTTGAATTCAAGTAAGTTTGATGCTTGTTTGGATAGTCATGAGATGCAAGATGAGGTCAATCGAGACATTCAGGATGGGATTGCGGCCGGTGTTTCCGGTACTCCTACTTTCTTTATCAATGGTCAAAAAATTGTAGGGGCTCAACCTTATGCTGTCTTTAGTGGCATTTTTGATTCAATTTTAGCTCAATAATATATGTTTTGTGATCAGGTTTCCGCGACGCTCATTGCGGGCCGTGGTGGAGATGGGTGTGCCAGTTTTAGGCGTGAAAAATTCGTTGCCTTTGGAGGTCCTGATGGAGGCAATGGTGGCAAAGGAGGAAGCGTGGTTTTACGTGTGAATTCTAATCTGAATAGTTTGATAGATATTAAAAAGCAAAAGATTTATAAGGCGGAAGAAGGGACGGCCGGGCATCGTTTTGATAGAGCGGGTCGGAGTGGGGAGGACCTAGTTTTAGAAGTGCCCCCCGGAACATTGGTTTATAATGAGGATACGGATGAATTGATGGCGGATTTGGTTGAAAATAATGAGCAATTTGTGATGTTGGAGGGAGGTAAAGGGGGATTTGGGAATGCTCATTTTACAACCAGTATTCGTCAGGCGCCGGATTTTGCTGAAAAAGGTGAGCCAGGAAAGGAGATTCATGTTCGCTTGGAAATGCAATTGGTGGCTGATGTTGGAATCATTGGGTTGCCTTCAGTTGGTAAATCAACGTTGATTTCACGTTTGACTAAAGTAAAGCCTAAGATTGCTGATTATCCTTTTACTACTTTGATTCCCAACTTGGGTGTGGCTGACATGAGTCCTTGGGGAGGTGATGTTGGACAGAGTTTTGTTATGGCAGACATCCCCGGTCTTATTGAGGGCGCTCATGAAGGAAAGGGGTTGGGGCATGAATTTTTACGTCACATCTCTCGTACGGCTCTTTTGGTTCATGTTTTAGACTGTCAGTCCAAGGACATGATGAAGGATTATGAGGTTATCATGAAGGAGCTTCATGCGTATGATCCAAAAATGGCGAAACTTTCTCAAATAGTGGCTATTAATAAGTCGGATACTATTGATAAGGAAACTCAGGATCTTTTGGTAAAAGAGTTGAAGGATTCATTTAAAAAGAAAAAATTGAAGATCGGTAAGTTGTTTATCTTTTCTTCGGTTACTGGGGAGGGGCTTAAGAAATTTATGTTTTATTTATGGGAGGAAGTTCAAAAATTGGCGGCTTCTCCTGCAACGGTTAAAAAGTTAGATTCCGGGTATCGTGTTTTCCGACCTCATTTGGAAGTGGATTCCGGTGGATTTGACGTAAAAAAAGTTGAAAATGAATTTTTTGTAACGGGTAAGCGTATTGAACAGATTGTGGTGATGACTAATTTTGGAAACCGATCCGCGATTTTTCGTGTTTATGATGTGATGGAAAAAATGGGTATTTTGAAAAAAATTCGTTCCATGGGAGCTGAATTGGGAAATGTGATTCATATTGGTGAAGGAATCTTTGAATTTAGAGGTTGATTCTCTATAATAGATTTATATGAAACTAATCATTGGTTTAGGAAATCCGGGAAAACAATATGAAGGCACTCGCCATAATATTGGGTTTGAAGCCGTTGCTGCTCTTCAGGAACGCTTGAAATTGGGAGGTTTCCGAAATGAATCTAAATTTAATGCGGAGGTGGCACGTGGTGAATTCAATGGAGAAAAAGTGATTTTGGCACAACCTCAAACATTCATGAATCTTTCCGGTCATGCGGTTCTGGACTTGAAGCAGTTTTACAAAATTGAGAATGAAGATATTTGGTTGATTTTTGATGATGTGGATTTGGCTTTGGGGACATTGCGTTTGAGGGAATCCGGTTCAGCGGGGACACATAATGGAGTTAAGTCAGTGATTCAAATTCTTTCTTCTGAAGATTTCCCTCGTTTTAAACTGGGCATTGAAAGTCGCGGGACCATTTCTCCTGCTGAGCAAGATATTTCCAGTTTTGTACTTGAACCTTTTCGTAGTGAGGAGCATTTTCAGGTTAAGGAGATGATTTCTCTTTTTGTGGATTCTGCTGTTTTTGCTCTTAAAAAGGGCTTCTCGAAGGCTGTCGAGGAGTTTTCTCAATAATTGTCTTGCTTTTTTTCTGGGAAATAAGTACTTTAGGACAGTTAAATTAACCGTGATTATTATGTTTGCAATTGTTCAATTCGGTTCCACCCAATATTCTATTCGCGAGAAAGACGAAATACTTGTGGATAAAATGGGGTTGGAAGAAGGTAAGAATGTGATGGTGGATAAGGTTTTGCTCTATTCCGATGATGAGGGGAAAAAAGTAAAAATGGGACTGCCTTATTTGGAAAATGTTAAGGTTGAAGTTCGTGTCATGGGAGAAGAACGTGGTAAAAAAATTCGTGTGTTTAAGATGAAGGCAAAAAAGCGTTATCAGAAAACACAAGGTTATCGTTCTGATTTCACTCGTCTTAAAGTGTTGAAAATCACTGAGTTGAGTGGGACTGAAAAAAAGGCTTCTGCTAAACCTGAAAAAGTAGCCGTTTAGGTGAGTTGTTCCAAGAAATCATTTAAATCCTTAGGAAGAGGGGCGTGGTACGTCACCTCTTTTTTGGTGGTGGGGGAGGTGAAGGTCAATCGTTCTGCGTGAAGGAATTGTCGCTCCAGCCCCATTTCTTTGCTTTTTTGGTTTGCTTGGCGGTGTCCATATTTGTAATCACCCACTATCGGAAAATCAATGGCACTGAGGTGAACGCGGATTTGGTGTGTGCGCCCAGTCTCAATCTGAACAGATAACAAGGAAGCCTCCAGGGGCGTCTCGTAGGTTTTAATCACTTCATAGTGAGTGATGGCGTGCCGACTTCCGGGGCGTGAGGTGACGCTGATCTTTTGTCGATGTGCCTCATTGCGATTTAGTGGAGCATCAATGGTGCCTGTTTTTGGCGATAAATGTCCTTTTACAAGTGTTTTGTATTCTTTCTTAATTTTTTTTTCTTCAAATTGTTTAGCTAGGTACTGATGTGTTGTGTTGTTTTTGACAATCACAATGAGTCCTGAGGTGTCTTTATCCAAACGGTGAACAATCCCGGGGCGGTCACTGCCTCCTGCATCGCTTAGATCTTTAAAATGGTGCAAGAGCCCGTGCACCATGGTGTGTTCAAGGTTTCCACTTCCGGGATGTACGATTAGGCCGGCTGGTTTGTTTATGACTGCATAATTTTTATCTTCAAATATAATGTCCAGAAAAATGTTTTCAGCTTTGAGGTTGATCTCGTTAACTTTTAAGTTAATGGTAATGACGTCATTGGGTTGAAGTTTATAATGTGAATTCACTTTTATTTTGTTGACACGAATTTCTCCGGTTTTGAGTCTTTTTTGCCAAGTGCTGCGGCTTTCGTCGGGATATTTTTTAGTCAACCATTGATCGATTCGTTGGCCGGTGCTGTTTTCGGGTGTAATTTTTTCCATGATTAGGTACACTGTAACCGAAATATTTTTCATTTAATAGTATTCCATGGGTAAGTTTGATGATTTATTGAATCGGGGAACGGTGGATGTGCTTATTCGTGAAGAGCTTGAGAAAAAGCTCAACTCTAAAAAGAAATTAAGAGTGAAGTTGGGAATTGATCCAACGGGTTCAGTTTTGCACTTGGGGCATTCAGTTGTCTTGCGCAAATTGAAGCAATTTCAGGATTTGGGGCACCAAGTTATTTTTCTCATTGGTGATTTCACTGCGCGCATTGGGGATCCCACAGGTCGCTCAAAAGAACGTCCGCCCCTGAGTGATGAGGAAATTGAAGCAAATATGAAAACGTATGTCGATCAGGCTGGCAGTGTGCTTGATATGAGTAAAGTTGAGGTTCGATATAATTCGGAGTGGTTGGGAAAAATGAATTTTAAAGATGTGGTGATGCTGGCTTCGCGTGTGACTTTTGCTCAAGTGGCGCAGCGTGCTGATTTTAGAGAGCGCATTGATAATGATGTGGATTTAACCTTTCATGAATTCATGTATCCGATCATGCAGGGGTATGATTCTGTGGCATTGAATGCGGATGTGGAATTGGGGGGAACGGATCAAAAATTTAATCTTTTGATGGGTCGTCAGATTCAAAAAAGATATGATCAGGAGTCTCAAGCCATTATTACGTGTCCGATTTTGGAGGGACTGGATGGCGTTCAGAAAATGAGTAAGAGTCTTAATAATTTTATTGGAGTTCATGATGCACCTGACGATATGTATGGCAAAATCATGTCACTTCCGGATGATCTTATTTTTCGCTATTTTGAATTAGTGACCGATGTTTCCATGGAGGATATTGATGTGATGCGCGCCTCGCTTCATGCCGGTGAAAATCCAAAGAATTTGAAAATGCGTTTGGGGCGAGAAATCGTTGGTTTATTTCATGATTCATCAATGGTTCAATTTGCGGAAGACCAATTTACTAAGGTTTTTTCGGATCATGCTTTGCCGGATATTATTCCTGAGCGAATTTTTAAGGTTAAAGAATGGAATATTATTGATTTATTGGTTGAATCTGATCTGGTGTCCTCTAAGGGCGAGGGCAGGCGTTTGATTCAAGGGGGAGGAGTTAAGCTTGATTCTGAGAAGGTTTTTAGTATAGAATTAAAAGTCCTCATTCCTAACGAAGGGGTATTGATTCAAGCGGGGAAGAGGCGATTCCTTAAAGTGATTTTTAAATAACTTTATATGTCTTCTTTGCCTTCACTTGTCGAGTTGGTTTCTACTCGTACACTTCAACGTCTTCAGGATAATTTTGCGGAGGCTTTGGGTATCTCAGCGGTGATCCTTGATTTGAAAGGGAATGCGCTTACCAATGGGCGTTTTAATAGTGATTTTTTGGCAACCAAGTGCAAGGCAACACGACATGAAATCATGAAAGGTGTTGAGCAGAAAAAAGTTCATATTTATGAGTGTCAATCCGGTGTTTTTTCTTTTGTAGCGCCGATTATAGTAGAAGGACGTCCGATTGGCATTGTGAAAGGAGGACAAGTTCGTTTGGGAAATCCTGATTTGAAGCTTTGTAAGCAACGTGCCGAAGCATTGGATGTTACATTTGATGAATTTTTAGAAGCGTTTTTGAGTTTGCCGTTATTCACGCGCGAACGTTTAGCTGCGGCAGCTGATTTATTGCGAATGGTGGTTAGTACTATTTCGATCATGGCGTATGCGGGATTGTCTGCTGGGGAAGAAATTCAACAAGTAACGTATATCAATGAGCTTTTGGAAGCGGAAGTTAAGCGAAAAACAACTGATTTGGAGCGGGCTAATTTACGTTATCGGACCTTGTTTGATAATGCGGAAGATGTGATTTATACCATTGACTGTGAGGGTATGATTACTTCAATCAATCCTTCGGTGATTCGTATGATTGGTTATGAACCGGATGAGGTCATTACTAAGCATTTTTCGTTGTTTGTTTATCTGGAGGATCTTGAATTGGTTAAAAAATCTTTTGCGGATATTTTGGAAGGGAATAAAGCGGGTACGTCTGCGCTTGAGTTTCGTTTGGCTCATAAAAAAGGAGGGTTTCGTTGGGTGGAATTGAATAGTCGTGGGATTCGTGATTCATCCGGGCAATTGCTTGAAATTGAAGGGATTTTGCGTGATATTACTTTGGCACATGAATATGTAGAAAAGATGGAGGCTTCGGAGCGAAAGTATCGTTTATTGTTTGAGAATTCTTCTAAACCTATTATTTTGTTTACTAAGAAAGGAGTTTGTTTGAATGTGAATCAAGCGATGGTTTCTTTTTTGGGATATGGATCTGTTAAAGAAACCGAAAATCATCAAATCCAAGATTTCATCCCTGCGGAATTTCATGAGGATTATGAACGTGTGGTTCGGGAAAAACTTGTGGGGGATGTGGATGAAAGTTGGGACAATGTGCTGATTGTTTTGCAAAAAAAGAATGGAGATAAAGTGGTGGTGGACATCACTCTGTCTAAAGTTGCGGATGATATTTTTATGGGTGTTTTATGGCATCAACGGCAACGGCGATCTTTTTTGTCGAAAGCCATTGCTCGACATCGTCAATCTGAAAAATTAAGTCAGCTTTTGAAAAATTAATTTGGATTATGCAGGATTCTTCTGTGTTGCTTCAAACTCGATTGACTGATGTATTGCGTACTACGCGGCCTCATTTGGATGCTTTGAGAGAAATGGGAGTCATAACGGTGGAAGATTTTTTCCAGTATTTTCCACGTGCTTATCGCGATCATAGTGAGATGATGACTATTAGTGAATTGCGTGGAGATCAAGTTAATGTGGTTCAAGGAAAGTTGACTCAAATGATGACAAGACGAACCAAAACGGGGAAGACCATGACGCGTGCGGTTTTGGTTGATCCAACCGGAGAAGTTGAAGTTTTATGGTTTAATCAACCTCATATTCAACGAATGTTTCGTAGTGGTGATGACGTGGTTTTAACTGGGAAGATTAAATTTGAACGTGCCAAAGTAACGATGTTGAGTCCGCTTTATGAGATGGTTCGAAAAAAACAAATCCATACCGGACGTTTGGTGCCGGTTTATCATGAACATGATCGAATCAGTTCAAAGTGGATTCGTGAAAAAATCACGCCTCTTCTTAAGGGCACTAAATTGCTTGAGGATTTCATGCCAGGTACGATCATTGAATCAGAGGATTTGATGGCTTATTCAGATGCGGTGCGTGCGGTGCATGATCCCCAATCCGAAGAAGAGTTGGAGGTGGCACGCCATCGGTTGGCTTTTGATGAGTTATTTTTGCTTCAATTGCGAGCCCTCCAGCGTCGGGCGGAGTTTCGTCGCACTTCTAAAAATGAGGGACGTGCGATTGCAATGGACACTTTGTTGACTCAGCAATTTTTGAATCGTTTGAGTTTTGAGTTGACCGGTGCGCAGCAACGTGTGCTTGAAGAAATTTCTAAGGATTTAACATCTCCCTATCCCATGATGCGCTTGTTGCAGGGAGATGTGGGCGCTGGTAAGACTGTGGTGGCTGCTTTTGCTTTGTTTCATATTATGAAGAGTGGATCTCAGGGTGCGCTCATGGCGCCCACGGAAATTTTGGCACGTCAGCATTATCAGAATTTACTGCGTTTTTTGAATGGATTTGATTTTAATGTTCAATTGCTTGTGGGGAGTTTGTCAGCCAGCCAAAAAGAGTCAGTTACACGTCAAATTGCCACAGGAACCGTGGATTTGGTGATTGGCACGCATGCATTGATTCAGGAGGGAATTCAGTTTAGGAAATTGGGGTTGGCCGTGATTGATGAGCAACATCGATTTGGAGTGAAACAGCGAGAACGTTTGGTAGAGCAGGGGAGTCCTCATGTGCTAAGCCTCTCTGCCACTCCTATCCCTCGTACGTTGGCTATGGTGGTGTATGGTGATCAGGATGTGTCTATTTTGAATGAACTGCCGCCGGGCCGTCAGGAGATCATTACGCGGTTGGTTCCGGAAAAAAAGCGTCGCGATGCTGAATTATGGATTGCCGATCATATTCGGAAGGGAAGGCAGGTGTTTATTGTTTGTCCTCTCATTGATGAATCAGATGTATTGGGAGTGAAAGCGGTGACCACTGAATTTGAGCGGTTGAATAATGAGGTATTTCAAGAGTTCAAAATTGGCTTATTGCACGGTAAATTGAAGCCTTCTGAGAAGGAGGAAATCATGAATCAATTCAATGGGGGGAAGTTGGATATTTTGGTGTCTACTTCTGTGGTTGAAGTGGGAATTGATGTTCCTAATGCCACGATCATGCTGATTGAGGGTGCGGAGCGGTTTGGATTGTCACAATTGCACCAGTTCCGAGGACGAGTGGGACGAGGAGTTCACCAGTCCTATTGTTTCTTGTTTACTGATTCGCAGTCTCCGGAAACGCGTCAGCGGCTGGGGGCATTGGTGAAACATTCCAGTGGGTTTAAATTAGCAGAAATTGATTTGGCATTACGTGGCCCGGGAGAAGTTTATGGAGTACGTCAAAGTGGCATTCCTGATCTTAAAATGGCCTCGTTGGGAGATACGGAGTTGGTAAAAAAGGTTCGGCAGGTGGCGGTGCAGCTTGTTCTGCAGGATCCTACTCTGGAGATGTATCCTTGTTTGAAGCGTCGTCTGGATTTTAGCGAAGAAGCCCTTTGAGCCATTTGGTGAATCGATTTCTTGGCTCTTCGATGGTTGGCATACGTGCGCTCATTACACCCATTTCACCGGTTTGCGTTGCATCCGTAATGATGTCGCGCCATTGAGTCGTTTTAGAATGGTTTCGAGTGTCTCGCGCCTGAATCGATGATCGATGTAGTTACGGGCTTGACTACCGGTTTGAATTTTTTCGGGGGACTCTTGATTGAGTGTTTTCGCAATTATAATTATCACATTTTCATTTAATTTGTCAAAAAACCGTTGAAGTTCCTCTTTGGTGTCACAAATTTCAGCGACCAATAAGACGTTGTCCCTGATTGTGGCGTAGGTTGGATTTTTTACGGCATTGATGAGCTCGATGTTTTGTTGAGTCAGATTCGTGCCTGGAATTTCGACCATGATGAGTGGTTATGGTGTCTAAACTTATTCGATTTTAGAGTGTTTGTAAAGGTTAATTCATCTTTTTTTTGCGAACGCGTTAAATCGAAAAAATGCTTGTTTTTGTTTCATTTAAGCCATTTATTTAATGTGTGTTTATTTAGAATGTGGCATTTACTCTGAACTATGCTCACTTAACTTTGTACAAGATATATTGTGCGAAGTTAGATAAACAGGGTGAGTGCATTTTTTATTACTCCCTTTCTTTTTTGTGATTTCTACTCCCCCTTTGTTACATTTTTGACCCATTTTTATTGATTAACCTTCATTAATGTGTTAAAATTATAAGATTAATAAACCTGTTATGGCAAAAACTTCTCCGACTCCTCCCCCCTCTGGTGATCTTGAAGCTGTTGCTGCGGCTCCGCCCGAGTCCTATGCGGAAAAGGCTTCGGAAGCATTCGAGAAGCTTTCTGAGGGTACCAAGTCTTTTGCAGGAAAAACTATTGAGTTTTTGTCAACTGGTGCTAAGAAAATGTGGGAAATCTTTAAGGATGCAAATCTTTTTGGAAAAGGCACCATGGTGGCTGCCGGCGTGGTTGTCGGTCTTGCTGCTAATAAAATTGTTGAAAAAGTAACCGGGTTTAATGTTATTGAAAAAGGGCTGGCTTTGTTTAGGGCTACTTGGGATAGGATGACTGGTTTAGGTGATTCTTTGGGTGCTGGATTGGATAAGATCCGTGGAATTTCCATTAAAAAAACCATTTCAATTCTTTTAGGTTCAACTGCTCTAGTAGCTTTGTTTGCTAATTTTAGCGATTTAAAAGCTTGTTGGGATGAAGCCAATGATCATAAGGATGGACTTTTGGCGGGACTTCAGGCTGGTATAACGACTCGCGTAGTGAATGGTGTTTTTGATATTTCTGATGAAAAATGGGATGAATTGGCGGAAGAGCATTCTTGGTTTCCTTCGAGGGAGAGGCGTGATAAGGCACAGGAGGTTCTTGATGATGTTCGTCAAGGTGCAGCAGAGCTTAAAGATAATGTTACCGAGGGTATTTCTGAGGCTATAGATTGGGTTGCTGAGTTTGATGAGCGTGGTCGATTAAAGCAGCTTAGAGAGGAAATTGCTACTTTTTTTGAGGCGGAGGGCATTACTGGATGGGAAAGTATGGGAGCTCTTCAGATTTTAGAAGATCCTACTCAGGTGGCTCAATATCTTGGCCTCACTACTTCTGGAGCACGTGAAGAATTTTATCTTGAAATGGATGAGCATTCAGGTCTTCATGATTTGGGTGTTACGGGCGCAATTGGAGGTGGAACCTATCTTTTGTATAAACTTTTGGGTAGTGGTTGGAAGGAATCTTTAGCTATGACGGGCGCAAATGTGGCTCTATATATGTTATTCCAGAGTCGAGGTATTAAGGATAGTTTAGTGGGAATTTTTGATGAACTACATGAAACCGTTACTCAGCTTCAAGTTGAAATTGAAAAAATCACTCGTCATTTTAATATACAGCCAGCTTGGTTAAATATGGAGGATGGTAAACTTAATTTGAAGACGGCAATGGATTTCCTTTTTAAGGTATCTAAGGAGCATCCTGACTTTACTGCGCTTAGTTTGGTTAATGGTGTGGTTTTAGGGAGAGGTGTTCTTTGGTATGTCGCTACTGGAACGCTTAAGTTATTGTTTATGTCTCTTTCGGGGGCAGCTGAATTTGCTATGGAAAATCCAATGGCAAGTGGAATTGTTGGAAGTTTAGTTTTGCTGACAGTCATTGAACGTCGAGAGGTAGTTCGTGATCTTGCTGGTTTGCTTTATCCTGGGGATGATCCAGAGAGTCAATTGGGGCGTCGAGAATTTATTGATGATATGCATCGTTATCTAAAAGCTACTGGTATTCTTGCTTTGGATGAAAACCCTGGAGCAATGGAAGCTGGACTTAAGCCTTTGTTTGAGAGAACTCAAGACGCCGAAGAATTTATAGCTGATCCTGATAATAGACTGCAAATTATTGAACATCTTAAGGAGGGAAAACTTTCCTTAGCGATGCATGGAATTGGTACGGCAGCTCGCTGGACACTAGGCGTTGTTTCTGGTTCTAACCCTATTTATTCTGGTCTTGTTATTGAATCTTATGTTGTAGATTCAATCATTGAGGAAATTCAAATACGCGGATTGACTTGTGATAATGTTGGAGTTTATGCAACTTATGCAGGTGAGATTATTATTGGTAGTCGTTTAATTTTTGGTGCCGGGAAAGGATATATTTCTCTTTTTTCTGATATTAATGATTTTGGGTCTATGGTGCGTCTGACTAAATCTTTATTCCCTATTACTCAGGAATATTGGAGTATTATTCAAATTGCGGCTCGTGAAGTTGGTGATACACTCCCCTATGCGGAGTTTACTCATTTGTGGCATGCATTTAGGATATCTCGTCTATCTGTGCATGTTAATAAGCTTTTGGAATTTTTTGAGGAAATGCAGAGATTAGATCGAGATTCTCCTCGTTACCGGAAGCTACGTCAGAAATTAACTGTTCGCACTTCAAAGATTGAGAGTCTTACTATTCCTCCTCGTGGAGATTTAGTTAAATATCAAGATATTGAATTATTTGAACGTTTAAGTGTTATTAACCGGCAGGTACAGGTTATTACGGAAGCTGCGGTTGAGGGAACTTTTAAAAATGATTTGGCGAATGATTTGGTTCGTGATGTTAGCCAACTTGAGTCTAGGCTTTCTCGTCGTTTAGCAATGGGCCGTCAACTTGCTGAGCTTCAGAAATTACGTGGAGGAGTTGATAATCCTGCGCCTATTGCGCACGGTCAGGAAATTACGCTTAAGCAAATCGAGGCTTTGAGTGATCCGGTTGTTCGTGCTCATGCTGAGAGCTTGAGTCGATTGGGACTTTCGCGTCAATCAATACTGCAACTTGATCAAGCAGCAGGGTGGACTGAATCAAATATGGCAGAGACTATCGCTGAACTTAGGGCAGATCCTGAACTTACTCCTAAGATGAATCAGATTGCCTATGAGGCAAAATATGCTAGGTCTCTTAGCTTTGTACGTCAGTTTCATAAATATGGTGGGTTGGCTATGGTTATAGGTGTTCTTTGGGGTTATCATGAATCAGAAAATAAAGCTGAATTTTTAATTAACACTACAAGTCATTTGGGTGGTTTTTCAGGTGGGGTAGCGTCTGTACGCATCGCTGAAAAAACTGTTACGGGTAAATTGCCTCCGTTAGTGAGATTGGTTGCGGATTTAGGAGTTGGTATCTTTGGAGCAACGGAGCTTGGAACTCCGCTTGCTGAGTTTTGGAATGATAAAGTCTATCGTGAACATCCTAATATTAATGTGGAAGGAACTCGATTTTCCGATGATGCTTTTTGGGCATTTGATGCAGGATTTGAGACCTTAACAGCTGCTGGGTTAGGCCGTGGAATGTTTGATGGGGTTGATGAGAATACCCATCCTGTTGATTATCTTTCACATACAATCCGTACCTTTAAACCGATTGGTGAGAAAGATTATTTTAAGGGTTCAATGCGACGAGATTATTATCACCGTTTTGATGATGATATGGCATTTAGTGCTCAGAAAACTATTGATGGGGATCGACGAAAATTAGATAAGAAAAAAGATAAATTGAAGGGGCTGGATCTTTCTTCCGAAAAGGCTATGAAGTTAGAGAAGGATATTGAGCGTTTGGAGGCTGGAATCGATCGTATGCAAACTTATGTTGATGGATCCTGGGTTAAGAATGTGCGTATGGAACTTATGCTTCAGGCAATTATTGTTGAAGCGGCTCGAGTGTCTTTTGCTACTATTGCTAATGAAGAATTTCCTGGGCAATTTGGAGATAGGGGAATGAGTGTTGTAAATAGTATGGTTTCTCGTTTGGGGACTGGTCAACCTATCATCGATGATGAAGATAAAGATATTTGGCAATACATATATGATTATGGGAAAGTTAAAATTACGGAGGGAGTAGAATTGTCATTTACTGATTTTGTTCAACTTGCTTCAACGGTTAAGCGTCGTCGAAAACAAATGCAAGAGTTAGGATATGCCCCATTGCCTTCAAATGAGCAATTAGAAATTTCTCCTAATACTGGTCCAATTTCTGCCAATGACTCTCCCCTAGATGATGCCACTGAAGACCTAGCCGCTTAACCCCTACCTAATGTATATTACTCCAGAGCAATTCGCAGAATATCTTAAACAATCGACTTTTTCTCCTGCTGAGCAACATGGAATTTTGAAGTTGTTGCCTTCTTTGTCTCCTGATCAGATTCAGGAGTTGGGCAAAGTTTTGATGAGTGATGTAGTGTCTCAGAAAAGTGTGTTAGCAGAACATGTTCAGAAAAGGGATCAGTTGTTGCTTCAATTCAGTGTTGAAATGGATCAACTTAAAAATGGATAAATCATTCTCTTCTTCTCCAGATTCTTTACCACATAAGTCGAGTCAGCGCTTGGCAGGTGTTTTTGAACAGCTTGAAGCAATTCCTCAGGCCATGGAAGCGGCGTGGGCGGAAAGCGATGAACGTCGACGTAGAGTGGAGCGAATGGAGGAATTATTGGAACGGGGTGAACTCCTCTCCCCTTTTGATCAAGAAAATTTTGTAAAGGGATTGCGTTTGTCTTTGGGATTTTTTTCAAAGCGTCAACTGGAGCAATTGGAGCGATTGACTGAGCGTTTAGGTGAAGGATTGGCGGAACAACATGAGCAAGAGCGTTTTGAAAAAGGAAATGAAAAAACCGGAATTGTTGAGGAACACCAGCAAGCCGTTGAAGTTTTTAATGCTTTGATTTTGAATTATTATGAATTGGTGGCGCGTTTAGCCTTAGCGGGCCGAAAAAAAGAAGAAATTGAAGGATTGATGAAAGTAGCCTGGACCTCGGTGGAAGCGTGTGCGGCGGCCCTTTTCGACGCGCTCAAGCAAGGCAAGACTGCGACGGAAATGGATTTGATTGTGTTTCGCTATGAACAACAGTTGAATGCGCTCGATCCGGAAAATCCTTTTGTGCCGAGTAAAAAATAAGTGTTTTCTCCCTCTTTTGATGGTTAAGCTCGTTCAGTAACACTTATTTTTGATGGGATTTCCCAATAATTAAGTTAATAATTTTTTTACCATGTAGGTTCCTTCGAGTTCATAGCCCCATTTTTTGTAGTATTCGCGAGTTCCAATGGAGGCAATGACCGCTAATTTTTTAATGCCTCGTTCACGTGTGATTTGTTCCGCTTTTTCAATGAGTTTTTTCCCAAGGCCTAAGTGTTGCGGTGCGGTTGAATGGGTTTTCCCAATTTCTACTTGGAAACCGTAGGTGTGGAGTTCGCGGATGATGGCACAGCCATTGAGTTCGGGAATGAAATGGGGGATGTTAGAGTTGAGATAGGAGTGGAATCGCAGACGAAGTAGGGAAAGTAGTTTATCTTGGTGCGCGTCTTCGTAGGTTAAAAAATATTCATATCCATCTGAGGCATCGAAGGATTGTTCGCGATAAGCAATGTCTTTTTCAAGCACATCATCACCGCGAATTTCACGGCAACGGATGCAACGACATTGCCACTCCCCTCCTTCGCGTTGTCTTTTTTCTTCAATCATTTGACGCAAATTGGTGATCAGGGAGCCAGATAAAATGCTTTCACCCGGAATGTCGCGGATGAGTCGTTCAATGCGTAAAAATTCAGGAACTTCTTTTTTGATGCGTACAATAAGATTGGCCAAGGTTTCGTCGTCGTAGGATTTGTATTTTCCTTCTTCCCACCAACGTTTGAGTTCGGAAAAAGGCACGACTGAACAGGGATATAGTTTGAGAAAGTCGGGTTTGTAGGCAGGATCGGTGAACACGGTTTTCATCATTTGAAAGTCTCGTTCCGGATCGGAACCTGGCAAGTTGGGCATCATATGGATTGCGATTTTGAATCCCGCGTCTTTGATGAGTTTGATGGCTTCGCGGCCTTGTGCCACTGTTTCACCGCGTTTATTGAGTTCAAGTACGTCATCGTAGAGGCTTTGGATTCCGATTTGAACTTTGGTGCAGCCAAGTTTTCGAAATCGTATGAGTTCTTTTTCAGTGACATGATCGGGACGCGTTTCCAGGCTGAGCGCGATACAACGGTGTTCAGTGGTTTCGTTGAATTTTTGTGCGTCTTCAAGTTTGCGGAATTTAGTTCCATTCAGTGAATTGTACAATTGCCGGACGAAGGCGGTTTGGTAAGGATGTGGGTAGGAAGAAAAAGTGCCGCCCAGCACAATGAGTTCAACTTTGTCTGTGGGGTGTCCTTGGTTTTTAAGGCTGCGGAGGCGATTCTTGGTTTGTAGATGTGGGTCAAAATCATTGAGGACCGCGCGCATAGCACCCGGTTCATTGGAGAGGTAACTTTTGGGCATTCCTTCTTCTGTGGGACAGAAAACACATTTCCCAGGGCAGTAGTACGGTTTAGTGAGGACGGTGACCACGCTCACACCGGCCAGACTTCGAATGTTCCGTTTGCGAAATAATTTGGCAAAATGAGGTTGATCGTCAATTTTCCCCTCTTTTTGGAGACGATGATAGGTTTTGAGGATTTCAATATTGGCCGGAGTACTCACCCCCTGCTCTTTGGCAAAGCGCTTTTTGAGTTGGGTGAGCTCTTTTTCGGATTTGACGTTTTGATGTATGGCTTGTCTAATGAACGTCTCCAGCTTATTATGGGAACCGGTTTGCATGTGTCTAATCTAACCCATGAAACAGGAAACTGCAATTAAGCTTCTCGAGAAGGTCCGTACCACGTATGACACGATTGCGGCGGATTTTGATCGCACGCGGCAGCGGGTGTGGCCTGAGTTTGATCGATTCAGTTCTTATCTGACTCCGAATATGCGAATTTTGGATGTGGGGTGTGGGAATGGGCGTTTGTTGAAATTTTTGGATGGAAAGAATTTTAAGTCTTATAAAGGCATTGATAATTCCACTGAATTGCTTGCCTTGGCAAAAAAGCAGCATCAAGGGTCACTGATTTTATTTAAAGAAGGAACTCTCACTAATTTGCCGGTTAAGAATGGGGGTTATGATGCGGTTTTTTCTATTGCCGCCTTGCATCATGTGCCGTCTCGCGAGCTTCAATTGAAAGCCTTGGGAGAATGTAATCGTACGATGACATCGAATGGATTGTTGTTTTTGACGGTGTGGGATTTGGCTCGACTCAAGTCACTTCCCTATTTTATTCGTTCTTTTTTTAGAACTATTTTTTCTTTGGGAAACTATTCTTTTAAGGATTTATTTGTTCCCTGGGGGAAAAAGTCACCTCAAATGAGGTATTGTTATGCGTTTAGCATGCCGGAATTGCGCCGATTGGTTTCTGATGCGGGTTTTGAAGTCATGGAATCGTGGACGGTGGGCACCGGCAAATCCGGGAATCATGTGATTGTGGCGCGCCCGTTTGTTCCTGCGAGTATTCGTCCGGGAATGAGAATCATGGGCGTGGACTTCGATGCGGTGACACTCAAAGAAGCTACTGAATTTGTGGGTGCTATGATTCGTTCCGGTCGTCAGCATGTGGTGGTCACGCCGAATCCAGAGATTTTATTAAAAGCTGAAAAAGATGTGGATTATCGGAAAATTTTAAGTGGCGCGTCCCTTAAAATTGCGGACGGGGCAGGCATACTTTGGGCGTCGCTGGTGGTTCATTCGACTGGAGTTAAACGTGTGTTTCGTGGTTTGTTTGAGTTGGCGGGAATGGTGGTGATGCCGTGGCGCTCGAAAAGTGTTTTTCCTGAGCGTGTAACCGGTGTGGATTTGATGACAGAAATTTTGGATAAAAGTTTTTTAATGAAAGCAAAAGTGTTTTTACTGGGCGCAGGTCCTGGTGTGGCAGACGCGGTGGCTCAAAAATGGCGTGTCGCGGACATTGTGGGAACGTATTCCGGTTCTCCAGGGAGTAAGGATGAAAAAACAATCATTGATCGTGTGAATGCGTCTGGTGCGAATGTGTTGTTTGTGGCGTACGGCGCTCCAGCTCAAGAAAAATGGATTCACCGTAATCTGAAAAAAATGCCGAATGTGAAGGTGGCTATGGGAGTTGGTGGTGCGTTTGATTTTGTGGCCGGGGTTCAATCTCGTGCTCCGGAATGGATGGGTCAATTTGGCATTGAATGGTTGTGGCGTGTGGTGCGTCAGCCGAGGCGTATTGTGCGGATTTTTAATGCGACGGTACGGTTTCCGTGGCGGGTGATTGGCGAGGACGGCCATCCGGATGATTCTTTCTGGAATGTAGGTTAGGATGATTTATTCTTAGTCTTTTTTTTGGGCTTTTCGTTGTCCTGGGTCATGTGTTCGTGGAATTTTCGGTTGGCTACATCGACCATAGGTTTGGCGAATTTGACGATTTCGCCGGTCATTTTGAGCGGGGCAATGATCATTTTATTGATGCGTTCAGCTGAGTCTTTGACTGCATCGGTGGCTTTGTTCACATCACGAAGAATCAAGATCGAGTAAATGAGTAGCACTGAAATAAAAATGGTCATTAAAGCCACGCCAATGGCGAGAATAATGTACAAAATGTCGAGCGCGCTGAGCATGTGGAGAGAGGTTAAAAGTCAAAACTGAAGATGACTTTTTAATTATATCACGAGAGTTTTTTGCGTAACAGATCATTTACCATTTGAGGATTGGCCTGTCCTTTAGAGGCTTTCATGATTTGACCGACGAGGAATCCCATGGCTTGTTCTTTTCCATTTTTGAAATCTTCAACCGGACCGGGATGAGCGATCAGTACTTCATCAACCAGCGTCTCGATGGCACCGGTGTCGGACACTTGTTTGAGTCCTTCTCGGTCTACAATGGTTTGTGGAGACTCCCCTGTTTCAAACATGGTATCAAAAACAGTGGTTTTGGCAGTGTTGTTTGAAATGTCTCCGCTCTTTATTAAAGTAAGAAGTTCGGCCATGTGTTCCGGTTTGATGAGGCAGTCGCTTAAAGTTTTTCCTTCATTTTTAAGTCGTCCGATGAGTATGGTTCCAACAAATGAGGCAGCCCCCTTGGGGTCACCGGCCGTGGCTGCGGTTTCAAAGTATTGTGAAAGTTCTGGATCTTCGCTGAAGAAAATGGCTTCTATGCTGGAAATGCCATATTCCTTTACAAAGCGATGGCGTTTGGCCAGTGGCAATTCGGGAATTTGGGTTTGAAGTTCTTGGATGCGTTTGTCTGTGATAGTGAGTGGTGGAATGTCAGGTTCGGGGAAATAGCGGTAATCAGCGGCATTTTCTTTGGTTCGCATGAGTTTGGTTTTTTGTTCATCATCAAGCCATCCTACGGTTATTTCATGGTCCATGGGGGTGCCTTCTTCCCAGAGTTTGGTCTGGCGTTTGATTTCGTATTGAATGGCAGCTTCCAGTGCTTTGAATGAGTTGAGATTTTTTATTTCTGCGCGGGGGTATAACTTGTCCTCCCCCATTGGTCGGGTCGATACGCTGGCATCAAAACGCATCATTCCTTTTTCCATGTCTGCTTCGGAGGCGCCGACGGTGCGTACGATGGATTGAATCATTTTGGCATAGGCTGAGGCTTCTTCCGCGGAGCGAAGATCCGGATCGCTAACAATTTCCATGAGCGGCGTGCCGGCACGATTGAAGTCAACCAAACTTCCCCCGGCCACATGTGTGAGTTTTCCGGCGTCGTTTTCCAGGTGTAGGCGTGTGATACGAATGATTTTGGACTCTCCATTCACTTCGATTTCCACCTCGCCTTTTTCGGAGATTGGCTCGTCATACTGTGAAATCTGGAATCCATTGGGAAGATCGGGGTAAAAATAATTCTTGCGGTCAAATTTGGAGAAATTCTTGACCGTGCATTTGAGCGCAAGCGCGCCGCTTCGTCCCTTTTCAATTGCCAGTTTGTTGGGCACGGGCAACATGCCAGGAAATCCCATACAAATAGGACAAACATTCGTGTTGGGATCTTTTCCAAAAGAATCATTGTCGCATCCACAAAATAATTTTGTTTTGGTGGAGATTTGCGCGTGGATTTCCAGGCCGATGACAGCTTCGTACTTATTCATTGTTTTGATTATACTGTTGTTTCACCGTGGTTTCCAGATCTTTGATGGTTCCATTGTTTTCTATAATGGTGGTTTTTGGATGCGGATCAATGTGGTGCTGCTTATTGAAAATTTTTATCTGCTCTTGTGTGAGGTTTTGTTTTTTTAATCGTTTGGCTTGGACAGTATCGTTACATTGTATGATCCATAATTCATCCAAAAATCCTTCAAAAAGTCTATTTTCATAAATAGGAATTTCTAAAGCCACCACTCCCCTCTCAAATCGTGCGAGTTGCTGCTTGAGTTCTTCAGCGACAAGCGGATGAATCATGCGATTGAGAATTTCCCACTTTTTAGGATGTTTAAAAAGGGTTCGAAGTAGTTTTTTTCGATTGACACTGCCGTCTTTTAACAGGTATGCCCCTTCAAAAAAAGCTCGTATTTTAATGGAGCCGGGTTGGCCGGATTGATAGAGTTTGTGCACGATTTGATCACAATCAATTCGAGTCGCTCCTTTTTTCTCTAAAAGTTGAGCCACGGTGGTTTTCCCGCAACCAATTTTACCTGTGATGCCAATGATATGTCTATCGTTCATTAGAGGGTCCTAAAGTTTGAATCCCAAATCGTTGAGTGCTTGTTTAAATTGTCCTAAAGCGATTTTTGCCTCTTTTTCAGAGATTTTAATGTTGAGTTCATGGGCAATGCGATTGCGCTGTTTGTGGGCAGCCCATACATTGTTTTCATTTGAAAAGAGTCCGCCGGCTTGTTTGAGTTTTTCGCCCAATGACCCTTTGTATCCCTTGATTTTGAGTCCTTCGTCTAAGATTTTATCTGCTTCCAGGATTGAGTTTTTTGGATCATTTGGAAGATTTTCCCAATGATTTTTTAGACGTTTTTGATTATTTTTTGAAATTTTTCTCCGTTTGGATTGAGTCCAAAATGCGAGTCCCATTAAAATGAGGGCTCCTAAAATAACTATGGTGATATAAGTTTCTGTCATTTAAAGTTAGAGTGATCACTCAACATATTGGTCAAAAGTTCTTTGAGTGATTGATGATCACGGAAGCTCTTGTTGCGCATGAATTCGTTTTGGGCATTCAAAATTTCTCGTTCAACGCTTTTTGGGAAAGAAACCGCGCTCAATCCTACAGGTTGCCCCACGCCGAGTCGTTCTATGGAAATGTCTCCATAATTCATCATTACCGCCCAGAATCCATTTATTTCATAAGAAACACCTTCAATGGTGTGGTATTCGATTCGTGTGGACGAGCGATTCCAAAATCCAACCCATTCAAGATCAATTAAGCTTTGATTCGTTATGACTAAAGCATCAAAATACCAGTCTAAGTAAAATACAAGCATGGACAAGGCTCCTATAGCTCCCCATGCCCCCCATGCGGGCCAAAAAGGTGGCATCATCAAGTAGAAAAGCCCGGGAAGCGCCAACCCAAAGAATAGATATTTAATGAATGATCTATAAATGGTGAATGGATGTACGTGCGCCACGTAGATGATTTTTTCACCTGGATTGAGATGGGAGCGGTAGAAGATGTTCGCAAGCATGGATACAGTTTAACCTCCCGTTATCTTCTGGTCAATTTTAGGATTTTTTGTTATGGTTTATGGGTATAACTTTTTTTTATGAAATCCCGCTCCCGTACAATTTTATTGTTTCTTCTCGATGTGGTTTTGAATGTGGTGGTGATTGTTGTTTTGGTTGTCATCATTCGTTCTTTTATTATTTCCCCATTTCAAGTTTCCGGTCCTTCCATGTGTGACAGTTTTAATAATTTTGAGGGACAGTGCATTCACGGAAATGGTGAATATATCATGATATATAAACTTGGATGGCAAAATATTTTTGGTTGGCAGGTTGGTTTGCCTGATCGTGGAGATGTGATTGTCTTTACTCCTCCGGGTGATGAAAAAGGTGATTATTTTATTAAGCGAGTCATTGGATTGCCTGGCGAGACCATTGAGCTTAGAGATGGATATGTTTATGCGATTAATGATGAAAACCCGGATGGTTTAAAATTGGATGAGTCTGATTATTTGAATGCGGTTAATTGGGGGCATACGGATATTCATTCCAATCGTTCAATTTTTGATGTTCCGGAAGATCATTATTTTGTTTTGGGAGATAATCGAAAAGTCAGTAGTGATTCTCGTCGTTGTTTTGAGCAATCCGGTTGCAATGATGGCAATACTTCTTTTATTACTATGGATCTCGTTCAAGGACGTGCCTGGGTTGTTTTGTGGCCGTTCAATCGAATGCGGTTTGTGGATCAAATTGAATATTAGGCCTAGCTGCGGCTTGTGATGTACATCTCAATGAGCACTGCCATGGTGACCACTAGAAGGCCATTCCACCATTTAAGCACTCCAAGCATTAAAAAACCGATGCACAGTAATGTGCAGAGACTTAATAGTAATCCTTGACGGAGGGATACGCTTAAGTGGTGATAATAGATTTCGTTTTTTCCAATCCATCGTCGTAATCCAAATCCAATCACGGTGAACGATCCAATGAATGCAAAAAAGAGACTAATGAAAAATAGTCCCAGCGCGAGTGAGGTGGATTCATATGGATCTAATTTTGCGATCACCATTCCCCATGCTGCCCAGCTCACAAGGGCGGTTAGCCCAATGGTCCATAAATACTGTTTATAGCTTTCTCCTTCTGTTTCTCGTGGTTTGTGGGGGGATTCAAGTTCGCTCATTCCGTGTTTTGTAAAAAATTCCTATACCTATGGTATAGCCTATTGCTGCTCCTGCAATCAAGAGTAAGGCGTATAGATGCATTTCATTTATGATCGGGGTTATGATTTCCGGATTGACTTCTGCGTTTTCCAAAAAGAGCGTCCCAAATTTTTTGATGCTATAAATTCCGGCAAAAATAAAAGCTCCATCCAGTAGTAGGGTTGTTCCTATCCATAAAGTGGCTTTCCAAAAAGGTTTTCCCGCAAGAAAAAAGATCATTACTATTAGTATGATAATAATACTTAAAAAAATCATTGGTAATTGTGCGCGTCCATTGGAGAGCGCATAGGACAACATTTTTTGCTGTTTTTCGCTCATTTGTGCTGTTAACTCTCCGATTGGAATTTTGAATTCAGTGGGAGTTGATTGATCAATGGCTAGTGGTATCACTAAACTTTGCGGGATTCCATCACTTTTTATTTGATTAAAAACATCATTGATTATTTTACTTAATACATCGGGGGGAATCAGGTTTCTAATCTGTTCTTTTTGGAATTTTTGATCTATGGTTTCACTGACTTGATCAATGATTTCTTCATAGATGACTTGTTTAAAAAAATCGGTTTTATAAAATTCAGGACTAAGGTAGGTGCTTAGAATGCCGACCATGAATGCTCCCATGACAGCCAGGCTCATGGTGATGTAAATAAGAAAACAGGCTAATAATTTTCTTAAAAATCGCATATTCTGTACAGATGGTGTATTTTTATAGGGCCCTTAGGCTTTTAGTTTAATTGATTTTATTTTTTATGGCGATCACAAAAATTTCTCTTTATTTCATGGGTACGGATGCGTTTGCTTCTGTTATTTTGAAACGTTTGGCTAAAGACTTATCTTTTGAGATGAAGGGGGTGGTCACTCCTTCGGATCGATTGGTTGGCCGAAAGCAGACAGTGGAGGCATGTCCGGTAAAAGTTTTGGCCACCTCATTGAATGTGCCGATTTTTCATGAGCCTGAGATAGTTGTGGGTCAGTCGTATGATTTTTTAGTGGTGGCATCATATGGACAAATTTTATCGCGTGAAATTTTGGAATCTCCTCGTGTGGCGGCGCTGAATGTGCATGGTTCTTTGTTGCCCATGTATCGCGGGGCCTCCCCTATTCAGGCGGCATTGCTCAATGGAGATCGTGTCACTGGGATTTCATTGCAGCGCATGGTTTCCAAGTTAGATGCAGGTCCGGTTTATTCATTTTCCGAAGTGGCAATCCGTCCTGATCATGATGCGTCTTTGTTGCGTGAGGAAATGGCGATCCTGGGGGCGGAAATGGTGGCACAGTCGCTTCCCGGTATTTTAGATGGGTCGATTGAGGCATTGGAGCAAGATGAAAAAATGGTTTCTTACTCCCCTAAAATTGATCGTGAAAGTGGAAAAATTGATTGGGCTAACGAGACGGCCATTCAGATTTTAAACAAGTTAAAAGCCTACACGCCTTGGCCGGGTGTTTTTACTACATTCAAAGAAAAACGACTCAAGATTTTGAGTGGGCATGTTGCTGAGGGTAATGGATCTCCCGGACTTGTTTTTGAAGGGGCTGTGTATGCTAAAAAAGGTTGTTTATTCCTGGACCGAATTCAGCTTGAAGGGAAAAATGATGTGTCAATGACTGATTTTGTGCGTGGAAATCCTGATTTTAATGGAGCGATTTTGGGTTTGTAGTGAATCCCATGATGAAACTTGTTAAAAGAATTCCTTGTGGCAAGGTCACTAAGTAATGATCGAATAATCCCATGATGAGTAGTGCACTGATTAAGCACAGTGCTTCTGGATTTTTTGCGTTGAATTCCCACCATTTTTTTATTCCGAGCAAGAAAAATCCTAATCCCCAAATGGCGTATTCATTGAGAATTAGCAAGTAAGTATTGTGGACCGGTTGAAATTGCCATGGTTGAAGTTTGATGTCAGTGAATTCTTGCATGCGCTCTGTGAATTGGGCAGTCCCCACTCCTTCGGGGTGCGCCCAGAACATTTCGGCACTGATTTTTAGGTATTGGATTCGTTCGTGGACAAATTCTTTTTCTAGGATGGTGGGAAGTTGAAATCGAATGAGCAATGCCATTAAAATAAGTAGAGGAACTCCTTGCTTTGGATTGATTTTTTTTGTAATAATCATGCCTACAAATAATCCAATGAAGGCGGCTTTGGAAAAGGCTAATAAAAACCCTGCGGCCACTAGTCCTCCCAACCAGGGGCGAACTTTTTTCGGGATTGAGTCCAGGCAAAACAGTGCGACCAGACTGAATCCCGCTAAAATATTGGCATGTGGAAATGTTCCATAGGCACGGAGGAATGTATTTCCAGCCAGTGTGAATTTGGCTACGCCACTTATTTGTGGTCCAATCAATGGTTCTCCAAGTATGGATAATCCTGTGGAGTGTTGTAGGCTGATTTGCAGAATGGCCAACAGTCCTTGCAGGGCCATGCTGAGAACAAAAATTTGTTTTACTGATTTTAAAGGAAGGACTTTTTTATGAAGAAGAAATACAATGGCTATGGCGGTGAAAATATGAATTAAGGCCAGGAGCGCGGAGGTTTGATCCTGTGCCATAGAAGTAGCTAGTAAACCGAATCCAATCACAATGGCAACAATGCCTTTTTCTTTTTTCCCTGTTTTTTTTTGTGGGTTTTTTTCAAATAATTCATAAATCCACCAACTCACAAGTGCCATCCAAATAAATGCTTCACTGAGGTAAAATGTGGAACTTGTATAGGGATTAAAGCCTCCCGGACCATTGCTTTGCCATAGTAGGATGAACCGTGTGAATGGAATGCTAAAAATACCGGCGGCCCAGAAAACCTGACTGGAATTTTTGAGTGCGTTCATTGTCAAGAAATTATTGCGTTCCTTCCGGGACGACCGTTATTGGAAATAGACCGGTCGGAGGAATATAAATGTTGGCTTCTATTTCTGCTTCCTTGAGTGCATCTTTAGGGCTTTTAGTTGCCAGGACACTTTCAATGACTTGTTTGAAGATTTTTTCATATGCTTGTGGATTGGCCAATATTAAGCTTTCTGCAAAACCAATTTGATCAGCAAAGACTCCATAAATGGGATCCTCTTTTTGTTCATCGATCATGTCGCGTCGACTGGTGGGGCGTTTGGTTTGTTCGTGATAGTGTTCAAGGTTTTCCTTAGTGACAAGGAAACTCAAAAACTTCCAGGCTTCGTCCGGGTTTTTACTTGTCCGTGATACGGTTTCTGCGAAATAACTGGCATATGTATCTCGTTTATCAATGCTGGTTTCCGGGTCTTCCAATTGTGGAATTGGAGCAACTTGAACTACTTTTGGATCAATGGTTTTGCGTCCTTTTTTATCAGTGTCTTTGATGGAATTCATGATTTGTTCGTAAAGGTAGGAGTATCCAATGATCATTGAAACTTTTCCGCGGGCAAACGTGGTGATTTCCTTTTCCTCACTATCGCTTTCGGCAAGATAGGCGTTCCAGTTGTAGTATTTACTGCTGGGAAGTGCAAAGCCGGTATAGAAAGCTAAGGCATCCATTGCTGGTGGATTGGCGCCTTTTGAAAAAGTGGCTTCTGTGTATCCTGTGTCATAAAATTCTACTCCGTATTGAATGAATAATAGATAGAGAATGTCGATGGCGCGCAAAATATTGTCAGAACGTCCCATGGCAATGCCGGCACGTTCGAATCGTTCGAAGCTATTGTCGGTTTTTGTGAGTTTAAACACATCTTCTTGAAGTTCTCCCCATGTGCCGGCAGGTTTTCCTCGTGATGGAACCGCGTCTTCAAAGTGTTCGCTGTTGTAATAGAGCGCGAGTGTGTCTACGTAAAAAGGAAGTCCATAAATACGATTGGCACCGGTTTCATCGGGTAGGATTAAATCATCAGCCGTTACTTTGACAAAGGTGTTTTGAAAATCCGTGACTGCAATGAGTGATTCGGGGATGGGAGATAGTTTTTTGCGATGTTTTGGAAACCAGCTGTTGTGCATTGAAAATAAGTCCGGCCCCTCCCCTTCCGCCATTTCATTGATGATCAAATCCATGTATTGATCAGGATCTGTGAATTTGCGGTAATTGATGGTTACGTTTTTGTTTTGTTTTTGATACTCGGCAATGAGAGGCGCGAATACATCTTCGCCATCAAAAAGTCGATAATACGTGAGTTCAACTGGCTCTTGTAGTTGTTGCTGCGTGGAAGCCTTTTTTTTGCCGCATCCACTTAAGGCAAATAATAGTGAAGTGGCGAGCAAAACCGCAAGAAATTTCTTCATGGAGGGAGGTTATTGATCCTCGATAGTATAACCTGATTTTATTCCTCGGAGAAAGTATTTTTTTGAAAGTGCGTAGTAGTATATGGATTGTAAACGTCCTCGTGAAAGTGTATTTCCCAAACGTAAGCCATTTAGGCTGATTGGATTGGATAATGCCATGAATGCGGCTTTTTTCCAAAAACGTGGAACTTTTTGAAGTTCAGGGTATTTTTTGTCAATGATGTGGGCGGATTTTCCTATCATCTCCATGCGCTTTTTGAGTCCGCTGTCATCCATAGGGTGGTAATGATAGGTGATGGCTTTTGGGTTGTATGCCATGGTGAGGCCTTGTTCTTTTTGAAGTCGATAGCCAAGTTCAATGTCTTCCCATCCGTATTTACTAAAAATAGGATCAAAGGGCTGATTGCCCAATAGTTTGCGAGGAATGGACAAATTGGATGTGTAGAAAAAATTATAGTCAGGGGTTTGTCCCATATTCAATTTCTCATAAGCAAATTGATGTCCTCCGAATTTTCCCAAAACAGAAGACCCATTTACCATCCATTCCATGAAAGGATTGATTTCAAGTTCGGGGTGCCACTCAATGAGCCCGAGGGTGGCACTATTTTTGTTTGGACTTTGCTCGTAGTGGTTCCAGTGTTGTTGCAATAATTCCGGAACTGGAATCATGTCGTCTCCCATGAGTAGTATGATTTCTCCTTGCGCGTGCGTGAGTCCATTGTTGCGGGCATTGCCCTGGCCGGCATTTTCTTGCGTGATACCGACCAGGTTTAATTTGCCTTGTTTGAAACGATTCATTACTTCATGGGTATCATCGTTGCTGCCATCGTTCACTACAATCACTTCGAATTCTTGGTTTGGAAATGTTTGCTTTTCTAATCCTTTCAATGTTTTGGAAAGGATGTCTGAACGATTGTAGGTAGGAATGAGGACTGTGATTTTCATGCCCGAAGTATCGCATAGGCCGCGCTCACTTCGCAACAGGAGAAGGAGTTTGGATGATATCCAAACGTTTGTTCATGGCCACGCCTACGCGTGGCTGTTAGGCTGCAACCGCCTCCTCTTCTTCCTGGAGCATCACTTGGTCTCCTTGTTTGTTGTGTTTGGTTTGAATGAAATGAACTTTTTCCGCTGTGATTTCCGTGAGGAAGTGGCGATTTTTTTCTTTGTCCTCGTAATTTCTGTTGTGAATACGGCCTTCAATGTAAACCGGACTTCCTTTTTTAAGGTATTTTTCGCACTGATCAGCTAGTCCTTGCCAGGCTATGATCCGATGAAAATCAGCCGTGCTTTGCTGTTCTCCCTCATCGTTTTTCCATACATTGTTGGTGGCAATGGCGAAATTAGCCACATTTTTGCCGGTTTTGGTTGCACGGAGTTCCGGATCGGCTGCCAGATTCCCCATGAGGATGACCTTATTTACGCTACGCATAATAGTAAGGTTAAGGATAAAGTGACTTTAGCCTAGCCAATTCACATGACCAAAACCTTTCAAAAAGATGAAAAAAAGATGAACGAGTGCTATGCTTTATTTCCTTGATCAATTTACAGATATGTTTACAGGATTAATCTGCGACATTGGAGCCATTGATTCGGTTGACAAAACTGATGCCGGGTTTCGTTTTACTATTTCAGCTTTGTTTGCTTCTGATCTTGTAATGGGTGAAAGTGTGGCAGTGAATGGCGTTTGTCTCACTGTGATTGAGTTTTCAAAAAATGGGTTTAGTGCGGATGTGATTCCAGCTACGCTTGAAGCCACTACATTGGGACGATTGAATGTTGGGGGAAAAGTAAATTTGGAGCGTGCTTTAAAGGTGGGAGACCGTTTGGGGGGCCACTTTGTTCAAGGTCATGTGGATGGAGTTGGGAAAGTTATTTCAGTGGTGAATAATGATTCCGGTCAGCGGTTGGTGATTCAGCCTCCTGTTTCCCTACTTAGATATATTGCATTAAAAGGGTCTGTTGTTCTGGATGGGGTGAGTTTGACAGTGAGCCAACTTTTGGATAAAAGTTTTGAAGTTTCTTTGGTTCCACATACACTGGATCAGACCACTTTAGGTGATTTGAAGGAAAATGACTCTGTGAATGTGGAAGTGGATGTGTTGGCTCGTTATTTGGAGCAAATTAACATTTCTGTATGAAAATTGGCATCATTGCAACTCAGTGGAATACAGCCATTGTGGATAAACTGCTTCATGGAGCAGAAATCGGATTGCGCGAGATGGACATTGCTTTTGAGGTGATTAGAGTCCCAGGTGCGTTTGAAATTCCTCTTATGGCGGCTCACATGGCTACGACGGGCAACTTTGATGGGTTGATTGCATTGGGGGTTGTTATTAAAGGAGAAACTGACCATTATGACATGATTTGTCGCGCGTGCACGGATGGAATCATGCGTGTGATGCTGGATCACCGTATCCCTATTGCTTTTGAGGTTTTGATGGTGGATGACGCTGAAAAGGCCAGTGTTCGAGCGTCCGATAAGATGAGTGATAATAAAGGGTACACTGCGGCGGGCGTGGTGGTGGAAATGGTGGGATCACTGTAGAGGGTTTTTTTTGACATAATTCCTACTAGGTGTTATAATGATTAGATTTTAATCCTTTTAAATCATGAAAAAAAAGTTACTCATAGTTTTAGTTGGTCTGGTTGTGATTGTGTTAGGGGGAGTTATGATTTTTGGCAATGTTCCGCCGGATTCTTCCGGAGGACATTTTAAGGGAGTTGTGAAGGTGAAAGAAGTGGCTCCTGTTAAGGGTTCTCTTAAGGGTGATTCAGTGAAAGAAGCTCCTAAGTCTAAGAAGCCTCCTGTTAATAGTGCCAAAACGCGTGATGATCTTATGCCGGAGGGTCAGGATAGTGATAATGCGAATGTGTGTAATGGCGATGATTGCAGTTATTATAGAACATCGACTTGTGTTCAAGATAAGGCGGGGAATCCTGTCGCGCCCTTGACTCAAGATGACGAGGTTACCTATAGTAATTTGTGTGAGGATGAATATGATGAATGCATGGCTCCTTGTAATTAGGGGAAGCTCTTCGTGTTCATGGATTGTTTAGTGCGCCTTAAGCTTAAAACAACGTTGTCTTGCGTTCACTGCTTTATGTATGTTATAAAAATTTCCAAACTTTAATTGTATCTATGTCTCGTAATGCCACTAATCAGCATCCACAGGAACTTACTGTGTGTGAAGATCTATATAATGTCGCGACTCAGCGTCTGCATGAACTTGATATTGATAGCGATATTGCGGATGCTTTTTTAAATAAGGTGCGCGATGGATTTGCGACTTTAGTACGTGAAGTTCTGGATAAAATTACCCAACCGTATCGTCTAGCGGCGCTTCGCTCTTTTAATCCGAATTTGGCGGATGGGCTTTCTAATAGTCTTATGGGGACTTTTGATCAACGATTAGCACTTCGTGATGCGGGTCGTGCGCTTTTTTTGAAATTGCGTGCCGCCAAAATTGAGGATGAACTTAAAATTATTAATGGCCATTGAGGATGTCTCAACTTGAATCCCCCAGTCCGGTTGAGATTGCTGAGTTTACTCATTTTTTGAGTTTGGGTCTATTAGACATGGCACAGGTCCGAACAGAGGATGCCTCTGTTTATCTGGATACGATTCAAAATTGTTTTTCCGGGGCGGTTAAGGTTTGGCTGGATTCGGTGTTCACTACTCCCGAGCTTCGTGCTGCTGTTTTGAGGAGTCTTTCTTTTGATAAAATTTTGGGCGGTCTTGCTATGCGTGTGAGACTTTCTGGCATGCAGTATTTTTTGCTTGAACAAAGTGGTCGTAGTCTTTTTGCCTATTTGGTGGAACAACAACTTGAGATTGAGGGTAGAAATCGGTAAACTTTTACTATGATTATTCCCACTCTTCATGGTCTGGATGTTCGCAGAAAGCGCGTGTTGGTGCGCGTGGATTTTAATGTGCCGTTTGATGAGGGGAAAATTTCCGATACCACTCGTTTGGAGGCGGCATTGCCTACGGTTCAGCATTTGGTGAAGTCCGGGGCACGCGTGATTTTGATGTCGCATTTGGGCCGTCCGGATCCTGAAAATCCTGATCCTATGCTTCAAATGAGCCCGGTTGGGACTGCCCTTGGAACACTTTTAGGGCAATCTGTTATAACTTTGGGAGGATGTGTTGGTTCGGACATTGAGGCGCACGTGAATTCCATGAAAGACGGTGAGGTAGTGATGTTGGAGAATACGCGTTTTTTTGCGGGAGAAAAAAAGAATGATCCTGACTTTTCAAAGGGTTTGGCGGCATTGGGTGATTTATTTGTGAATGATGCGTTTGGGACGGTTCATCGTGCGCATGCGTCTACTGTTGGCGTGGCTGAGTTGCTCCCTTCATATGCCGGATTTTTGTTGGAAAAGGAAATCAATGCCCTCACTCCCCTGCTTGAACATCCTGAGCATCCATTGCTTTTGATTGCAGGTGGGGCCAAAATTGATACTAAAATCGGTATTTTGAAAAATTTTCTAGATAAAGCGGACCTATTTATTATTGGAGGCGGATTGGCAAATACTTTCCTATTTGCCGAAGGATTTGATGTGGGAGCGTCTTTATATGAGCCAAATAAACTCGAGGTGGCTCGTGAAATCATGTTGAGTGCCGAGGCTCATCGAGAAAAATTTCTTTTGCCGAGTGATGTGATTGTGGCGGATGAGATTTCAGAAACTGCATTAACGCTTGATATTCCGGTTGAGGACGTAGAAATGGAAATGAAAATTTTGGACGTAGGTTCTCTCACTGTGGCACGTTATGTTGAAGCAATTAAAGAAGCCAAAGTGATTGTCTGGAATGGGCCGGTGGGACTTTATGAAATGACGCCTTTTGCCCGAGGAACTCAGATCATTGCTAAAGCGATTTCCGAGGCAACCGCTAGTGGAGCTACTTCTATTTTGGGCGGAGGTGATACCATTGATGCGATTCGTCGATTTGGACATTTATTTGACGAATTCACCCATGTGTCCACGGGAGGAGGGGCTATGTTAGAGTTCCTGGAGGGTAAGGAATTGCCTGGAATTGCAGCGCTTAAGGTGAATTGCGTAATTTAATCATAATAAAAAGGCATTAGTAATGGACGCAGGGATTCACTTTATTATCCATGATTTCTCTTTCGCAAATCTATAGGGGAAATATCTGCGTTTTTGCTCCAGCGCATGATTTTTTCTTCTACAATGGCGCGAGGTTTGGCGTAGCGTTCACGGGATAGTTTGATGATTTTTTCGCGACGTCCGGGTTCGATTTCAAGCGAGCCCGCAGGTGGAGCCAAGGTATCGGCGGAGAAAGTGGTGGATGGCATGCCATCGATCAGGAGTCGGCTGTAAATGGTGTATTTATTTAGGCTGACCAAGTCGTTTGGCAATACCACTTCTGCGAATTGCTGAGATAAATATTCGGCATCGTCAAAACCCACTTGGAATGAGACCATGCTACCCACGTTCCCAAAGACTGCGTCCCGAACTTCTTCTGGCATTTGCGCAATGTATTGATTAGCCATGGTCAAATTGAGGCGATATTTACGGGCTTCGGATAAAATAGTTGAAAAAGATTCAGTGGCAAAGTTTTGGAATTCATCCACGTATAAGTAAAAATCTTTGCGTTCTTCTTCGGGTTGATCCGCGCGACTCATGGCATCGAGCTGGAATTTGGTGATCATCATGGCTCCCAGGAGCGATGAATTGTCTTCTCCTATTTTTCCTTTTGAAAGATTCACGATCACAATTTTTCCTTTATCCATAGCGAATCGAAGGTCAATGGAGCTCTTGGGTTGGCCCACTATGTTTCGAATGATAGGACTAGAAAGGAACTGCCCAACCTTGTTTTGAATGGGTGAAATAGCTTCTGATTTAAATTTGTCGCTCATTTTATCAAACTCTCCATCCCAGAATCCACGCACGACCGGGTCTTCGATTTTTTTAACCACGCGCCGTTTGAATTCCTCGTCTTGAAGGATTCGTGTGATTCCCAGCATGGTGGTGTCTGGATAACTCAAAAGCGATAAAATCACATTCCTAAGGATGTGTTCAAGACGTGGTCCCCAACTTTCAGCATATATTTTCTTAAAAATTCCCACCACTCCGGAGGCAATGATCGTATTAAAGGTAGGATCCGTACTTTCAAGCATGTTGAATGAAACTGGGAATTCTCGATCTGAGGGATCAAAAATAATCACGTCATTACTACGACTTGGTGGAACAAAATCAAGAATTTTTTCCGCAAGATCGCCGTGTGGATCCACCACTCCCACTCCTTTCCCGCTTTGAATGTCAGAAAAAATCATGTTTTCCAAAAGTGTGGTTTTCCCCATACCGGTTTTTCCAATGATGTATATGTGTCGGCGACGATCGTCGCTTCGAATGCCAAACTCTTGATGCATTCCACGGTGGTTTGTTTTTCCGAGCAAGGTTAGGTTGTCTGCTCCTTCGGTTTCAATGGTGGGCAGATTGGTGGGAGATTCAATTTTGCGGGATTTAACCCAATCAATGTTGGGGGTTTGTACGACGTGACTTGGGAAATGATACAGTGTGGCCAGTTCTTCCACATTACTCAGCATGTTGCTCTTAAGTACGGTACGATGTTTGAAGCGCAACCATAATGGGGTTCCTCGTTCTAACCCTTTCATGCGGTACGCATTGAGTTGAGGAATACTGAATTGTTGGAATGAACCGGCAATTTCTTTTACTTTTAGCTCCGCGCCTTTGATGTCATCTGTGGCTGGCAAATAAGCAATACGAATGTTGGTCTCATATAACAAGCGCCCGATCTTATCCAGACAGGCTTCCATAATACTTTCTCGATCGTGCTGTTTAGAGGAGCGCTCTTCAATGTCATCATCATTCCCCCCTCCGTTTCCGGTCATTATGCTCATGCCACCCTTGAAACCGGACATTTTTCGACGAACCCATAACATCATATACAGTGGGAAAAATATTACTCGGGGCCATACTTTTCGTGTGCCCGCGACATTGATATAGAGGCTCTGTAATTTTTCAATGTTCCCATAAAGGCCTTTGCTCACAATTCTTAGAATTTCGGTGTACTTGATACGCCATTTGTCATCCAGTGGTGTCATGGTGATTTGAATCCAGGCTTCGTCATTCAAATTGTTGAGTTTAGCCAGCGTGGATGTGATGCCGGCCATGGGGTCGGCTGCCATGCGCGTAAGTTTGTCTTCGAACTGAGGGTAGCGTTTGATGGGATAAACATCCGGATCGGTGAACGTTAGCTCTGTGCCCACAATGTTGGTTTCAGTTTCATCACGGATGTAGTCATCTTCTTCAAAAATTTCCACATTGGGATAGTGAGCGTAGATTTGTCCTTCAATGAGATTTTTGTAGTTAACTGGGCATGTCACTAAAAAGCGAATGTGTCGTTTTTGGTGAATGATTTCCAAGCTTATTTGTTCTCCTCGTACTCCATAAAGTGCTTTGTACCATGGAATATTCTGGCGGATAGCATGTAATGAGGAATAAATCTGTTCGGCGACAATGGGTCCCGGTCCCGGTTCAATTTCTTTGGGTACGCGGATGCAGAGGATGGTTCGTTCGGAGAGGCTCATGGAAGGATTTTAGCACATTTATCAAGGTATGTCTTGAGGAGAATTTGAGCGGCTACGGCATCGTCTCCTCCTGTTAAATCAGCCTGAATCGTTGTCCAGCGTTCATCCATGGTGTGAATAGGTACCCCCAGGTGGCTCAATGTTTCAATAAAAACCTCAGTCTCACGAGTCTGAGCTGTTTTTTCTCCGGTAAGAGCCAAAGGAAGGCCTACGACAATTCCGCACACTTTTTCTTCTTTAATGAGGTTTTCTAATGTCTCCAGGACTTCACTGTTGGTTTTTCCTTTCCAGACCTCACGAGGAAAAGCAACGGTTTGATCGGGATCAGTGATGGCGACCCCTATTCGTTTTTTCCCGTAATCCAATGCAAGAATTTTCCCGCTCACGCGATGTGATTTGTTAAGGTTGGAGGTTCCTTTTTTATTCCTTTTCCACCATCACCTTAAGTTTGGCACTGACCGCCTCCGTTAGTTTAACGGTGGCCACATACTCCCCTACTTCTTTAATGTGATCTTCCAAGTGAATCATTCCCTTATCAAGGTCGAACCCAAGGTGCTTTTCTAATTCAGTTTGAATGTTTTTTTCTGTAATAGAAGCGTAAAGTTTGCCTTTGGTGGTGGTTTTTTGCTTGAAAGTAATGGTCATTTTCTCAATTTTTTTGGCAAAATCTTCTGCTTTGGCCATTAAATCATCCCGACGCTTTTCGCGTTGCTTTTGATTTTCAAGAATTTGCTTCATTAACTTGGGCGTTACTCGTAGTGCTTTGGCACGTGGAGCTAAGAAATTTCGAAAGTACCCGGGTTTTACCATTTTTACTTCGCCCTTTTGTCCAAGGTTTGGGACGTCTTTAGTGAGCACGATTTGCATGGGATTTTAGTTAAGGTGTAAGCAGATTTTGTTTGCGCTCCCAAGCGCAATAAATTTATTATTGTACTGTCCACTCTAATATATTCGCAAAACGGTCGTGTGGAAAGAGGAGATACGCACTGTACACGTTTTGAATCCGTTCGTCCACTAGAAAATAGTACGTTGGCGTGTAGAGAAATATGGCTGGAATATCATTTTTTATGATTTCTCCTAAATTTTGGAGATATTCCTTTTTCTTGTCACTTTCCTCAAAGGTTCCTCGAATTGCTTCAATGTTGAAATCCGCCTTGGCATTGGCATAGTTAGACAGATTGAGTCCGGTTTCTACTTGGCTGGAGTGCCAGAAAGAATAGGTATCCAAGTTGTATCCCAGGCTTTGACCAAAGAGCAATAAATCATAATCACGAGTTTGAACTTTTTTCTGGAATTGCTCGTTTTCATAGCTTTCACTGGCAATGGTGATTCCCAATTTTTCTAAGGCGTCCTTGATCATTTCTGCGGTGATGCGCGTGGCTTCTTCTTGTTTTTCATTGTTGGGGTATGAACGACGCACTAATCGCAAAGATAAAATTTTGTCTCCATCCTCATTGATACGTTTTTGGGTTTTTTCATCCAGGCTCCATCCGGCATCAAATAAGGCTCCGGCTGCTTCTTGTGAATTGGGTTGAGTGATCCAGTTTTCTTGATCTAATTCCAGAAGTGGAGTGTCAATTTCTCGATCGTATCCAATGGCTTTAATGATTTTTTGTTTATCAATGGCTTTTTGGAGTCCCAGCCGAACGTTTCTTTTTACTAAATCTTCTTGATCTGTATTTAAGAAAAGAGCGGTGTATTGAGGAAGGAAATACTTATTTTCAATGAATCGATCCTCGTTTAAATCACCCAAACGATATTCTTGAACACGCGTGATCCCATGCAATTGATTGCGTGCCTTTGCCAGATCCTCATAGGTTGGGAATGTGGAAAAATTAATGTCTGTGATATCAGGGGTGGCCTCTTTCCAATAGTCGGTGTAATACGCTAAAGAAACCTTATTATTGCCATCAGGATTACGTACATAGGTGTCTTTGACTTTGTATGGACCGTTCCCAATGGGTTTTTGATTGAATTCATTGGTATCGAGCTCAGTCACGGCAATTTCTCCTAAAATATGCTTTGGAAGCAATCCCACAGTGAGTTGAGTGAAAAAGAAGGAGTTTGGCTCATTGAGTGTCATGGTGATGGTTTTTTCATTTACTTTTTCAATGGTGACACCTGAAAAACTTGCACTGAGCACGGGATTTTCAAATTCAGGATGTTGAATGACGTCATGATAGGTAAAATAAACATCATCTGCGGTCAGGGGCTCACCATCATGCCAGGTCAATCCCTCGTTTAATACAAAGGTATAAACGGTTTTATTTTCACTCAAAGTGTGTGTGGCAATGTTTTCTACTACCGCCTGTTGTTTGGGATCGTATTTGGCCAATCCTTCAAAAATCAAACTGCTGATGTCGCGATCTACTTCGTTGAGGTCGGTGTAGACCGGATTGAGCCGTATGATTTCTCCCACAAGTCCTTCATTGTAGTTGTGCCCGCCTTTGACTGCGCTGATTAAGCTTTGGCCCTTCCAGTTTCCAGTGAGGGATTTCCATCCACTTATTAGGAGCAGGAATAAAAAAAGCGCGCTGAACCATTTTTCTTTACTGGAGTAGGATCGGAAGGTTCTTTTGAGAAGTTCCTTCCCGGAATAGAGTTTGCGGGAGGCCTTTTTTTTCTTAACCATAAAAAGGTTCTTTAAACGACTGAAGCCGCAAATGAAAGCACAACAAAGGCAACCGCGGTGATAACTGTGGCATTGGCCATGATTTTTTCAGCTCCGCGCTTGGTTCCATAGAATCCTCCCCCTCCGTCACTTCCACCCCCAAAAGCAGACCCGGAAAGTCCGGTTCCTCGATTTTGTGAAATAATTAACAAGAGAAGTAAGATAGAACTAATGATTTGAGCGATTTGAATGAAAGCGACCATGAGGCAAAAGTTTTAAGAGATTTTATCGAGATCGTTTGAGGAACCAGTGTCCGAACCAATTGGCGATTCCAAAAATGATACCTGCAAAGATGTAGTTTACTAGGCCTTCTATCTGAAAGTCAATCCCGGTGAAGTCAAAAATTTCGAGCAAATTATCCGTCAACCATAAAATAATGCCATTGATAAGGATTAAAAATAGTCCTCCACTCATAAAAATAACAGGAATGGAGAGGAATTTTAGGAATGGTTTCACAAATGTATTGAGCCCGCCAATGAGAATGCCGGTGATCACAAAAAATTGCCATCCACCGGTGTAGGAAACGTCCGTGATGAGCTCAACCGTGGCATAAAGCGTGGCTATATTGAAACCCAAACTGTAGAGAAATCGTTGGAGGGTATGGTTCATGAGTTTATTTTAGCGAATTCTTATGCTTTGGCAACCTGGATCGTGATTTTTTCTCCTTCTAAGTCAATGAGCTTGGTTTGATCCGGGGTAGGTAATTTTTTTGAAGAAAGTGTGATGGCCAGGGTTTCAGAACAAATAATCTCACTAAAGGCATTGCGCGCCTCTCCTGTTTCGCCACCGGTTATGATAGCGACTTGAATGCGGTCGTCCACATTGTAATCGGCTTCTTTGCGAAGATCTTGAATGGCGCGGACCAATTCTCTGGCGATTCCTTCTTGTTTGAGTTCTGGAGTGATATGAGTATTGAGCGCCACTACAATGCCGTGATCGCTCTCAATGTTCATGCCTTCTTCGCCTTCGTAGCCCACCTCAAATTCATGCGCCTCGAGGATGAATTTGCCGAGCGTAAAAGTACCGTCTTCAAGGAGTTTTCCTTTGCCGGCTTTGGCATCGAGAATAATTTTTTGAACGTCCTTGCCAAATTTGGGGCCAAGTTGACGAGCGTCCGGCCGAACCACGCGTTTGGCCAGGTTTTTAGGATCTTTGGCAATTTCAATTGCTTTGACGTTCAGTTCTTCCATCAGGATTTCAAGTTGATCTTTGTGAAGGATTTTTTGTTGATCTTTTGAAAGTCCAAGTTGAACTTTGGACAAGGGTTGTCGATTTTTGATTTTTGCTTTGGCACGGGCTGAATTCCCTAGTTTGGCCACGAGTTGAGCAAGTTCAATTTCTTCATTGAGAGTCGGATCAATGGCGGATTTGCTAAATTTGGGCCAGTCGGTGAGATGGACTGACTCCCCTCCCGTGAGGTTTTGATACATGGACTCACTGAGGAATGGCATAACCGGAGCCATGACTTGGCTGAGTGTGACCAGGGCGGTGTAGAGAGTTTGGTATCCTTCTTCTTTGTCGCGATCGTCCTCACTTTTCCAAAAACGTCGACGTGAACGACGGATGTACCAGTTTGTCAGATGTTCGATGAAATCGCTTAAATGTCGAATGGCTTGAAGATTGTAGTCATCCATTTCTTCTGTTACTCGCATAAGAAGGGTGTGAAGTTCGGATAGCAACCATCGGTCCAGTTTGTTGGAAAGTTTTTTAATGTTTTTTGGTTCAACCATTGTGGGTTTCCACTGGTCGATGCGTGCGTACGTTACAAAAAAGCTGTATGAATTCCAGATCGGTAAAATCACGTTCTTCACCACGGTTTCTACTCCTTTTTCTGAAAATCGTAATGGCTCGGCTTTGACAGCCGGTGATGTCATTAGGTAATAGCGAAGTGCGTCCGCTCCATACTTTTCAAAAATCAATGCCGGATCCGGATAGTTTTTTAAGCGTTTGCTCATTTTTTTGCCATCTTCCGCTAAGATCATTCCGTTCACGATCACGTTTTTGAATGGTGGTTTTCCAAACAAAGCCACTCCAAGTACGGTGAGGGTATAAAACCAGCCACGGGTTTGATCGAGGCCTTCGGCAATGTATTCCGCTGGGAAATTTTGTTCAAATTTCTTCTTGTTTTCAAAAGGATAATGCATTTGCGCGTACGGCATGGCTCCGGATTCAAACCAGCAGTCAAATACGTCTTCAATGCGTTTGTAAATTTTGCCACGCTTTTTGAATGTGACTTTGTCTACAAGATGTTTGTGAAGGTCTTTTACTTTTTTGCCACTGAGTTTTTCAAGTTCCTTGATACTCTTAATGATGTGAATGTCGCCGTCTTCCGACCGCCAAATAGGGAGCGGTGTTCCCCAAAATCGATTGCGTGAGATGGCCCAGTCACGCGCGTTTTCAAGCCAGTCTTGGAATCGTCCGTGCCCCACATGATCGGGAACCCAGTGAACTTTTTTATTGCCACTGAGCATTTTTTTCTTGAGTTTTTCAACTTTCACAAACCAACTTGAGGTGGCGTAGTTAAGGAGTGGGCTGTCGCAACGCCAGCAATGCGGGTAACTGTGTTTGTAGGATTCTTTTTTAAAGAGGAAGCCTTGTTCGTCGAGTGCTTTGGCAATGGAATCGTCCTGACTTTTTGAGAATTTCCCGGCCCAGGGTGTGACTTCTTTTTCAAACGTTCCGTCCATTCCTACATGTAAAATGATGGGAAGGTCGTTTTTTTGACAGAGTTGCATGTCATCTTCCCCAAATCCTCCGGCCATGTGCACAATGCCGGTTCCCTCGTTTGTGGAGACAAAATCACCTTCAAATACACGCCACAGTTTTTCCGCGCCTTCCATGTCTTTATAAAAATCGAATAGAGGGGTGTAGCTGAGTCCGACCAAGTCCTTACCTGTGAATTTCTTTTTAACTTTGTATGTTTCTCCTAATTTTTTGGCATAAGCTTTGGCCACAATGTAACGCTCGGTTTTTTCGGGATTTTCTACTTCCACATAATCAATGTTTGGTCCCACGGCAATGGCCATGTTTCCCGGCAATGTCCATGGAGTGGTGGTCCAGGCAAGAATGAATGTATTGGGCCGATCTTTGATGGCGAATTTTACAGTGGCGGAAGTGTCGGTGATGTCCTGATATCCCAGCGTTACCTCGAAGTTCGATAGCGGTGTGACGCAACGAGGGCACACGTGCATGGATTTGTATCCTTCATACACATAGCCTTTTTCCCAGAGTTGGCCAAAGACCCACCAGATTGATTCCATGAAATTCGGGTCCATGGTCTTGTAATCATTATCCATGTCAACCCAACGTCCCATTCTATCGACGGTGGCGCGCCATTCGTCTGTGTAGCGCAACACAATGCTGCGGCATTTTTCACAAAATTCATCCACCCCATAGTTATCGACTATGTCTTTACGTCCACCAAGTTTGAGTTCTTTTTCCACTTCATATTCGATAGGAAGTCCGTGACAATCCCAGCCGAAACTGCGTTCCACGCGTTTGCCTCGCATGGTCCAATAACGTGGTACCACGTCTTTCATGGTGCCGGCGAGGAGGTGTCCGTAATGGGGTAATCCGGTAGCGAACGGCGGACCATCGTAAAAAACATATTCCTTGGTGTGTGGATTTTTATCCACTGATTTTTGGAATGTTTTATTTTTGTGCCACTCGGCGATGAGTTTCTCTTCGAGCTTGGGGAAGGATTGGCGTGGATCGACCGGTTTCATGGTGATTTTTTTAAAGAAAAAGAGTCCAATTCAAGGACCCTTCCGGGCGGTACCACCTTGTTTCCCCTACTCCATTGACTGTTTGGGGGCGCTTGATTGTGAGTTGTGACGGGCTCTCCGGAACGTTCTACTCCCCCGTGCGGGGTTTCTTCATTCAGCTCGTTCGGTGATGGCCGAACTCAAATGCTTTTCTATGGTTATTCTACCATTTCTTCGGACTTTAACAAGACCCAGGTGCGCTTTAGTTTTTTGCGTATTCTTTCTAATGCGTCGTGGCAGTTATCGTTCTCAATTATTTCGCTTAACGTGGTTCCCTCTCCCATAACACACACACGTCCTTCTCTTATAATGTACTGTGTGACAGCTTTGCCTCCCAGTGCTGTTTCCCAAGTGTCTGTGGCAAGAATTTTATCGGTCATCCATTGTATTTATCAATATTTTCTCCTTTGTCATCTTTGGCGGCAATCATTTGTTCTCTTATCATATTGAAAAATTCCATGAAATTATCAGTTCCTTTGACGATCTGTTTTTCTCCATCCAGATCAAGGGCTCTATATTTGGGTGAATTTTCATTGGCTACGACAAGAATTCTTTTTCCAGTGATGAGTGTGAGTTTGTATACTTCTGCATTTCGCGTGGATGTTTTGACTTTTTCCCATACATAGGCGGTCCCATCTACTTTGCTTGAAGCATTTTGAATGGCCTCAAGGAATGGGGTTGGCTTGGGGCTCTCATCCAATTGATTGAAAATATCATTGCTAAGATTGGATCTTTCTGATCTTGATTTAGTTTTGACTTCCTCTTTTTTTTCAACGGTTTCTGCTTTGATTTCCGGACTTCCAATTCCCACACGGTAGTCTTTGTGAGCTCCAAACTTATCCATAATGGTTAAGATGATCTCTTTTTCTGTGATTTTGAGTTGGTCTCCTCTGTTTAGGCGTACAACTCCTAATTCAGGATAGCCACTTTTTAAAACTCGGCCGACCATGCTTGCGTGAGTTTTTGCTTTTTCAAGCGGATAGTTTTTGGCTGTTTCATACGCACGTTTGGCCATACGTTCAATGGAATCTCCCGGACGTGCCATTTCAGTGTATCCTCCTCGAATACCAATTTTGATTTCCTTTTCTTCGTCCCATTTTTCAGCTTGGTCTTTGCGTTGGAGACGATCCAGTTTTTTTGGGTTTCCATCCCAGCGAGGTTGTTCTTTTGACATAATGATAAGTTAAATCTTATCATTATACTTTATAGTGCCATTTCTGTCAATTCCTCCGCAAGTAATTTCTCACGAATCTGCTGAATGAATGGCAGGGAAACCAGAAATGAACTTGACGGAAATCCGCACCATTAAAAGTGGGATTCTTTGCCCTCTTATG
>Ga0210006_1000220_pt1 | contig 48262 bp, 48 predicted proteins | sample CryGey02umfilter_2_FD_185452 | JGI IMG/M metagenome (GOLD analysis project Ga0210006, IMG submission 185452) | Groundwater microbial communities from aquifer in Utah, USA - Crystal Geyser 4/10/14 0.2 um filter (SPAdes) (version 3) | ecosystem: Environmental > Aquatic > Deep subsurface >... | reverse complement strand
CTCCAAATTATATTTTATAAAATTAATTCGGTAATCATCAAATCAACGTATTCAATCAAAATTGGGAAGATAATTCATTTTATGTTCAAACAATTTGATCTTATCATACCTGAGGTCACCAAAGAAGAGAAAAAAGGTCATTTTAACTATAGTTTTTTACGAACATTCCCAAATTGTGCAGCAATATTTATGCTTGAACAACTGAATAGATTTAACGACGTCTCAAGTAAAAGAAAAAAAGCATCTCAATTCTTTGACACAAAATTCAATATAAATACAGCGCACACTCTCGGATTATTACGATATCCCGTGCTTTGTGATGATCCAAATAAAATAAGGTCCCTGGCTTTAAAGCAAAATATTCAATTGGGACGATGGTATTCACAAGCGGTAGCTCCAAATGAACTTGATTTGGAATTGGTTGGATACACTGCGGGAAGCTGCCCTAATGCAGAATCACTGTGTAAACGGATTATTAACCTGCCGACGCTTATTTCGATTCCCGATGCCAAACGAATGGTCAAAATACTTACCCAATCATGAATATACGTGTTGTAACAAACAAATCTGAATGGAATGCATTCTATAATCGGGTCGGATCTCCTTCATTTCATCACTCATGGGAATGGGGCGAGTTTCAAAAACTCTGTAATAACGATATTGAACGAGTTGGTTTATACCATAATAACAACCTCGTAGCAATCGCTCTTATTGTCAAGGTGCGTTCAAAACGTGGAAAATATTTATTTATCCCTCATGGGCCGCTTTTTGATATTCTTCAAGATAGACTTACCCAGAAAATCTTTTCACAACAGTTTAAATCTATTGGTACACAGCTTGCTGAATTTCACCGGTATTTGACAAATATGGCGCGTTCAGAAGGATTTTGGTTTATACGCATTGCGCCTCCCATGGCTCGCGATGACGATCATGTGAGCCTTTTTCGCGCACTTGGATATCGAATCGCTCCTATTTATGTTCATGCGGAAACCATGTGGGTTATTGATCTTACGCAATCAGAAAATGAAATTCTCGCAAATATGCGGAAAAATACACGGTATGCAATTCGTCGTGCGGAGCGGGAACATATTTCGGTAATCTCAAATGAGTCATCGGAAGGATTGAAAAAATTTCTGGACCTGTACCACGTAACTGCAGATCGAGAACAATTCACTCCATACTCAGATATATATATTCGGCATGAATTTGACGCATTTGAAGCTGCAGGCAATGCTATTATATTCAATTCAGGCTTTCTCAACAGTCCACAAGAGGTGTTACCCCCAGAATTCGCCCAGGAAGGTGCCTCTCAGAATTTAGCTGCATCCTTAGTCATCTTTTCTAAGTCCTCAGGCTTCTATCATCAGGGAGCATCGATTCATACCAAATACCCAGCCGCTTACCTCCTCCAATGGCATGCAATTCTCGAGGCCAAACGTCGGGGATGTAAATACTACAGTTTTCACGGAATTCATGATCCGGGGCGCACGCCAAAATCCTGGAAAGGCTTAAGTTTGTTTAAACATGGCTTTGGTGGATTTCAAGTTGACTATCTCTATACGCAAGATTTCATCATCTCTCCAATGTATCTATTCAGTTATTTGAGCGATAGATATCTCAATTGGCGCCGCGGTGTGTGATATATTGATTTATACTGTCATAGCAGTCCCCAACCAAATACGATTCCTTATCTAACTACCTACTTTGACTGAGGCATCCCAAAGAGAGGAGAGAATGAACTCAATATTTTCGATTTAGAGCCTTGTAATGATCTTTATATGGCAATTTGCTCCAAATCAAAAAAGGCGAGAAATAATGAAAAATAAAATCAAATTTTTGAGCACAATAGCCAATAGAGAAGGGGAAATAAAAACAATAAAAAACAAAAAAATGAAATATACCAAAAACGCTCTCCTCTTCTCGAAATTAAGGCTAACGTCGTAAAAGATTCATTTTACGACGTCTCATATCCTTTCGCTCTCACGTGCTTTTAACCAAAATTTGACGATTTTGCATACCACTCAATAACGGAAGTATTTCATTCATTATTTATTTATTTCTTTGTTTTTTATTTTTGAAATGAAATATTTATTTGTCACTATTCTCTTAATAAAAGACCATGATTGGCCACGATCGAAATTAACTAAAATGCCAGTATATGCTTATCTCGCTAGTGATCATACACATTAGGATTAATTTTAGAGCTTTATAACACTCTTTTTTATCATTTTTCAGCATAAAAATGATAAAAACATACCCATGTAATTCTTTCAGAATAGAGCCATATATAGCGCTATATCTATCATTTTGCGGTTGAAGTGCCGTATAAAGAGATAGTTATCCACAAATAGATACAACTATATCATTTTACGTGTTAAAAAATTCCCGTACGTGAAATTATATATCTTATAGTATTTATATAATTAATTAACAATTATTATAGGATATAACTATTATTCACGTACGTATGCTTTTCACTCCCCTCTCCTCTCCTTTGGCTTGTGCGGGTAAGATTCTTATAAAGAATATTTGTGCTCAATTATTACCATTGCAAGGTCAAAAGAGCGATGATTATGACGAAGATCAACACAAAGATGTACTCACGAATCACTGTCTTATACAAACGGTCCCCTATATAATTTGTTACCATGCCAATAATTGAATAATAGGCTGTTGTGACAATCAATGCGTAAACATTTATTGCTAATGGGACAAAGGAGAGCAAAACCATGAGCTCAAAGAGAAGAAGCGAGACAACGCCACTATATATTAAGATTTTCCTCTCAATATGCTCATTGAGATCAACGGTCCAAAGAATCTGCATTGAGGTGATAAACATGACTCCTCCCATAAACATACTTGTTAAGAAGTAATTAAGTCGAAATGACAAAATCACAATTGCAATAATAAAAATGACGAGTGTTTGTGAAATGTAATTTACGGAAAATGCTGCTCGATAGAGCTGTATACTCTTCTCTACCCCAATATTAAAAATGTTTGAACAAAGGAGCATCGCATAATACCCCAGACTAAACAGTGCCAAAAATGGAATTCGTGTGAGCCATCGAACCGGTAATAATGAGTAAAATACGTACAATGAAAGTACAAATAATACCGGCATAATAAAGAGCATAATCATCTCGGTGCCATCGATACCTTCAAATATTGCAAGATAAGATGTCACATAAGCTATTACTGCAAGAATCAATATAAAATACATCCAGGTACTATTGAAGGAAAAAAAAGTAGCAAGAGCAAGTACCGTTGTCATGATGAATGTCACAATAATGATTCTGATCCGTTTTGGAATATAGTTCACGAAACGTACCCAGCGTGCAACAATTGCATGTGGATAAAATATTTGATGGAGTGTTTTGAATATTTTTGTCATCAATCTCCATTATACTATCACCCTGAGCCAATTAATATAAAATGATCATATTGCACTTGACATTAGAGATTAATTTTTTATACTCAACTAAATGGTATTTTCAGATCAACTCGAACAACGATCTATTGACGCTGCAGTAAATGGCGAATGGGCTACTGCTATAAGATTGAATAAAGAAATAATTTCTGAATCTCCCGAGGATCTTACAGCGCATATGAGACTTGGATTTGCGTATCTTCAAAGCAATAAGCTTCGACTTTCAAAAAAAGAGTTTCAAATTGTACTGAAACTTCAGCCAAAAAATAATATCGCAGAAGAGCATATTGAAAAAATTGACGTCCTCACTTCTAAAAAAAAGAAACGACATGAAAATAATACACAGTATGATCCCGATTTATTTATTGAAATACCAGGGAGAACTCGAACCGTTCACCTCGTAAATCTGGGGAAAAAAGAGGATCTTGCGGGAACAAGCATTGGCGAAATGGTACTGCTTAAAGAAAAACGAAGAAAGCTTGAAGTGCGCACTACGCATGATGAATTTATTGGAAACCTCCCAGATGACATCTCAAAACGTCTCTGTTACTTTATCGGTGATAATAGCACCTACTCGACACATATCAAAGAAATCAACCTTACAGAGGTTGTGGTGTTTATCAGAGAGCTTACAAAAGGGAAGAAGGTTGGACAGTATCCATCATTTCCATCAAATCCTCACGTAATGCTTTCTGACATTCAACATCTCGATAATCCGGGTGAAATTAACTCAACTGACGAAGATGTGGATGATGAAGATAGTGATGATGGCCTCAATGATGAAGCATGGGAAAAATATGAACAAGAAAAAGACCTCAGCGGAATCGTTCAGATTGAAGATGAGGACGATGATGAAGAGTAATGTTCTACTTTATCTTTAAAAAAGACAATCGTTCCTCGTATTTTTTTCATCGTAAGAATTTTGGCAATCTCTGGTGGAATATGAAAGTCTTTCATCGAAACAAGCGCCAAGATAAAAGAGGCTATTGCGAGAATGACGACTATAATAATAAGCATATCTATTTGAGTTAATTTTCTAATTTACCTCCCACTCCTCCTCTTTTTCTCCTAATACAAAGAGTATATCATACACATCGGTTTTTCCCTTTACAATAGGACAAGAAAAGTATTTTGATAAATCCTGAGCGGTTTGTGATGGCTCATTCTCCCCTATCATCACGCGACAGTCATTTATTGCGGTATTTCTACTTATGTCACTCACCCGTATCCCATTTCCTTCGAGAAGTGAAGATATACTGCTTGCGGTATTATAATTCTGACGATAAAGTACTTGCACGCTCTGTTTCTCTTGACGATACTCATTGTTATAAAGAAGTCCTATGCTATCTTGGATAAATGACTTGTCTTGAAATAAGACGTCATTGAGTGCATCATTTGTCTCTTTTTGATATCTAATTTTATTATAATTTTCGTTAATATTATTGAAAGAAATTGTTAGGTAGATCCGATCAAGAAATGAGGCATTACTCGAAGAAAGGAGTAAATTTTTGAGTGTTGGTTTAATTTTTTCTTCGACAATCTCATCATAGTAAATGTCATCCTTATTTTGATAAAAATAATAATGCACAAATGTTGTAGTCGTCTTTGAAAAAGCTTTTTTGAAAATATCAGGATTTTTTTCCAACTTTACCAGTTTGCCCAAAGATCCCACTCGATACTGACCGTATCCACCGGGAACATCAACCTTTACTTCAGGATCAAATTGGATACTGTAATTTTGCTTGTCTTGAGAATCAAGCGAGTAATACGTTGTTGAAGGACCGTAGACAACGACATTCATTCGGTCAGGACGAGAGAAAAATAATGAATTTGAAAACGAGGAGAAAACTTTAAAAAAGAAATAAAAAAGAAGAAATCCGATAAGAACACCGTATAACGCCTTATATTTTTGAACTTTCTTCATTCCTCTACTCTATCATATTTTGCAGATAATCAGCAATTCAGATCAGGATGCTTTGATCTTACCGCACCAAATCTTCTTCACATGATACGCAATGAATAGTCTCTGGTATGAGCTCCAAACGCTTTGCAGGAATAGTCTTATTGCAGCGATTACAGGTATCATATGACCCTTTTTCCACTCGTTTTAAAGCAATGTCAATATCTTTAAATTTTTTTCGTAATGCGTCCATCTCCGCTTCAATTCTTTGATGAGCTTCTTGCTCTCGAACATCCGTATCAACCGAAGCATTGTCGGTTACATGAGTAGGATCTTCAAATGGATCTGATTCTTTCAATGTTCGAAGTTGCTGAGTAACTTTTTGTTTTTCTTTTTCAAGTAAATTTCTAATCTCTTCTTTTTTTATCATAAATTTGTTAAATTATTAATCTTTTTTCTTTTTGAAAAGTGCCTGAATCGTGCCACCGATCGATTTCCTAAAATAATAGAGGAAGTATATACTTCCTGTCAAGAGCAATACTCCGCTCACGATCATCTCAGCACTCGTAAAGTGCACCATTGTTCGAAATGTCTTCAATGGATCAAGCGAAAACTGTATCAATGAAAAATACCAAAGGAAAAACACGATATTAAATCCTTCATACAACTTATCTTTTCGAATTAGAAAAATATATTTATACGTAATGAAGCTCCCAAAGAAAAATAATACGCTTTCGTAAAATGAGGTCAAGTGCCGCGCTCCATCAAGATTAGCATATGCAAGTGATATGAAAAATTGAGTTTGTGATCCAATCTCTGATCCCGAAAAAAAACTTCCAAGCTTGCTAATTGCTAATGCAAGAAGAAGTGGTGGAATAATATAATCGACGCATTTCAAATATGAGATTTTCTTCGAAACAGCAAAAATATAGCCAAATAACAAGAAGCCCATGACAAATCCAATATAATGTATTCCTGGATATCCATTTACCAGTATGAATTTTAAAATATCAAAGCCAAATTCAGAAAAATGAAGAGCGATATAGACTATTCGACCAATAAATAATCCACAAAAGAGTGAGAAAAAGAGTCCGTCAAATATCTCATCTTCTTTATAAGAAGTTAAGGAGATATTTTTCCATAAAAAAAAACTTCCCCAAAAAAAAGCTAATACCAAAAATATCCCTAATGTATATATCTTCAGAAAGCCCAAATCAAGCAATACTGGCAACATAATAAATGATCATATTTATAAGTCAAACACATAAGTAGCTATGCAGCTATTCTCCAAGTATAATTGAATTTTACTCATAATCAATGAAGCAAATATCAATGAAAAAAACTTCCCTAAAAGTTGGCTTCGATCTTGATGGAGTGCTTTTGTATAACCCAGCACGAATATTTCGACCAATAACCATTGTGGCAAAAACTATTCTGCGCCATAAATCTCCAACAAAAACAGAATTTTATTATCCAAAGTCAACGATAGAAAAAATATTGTGGAATATTGTGCATTGGTCGAGTCTCTTTATTGCCCCTGGATTTGAAGATATCAAAGAACTTGCAAAAGAAGGAAAAATTAACGCATATATTGTCACCAGTAGATATGATTGCCTAAAGGGAGACTTTGCGAGGTGGCTTAATAAAATGAATGCCGAAGTTGTATTCATTGATACATTTCATAATAAAAACAACCTTCAGCCACATATTTTCAAAGAAAAAAAAATCAATGAACTTGGACTCGATCTCTTTGTTGAAGACAATTGGGACATTGTCCGACATATTAGCACGCATACAAAAACAAAGGGTCTGTGGATCACAAACGCCATTGATAAATCTATATCATATGAACTCAAATTTTTATCTCTCAAAAGCGCCATGAACTATATTAGATTAATACTATCTGATCAAATTCACCCTTAATATATCTATGATAACTCGTATCTGTAAGAGCACGTTCATTTTTATCTTTATATTCTTTCTTGCTTTCTTCGTTCGAGTGTATGGGATCTCTTGGGATTTTGGTTTTCATTTTCATCCCGATGAACGCATGCTTATCATGGTTGCAGATCGCATCAGATTTTGGTCGCAAATGAATCCAGATTTTTTTAATTATGGAAGCTTGCCAGTATATCTCCTAGTCGCAATCAGTCAACTTATTGATCGGCTTATTGGAACAACTCTGACCAATTATGACGGTTTGCTGCTTGTTGGACGATGGCTTTCGTTGATTGCTGATCTGATTGTTCTTATTCTTGTTTATAAAATATCAGCAAACCTTTTTCAAAAGAAAGCTGCTGCATTGTGGTCAACATTTTTTTATGCCGTAGCATTTTTTCCGATCCAAAATAGTCACTTTTTTATTGTTGATATCTTCCTCAATCTCTTTTCCACTCTCTTGATATATCAACTATTGATATTTCAAAACAATCCCTCATATCGAAGAATCGTACTTATTGGCGGTACATTTGCAGCCGCAATTACCTCAAAAATTTCTGCAGTAATATTTCTTCCGCTCATACTGCTTGTGCTCCTCTATCCTCATCCAAAGCATGAAAATATATTGCAAAGAATTCTTCATTTCTTCCAAAAAAAAGTGATAAATAACAGACAACAAATACTTACTGTATTGAAAAAAGATATGTTTCGCATTGTTCTTTTTGGCCTGATTTCAATAGCTTTCTCTGCGCTCTTCATGCCATATGCATTTATCGAACATGAACAATTTATGAGCGATATTCAGCAACAATTAAAAATGAATTCAAATGCATATATTTTTCCTTATACGCTTCAATATGTCGGCACGCTCCCCTATTGGTACTACATGAAAAATATTATTTTATGGGGTTTGGGACCAATCATTAGTATTTTTGCGATTGTTGGCGGAGTATATGGTATGCGGTATGTAGTATATAGCCTTCAAATACGTAAGCAAAAAGTTGCACATACTATATACGACATACTGCATACAAAATACTTTCTCTTCATTCTTTTCTACGTTCTTTATTTCTTAATTATTGGAAAATCGGCGGTCAAATTCATGCGCTACATGCTCCTTATGTATCCCTTCTTTGCGGTCATGGCCGGATATGGTATTTACAAAATTCAAACGATAAAAATCGTATTTTATCGCCACAAAATCAATCTCCAACCTTTTACAAAACTTTTTGTTATTTGTTTTTCCGTTCTCACCATTTTATGGACCCTTCCCTTTATCATGATTTATTCCGTGCCTAATACCCGCATTCGTGCTTCGAAATGGATAAATCAATTTATTCCGTATGGTTCGACTCTTGGCGTAGAACATTGGGATGATCGTGTTCCTATTTTTGATCCAGGAAATTATAAATACGAAGAGCTTACTCTGTATGATATTCCCGATGATCAAAACAAAATTGCACAACATTATCGCAAACTTCAACACGTAGATTATATTGTGATTGCTTCAAATCGACTCTACACCCCGCTTCAAAAGCTCACCGACTGTAACAAGAATGAGCGGTGTTATCCTGCAACTGCAAAATATTATCAAGACCTCTTTGAAGGCCGTCTTGGATTTGTCAAAGTTGCAGAGTTTACTTCATATCCGCGCATTCAGATTTTTAATCTTAAGATCCAGCTTATCGATGATACCGCAGACGAATCTTTCACCGTTTATGATCATCCGAAGGTAATGATTTTCAAGAAGATATAAGTCTGACCACGAACTTATTCATAGTAAAAGTAAAAATCAACTTCATTATCATGCGGACACATAAATTTGTTGCTCTCATTGCACTTCAGTTTAAAAATATTTATCGGATCTAAATGATATTCAATACATTCTCCTTGATAAATGATCAAAACATTATCCTCTCTCCGGGTATCTGATGATAAGAAAACTTCAGTATCGGGTAAAAAGTATTCACGTTGCTCTCTATGATGAAGTTCTTGAAAGTTTCTCGATAATTCTTCACTCGAAACAACGCATATTTTTCTACCCTGATAGTTTCTTTTCTGGAGAAGATAAATCATTTGCATGTGTAAATACTCACTCTTATCAGAGGTAAGTTCAGCTTTTTGATTTGAGAAAAAAAACTGGACTTGATATAACAAATACAGCACGAAGATCACCGTCAGCAACCACCGCATTTTTACACTTTTAATATATTGAAGAATTGCATACCCTCCGATTCCCACAACAAGAGACCCTATTGGATACAATGGACTAATTCTATGATCACTGTTTATAACATCGGTAAATGCGCTATTTGTCAATGGAACGATAAATATGAGCGCAATTACCACATAAGACAAAGGGTCTTTTCTCCTCAGTATTAATGAACCGAGGCCAATGATAAACAAGCTGCTGGTAACATAATCAAAGATAGGTTTTTGATCAGAATACCAAAAATTAGTTGGAGCACTCACAAAAACAAGAAGAGATTCTTTATATAAATTAATTCCTTTCAGCGCACTTTGACTTGTCCAAAATGAACTATTTTGATATTTTTCGGTAATCGGCAGTCTTCGTGTGTGGAAAAATATTTTAGGCGAGGTAAATAAAAGCCGCGGTCCAAAGCCCACGATAATAAAAACAGTAAGCAATGATCCTTTCAAAATTTTATCAATAACTCCTTTTTTCTCAAATAGTAAGAATATGAATACAAACAGTGTAATAATCACGGTTACGATACGTATTGAGGCATGAAAATTGAGGCTAAACCCAAGAAACATTCCAATCGACGCATAAGAAATGATTCGTCTATCTTTTTGATGTCGATAAAATGCAAAAAGCAGCAATGTTGTCAAAAATGAAGATAAAATCACGACTAGCTGTGTTCTACTAAAAAAAAGGTGTAATGGCAATGTCGCAAGTGTAATGGAGCTAATGATTGCGCTATACCGATTACCCCATCTTCTCATCAACAAATAAATCAATAAGATTTCTCCCGACCCAATAATCGCGGTGGGAAGTCTATACATCATGACAGACTGTGGAAAATACTGATAAAAAAAGCTGCTGATTGTCGGAATGATCAAACCATGCGCCTCGTATGATCCATAATAAAAAATATTCTCTATTGAGGATGATACTATCTTTACTCCATCTAAACCCGCATCTCTTACTTCATCCATAACTGCGACAAATGGATATGTTGATAAGTACAAAAAACGAGAAACTACTGCAACCAATCCAACAAAGAGTAGCAATAACATTTCAGTATATGATTTAATGCTCAATCGAATCGTTTTATGAATAAAGGCATAGACAAGAATCGATGCTACTGAAAAAAAATGGAGTGATAATGAAAGCCATTGAAAATGGAATTCTGTATCGAGAAGCGCAATAATTATCGCGAGAGCGCCAAAAAATAAACTAATAGAAAGAGTTATTGTCGTTACAATGAGAGATTTCTTCATACAATAATTCAGTATACAAATGAACGAGCTCACATAATATTTTTAATCACTCCCAGCACTCCCTGCTTCCAGGGAACTCTATGAGTGACTCCACTTTTTCCTTCGAAGTCCGTTACGTGTTCAAGATACCAATGATAATTTTTGATGAGCGCCTCTTTGTTTGAAAACTTTGGAGAAAATCCCAGATTCTTTTCCGCTTTTTCTATTGAGACAAATGAATCTTTTGAAGCCGTTTCATAGACCCATGCATACAAAGGAGAAATGTGAAGCGCCTCAAGAATTTTCAATATAAAAATGACAAGAGGTGCTGGCGTACCAATAATACGCTTTCCAAACCCTGCCTCATCGAGTACTGACTGATAATCCTCTTTCATCGTCGTAAACTCTTTTGCGCCAATATTGAATACATCATTCACACTGCTCTTTTCAAGAATCATACACGCATAAATAGCATCATTGAGATCATCAACATCAAGAAGTTGATATCTATTATTTCCACTACCTATCATGGGGAAATGGTGGCCGGTCCGGGCCCAATCATACAGTAGTGCAAACACGCCGAGGCGTTCTGGTCCAACAAATGATTTTGGTCGTAATATGCTTACGGTAAGACCTTTTTTTCGAGCTTGAGAACATGCTTTTTCTGCAGCAATTTTAGATTCTCCATATGCCCCAACACCGATTAATGTGTCCTGTTCATAAATGGGATGATGATCGGGAACGCCATACACTGCAGTTGAAGATATATGAATAAAACGCTCAACCTTATTTTCTAGTGCCGCATTTATGACGTTTTTTGACCCATCAATATCAGTCGAGTAAATATCTTCTTTTGAATACAACGGCAATGCTGCCGCACAGTGAATGACAATAGATGCCCCTTTCATTGATTTTTGAAGAAGTGTAAAATCTCGAATATCTCCCACTACTGAAGTAATCTTTTCCTTACAATCAGGATAATCGAATGGTACTAAATCGTAAGAAACAATTTTGTATTTTTTTTTGAGAAGAAATCGAATAAGATTTATTCCTAAAAATCCCGACCCACCAGTTACAAATGCTATTTTCATGTAGTTATTATGCTCGATTGTATGTGTTATTTCCAGTCAATAGGATCAATGCCATGAGAAATAAGATACGTATTGCACGAACTAAAATGTTTGTTTCCAAAGAATGCTTGGGCAGAGAACGGCGAAGGATGCGCCGAAGAGAGAACTAAATTGTTTTTTTTATCAACCACTGCTCCCTTCTGCTTAGCATAATTTCCCCAAAGCATATATACAATGTTTTTTCGGCCTTCATTGAGTTTTTGAATTACTCCGTCGGTAAACGCTTCCCAACCTTGACCTCTGTGAGAAGCTGGCTGATGTGCAGCGACGGTCAGGACGCTATTGAGCATAAGTACTCCTTGTGATGCCCAGCGCGAAAGATCTCCCGAGGCAATCGGAACAATCCCCGTGTCAGATTGAATCTCCTTGAATATATTTTTGAGAGAAGGAGGAATTGTCTGACCCGTACTTACTGCAAACGATAAACCATTTGCTTGATTCTCATTGTGATATGGATCCTGTCCGACTATGACAACTTTTACCTTGCTAAAGGGACAGAGATCAAACGCGCGAAATATTTTTTTAGGCGGTGGGAAAACGTTCCCATTTAAATATTCTGTTCGAACATACTCTGTCAACGGCTTCCAATATGGCTTTTCGAATTCATCTTTTAATTCTGACTTCCACCCTTTTTCAATTTTTATGTCTTTCATCGTCGTACCATTCTAGCTCATTTTTCTTTGATCTGCCATAATTATTTTCATGCTCGTAGACTACGAATGAGCATTATTATTTCCTCCAACGCTCTCTTAAATGATTGTGACTTTTCAATAATTCTGATTATTGCACTCCCGACAACAACGATGTCCGCATAAGGTTCAACTTGTCGAACATCTTCTCTCCCCGATATGCCAAATCCAACAGCGATCGGAATTTTGAAATATTTTTTTACTCGTTTGAGGTACGATTCAAATCCAACCTTTTTGCTGACTGATGACCCCGTAACTCCAAAATGGCTCACACAATACACAAAGTCATCAGAAACCTCCGCATTGAGTTTCAAACGATGAGAGGAGCTTGCTGGTGTAACCACACGGATTTGAGCTAAATGATGTGTGCGACATGCTTTGATGAAGTGTTCATGTTGCTCTTCATCGGGTGGCATATCGGGAATAATGAGTCCATAGGCGCCAGCAGATTTTGCCGCTTTGCAAAACTTCTCAACTCCGAAGTGGAATACCGTGTTGTAATATCCCATGAAAAATAGTGGGGTTGATACTTGATCAGATAAAGTTTTCATGACTCTCAGACAATCTCGCACTGTCACACCTTTTTTGAGAGCAGTATCACAGGCTTTCATTATTGTAGGCCCATCGGCAATAGGATCAGAAAATGGGATTTGTAACTCCACATAATCTGCACCAGCCTGTTCCATTGCTTTCACTAGTTCATTTGTTGATGCGATATCAGGATACCCCACCACTACGTGTGTCATTAGTTTTATTTTTTTCATTTTGCTTGCTCCTTTATAAACTGATCCCAGTCCTTGTCACCGAGTGCCTCTGCCACAATAAAAATATCTTTATCTGCGCGCCCAGAAATATTTACTACAATGATTTTGTCTTTGGAAAGTTTCGGTGCCTGTTTAATGACTTCTGCTATGGCGTGTGCTGATTCAAGTGCCGGCAAAATGCCTTCGAGTTTTACCGTAAGATTGAACGCATGCAAAGTCTCCTTGTCAGTTGCAGATGAAAATTCTACCCGCCCCATATCTTTCAAGAGGGCAAATTGAGGCCCTATACCAGGGTAATCCAATCCAGCTGAAATACTGTGAGTTTCGGCTATATTTCCATCAGCATCCTGCAAAAAGATTGTTTTATAGCCCTGAACTATACCCAGCGTGCCACCTGCAAACCGAGAGGCATGTCTGCCCTTTTTATTCACTCCCTCACCACCTGCCTCCACACCGATGAGTCGAACAGATGAATCCTCCAAAAATCGGTAAAAGAGTCCGAGCGCATTGCTTCCACCGCTCACACATGCCACAAGCATATCGGGCAATCTACCTTCAAATTCTTGTATTTGTTGTTTTACTTCATATCCAATAATTTGTTGAAAGTCACGGTTTAGAGATGGAAACGGATGTGGTCCCAGCGTAGACCCCAATAAATAATGAGAGTCTTCAACATTTGTGATCCAGTCTTTGAGTGCAGCATTCACCGCATCTTTAAGCGTTCGCGAACCTTCCATAACCGGTACAACCGTGGCACCAAGTCGTTGCATCCAAAACACATTCGGTCTCTGCCTTTTTATATCTTCTTCACCCATATACACGGTACAATCGAACCCAAATCGGGCCGCCACTGTTGCTGCCGCCACACCATGTTGACCTGCGCCCGTCTCGGCAATCAGGCGCTTTTTGCCCATACGTTTGGCCAAAAGCGCCTGCCCCAAACAATGATTTATCTTGTGTGCGCCGGTATGATTTAACCCTTCATTTTTCATATATATTTTTGCTCCACCTAGTTTTTTGGTAAGATTTTCAGCAAAATATAGGGGCGATGGTCGTCCTACGTATGTTTTAAGATAATAAAGAAATTCTTTTTCAAAGTCAGGATCTTTTTTTATCGCCAAGTACTCTCGCTCTAACTCTTCCAAAGCGGGAATAAGCATCTCCGGAGCATATCGACCGCCAAACGGGCCAAAATGTCCGCTGGCATCTGCGTCGTATTTTGTTTTGAAATTAAGAAGTTTCATAATTGCTACAACTCATAATAATTGAGCGCACTTTCTCCACATTAATTTTTCGATCAGTTTCTACTCCCCCGGCAACGTCTAATCCATAAGGACTTACTGCAAGTGCAATGGATGTAGTATTTATTGGCGTTAATCCTCCTGCAAGGAAAAAGGTAGTAAATTTTGCTAATTCCCTCAATTTATCAATCTGCAATGGTTCCCCCTCACCTTGCACACGCCGATCAACAAGAAAATGTGCAACGTGATATTTACTCATGCTTCGGAATGCTTTCTCAACATCAAAACTCGACTCAAGTTTGAAAGCCTTAATAATCGGTCGTTCTATACGCGAGCAATATTCTGGTGTTTCGTCACCATGCAGTTGCACAAAATCTAAACCTACATTGTCTGCCACCATATTGACATAGTCGCTTGTTTGCTTCTGGAAAACTCCCACCGTTTTACTATCTGATCCTGTCGAATGAATATATTGGATAATCTCACGACCAATATCAACGGTCACTAGCCGCTTTGAGTTTCGTACAAAGTTAATGCCAATAAAATCTGCTCCCGATTTTAAGACGGTTTGAGCATCTTGAATTGATTGTATTCCACAGATTTTAATTTTCATATTTTAATTCGTGAATAACAGATGTAACATCTTTTGCCCTCATGAGTTTCTCCCCTACCAGAACCGCCACTGCCCCTGCCCCTTTATATCGCTTAATATCGCTTCGAGAATTCACACCAGAAAATGCAATCGCAGTTGTATTTTTTGATATTTTCTTAATTATCGAACATGCTCTATCAATATTTACTTGAAATGTATTGAGGTCACGCGCATTCACCCCGATGACTTCTGCCCGTTGTACACAGGGGAAAGATAATTCATCGATAGTTGCAACTTCTATAACCGGAGTTATAGATGATGCTGCCAAAGTTGACAACAAATCCGGATGAAAATACTTGCGGAGTGCAGCGATGACAAGAATTGCATCAGCGCCAGATTGCTCTGCTTGCAAAACTTGAGAGGGATGGATGATAAAATCTTTCATAAGCATGGGAAGAGTAGTTACATTCCGAATTTCCTGGAATAATTGCACACTTCCACCAAAATATTTATCTTCAGTCACTACCGATAGAGCATCGGCTCCCGCATCTCCGTAGCTTTGAGCTTTGGTAACTAGATCTTGATCGCCAGCCAAGTCTCCGGCACTCAGTGATTTCTTTTTTATTTCAGCAATGATACCTACTCTAGAACGTGTTATCGCGTCAGTAAATGATACTGAAGCATTACTAACCTCCGAGGTTAGTAATGCTGATAACGTTGAGAGCCCATCTAATTCCTTCTGTTTATATTTGATTATTTCTTCAAGAATGCTCATGATTATTTGATGAATGAATAAGTGCTTTTAAAATATTTTTTGCTGCTCCTGAATCGATAGATTTCGACGCAAGTTCGATACCATGATTCATGTCTAATGCTTTTCCAGAAACAAGGAGTGTCATCGCTGCGTTCAACAGAACAGTATCGCGTAGAGTTCCCTTCTTTCCAGATAATACCGAATGAATCATGGATGCATTTTTCCGCGCGTCACCGCCAATAATATCATCTAGTGAAACGTGATGAATGCCATATTTCTTTGGATCTATCTGTAGTGATGATACGTGTGAATTTTTAATTATTCGAATGAAAGACGGCGCTGTAGGACTGATCTCATCAATTCCGTCCCTGCTCGTCACAAGGGCCAAATATTTGTATTCAAGCTCTGTTGCAACATGAGAAAGCGTTTCTAATACTTCAAGATTTGGAACGCCGATAACCTGTCGACGTACTCTTGCCGGATTACAAAATGGACCAAGGAAATTAAATATGGTTCGAATACCTAACTGTTTGCGAATGGGTACAACCTGTGCCATTGCTGGATGGTATATAGGAGCAAAAAGAAATACGATTCCGATTGATTCAAGAATTTCCTCCGCTTGATAGGGTTTGAGATTAATATTGACGCCAAGCTCCTCAAGAACATCGGCGCTCCCACATTTGCTGGATGCTTTCCGATTACCGTGCTTTACAACCGGTACACCGGCACCAGCGACAACAAGTGCCGCGGCAGTCGATATGTTGAATGTGTTTTTTCCATCCCCACCGGTGCCACATGTATCCACCGAGCTATTTGGCGCTTGAATAGACTTCATGTGAGACCTCATAGCATAAATAGCGCCGATAATCTCGTCGAGGGTTTCCCCTTTTTGAGCTAAGTCTTTGAGAATTTTGGCCATTTCCTTCTGAGATATCTCGCCGGACATCATTTGCTCGATAAGTTTTTGTGACTCTATTCGTGTTAAGTTTTTCATAATAAAAAGTTGCGTAATAACTGTTTTCCGCTTTCGGTAAAAATAGATTCTGGATGAAATTGAACTCCCTCTATCGGATATGATTTATGACGAAGACCCATGATCTCATCAGTGACTTGTGATGTTGCCGTGATCTCAAGACATGAGGGTATTGTTTTTCGATCAACCACAAGCGAGTGGTATCGCATCACTTCCAGTCTTTGTGACAGCCCTTTAAACACTCCTTTTTCATCATGGAAAATACAACTGGTTTTTCCATGCATGGGAGTCGTGGCTTTGACAATTTTGCCTCCAAAATAATGTCCTATTCCTTGCATTCCTAAGCACACGCCCAACACCGGAATTGTTTTACCAATTTTCAAAATAACGTCGGCACATACGCCAAAATATGCTGCATCTGATGGATCTCCAGGCCCAGGTGATATGATAACGTGATCATAACTTTCTTTTTGTATTTGTGACAGATTGATCTCATCATTCCGTTTTACGGTAATATTCGGCACAAGTTTTTCTTCCAATAATATTTCGCCCGCAAATTGATACAAGTTAAAGGTGAATGAATCGTAATTGTCTATGATAAGTATTTTCATGATAGTGTCACCTCCATCGCTTTCAACTTGTTCATAATTTCTTCATACTCAATGTCAATTTCTGAGTCCAGAACGATACCACTTCCCGCTTGCGTGTATCCTTTGTTTCCTGAAATAAAAAGCGAACGAATGGGTATGGCAAACACACAATCGCCATTAAATCCAAAATAGCCGACTGCGCCACCATAAACGCCACGCGGCTTCGTCTCATATTTTTCAAGTAACCTTACCGCCTCTATCTTTGGCGCCCCGGTAAGAGTACCCGCCGGATAACAGCTCACCAGGGCGCTAAACATATCTTGACGTGCGTCAAGTGTTCCAGATATCTCACTCGAAATATGCTGCACATGACTGTATTTTTTTATATCCATCAATTTTTGAATCTTTATCGATCCAACCTTTGCAATCCTCCCGAGGTCATTTCGATGAAGATCTACGAGCATTTTATGTTCTGCCTGCTCTTTTGGATCATTGAGAAGTGCTCGCGCTAGTTTGACATCTTCATTCATGTCCTTTCCACGACGTATTGTTCCTGCCAAAGGAAACGTCTCAACATCGTTGTTTCTCAGTCGAAAGAGTAGTTCAGGACTTGCACCGATAATTTTTTGTTTGCCAAATTTTAAATAATACATATGTGGTGAGGGGTTCACTCGCCGAAGTTTTTCATATATACCAATATCATTTCCCTCAATCAAGTATTCTCCTTGAAATCCGACCACACACTGAAAAATGAAACCTGCTCGAATATCTTCTTTGACCTTACTGAAAACATCTCCATATTGTTGTTTTGTCATTGAATATTGTTTGAAGGTCACAGAAACCTCATTTGTCTTTTCAATTTGTTTTGCAAGGTATGATTTGACTAAATTAAACCTACTATTGTTGTAGTAAAAGTAAAACACCTCTCCAGTCATTTTGTCATATACCAGGCCATCGGTATAAACGCCAAATTTCAATCGTTCAAAATTAGGATGAGACTTTACTTTTACTGATGGTTCGATATTCTCAAATAAATCAAATCCCAGATATCCAATCAAGCCGCCGGCATAATCTCGCGCCATCACCCGATCTGGAAAGAGTTTTTGAAGATCAAAATATGGATTATCGCTCTGGTATTCGACATCTGTTTTTCCCTGTTGGGACAAAGTGAGGCCCGACCCTTTTGAGCTGACAATTATCTGAGGGTCAAATCCAATAATCGAATATCTCGATCGGTTACTTTCCTCCCCCAATGATTCGAGGATAAAACAGGTTTCTTGATCATTTTGGATTTTTTTGAACAATTCAAAAAAATCCAAATCTTCAGCAATTTTGGCGGAATGTGGTTTGTTTGATAACAATATCTTTGGTATTTTCATATTTGTTTCATAAAAAAAACTCTCCATTTCGGAGAGTTTGTTACGAAAGATAATTCTTATGTATCCATCATAATAAATCCTCCTGTTTGAGGGTGTGCCAAGACTGCCAGATTGATTTTGTAAATTTATTTTTCATGTTTTTATCAGAATAATGAATACAAATTAAGAGATTCAAGCAATATTTTTAAATCTTCCCATCTGTATCTCCTTTGATCCCCGTGTCACGGTTGCAACCCCAACCCCAAGTTTCTCCGCAATCGTATGTTGTGGCATTCCTTTTTTAAGCATTTTGATAATATCAAGTCGTCGTACAAACTCCTCACGCTCTTTTGGCGTCAAAAGCCCGTTGAGAAAATTGGTCATTTCGCTTTCTGAATCGATATCAGTTAAGATTCGAGTCAGATCATTAAAGTTTGACATACATACTAGTATACTAGTAGTTTAGTATTTGTCAAGGGAAGGTTGCTTATCCTCTTCTCACTACTTCTTTCACGTCCTGTAGGAGTTTCGAAAAGTCCTTTCCCTCTCGGGAAATGACGATTGGTTTTCCTTTATATGGCGTCAAATGAACAGTTAATTTAAAGAGTCGGTCGTTTTTTTCTCCCTCATAAATGATACTTGCCGATGCTATTGGCTCAGTTCTCTGAATATACTCGGTGATATATTTTTCAAAGTCATTAAATGTTACCACATGATGTTTTGAAAGATTTTTCGTAGTAATCAAAACATTTTTCTTCTTCTTGTCAATTCGTAATAGATCAAGAATATCGCGTGTTGTCACAATTCCCATAGGACGTGATTCATGATCGACCAAAATGATACTTCCAATGAGTTTTGACAAAACTTGTTCAATTACCTCAGCAACAGTGTTTTGTTCGTTAAGCGTAAGAACGGTCGTTTTCACATAATTTTTCACTGGAGTGTTCTTAAACTGAGTTTGCTCTCCTCTTCCTCCTCGTCGAGATTTATTTCCCGGAGCCATGATAAAAGGAATAAGATCATAATGACTCAATATTCCTTTAAGACGATCATTTTTATCTACGACAACTATTTTTGATGTTTTATATTCCTTAAATAATTGTTGTGCCTTAGATATCGGATCATCAAGTTTTACCGTGATAACTTTCCCTTTCTGTGTATGAGGCATTTGACCAATCTTAAGCTTTGCGACATCCAGGTTTTGCATAAATGCAAGAATTCGTCGTGCTGAAGTGATTCCAAGAAATTTTTTTTCATCATCAAATACCGGAAGATAATGAATTTTAGATTCATTCAATAACTGAACAATACGGACCAATGAATCTTTTGTATCAATGTGGGGGGGATGAAAAAGCGCATGTGCCACTTTGGTGCTTGCATCAAAAGCCGAAGATTTGATCAATGTGTAATAGGGATTGATCACTCCTAAAAATTTATCTGATGCGTCAAAAACGAATGCAGCATCATGAGAACTTGCAAGCTTTCCTAAAGCGCTTGAAAGAGTATCGTCTGGAGATACCTTAATTATTCCTGTTTTTTTTAATATCTGGTCAATCTGTTTCATACTATTTCAACTGATGTGAAAATTAATAACAAAGAACATCAAAACAGAGTTGCACTACTAAATTCCCATTTACTAATATGCAATGTTGGCGCAAGACTAATCATCTCTCCTTCAAAACTGGCCAAGGGCGTCAGTTTGTTTTCAATGCCAACCACATTGTTTAGGGCCTCTGGAATACTTTGATTGAATCTAAGGTTTTTAACGGGTCGAATAATTTTTCCATTTTCTATGAGAAATGTCGCGTCCCGTGTCATGCCGGTGACATTGAGCATTTTTGGATTTAATACTCGTACATACCAAAGTCTCGTGACAAGAAGACCGCGCTTTACATTATTGATCATCGCATCTCGTGTCTTATCCCCTGCTGCAATATACATGTGGAGCGGAATGGGTCCCATGGTATTTGGTGCGGGAAGTGCATGCCCAGTATTTTTTTGATGATACTTCAATGCATGATAAGAATCGTAAGCAATATTTTCAAGGACGCCATTTTTTATAAATGTAATCGCTTTTTTTGGTTGCCCTTCAAAATCAAAGGGCATAGGAAAGACACTTTCATGAAATGGGTCATCGATGATCGTGATATTTTTACCAAAAACTTGGGTGCCCATTTTGCCTGAAAGCGGACTCGCTCCTTCATGATAAATACGTGCATTTGGCCCATACCATTGAAAAAATGCCATCATTTCAGATACCGCTTGTGGCTCTAAAATGACTTCGTATTCTCCCGGCTCAATATCTTGTGGATTTTTACTTTCAAGAGTTTTTTGTACTGCCGTTTCAGCGACTAATTCTGCATTGACTTCCGAAGGGGTTCGTGCGACATCTGCGGCAAATCCACTCGAATCTTTACCAAGCACGATTGTTGAAAGATTGCAGGATGAACCGGCATGATGTGCCCAGACACCGAGTGAGTTTGCGACCGCAAGCTCTGAGACATCATTTGCATATGCGCCAGAAGCGATCAGATTTTCTTTCTGAGCTTTTTTGATCACGATATGAGCGCCAGCCGCCATCTCTTCTTCAGTTGCATGGTGAATATCATCTGACACTTTTATTATTTTTTGTGGCTTTGGCAGAGAAACAAATCCGGGATCTGGTTCTTGCAGATTGGCAAGCTCGGTAGCACGGGCAATTACGTCTTTGAGGGACTCATTATCAAAAGCATTCGTACTTGCAACACCAATTTTTTTATCAATAATCACCCGGGCTGAAATTCCCAGATTTTTCCATGCGACATTCTGATGAATTTGATTGTTTGCAAAACGAGTCAATGCATTTCCCGAAACTGAAAGTAATACTTCAGCTTGGTAAGCATTTGAAAATGAGAGTGCTTTTTGTGCTATTTGTTTTAATTTTTCTTCTCCTAACATAGTTTTGTTATTTCTTACCACTTTACAACACCAACTTTTACCTTCTTAAATCGCGCAGGACTCGCACCGTGCCCCGTGTACATCACTTGACTTGGTTGCCCTTTGCCACAGTTTGGCGTCCCCCAGACCGTCCACTCCGGTCGTCCACATATGGCATCACAACTGTTCCAAAACTGAGGGGTAATTCCCTGATATGTCGGATTTTTGAGCATTCGGCCAAGCTTCCCATCTTTGATCTCCCAAGCGATTTCGGTACCGAACTGAAAGTTGTACCTTCGGTCGTCAATACTCCACGAGCGATTGGTTGACATGAAAATACCATATTTCGTATCAGCAATCATCTCATCAAGCGACCATGCTTTCCCCGTCCCCGCTTCTCCACCGGGCTCTAAATTGATATTGGTCATTCGAATCATTGGTAATCTACTCCACGATGATGCACGTACTGTACCATTGCTTTTTTTATTATAATTTGGATTTAGGTCGTGAAGTTTTGAAACGGTGTCTCGAGAGGTAATATAATCTTGAAACTTCCCTTCCTTCACTAAATAGGTCCGTTGTGCGGGCACTCCTTCATCATCATATCCAAAGGTTCCCAAACCACCCGGGATAGTAGCATCTGCGGTGAGATTTACAATATCTGATCCATATTGAAAGTTAAACAATTTTTCTGTCGTCAAAAAGCTCGTGCCCGCATATGAGGCCTCATAACCTAGTACGCGATCAAGCTCGACCGCATGACCACAGCTTTCATGGATTTGAAGCGCAAGTTGATTTCCGTCAAGGATGATGTCAAATTCTCCGGTGGGACATGTATCTGCCGTGAGAAGCTCAACTGCTTCTTGCGCATATTTTGGGGCATGTTTCTCAAGCTCAAGCTCACGAACCAACTCAAATCCACGGGTCTGATTTTGTCCACGGAACGAATTTGGATAAGAGCGATTTTGAAGCTCTGGTCCATCAACTGCGGTCGTATCGGTTCCCGCTCCCGTCCACACGATATCTTGATCAATTTTTGAACCGATGCTTGAGACAAAATATTTTCGCTCGCGGTTTGCCTGATAAGAGGCTTGCGTGACCGCAATTTTATCACTTACTTTTTGTGCATTATCAGCCGCAAGAAGAATCTTTATTTTCTCCTCCATCGGGACTTGAAATGGGTCTTCTTTTATGGGCGTTTTGTAACTATCAATAATTGGTTCAAGCTCGTCGAGTTGAACATTGGAGGTTTTATGTGCAGTTGAGGCCTTGACAATGGCGAGCGCTTTTTTGATCGTTTCATCAATCCCCTTTTCACTCAAATCAAACGATGCCGCAAAACCCCAAACACCATCTTTGAGAATGCGAACATTGTACCCAAGTGATTGTGAAGATTCTAAAGCTTCAACAACTCCATCTTTTGTCGCGACATCTTCTGAAGATTGATCCACGATCCGTACATCAGCGTAGTCTGCTGAAGGAATTTTTGAGAGTATATTTTCTGCTTTTTTTAACATAATGTCTGAATTCGCATTCTTATTATACCCGATTGGAGTACACATTGCAGCAGGTCAAACACGGTCATTGAGTATCAATTGAGGTATTCTCAGGATGATTCATGAACCACGTGTTTTATGGTACATTTAATGTATGGAACTTAATGCCGCGCTCAAACTTCTGATCGCACTTGCAGTTGGCGCTGCAATTGGCTTGGAGCGTGAGATTCATCAGAAAAAAGACCACCATAAAAATAGATCCGGCGCACTAATTGGCGTTCGGACCTTTGCGTTTACTACCCTCTTAGGATCAATTGCAGGACTCCTGAATGGCGAACAATTGGTACTTTCGTCAATCATAAGCGGCACTTTTTTACTTCTAACTATCATAAACTACGCTATTTCAAGCTATATCAGCCGTGATACCGGAATAACAACAGAACTTGCAGCAATCATCAGTTTTATCATCGGATTTCTTATTGCAATAAACATACTGCCAATTCCCCTCGTGCTATCCATTGCAGTTGTACTCATGATTATCCTTGCATATAAAGATCAAGTAAAAAATATGGTTGAGGAGCTTCATGTCCGCGAACTGAAAGCGCTTATTTCATACGCAATTATTGCAGTAGTCATTCTTCCATTTCTTCCCAATATTTCAATAACTCTCAATAGTATTCCATTTGTAAGCCAGTTTATGAGATCCTATAGAATTGATTTGAGTATTTGGAAAAGCCTCGAACTCATAAATCCTTTCAAAACGTGGCTTATTGTGGCAATCATAACCGGTGTTGATTTGATCGGATATATCTTAGAAAAAATGTTTGGAAAAGGTCGCGGCCTTATTATCTCGAGTTTTATCGGAGGTTTTGTTTCTTCGACCGCAACAACGCAATCTCTTGCGGTTCAAAGCAAAAAGGGAGAAGATGTCAACGCCGTATTAACTGCAGCTTTTCTGGCGACGTTTGCCAGTTTCTTCTCATTATTTTTGGTTATTCTTCCAATAAATCCTCTATTTACTTTTACAATACTTCCAACACTCAGTATTCTTATTATTTCCTTTGGCATTGCGAGCATGATTTTTCTTCCCAAAAATCATGAAAATACAACCACAAAGATTCTTCATCCACAAGATAAAACAATATTTTCCATAAAGCCTGCATTATTTTTTGCTATTCTTTTTATCACCATAAAAATTGTCTCAAGTGTTGCCCTTATTATTTATGGCAGCCAGGGATTCCTTATCACGGCAGCTATTGCCGGATTTACTGGCGTCGATGCAATCACCATCAATATTGCCGATCTCTCAAAAGGAGCAATCAGCTTGAAGACCGCGATTCTTGCATTTATTATGGTAAATGCAGTAAATCTTCTGGCAAAAACATTTTTTATTTTTCTCCAGGGAAAGAGGGAATTTGCAATAAAATTTGGAGTAATGGCACTATCCATCATCATTCTCTCTTTTGCAGGGATGTGGTTTGTGTAATAAGGAAAATATTGATTCCTAATTCTTTTTCGCTTCCATATATTTTCTCCCGTGACCTACATCAGTATTCACGGGTCTATCCTCTTTGCAAAACGGGCATTCTGACTCATCATAGGCCTTTGCAGGAAGCACACCGAGTGCATCAAAAGGCACGCCCATTATTTCACTATTTACTTCATCGGGATTTCGGTTAACCATGACACAAACGGCAGTTACGGTTCCTCCGGCATTTTTCACTGTATCAACAACCTTTTTCACTGATCCACCCGTCGTGGTGAGATCTTCAATGATCAACACATTCTTTCCGGTGATCAATTTATCATATCCGCGGGTAAAAATCTGATTTTTTTCTTCATCTTTTTCGGTATAAACCCCAAGTATTTCTCTGCCCGTAAGTTGTGACAGATGAAATGCGATCCAAGTCGAAAGAATGATACCGCCAAGAGCCGGACCAACGACAACATCAACATTTGAATCTTTATACTTTTCTGCAAACATGTTTCCAACTTCTGATGTTTCTTTTGTATGCGGATAAAGCGCGTCTTTGTTTATATATACTTCTCCATGTTTCCCAGAAGTATATACAAAATGATCATTGGTAATTACTGCGTTAACTTTTTTAAGAATATCGATTATGTCCATGAATTAAATGAATTATTAATTTTCTTATCTATTTTGAGATCCGATATTTATTAATATTTTCTCTCAATTTTTTAGCCTCTTCTCTCGGGTCTTTTGCAAAGATAATTCCACGTGAAGAGTTGATGATCATTCCAGCATTCTGAGAATTTAATCCTGCCTTCACAGTCTTTTCTACATCTCCTCCTTGTGCACCAATTCCCGGAATAAGGAGGGTCATATCGCCCACCATTTTCCGAACTGCCGCCAGCTCTTTTGGGTATGTTGCACCAACGACCAGCATACAATTTTTATTCGTATTCCACGATTGAGATACTGCTTTTGCAACTTTTTTATACAGATGCACTTCATTTTGAAATTCTCCACTTCCCGGATTTGATGTTCGACAAAGAATAATACATCCTTTATTTTTCTGATCGAGGAATGGGTGAAGCGCTTCTTTTCCCAAATACGGATGAAGGGTTACGGCATCAGCACCGAGATAAGTGTATGCAAAAGACACATATCCTTCATTGGTTGATCCAATGTCACCGCGCTTTGCATCAAGAATGATTGGAATATTAGGATAATATTTCGATAGATAGTGACAGGTCATTTTAAGCTCTGTTATGCCATCTGCACCGCGCGCCTCATAAAATGCAGTATTTGGTTTGTATGCACAGACAAGATCATGAGTTTGTTCAATAATCCATTTGTTGAATGCAAACTGAGGATAATCCTTCTTTTGAAAAGCCTTCTGAAGTTTCTCAAAACTTGAGTCCAAACCAACACACATAAGAGAATTGTTTTTTTTGATGATAGAATCAAGCTTTTTCTGAAAGGTCATTTAAATCCTATTTTAAATCAGCCATCCTTTTTTTACAATAAGAAAAGCCCTTCGACGAAGCCAATTTCGTAGATAATATAACATCCCAACACTGTGCTGATCAATCCAGATATGATCCGAATATAGTATTCAATTTTATTGTGAGCCTGAGAGGTGACAATGACGGGAATACTTATGAGAAAACTCATTATGGCCATTGCACCAATTGAACCAAGTCCAAAAATGAGAATATACAAAAAACCTGTTATCGTGTCTTGAATATTCCCTAAAATGACAATCATAAAACTGCCACTTCCCGCTAAACCATGAACCGATCCTACAATAAATGACGACAGATACCCATGAGGTTCTCGCGTATGATAATGCTTATGCGCATGCTGTGTATTTTCATGACCATGTGTGTGGGCATGTATCTCATCTTTCATTCGCATTGTTCGTACTCCTAAATAAATAAGCATTATCCCTACTCCAAATTCTAACCCCAGATTTATTTTTTCAGGAATCTCAAAATGAAGCAGTAAGACTATCGTCCCAACAAGAATAAGAATAAAGGTATGCCCTATCCCCCATACAACTCCCGTCATGATCGATCTTCTAAAGCTATGAGTTCGTGCAGAAAATGTTGAAACTGCTGCCACATGATCGGCCTCTATTGCATGCTTTATGCCGAGTCCAAAACCGATAGATAAAAGCTGAAAAACATTCATTGTAGGATTATAAAACAAACCAACACAACAAACCTGATTATTTGGCAAAACATATGACAAAAGAAGCTAATACTACATACTGAAGGTATAAAAATCTACAAACACGCCATTAAGTTGCTGATATCGTCAATGACAAAGTCAGGATTTTCATCTCGTATCTTTTCTCCGTGAAATCCATAGGTGACCCCAATGGTTTTTGTTCCTGCATTTTTCCCTGCCTGAACGTCGGCGGGACTATCCCCTACCATGATCGCCTCCGTTGGTAAAACACCCAAGAAATCAAGTGCTTTGAGAATTGGCTCTGGATGTGGCTTTGGGTTATCAACATCGTCAATCGTTACTACGTAATCTAGAAACGGAAGAATGTTTGCCTTCTTTAGTGTATCGATCGCTGTGTTCTTTCTGCGTGTGGTGACTGCGGCAATGTTATATTTTTTTTCTTTTAATGTATGAAGAACTGTCAAAGTATGTATGAATGGAAAAGATAGATGAGGATTCTCCTTTTGAAAATCATTGTGTGATTGCGCGAGATGAGAAACATCATTTTTCGTTGTCAGAATTTGATAGCACTCCTCCAATGGTTTTCCCATGATGGTCCCAATATGTTCTCTCGTCAAAGGTTTGTGATGTTTTTGAAGGCTATGCTCAAAGGCCTGATATATGTATTCTGTTGTGTCGAGAAGAGTCCCATCGACGTCAAAGAGTACGGTATTGATCATAGTACAGGATACCATAGACTATTCCTCTTGAATATTTATACCTATAATATTATAATGCCCCCATATAGTTCATCAAATTAATTGAATTAACCTTATGCTACCTGATCGTGGACCATTAACTTCACCTTTTCACAGTGTAGAAGCAGATATATTCCGGCCTGAATATCAAGTTGAAAGACATCCAGGGATTTTTGAATATCCAGGAATTCTCCCCATAGATGAATTGTTTGATGTTTATTCGGGTACTACCCCTGTTCTTGTTGAAAGCGATGGAACGTATGGCTTTCATTGGACACCGGGATATAATGTGCGCCCTCATTCAGCACTTTTTTATGTGGCTCAGATGGATCCTTCATGGCCCACTTTTGCAGGCATTGTTCTTCCTGATGAGCTTGGACGAACGCACGACCTTCAATTTGATGAAAACTTAAAGACTCAACACATTCCTCCACTTACTCTCGTAAATCATCCAGGAAGATATTTATTTGTGTATGCCGAAGCTGATCAATTATCCGTATGCTTTACTCCACAGGAGCGTGCCGCGAGAGTTTCAAACTCAAGCTTACTTCGGGGACTTGAGCTTATCAATTCTCGACTTTCCTTTGTGCGCCCTTCACTTGCAAAAGAGCTAAGAACTGACGTAGGCATTTCACCTGATCAACTCAAGGATTTAAACAAAACATTTGGTGATCGTGACACCCGAGGAATCAGACAAAACGGAGGTTTTAACCCTCGTATTTCCCGATAATTCTTATTGTTTCTTCCGCAATTTTTTTCACCGATGCATCTGAATAAAATGCTATGTGTGGCGTGATGACAACATTTTCAAATTTCAACAATGGATGATCTTTTGAAAATTCTTTTTCTCCTTCAAGCACATCAAGGCCGACCCATCTGAACTTCTCAATATTCTTAGTCAATGCTTCTGTATCAATAAGCTCTCCTCGTGCAGTATTGATCAAAATAACTCCTTCTTTCATACTTTCAATAATCGATGCGTTTATCATATGACGCGTACTTTCAAGAAGTGGCGCATGAAGAGTGATAATATCTGAGCGTTTTGCAAGATCTTCAAGTTCAACATATTCATATCCCAATTCTTGACAAGCTTCTTCATTTTTATACACGTCATATGCAATGATCGTCATACCGAATGCATTGGCGAGTTTTATGACTTCCAGTCCAATTCTCCCCGTCCCGACGACTCCAAGCGTTTTCCCCTTCAATGCAACACCAAGATGACCTTTATAAGTAAAGGTTCCTGATCGAATCTCAGGTTGCGTTGCAAGAATATTTCGTGTTCCTGAAAGAAGCAGTGCAAAAACATGTTCTGCAATATTGAATGCACCGTAATCTACGATATTCTTGACCTCTATCCCCTTTACTTTGCAATAATCCATATCAATATGATCGGTACCAACCGTTCGAGTGACAAGAAGTTTCAGATGAGGAAAAGGACCAAGTGACTCTTGGTCAGCTGTTGATCCTGATTTTATTGAGATTGCATCGATGTTTGAATAATCTTGAGATGCATCAATTGCTTGTAACGATGTTGGGCGCGTATTCCCTTTCAGATGTTTTTGTAATTCCGCGTCTACGTCAAAGTGAATAATGTTCATAAAATTAAGAAATTAAATAATGATCAACTATGTTTTATAGTCATATATTTTTTGGCCATTTGCAAAGCTCTGTTCTTTAATAATCATCTTTGATTCATCAATACTGACTATATTGAAATACCCTCTTCCGGTGGACTCAAACATCGGTACTTCTTGGTCTGGATTTAGATGAAACTGAATAGCCGTACTTCCGACACTCGCATATAATATTCCGTCTTGAAAGGTCTGAGTTGAGCGATGGATATGTCCGAAAAGTACTCCCCGCACCTGATCTTTGTGTGAGACTAACAATTGATGAAATTCAGTCTCATTTGTCAAAAGCATATTCTCGTCAAACCATATGCTATCAAGAGGATGTGTCGAATAGTGAATAAAGAGAGTGAGCTGCTTTCCTGTTTCAAGTTCTTTTTTAAGTATCTCCATCTGTTCGGCAGATATAACACCATGAGGATCGATCGCATCCGGACCACGTCCATCAAGCGTCATAAAGGTATGGTTTCCGACTGAAAATCGATATGAATTAAGCCGTGACGAAAGTGTTTCAGCATTATTTGAAGATAGGTATTTTTTGATTTGCTCGGATCGGTCATGATTTCCCGTCACAAAATACAGCGGAATTCCAAGATTCTCAATTTCTGACGCCATCAGTTTATATCCCTCCTCATAGCAATCTGAGGTGATGTCACCCGTATGAATAATAAACTCTGGTTTGAAAGGAAGCCCTCTGACCGTCGTTATGAACTGTGAAAATGCTTCAAACGTGTTTACTTCATGTTGAATGAACTCCTTTTTTGGCCCAAGATGCGTATCTGAAATATGAAGAAAACGTATGGATGTGGTCATATTAACTCATTATATCAACAAACAGAAGTTCTAATTTTATATCTTCATTTTGTTCACTACGGGAATATATTTATTTAATTCATTAATCAATCGTTTTCGCGCGTCTTGCGCATTTTCTTTCCCCGATTTATACTCCCATTGCAGGCTGAATGCGAACAGCCAGAGAATAAAATACACGTAGACGAGTGGAAAGATAAAATCAAACTCAATTCTCTCTTTCTCGGTAAGGCTCTTGCGAAATGCGGAAAGAAGCTTTTCTTGAAATGCAGGATTGTTCCAGGAAAACACATACCCAAAACAAAAATCAAAGGCACTGTTTGCATACGAAATATGCTCAAAATCAATGAAAAATAACTTGTTTTTTGAAAAAATAATATTTGCGGGATGAAGATCTGCATGGGAAAGATACACCGCGGTATCATTCAGTAGTGAACTTTTTTTACGAAATAACTCATATGCCTGACCAATAATTGGATCAGCAACTCCTTCGGGATATCGACTAATTTTTTTATATATTCCACTGATTCTCCGTTTGTATATGGCGCTCGTCCATGTTGGAATGGTTTGTTTGTGAAGCGAAAGAGACCGCAATGCACTCAGATGATGTGCAAATAATTTTGTAATTCCGGGAGATTGATAAAAAGAATCATTAAAAGAAAACGTATAAGAAAAAGATCCAGACATCTTCCCCTTCACAATACGATACAAATACCATGGTGGCGCCTTATCATAGCCACTTGCAACAATCGTTGGAATAAAATCAATGCCATTTTTTGTGAGGTATTCTGATATTTTGACCTCACTGGCAAACGTTTGTTTATCTTTCAAATACAACACAAACTTCAAAGAATACAGGTTTTTTTCAACGTCTTTTCCGAGAAAATTTAAGAATCGCCCTGACCAAAAATCAGCAGTAAGCGTTTTTTTAACCGGACTGGTAATCTGATATTTTTCGTAAATTTCCTTTCTCTTTTTCAAAATCCGCACCAACGAATAATGGGCCTTGGCAGTCTTTCTCTTGTCAATTTTTCTTCCATAAACATCGACCTTTATCTTGCCAACTTTTTTTTCTTCATACAATGATTTTGAGTAAAATATGTGGTCCAAAAAGGTATGATCACCATTCTCCATCGTGCGCAAGAATGCTTTGGTATTTAGAAGCATGCTTCGTTCATGCGCAAAAAACTGCCACATTACCTCAGATTTGAGCTGAGATGGTTCGACGATAAAGTGAAACTCTACCGAATCGCCAAATACCTTATGAAACACATATCTCACCCGCTGTTCTTCAAAATCCGAACAAATAATGACTGCTTCTTTTATTCCTTTCGGGGTACAGATATTCTTTTTTAAAAAATATGCGCCGCTGAGCATATCTTGCGAAACTTCTTCTTTTTTAATTTTATTTTCGGGAATACCAAGTTTTACTAAATATTGCTTCATAAGCTCCGCTTCTGTTGTTGGAATAGCATGGGAATGCCGGAAGCTCCACTTTCCCGAAACAATAATACTTGAGACCATACCCATGTGGTAAATCTTATATGCATGGTCGAGCCTGCTCTTTACAAAAAATGGAAGAGAGTGTCTATTCGTGAGCCCACCAGAAAGGACAATAATTGTTTTTACGGTTGGAATAATCATGTAGAGTAATTGTAGATTATTTTTTAATAAATACGAGTCAATTTCAAGAGGTTTTGGCCCACAGATATCCTTCAACTTTTCCAGATGCAGCCCGATGATACTCTCCAAACTCAGTGATTTCTTTGAGTTTTTCCCCGTCGATGACTGGGCCCTCCACGCACATGCGCCATCCGATAATGTGATTTATTGATTAAATTGAGGCCATGTGGTTGAAACAAGTTCTGGATCAATTGCTTCCATACGCCCTTTCATCTGATCAGAATAAAACTGTTGCCCGACTTCATCGGCAAATAACTTACCTGTGTATGTTAAATCAACCGCATCAGATGAAATGTCGACAAGACCAAGTTGATGCAACCGATCCCATGTCTCAGGAAAGGCTTCTATCACATCAGTCCTATATGTTTGAGCAAAACTCGATCTGTCCATACCCATTTTCATGCCCAACATAACGGTTCTGCGCATTGGTTCATCACCAGTGAGACATTCACCTTTCCAAATAGGAAGATTTCCTGCGCTCACTTCTTGCTGCCATTGATCGGTGTCGTTTTTATTGTAATATTGCCATCCGCCAACATATGAGTACGCCGATGGGCCGATTCCCAGTAACTGCGTTTCATCGCTCCTTCGCCAATTATGGTCTTGATACGTATGAAAGTATTTAGGATCTCGAATAAACCAATCTACGGGATTTTGCACGTATCCTTGGTCACCTTCCATATGCTCAAAATTCATAGCATGCATAAGAAGCAATTCATCATCAGTGGGAAAGGTCTCAGGGTGTCGTTTCCAAAGTTGATACTCAGGGGTTCCTCTTTTCAAGCGTAAATAATACATCGTTGCTGAAGCTGGTTGCAGATCCGAAACTGCTTGAAGTGATTCCTCCCACATAGGAACTGTCTGACCTTTAAGACCATAAATTAAATCAAGATTTACATTTCTAAATCCAGCACTAACTGCTCGATTATATGCTGCTCGAGCTTCTTCTGCAGTGTGTCGACGATTCTCTGATCTCAGTAATTCGTCTGAAAAACTCTCAATGCCAATATTGATTCTATTTACTCCATGTGCCTGCAAAACAGCTAGCCGATCATCAGTAACACTTTCAGGATGCATCTCAAAGGAGATCTCAGCATCCCCTTGAACCGACACATTTTCATGTATTGATTGAAAAAAACGATCTATTTGACCTGCTGACATATAACTTGGTGTTCCACCACCTACATATACAGAAGCAGCTTCCAAACCCCCAAAACGTTGACTCTGCATTTGAAGCTCTTGCCTGACGGTGTCAAGATATGAATCAACTACTTCTGGTGGTTTGCGAAAAAGTTTATAGTAATGACAGTAATAACATTCTGCGGTACAAAACGGAACATGCATATACAGTGCGACACATTGTCCATTTCTTGTTTCTGTTTCTCGCAATACTTGTGAAGGATTAGCCTCTGGCATTGCCTGCATTGAAGGATAGGCGATATTTAGAAAATAGGTACTTCTATCACGCGATATGCCTGCTTCTTGAAGCATATTCAGCGGAAGGGTATCAAGTTTTGCTTGTGCTCTTTGAGCCAGCTCTGATGGAGCGCCAATATATTCACTCATAAATATTACAGGTCATTTTAATTCCTACCTATATATTTGTCAAGTTCTACTTTAAACTATCAGCACAAGCTTAATAATAAATCTTTGTCGTGTTGCATGAAAGTTGTATCTGATCCAAGATGAGTATCCTGAGATGTGAAGAAAATGAATAGATTGTATTGTATATTACGAGCAGTGTATATCCTCTTAAAGTATTATCAACTACTATTTGAAGTTTGAACAAATTACTATTTGGCCCACGGATACTTCTCTACCTTCCCAGACGCAGTTCGGTGATATTTTCCAAATTCTGTGATTTGCTTTAGTTTTTCCCCGTCGATGACCGGTCCTTCTACACACATGCGCCAACCCACAGGATCAACACAACATTGCCCACAAAGACCAAACCCGCATTTCATATATCGTTCGATGGAAACCTCAAATGGAATATGATGAGCGTAACAAATCTCAGCTATTTTCATTTCCATGATCTCTGGGCCGACTGTGTAGACCATATCGAACTTTGAATTTTGAACTTTGAATTTTGAATTTGTTTCAACATATTTCTTAAATAAATCAACGTTGAAACCCTTGTATCCTTCTGATCCATCATCTGTAGACAAATGTAGCTCAACCCCAATATTTTTCATCCATTCAAGATATAATAAATCCTTTTTTGTTCGTGCTCCGAGGAATAAGTGCACATGAACATCTCGTTTTCGCGCCTCCTCGGCAAGATATCCTAAAGAAGCTATACCATACCCTCCAGCAACCAGTGCGATTGAACTTCGTCGTGCTGGTATTGTAAATGAGCTTCCATAAGGTCCACGAAATCCAACCTTATCTCCAGTTTTCATTTGATGCAAGGCTTTTGTTGCAACTCCTATTGCAGCAACAGTAATCATAAAATCTTGCCCTTCACGCTTAACAATACCAAATGGCTTCTCATCAACGCCTGGTATCCAAATCATACAAAACTGTCCCGGTTCGGCGTAAAAATTATAATCAAACATAAATGTTTTAATATTGGGACTTTCAGTCACTATATTCTTAATGGGAAGCATGAGTGGATGATCGATTGACATAGATGATATAAATAAATTGATTTTTGTTTTTGTTGTATTTGTTTTAACTATTATGTGCGATTCCGCGCATTTCTTCGATACTTTTATATCCTTCTTTCTTCATAAAATCTTCAATTTCGCTGGTAACTTTTTGAAATATATCTATTCCCCGATAATATACTCCTGATCCAATACCAACTGCGGTAGCGCCTGCCATGATATATTCAATTGCATCTTCACCAGTCAAAATTCCGCCCATTCCAATAATCGGAATACTGACTGTCTCGTAAAGTGTGTATACCGATTCGATACCAACAGGTTTGATTGCCGGTCCGGATATACCTCCATATGCATTTGAAAGGATTGGCTTTCTGCTATATATGTCTATGTTCATGCTAAAAATGGTATTGATCGTTGTGATACCATCTGCACCCGCATCTTCGACAACTTTTCCTAATTCAGCAAAGTCTTCTTCCTCTGGCGTCAGCTTTGTAAAAATTTTAATATCAGTTCCTTGTGTTACTTTTTTAACAAGAGTGATGACCTTTCTCGTATCATCAGCATCAAGAGCAAACATTTTGCCAAATTCGTTATCTGTGTTGGGGCAGGAAAGATTGAGTTCAATAATCTTAGGATGAGTTTCAAGCAATTTATCAGCGACTACCGCAAAGTTATCGATAGTGTCTGCAAAAATGCTCACAATCAAAGGCACATTCAAGCGTTCGTGAGCTTCTTTTACGATATGTACCTCAGTATCAACTCCGGGATTAGATAAACCAACAGCATTGACCATCCGGTTATCAAATGCTAGAACTGTTGGGTTTTTATGTCCAGTGCGATCAGTAGGACCGATTGACTTTATGGTTACTGCACCTGCTCCATTTTCCTCGACAAATTTCAATGACGACGCACTCACTCCCATGATCCCCGAGGCAAGAATGGTGGGATTTTTAAGTTTGATACCTGCGAGGTTTACTGAGAGATCAATCATATGAGTATTATATCAAATGATGAGCATGCTTAACTTGAAGCAGCCAATAATGCCCGCATTTCTTTTTCTACTACGATGATCTCAGACTTCGACATTATATCCCTATCTGATCCCGGTTGAAGAAACTCATCTGCAAATTTCACAAATTGTACTTTTGAGCCTTGAAAATACTGGTCATGCCCACGTTGATAGCTTTGCAGACCAATATTCATTACATTTATTGCCAATGCATTTCTCGGTGGTAAGCCAAGATTTTTTCGAATTCTTCTGATAGTACCGAGACCAATTGCTGATGGAACCCTTTCCATCGCGCGTTCTCGTTCCATTGCAAACTTGCGAGCGTATTCTTCTGACATTTGCGACATATTTACTAAATCAAGACGGGTATGGGAAAGTGATTTATTGAAATCTATCATATGTCCCATTTCATGCCCCAAATTTATAAAGCCAAAATCATTCACAATCAATGGCATGTGTATTTGTGCCCCATCCATTCGACTTCCATGATAATAAAATGCGTTTCGAACATATTCATTATGAGGAGAATTATTCCCTCGACGTAATACCTGCGATAATTGATCTTCAAAATGTGGTGCATTTGGGGGAATACTTTGTTGAATCCACAAACGCGCGTCCTGTTTTGTAAGCATAGGTACCAGGTCCATGCTTTTCCCACCAGCCGCAATTACCAACGACTCAACCATGAGGGGATTTGGTGATGTTTTAAATAATTCATCAACTGTGGCTCGTACTCTTGATCTCCTGTCTTCATCAGAAATTCCGTGTAAATAATGTTCCATTGGCCGTAGTCCATAACGAAGATCGAACCCATCCCTACTTGTCAGATTAAGATGGAACGGTTCAGTCACATCACCTTCTATATTCCAATTCACAACATCAGGCATTGATAGACCGAGTCTAAGAAGTGGCAAAGAAGCAAGTTGATCAATCTCTTTTGTCTCAGGAACTCCTGAAATCTGTTCTCCAACATCCATACATCATTATATAAATTAATATGATTTTTCCATCCACTTCCGCACATCCTTCAACTCCCACGTATTCACCACATCCTTTTTCTCGAGCCAGCCGCGTCGTGCGACATTTACACCATTTATCATCCAGTCCATGTGAGAAACTGCATGTGCATCAGTATTTACGAAAAACTTCACTCCCTTCTCTACCCCTTCCTTGACTAATGAATCTGGCAGGTCAAGCCTCGGCGGTCCCGCATTTATCTCAAGAGCCTGATCATGACCCACGACATGGTCAAAAATCTGGTCCCAATCCATCTCCACCCCTTCTCGTTTCCCTAAAAGTCGCGCGGTTGGGTGACCAAATATCTTCACTTTTGGATGAGATAGCGCCTTCAAGGCGCGCTTGGTCATCTCGATCATATTCATTTTGAATGAGGAGTGTAGTGAAACTATAAGATAATCAACATATTCAAATGCTTTTTCTGGCAGAGCAAGTCCCCCATTTGGCAAAATATCTACTTCAAGGCCAATAAAATACGGCAGATGCTGCTTCTTCATTGTCTTGTCAATATACACTTTCCGCATTCTCATAATCTCAACAACTTCCGCTTCGGTAAGTCCTTTCTGCTTGGGGTTGTGTTCAGAAAATCCAATATATTGATAATGCAACTCTTTTGCTCTTGAAGTCATTTCTTCAAATGTATTGAGACCCAAATCATGTGATGATTTTAAATCATACGAACTGTGCATATGAAAATCTCCTTTGATATCTGAAAGCGAAATCAACTGAGGAACTGCATTTATTGCAGCTTTTTCAATTTCAATAGTTCCTTCCCGCAGTTCTGGTGAAATATATGATAGTCCGAGAAATGCATACAGCGATTCTTCATCTTTGAACTTTACAATGTCTTCCTTACCCTCAATCGGGGATCCGGACTGGATTCCTGCCTGCGCAGGAATGACAGTACGTTTTACGTTTTGCGTTTCACGTTTCACGACCTTCATTCCATACTCCGACAGCGAATATCCTTTTTTCAAAGCATATTCTCGCAGTTTGATATTGTGTACTTTGCTTCCCGTAAAATATTGCAGCATTGAGCCGTAACTTTCTGCGTCTTGCACGCGAAGATCAATGCGAATATTTCCTGCGGCAAGAATTGATGCCTTCCGCTTCCCGGCAGCTTCAACGGTTCGCTTGCCTGGGTATGCAAGAAAATGATCTACGATTTGTTTATAGGGATTATCCCTAAAAGAGGGATAATCCCTTTTACTATAAGATGTATCATGTACCTTAATTGCAAGATCAATATCCCCAATGGTTGCAACCCTTCGCCTGAGCGATCCGAGAGTATCAATTCGCTTGATGACAGGTCCAAGTTTATTCATATATGAAATAACCTCTGAAGCGATTTTTTGAGCATATGACAAAGGCATTCGTTCATCTCTTCGATCATGACGCTCATACACATCAAGCCCCTCAATAATGTCAATTTGTGATTTTTGACCAAACCCCTCAAGACCTGCGATCTCTCCCGATCGAGCAAGATTTCTTAAATCTTCGATGACCGTTTCGGTATTTGTCAGCCCAAAATGCGCGACCAATCGAAATGCCTTTTTGGGACCAATTCCTGGAACTTTGATAAGAAGAAAGACGGTAACTGGAATACCTTTCAGAACTTCATTAAAATGAGAGGACGTACCATTTTCGAATAATTGAGAAATTCCCGATCCAATCCCAGGGCCGATTCCAGGGACCTTTTGGAGCTTTCCTTCTTGCCATATATCTTTGAGTTCGCGAGAAAGATGTTCGACAGTATCTGCAGCTTTTTGATATGCGATAATCTTAAATCGATTGTTTTTCCCCGAGTCGGATCCTTCTTGCAATTGATATGCGACAGCAACATTGCGCAACAGTTCTGAGACTGATTTGTTTGAGAATTGGTCACCGTTCATACTTTATTGTATCAATAATCAAAAATATCCTTGCATCGGAATAATAAAATACTATAATACATTTCAATGACACCAAAAGCAGAGAGTCCATATTTGGGGTATCGTAAAATTCTTCCTGGAAGCGTTGTTGATATTGATAGCAGAACACCAATTGATAAAACAGGTGTTCTTTCGAGAGAGTTGTTCAGACATTTGAATGAACATGGTTTTTACCTTGATCAACAATTTGCTCGATCCTTACGCCTTGCCAGGTCTACTTCTTTAACTCATTTCCTTGTCGATCATGGTTTTAATTTGGGTAATAGAGCTGCACGATTGCTAAGGTTAGATGCGCAATCACTATCAGAAATTGAAGTTGATCCAGAGCTAATGTCATTTCGGCTTTTTTTAGGACACCATAGTACTCCAAGAACAATTGACAATGCTATCACAACAATATTAGTGGATCAAAATCCACAACAAGAAATTGCTCTCCATCTTGCAACGATTCTCCCCGATTCACAAGGCACACCTCGCGTTGTTGCAGCAAGATTTGGAGATGATGGCATGTTGACGGACGCAAATGTTTCTTGTACAGCAAGTGAGCTTCCCATTCCTTCGACGCCACAAGGTCGAGAAAGGTGGGAATTTCAGACTGCGCGACTTGATGGAACAGCAGAACAGCATCATCGAACGGCAGGATTAATCACAAACGGCATGATTAAGAGAACGGGATCACACCCTCATGTTGTACGATTTCAATTTAATGAAGCATCTGGTCCGCGCGTAATCCCCTATGGACTCATGGACTTTACAACCCCAGTAGAGGAAGCTGGGTTTTCTGCATATAAAGACCCAGTTGGACAAGCAGTGTTTCATCGAGGCAATGAATGGGCTGTTCACCTCCCGACAAGGCTACAATAAACCATAGGTAGTTCGTATCTCCCCCATCACCTGATCAACAGTTTCTCGGGTAAATGTATAGACCACCGGTTCATTCTCACCCGTACGATCCGCAAAGCGCATTACTATTTTTTCACTTTCGGGAAACAGCGTAAATCCTGCAGCAAGCATGAGCGTCATCCTATCTGCATCTTGAGCACATGTGGGACCATATAAACCCCACATCTCACGGAGTGCCTTATGAAAGTCAGCAGGACTTTTAGGATCCTCTGGATTTTTCCGCACCCTCTTTGAGGCATAACAATGAAATCTATTATCAGGCGCCTCAGTTATGGCAAGAGGATCACATTTATCCAATTCTTCCGGATCGATCCAGGGATTAAACTCTGTTGAGATGATGATATCGCCAGAATCATCTCTCTCAAACCCCTTCACATTCATAAATGCATTGATTTCACTATGACCATGTTGATCAAAAACGCGCGGGTTGTATGCATTTGCATACAAACGTTCGCGACGCATATCAAGATTGTCGACAAACAGGAGCGCTGCACTTTCGGGAGTATGAATTTTTTGAAATAGTTGTAATTTTGCGTCAAATGACTGCGTATTAAGATGATACATCTCCTCATATATTGGTTCATGATGGAGCTTCATGGCATCCCTGATATGTTTAAATCTTTTTTTATCTTCTGCTAATTTTGGAAAAATTAATCGAGCAAATCTCCCTCCCAATAGATGGTGCCACGAACGACTAAGAACATTTGGAATATCATGAAGAATCGCTGCAATCTGACCATTTACCCGTGTCTCACTATCATGTCCAGCCAAAATGAGCGCGCGATCTACCCCCTCTGCAACATGCCTGATGTGATTATCATAAGTATGATTAGTAAAGAGTCCAAAATGCAACTCATTATCAACATGTCCACCCAAGAGCGAAAACATAGCAGCTTGATATAGTGGCACAAGTGTTTCTTCTGCTTGGGAATAAATATCCTCTGGGGGCAATGCGTAGAGATCAAGTGAAGAAGAGGGAATGTTCAACTTTCCATCGGGCGAAACAATATAATCAATGATGTTGGTAGACAACCGTACTGTTTCAAGATATTCTCGCAATGATCCTTCCTCGACACCATTATGTTGTACCTGTGGCCGCATGTCTTGTCGTAATAGTCTGCTTGCGATTTGTGCCGTTTCTACAATACTCATGTAGTACAATAATAAGTATTCATACGATTTCTGATTTTGGTACTTTTGATGATTTAGTGTATCATTTTCATATAAAATTTGCTAATATAACTTAAAATAATATTAACTTTTTAACATTATTGATAAAATATTCAAAAAAATGAATACTTTCATTCTCGGCATCGCAGGTGGCACCGGCTCGGGAAAAACCACCATTTCCCAAAAAATTCTTGATCACTTTAACTCTCATGTCCGCTATATCCCTCATGACCGCTACTACAAAGATCAGTCGACAAAATCCATGGAAGAACGGATAAAAACAAACTATGATCATCCCGATGCACTTGAAACCGATCTCTTTATCAGTCAATTGAAAGATCTTTTGGAGGGGAAAACAGTTGAAGTCCCTGAATACGATTTTACTAATCATACTCGGAAAAAAGGAGTTACTACAACAGTCTCTCCGTCTCCCTTTATCATCATCGAAGGGATTCTCATATTTCATGAGCCAAAATTGCGAGATCTCATGGATTTGAAAATTTTTGTCGATGTACCTGCTGATATTCGCATTTTGCGAAGAACGAAACGAGATATCGAAGAACGTGGACGCACACTTGACTCATGTTATGATCAATATGTGTCAACCGCTCGACCGATGCATGAACAGTTTGTAGAGCCAACCAAAGAATTTGCAGATATCATTGTTCCACGGGGTGGCAAAAATGAAAAAGCCGTATCGACTCTTATTCATACCATTGAGAAACGATTAAAGTAATTTGAAGAATTATAGAGAACAAGCGAAGATATCTTTTTGCGAATCAATCGCCTGGGCCCCTCTGGGTGAGGCGGTGAGCAAAAATGATATCAAGCGAGATTTATAAATTATAAATACATATGAATAACTCAACTCCTCATTGGAATTTTCAAGAACTTATCGTCACTGCAATACAAAAAAATGGCGGCTGGGTAAATGCGCATGCTCATATCGACCGTGCTTTTACTATCAGTCCAGATAGCCTTGATATCTACAAAAAATATATGCTCACTGAAAAATGGGATATTGTTGATGCAGTGAAAAATGCCTCTGAAGACGAGTACTATCGAAGAATTTCTCAAGCACTGGAACTTATGATTAGTCAGGGAGTTACCGCCGTCGGATCATTTATTGATGTTGATCCCGTTGCTGAAGATCGTGCGATAAAAGCCGCACTCAGAGCAAAAGAACAGTATAAATCACAGATTGTAGTCAAACTCATAAATCAAACTCTGAAGGGCGTAATCGAACCTGCGGCACGAAAATGGTTTGATATTGGTGCAGAAATGGTAGACATAATCGGTGGATTGCCAAAGCGAGATGAGCGAGATTATGGAAAAGGTGAGGAACATTTTGATATTCTTCTTTCGACTGCAAAGAAATTGGGTAAGATGGTACATGTACATGTTGATCAATTTAATATTCAATCAGATAAAGAAACGGAGATGCTCGCGGACAAAACCATCGAGTATGGCATGCAGGGAAAAGTTGTGGCAATTCACTCCATCTCACTTGCGTGTCAACCAAAAGAATATCGAGAAATGGTGTATAAAAAATTGAAAGAAGCTGAGGTGATGATGATTGGCTGCCCAACTGCATGGATAGATCAACCTCGACACGAAGAAAATCAACCCTTTCACAATGCACTCACTCCTGTGGACGAGCTTGTGAACTATGACATTACTGTTGCGATCGGTTCAGACAACATTGCAGACTACATGCTTCCTTTTACCGATGGAGACATGTGGAACGAACTCAAGCTTATGGCAATCGGAAATCGTTTTATGGATCTTGATGAGTTGGTCAAAATCGCAACAGTGAATGGTCGGAAAGTCCTCGGCTTAGCTTAAAAGAGTATATACTCAAAAGTGTATGGTGCTTGAAGCAGTACTTGATCAACAAGTCGCAATTGACTCAAGCCCACCCTCACCTCTTCTTCTCAAAGCCACAGAACAGCGTATTTTCCATTCGCTCATTCCACTTCTTATCAAAGCCACCCAAAAAACGACGTTTGATCCTGATGGAAATATTACAGTGATTGAAGAGGGATTTGGATTGGATGGTTTACGAATCCAAAATCCTACAACAGAGGAGATGGTCCACGTCTGGACAGAAAAAGATACATTCCGAATCGTTCATAATAAAAGTACCTACATCGTAAGAAGAGATGGCACGTTTCTGCAAACAGAGTATCTTGATCCGGAAAATCATATTACTGGTCCATCAGACAACAGACAAATAGTTCAAGGGATGTCTGGACAAAACGAAGTAATAATTTCTTATTCAAATGGTACAACGGGATATTGGAGCGAGGAATTAGGACAGTATCTTGGCGCAACATTCGATCCAACGCATATTACAGATCACACACTTATCAGAGAATATGTCGTCATAGACGGATACCAGGGATTGGAGTATCATGTTGTTCATGCAGGAGAGATTCCGATTGAAACATATTGGAATTTGCATACTGGGGTACTCCTTGGGACCGTTTCACATGACATTCGATCTTTCGAGCTTCCTGAAGGATACACTCAGATCACATGGGCTTAGTTTTAAACATGAATGTCAAATGAGGAAAATGGAATCTCTATCTGTAAAAATACCTATCACATATCCTACCGACTACCTACCGCCGCCTCAAGCATTTCTCGATCAAAACAATAGATTGATCCACATGGTGCACCTTCGACCCAGCCAGAATTTGAATTCGCCAGAGGACATCCACTTTGAGTGGTCTTATCAAAGGCTGCACCCAATGTACAATCAGGATGAATTCCTTCTTCACGATGAAATTGAGCCAACTGCTCCTCAGCGAGTACTTCTGCACATATTCCATCTATCAAATAAACTGATCCATCAGGCCCTACTGCCGGCTGCGCCGAGCATGCAATCTCAGTTGCAGCTAATCGTTCCACATTATTTAATTCTTTACACATAGTAAATATCAACTGGAAATATCGACTATTATACATCATACTGCTCTTTTTATCCGTGCAGACTGCAATTTATCCACCAACTCTTTTGCGACTTGGACCACTGGGAATTCGAGTAAGCTATACATTTTTGATTAAAACCTCTGCATCATCCATGGGTGTAAAGCCACGTTTTTGATAAAATTGCTTTGCCCTCTGATTGTTATGAACTACGCTCACAATCACTTTTGTTGCTCCTCTTTTTCTGAGTCGTTTTATTGTTTCGTTCAATAAGTCCGTTCCTATATTTTTCCGTTGGTAATTAGGATACACAGCAAAATGATAAATCCAAGCGCGCCTTCCATTCCAAGTTCCAAGTGATGACGCGATGATAGTACTATTTATCACTACTTTGAGACACGTCTGTGGATTGAGTTTCAATATGGCCAAAAAGTCTTTCTGCTCACTCCTTCTGTCGGCAAGATGCAGACCAGCGTCTTTCCACAATTCGTACAGTTGCTCAAAATCATCAAACTCGATAGGAATTATGTCCATATAAACCGTTATCTTTTACTTCTTCACTCGACCTGCCTGTAATTTCTCAACAAGCTCTTTTGCAACCTCAACCGAAGTCACCATCTTGACATTGTTCTTCACTGCTTTTTGGCGAATGATCTGGCCATCGGTGAGTTCTTTGTCAGACCGCTCTTCCTTGTCTGGATCTGTTGGAATATTGATGATGAGATCAAATCGATTTGATTCAAGCATATCCTTGAGATTTGGCTTTTTGGTCGGTTCTGATATCTTGTTTACAAGAATTGCCTCGATATTTTCCCGAGACAGATATTTATGCGTTTTGTATGTCGCATACAACTTGTATCCCATTTCGGATAACGTATGAATCGTCTTTTTCAGCTTCATCTTGTTTTCCCGTGAGCCGATCGACAAAAGTGCCGTTTTTTCCGCACGTTGTGCCAATCTCATCTGAAGCGTATAGAGTTCGATAAAGCCTGGGGATGCATTTTGATTAAAGTCCGTACTTGCCATAAAGGTGGCAAGCTTCTCTTCAAAGATCGTATTTGGGGTCTCAACTGCGACAGATTCTGCAAATCCTTTGAACAGTCGCACCTTTACCTTTCCGGTCACTTTTTCATTTTGATCGTCGATATATGCATTCAAATGGGAAAGATATGGATCGTACCAAAAGCCTGCATATACTGTATACGCCCATTGGGTATCGACGGTGCCTTTAAATTCATTTTCCATACGGGTTGATACATATTTTTCAATATTGCGATGTGCATCAATAATGATTTCTGCAGCAGGCGCTTCGTAAACACCGCGTACTTTGAGCCCGACTACGCGATCTTCGATGTGATGTGCGATTCCGACCCCATGTTTTGCACCGACATGATTGAGGTGAATGATAAGATCTGCAAGCTTCATCTGCTTTCCATTTACTGCCACTGGAAGTCCTTTCACAAACTCAATCTCTACAATTTCAGGAGTATTGGTCGCATTTTCGGGAAGGGTTGATACTTGAAGAATATCTTTCAGTGGTGGGATGAGCGCAGGATTTTCGATCTCCCCTCCTTCTCCCGTCACGCCCCACATATTATCGTCCCATGAGTAAGGAATTTCTTTCGTTTGTTTGACGGGGATACTGTGTTCTTTTGCATACTCAAGCTCTTCATCTCGACCCATCCCCCACTCTCTCACCGGTGCAATGATTTTGACATCAGGGTTTAAGGCAAGACAAACTCCTTCAATACGAACTTGATCATTCCCTTTTCCGGTACAACCATGTGCGATGGTGTCAGCGCCTTCCTGTGCGGCAATCTTCACTGCCCATTTTGAAAGAAGCGGTCGACCAATCGGGGTTGAAAGATGATATCGTCCTTGATACGAGGCATTTGCTTTAATTCCATGTGAGATATATTCTTCGGCAAATTCATCTTTTGCATCAATAACAATTGCTTTGATTGCGCCGAGTTTGATAGCTTTTTTGCGTATTGCATCAAGATCATCTGCCTGTTGACCGATGTCGATTGTGAGTGCAATCACTTCTGCATTATATTCTTCTTGAATCCATTTAAGCATGACCGAGGTATCAAGCCCTCCTGAATACAGTAAAACTACTTTTTTGACTTCTCCTTTTCGACCTTCATAACTTGATACTTTGACGTAATCTTGTTTCTGTTTCATAAAAAAATTGAAATAATAATGTAGGAAATTGGGTAATTTTTACCATTTTACACCATAATCAGACAAAATATACACCTTTTATGGGGATTTTGCAAGAATATGCAGAAATTCAGAGCAATAGTTTGATTAGAGAACAGGAATCATTACATGAAAGTGAGTAATGCCTGGCTCTGTTTGATATGCACTATTATTTTCATAGCAGACCACATCTTCATGCCTCACTCCGCGTTCTTGAAGAAACATTGCTAAAACGCTATCAGCTTCAACCCAGGAATCATCATGCAATATCCACAATAGAAATTGTTCACTCCCGGGAATATCATAGGGAAACTTATTAGGAATTAAAACAACGCTCTGACCACCAGCTTCTGCGCGGATATCATCTGCAATCGTCGCACCTCGCTCAGCTAGTGAAAGCTTATATCGTTTTAGTTCTTCCTCAATTTCTGGCTTCCGGGGAATCCAATACTCTGCTGCACGAAATGCATTAAGCTCAGCACGAATGTCATCAAGTGTTGGCCGATGGTATGGCTTATGATCTGACACTCGTATACCCATAAATGGATTTCGTTCTAAAAGATTTTGAGTAGTCATATATAGATATGCTTATTATTATTTTTTTCTCCAAATAAGATAGGTATTTGTTGGAAAACGATCCCGAGTATTGACAATCTCACCCTTTAAATTTGTTATATTCAACCCTTTTCCTTCGGCAACATCATAATGACTCACCGCATCATTTTGGATTGGTTCAAAGCCATGAACTAATGCGAGCGCATGAATTTCACTTTCAGACAAATCGCCATACTGTTCATAGATCTCAGAACTCCACATCGCATCTGAGCACGTATAATTAAGATGAAAGAGTAATTCTGAAACAAGCCATGCGGGAAGATATTTAGTTTCTCCTGCATTCATTGAACGCCATTTTCTCGCCGGTTCAAACTCCATCAAAAATCTGGCTACTTTACTTGAATTGCTCAATTCGTTAATTGGAGTTCTTAATAGTTCAGCTGTATCGAGAATTGTCTTTCCGTCATAATCGGTTGTCTCTACCCTCAATACTTCTTCAGCATCTTGTGGTCGAGCAACATAGTCCCTGCCAAAGACGTATCCTCCTGGCCGTACTATTCTACTTATTTCTCTGACAACCTGGGAGCAATTTTCAAAGTTAAATGGTCCTTTTCCGGTCACGGGAAAACTAAAAATTTCATGAAAAAATGAAGAATGCATTACTGCATCAATTGATGCCGTTTGGAATGGCAGTTGAACTGCGTTTGCTTGAACATGGGAAAATGATGTCTCATTTCCATCTTCCTTAACTCCTTCCCGTGCGATATATAAAAAATTTCTATCAAGATCATTTTCGATGAAATGAAAATATGGTGGTAAATCTTGTACTAAATCACGCGCTAGTGCACTTGTGCAAGATCCGAGGTCAAGAATTAAACAGGGGCGATCAACACTAAATTGCTCGACTGGTAAATACTTCCTAATTGCAGGAGCAAAAAATTGTCGTTTATACTTCACACTTTCAGACATTGCCTCACCATATAAAGCAAGACATGCTGGGTCTGTATGTTTTGCTGTATGTGTGACTTCTAGTTGAGATCCCATGTTTTTATTAAAATATTATGCAATATGTGGGCAAATAGACTGAATAACTTCAACGCCCTTTTCAAGTCGAATTATTTCACGCGCCATCATCCACGTACGCCCAAGTCCATTTAACCCCTGAAAATCAGGCCCTCTTCCCCAGTAGGGATCTCCATAGGTATCTTCAACAATTGCCGCATCACCTGTTGATAGGAGTAACTCTCGAATTGGAGCATGCTGATGCAAAATAGCGATCGCTGGAGCAAGCATAGCCATTTCTTTCATTTCATCCCAGTCAGTTCGAATCAATGGCAGATTATCTTCTTTTCTCCCAATGAGCTTTGCCTTTATCGGATACTTTGCTTCATGGATTTCTTGCGCGAGTGCTGGACTGGTGCGCATAAATTTACTTGCCTGATATGCATGCTCCAGTGAGCGATAATTCTTTCCAAGGTACTGATATCCAGCAGGCACCCGAAACCATCCTGAAAATATCCCATAGACTTCGCCAAATTTATCACTTGGTTTAAAGAAAAGTGCTGTTGGCAAATCAAACATGTTGATATGTTGCTCTTGTCGTATATCCACAAAATGATCTGGCCCAGGTCCACAGTCAGTAGCAACCAGTGCGAGACCTGCTAAAGCTTGTTCTGACGCTTGATAGATCTGTTCATACCCATAATTTCTTCTTAGCTCGTGCCATGCTTGAGCTGCTTCAGATAGTGATTCTAATTGTTTGATTTCAAATGGATTTTCTGTCATGTTTATTGGAAAAACTATATGTAATAATTACAAAATATAATAGTACGATTATATCCTATAATTATATCATAATCTTGGTAAAATACGTACGTGTTGGGTGGGAGCTTGAAGGCTCCCACCCAACACGTTACTCAGACACGAATGGGTTATTTACCAGATACTGCCGGCAAAAAAACCCGCTTGACATGGGGCGGCCACGAGTCGCGGTCCAGATAATCTTGGACTCCATCGCGATCCGTGTCAACCCAGTCGTACTGACCATCGTGGTTGATGTCGACTTCGAGGACGGTGGGAACGCCATCGCCGTCGTCATCAGAGTCTCGATAGTCCGCAACACCGTCGCCGTCGGTGTCGCGTGCGTCGCTCGGGTTACCGTCCCCGTTGGGATCGGCACGCTCAGATCCGGTTGCAACCAGGTC
>Ga0210006_1000219_pt1 | contig 48370 bp, 42 predicted proteins | sample CryGey02umfilter_2_FD_185452 | JGI IMG/M metagenome (GOLD analysis project Ga0210006, IMG submission 185452) | Groundwater microbial communities from aquifer in Utah, USA - Crystal Geyser 4/10/14 0.2 um filter (SPAdes) (version 3) | ecosystem: Environmental > Aquatic > Deep subsurface >... | reverse complement strand
CCCCACAGTGCCCTCGGCGGCAAGCCCCCAGAACAGGTCCATCAAACCCACGGCGGAACCACCCACCGCCACTAACCGTTTACAAATTTTCGCCCCCAAACTGTCCAAGGAGTGGGGTCCACCCCACACCCACGTGTTAAATCGCGGTGGGCGGGGGGTGGTCAGCGCTCTCGACAACTAAGGAAACGCTGATTAAAGGTCTCCTGCCTTGAATCAGCACGCTGCGCCAAAACCAAAAGTAGGCGCCTTGAGGCGGCGATGGTTTTGGCTTGGCTTGCAAAATCAGAAGAGCTTCGGCGACGGGGTCGCCTCCTACTTACGTTCCCGATTTTGGCAGACCATCCCTGGGCTGATCGGAAGCGCCGATTCAATCAGCGCTGCTCTAAATCCCCACCCCACCCAATGCTACATCCCCCTACACCCGCAGCTCCCGCCGATACACCAATGTTTTTCCCCAATAAATCTCTAATCCAACCGCGCCAAGTGTGCCTCGGGCGACTCCTCAACCGCCCTTCCCGCCGCCAAGTCGGCCCGCGTTTCGGCCAGCGCTGCCTCAAGCTCGCACTCGCGCAGGTGGTTGTAGTGCTCGATATCCATGACCACATACCTGCCTTTTCCCCGCACCGAGACAATCGCTTCGGCATGATCGGCCAGAACGGCCTCGATGGCGGAAATACCCCTTGTTTTTAAGTCATTGGCGCTAATTTGCCCCATCACAACCTCCTCTCGGCTTGCAGCATTAATAGGTTAAGCATGCTCTCTAGCGTGCGCTTGTAGATCATGACTTGATGCGAATCGTGCCCCCCCGCCGTTCCCGGGAGAGCGATGCTCCGCCATGGCCGGGGAGGCGACGGAGATCGTCCCTCCAGGCGTCGGGATGAGCGTGCTCGGTCTCGGGTGGATTCCGGGTTCCCTTCGGGCCCCGAAATGACGCGGTCCATGCAGACGATTGGATTTCAAACACAACCAGCTCTCGACTACGCCACCTACACCATACATGCGGAACCTGTCGAACCTCCGCGTCTCATTGCATACATGTAGCCACAAGGCTACTCTGGCGGCATGATCGACATTCGCAAAACCGACCTCTTTTCCCAATGGCTCGACAATCTGGCCGACATCCGCGCGCGGGCGCGGGTGATGGTTCGTATCGAGCGTTTGGCACAGGGCAACCCGGGCGATACCGCGCCGGTCGGCAAAGGTGTTGGCGAACTACGGATCCACCATGGACCCGGCTATCGGGTCTATTACCAGCAACGGGGCAATACCTTGATTGTTCTCTTGGCGGGCGGCGACAAAAGCAGCCAAGGCAAGGACATCAAGACTGCCCTACGTCTTGCGCGCGATCTCGGAGAATCCGAACCATGACGACCCACACAACCCGTTACGACGTAGCCGAACACCTCAGAACCCCCGAGGAGATGGCCGCCTATCTCGAAGCGTGCCTTGAAGAGGCCAACGGGGATGCCGCTTTTATCGCCAAGGCCCTCGGCGACATCGCCCGCGCCAAAGGCATGACCCAGGTTGCGCGGGATGCCGGTCTTTCCCGTGAAAGCCTGTACAAAGCCCTTTCGGGCGACCGCAGTCCCAGCTTCGACACCATCCTTAAGGTGGTTTCCGCCTTGGGATTAAGTCTGCATGTCGAGGTTGGGGCGCATTGATTGAAAAGAATTTTGACCCAGCTCACCGAGAAGGACTCTTCCCCAACGAAAAAAGCCCCCGAATTCGGGGGCTTTTTTGTTTTCATCCACAACCGCCTGCCTTACCCCGCCGCCTTCTTCACCTCGGCGATGGGAATCATGTTCTCGACCTCTTGGCTGATCTTGTAGGCGCAGAACTTGGGGCCGCACATCGAGCAGAATTCGGCCGACTTGTGGGCATCTTCCGGCAGGGTTTCGTCGTGGTATTCACGGGCCCGGTCGGGATCCAGCGAAAGCTCGAATTGCTTGTTCCAGTCGAAGCCGTAGCGGGCACGGGAGAGTTCGTCGTCCCGGTCGCGGGCGTGGGGGCGATGACGGGCGATGTCGGCGGCGTGGGCGGCGATCTTGTAGGCGATGATGCCGTTGCGCACATCCTCGGCGTTGGGCAGCCCCAGATGCTCCTTGGGGGTGACGTAGCAGAGCATCGAGGCGCCGTTCCAACCCGCCACCGCGCCGCCGATGGCCGAAGCGATGTGGTCGTAGCCGGGGGAGATGTCGATCACCAGCGGCCCCAGCACGTAGAAGGGGGCCTCGTGGCAGAGCTCGCGCTCCTTTTCCATGTTCATGGCGATCTGATCGAGCGGCACGTGGCCGGGCCCCTCGATCATCACCTGCACGTTCTTTTCCCAGGCGCGCAGGGTCAGCTCCCCGAGCACCTTGAGCTCGGCGAACTGCGCCTCGTCGGAGGCGTCATGCAGGCAGCCGGGGCGCAGACCGTCGCCCAGCGACAGGGTGACGTCGTACTTGCGGCAGATTTCGAGCAGGTCGTCGAAACGCTCGTACAGGGGGTTCTGGCGGTCGTGGTGTTTCATCCACTGCGCCATCAAGGAACCGCCCCGCGAGACGATCTTGGTGATGCGCGAATGGACCAGCGGTACGAACTCACGCAGCAGACCGCAGTGGACGGTCATGTAATCGACCCCCTGCTGCGCCTGATGCTCGATCACCTCCAGCAGCATATCGGCGGTCAGATCGAGGGGATCGTTGACCATCTCAATCGCTTCGTAGATGGGGACGGTGCCGATGGGAACCGGGGAGTTGTCGATGATCGCCTGGCGGATGGGGCGGATGTTCTTGCCGGTCGACAGATCCATCACCGTGTCGGCGCCGTACTTGATCGAGGTACGCAGCTTGTCGAGCTCCTCCTCGATCCCCGACGAGACCGGGGAGTTGCCGATGTTGGCGTTGACCTTACAGGTGGTGGCGATGCCGATGGCCATCGGACTGATGTTTTTGTGGTTGATGTTGGCGGGGATGACCATGCGGCCCCGCGCCACCTCGCTGCGGACCAACTCGGGATCGAGGTGCTCCTTGGCGGCGACGATGCGCATGGCCTCGGTGATCGTGCCCTGGCGGGCGTGGTACATCTGGGTGACGGTTTTGCCGTCGTCTATGGATGAAGTCGACATGTCGATCTCCTGGGTGTGAAAGGAAGTATCGGCGGGACTCCATGCCCAATGCCGCCCGACGCCATGCCGACAAAAGGCATCGCGCCGGGGCGGCGCTCCTACATGTGTGCTCCCAACTTTTGGATGGGATGTTGTTCCTAAGCCCCGGCAAAACGGGATGGATGAGGGGCGCGGCGAGGGAAGGGGATGCGCAGCGCATCCACCTTTTTCATCCCCGTTGGCATCAACCCCCGAGCTTCTCAGCGGCCCAGCTGCGCGCCACCTCAAGCGCCTTGGGCAGGGCCGCCACATCGGGGCCCCCCGCCTGGGCCAGATCGGGCTTGCCGCCCCCGCGACCGCCCACTTCCGCAGCGACGGTTTTGATCCAATCGCCCGCGCCGATCTTGCCGCTCGCCTCCTTGCCCACGGTGGCAAGCAGCTGCACCTTGTCCTCCAAGGGCAGCGCCATCAACACTGCGGCGTTGGGGCCGAGGCGATTGCGCAGATCCTCAGCGAATTCCTTCAACCCCTTGGGATCGAGCCCCCCGATCTGGGCGGCGAGCACCTTCACCCCACCGATCTCCCGCGTCTGCCCCAACAGCTCGGAGGCCTGAGCGGCGGCTTGAGCCTTCTGCAACACCTTAAGCTGGGCTTCACTCTCTTTCAGGCGGGCTTGCAGTTGCTCCAACCGCTCCTCGACCTGATCGACTCCGCCCTTCAGCGACTGGGCCATGGCGGCAACCTGATCTTCACGCTTGCGCCAATCGCTCAACGCCAACGCCCCCGCCACCGCCTCGATGCGACGCACCCCGGAGGCGATGCCCGCCTCGGAGCGGATGTGCAGCACCCCGATGTCGCCGGTGCGGATCACGTGGGTACCGCCGCACAGCTCCATGGAGTGATCCCCCATGCTCACCACCCGCACCTGCTCGCCGTATTTCTCGCCGAAGAGGGCCATGGCACCGGCAGCGACCGCCTCGTCGGGGGTCATCACCGTGGTCGAAACCGGCACGTTGCTCCAGATGGAGCGGTTGACGATGTCCTCGATCTCGACAAGTTGTTCGCGGGTCACGGCGGCGGGATGGTTGAAGTCGAAGCGTAGCCGACCCGCCTCCACCAGCGACCCGGCCTGCTTGACGTGATCGCCCAGCACCTTGCGCAGAGCGGCATGCAGCAAATGGGTTGCCGAGTGATGCACCGCAGTCATGCGCCGCTGGGTCACATCGACCTGGGCCAGAACCTGTTGGCCAACCTTGATTGCCCCGCTTTGCACCGTCACTTTGTGGGCGATCAGCTCGGCAATCGGCTTGGTCGCGTTTTCGACCGCCACCACGGCTCCGTCGGCGTTCAATGTACCGCTGTCGCCGCTCTGGCCGCCCGATTCGCCGTAGAAGGGGGTCTGATCGAGCAACACGGTACCGCTTTGTCCCTCGGTCAACAGCTCGGTCTGCTCACCCTCGACCAACAACGCCCGAATCGTCCCCACCGCCTGCAAACCGGTGTAGCCGACGAACTCGGTCGCCCCGACCGAGTCGTGCAGATCGTGCCAGACGGCGGCGGTTGCGGTCTGGCCAGAGCCGGCCCAGTGGGCGCGAGAGCGAGCCCGCTGTTCGGCCATGGCGGCTTCGAAACCGGCCATATCCAGCGAAATCCCCTCCCCTTCGACCATGTCGGCGGTCAGGTCGACCGGGAAGCCGTAGGTGTCGTAAAGCTGGAAAACCACCTCGCCCGGCAGCACCTTGCCGCCGTCGAGCTTGGCGATGGCTTGATCGAGCAGCGCCCAACCCCGCTCCAGGGTGGCGAAGAAGCGCTCCTCTTCGGTTTTGACAATCCAGGAGGTCGCGCTCTTCTGCTCGTGCAGCGCCGGGTAGGCACCCCCCATGACGTCGACCACCTGAGAAACCAGCTGGTGCATGAAGGGGGCGCCCAAGCCCAGCAGTTTTCCGTGGCGAATGGCGCGGCGCATGATGCGACGCAGCACATAACCGCGCCCTTCGTTGCTGGGAAGCACCCCGTCACCGATCAAGAAAGTGGCGGCGCGCAGGTGGTCGGCGATGACCCGCAGCGAGACATCCTTCTCGCCATCCTGACCGTACTCGATCCCCGCCAGGGCGGCGGCGGCGTCGATCAGTGGCATGAACAGATCGGTGTGGTAGTTGCTGGTCTGCCCCTGAACCACGGCGGTCAGACGTTCCAGCCCCATCCCGGTGTCGATGGAGGGCTTGGGCAGGGGGGTGAGGGTGCCGTCGGCGGAACGGTCGTACTGCATGAAGACCAAGTTCCAGATCTCGATGACCCGGTCCCCCTCGCCGTTCGGGGTGTCGTCGCCGGGAACCCGGGGACCCTGGTCGAAGTGGATCTCGGAACAGGGGCCGCAGGGGCCGGTGTCGCCTATCGACCAGAAGTTATCGGCGGCACCGCAACGCACGATCCGGTTGGCGGGGACCCCCGCCTTGAGCCAGAGCTGCTCGGCCTCGGTATCGGCGGGGGTGGTCTCATCACCTTCGAAGACAGTGATCCAGAGTTTGTTGACCGGCAGTTTGAGGTCCTGGGTTAAGAAGCCCCAGGCCAGGGCAATCGCCTCATCCTTGAAATAATCGCCGAAGGAGAAGTTGCCCAGCATCTCGAAGAAGGTGTGGTGGCGCGCCGTGCGGCCCACGTTCTCAAGATCGTTGTGCTTACCCCCCGCCCGCACGCACTTCTGCGAACTGGTCGCCCGGGTGTAGGGGCGCCGCTCCCGACCCGTGAAGACATCCTTAAACGGCACCATGCCCGCGTTGGTAAACAGCAACGTCGGATCGCCCATGGGAATCAAGGGGGCCGAAGCGACCGGCTCGTGACCCTGGCGGGCGAAGTAGTCCAGAAAGCGGCGACGAATCTCGTCAGCGTTGAGCATGGGATCCAACCTAGACATGGGAACAGGGGATGCGGTTAGTCGCGATCCTCGGTGATCTTGCGCACCAAGGAAAGGGGAAGTCCAAGGCGTTGCAGCCGGGAAAGATAACGGCGCCGGGCGGCGGGGTCAGCTGGAATTTGGCCCTGACGGGCCACGAAATCGCGGGCGGCCACCTCATCGAGGTGATCCAGGGTCTCGCGGTCGGGGGGATCCTCTCCGGCGCGGCGGCAACGTTCGATGGCCCAAATGCGCCCCTTGTGCTGCCGCTCGGCCTGACGCACCACCGCCTGTTTGAAACGCGCGGCGTCGAGGTAGCCGAGTTCCAGGCACCAGGCCACCGCCGCCTCGGCCTCCTCCTCGCTGGCCCCCTTGGCCAGAAGCTTACCGTGCAACTCGGCAGGGGCGTGCTCCCGAAGGGTCAACATCTTCAGGGCACGCTCCCGCCATGTTTGCAGGTCAAGCGGATTGGAATCGCCCAGCTGGATCAATCGTCGGTTGAGCTGGCGAGGTCGGGAAGGAGGTTACCCAAACCGATCTCGGCCCGGATCTCTTGTTCGAGCCGGTCGAGCAGCTCGGGGTGTTCGAGCAGGTATTGCCGAGCGTTTTCCTTGCCCTGGCCGATCCGCTCCTCACCCACCGAGTACCAGGCCCCCGACTTATTGACCTTTTTGAGCTTAACCCCGATGTCGATGATCTCGGAGGTCTTGGAGACCCCCTCGCCGAAGTAGATGTCGAATTCGGCTTGGGTGAAGGGGGGGGCCATTTTGTTCTTCACCACCTTGACCCGGACCGTGTTGCCGATGGCCTCTTCACCCTTCTTGATCGAACCGGTACGGCGAATATCGAGGCGGATCGAGGCGTAAAACTTCAGGGCATTGCCACCAGTGGTGGTCTCGGGATTGCCGTAAGAGACCCCGATCTTCATACGAATCTGATTGATGAACACCAGCATGGTGTGGCTTTTTGAAATGGTGCCGGTGAGTTTGCGCAGCGCCTGACTCATCAAGCGGGCCTGCAAACCGACGTGGGAATCGCCCATCTCCCCCTCGATTTCGGCCCGAGGCACCAGTGCCGCCACCGAGTCGACCACTACCACGTCGACCGCCGCCGAGCGGACCAACATGTCGGCAATCTCGAGTGCTTCCTCGCCGGTGCCGGGCTGAGAAACCAGAAGCTCGTCGACCTTTACCCCCAGCTTGCGGGCGTAGACGATGTCGAGGGCGTGCTCGGCGTCGATGAAGGCGGCCACCCCCCCCTTCTTTTGGGCCTCGGCAATCGTCTGCAAGGCCAGGGTGGTTTTGCCGGAAGACTCCGGACCATAGATCTCGACAACGCGGCCACGGGGCAGCCCGCCAATTCCCAAGGCCAAATCGAGCGACAGGGAACCGGTCGAGATCACCTCGACATCCTTGGCCAGGGCCCCCTCGCCCATCTTCATGATCGAACCTTTGCCGAACTGCCGTTCGATCTGGGACAGGGCGGCATCCAATGCCTTGCGGCGTTCGGTATCCAACATGGCTTGAGTCCTCTTCGGGTAGGTACAAGGATTGGGGGAGACCCCGATGATAACAAAAGGGGCGCCCAACTTCGGCGCCCCCCTGAACAACGATTGCAGATGCGGATGGCCGACCGCGCGAATCGGTCCCTATTGTTGCAGGAACTCCATCGTGGTGTCGCCCAACTCAATGCGATCCCCGTCTTTAAGCAGTTGCTGGTGATTCTCTTTGAGGGTCTCGCCGTTGATCTTGGGATGAACCGTCCCCTCGTTGTGGGCCAAATAGTACTCGTTGCCCCGCTGGGTAATCACGGCGGCCTGTTTTCCGACAAAGAAACCCTTAACCAAGATGTGGGCGTTTTCGGACTTGCCCAGCACCGTCACCCGGCGGCTGAGTTTGACCTCTTTGCCCGACATCGCCCCGGAGATGATCGCCAACACCGCCGTCTTGGGCTCGGCCGGGCCGATGCCACTCATCGTCGCGTTGGGGGAGGCCCCCTTCGCGGGCTTGCGCGTGTCGAGCAGCATGGTCTTGTCGAGATCGTTTTCACTCTCGTCCTCATCAGAGGGTTTTAGAGCGATGTCTTTCTCGGCAAACACGAAGACATGCTGGCCGACGATGAGCTGATCGCCGTGTTTTAGCGCCGCTTTCTCGATCTTTTTGCGGTTGAGGTAGGTGCCGTTCAGGCTCCCAAGATCCTCAACAATCCAAACATCACCCAGCTTTAGGACTTGGGCGTGATGCCCCGACACCACCTGGTTATCCAGGACGACATCGTTGTCTGCTTTTCGCCCGAACCGGACCGGCCCGCCTTCCAGCGAGATTTCCCGTTCCAGAGCCCCATTCAAGGTCATGAGCAACTTCGGCATGGTTTACTCCCCAACGTCCATCACGGACGCCTTCTCAACCCCGTTGAAACAGCCGCGCAAACCAATCCCGGATCGATTCTAGGATCCCCTGTTGCTTCTGGGGCCCCGTGGTTTCGACCAGGATGACGGTCACATTGTCCTTACCGCCCCGAGCATTGGCCAGATCGATCAGACGCTGGGCCAACGGGGTGAGATCTTCCCCTCCTACCGCGAGAACCTCCCTGATTTCGCTGTCTTCGACCAGATCGGTCAAGCCGTCGGAGCATAACAGAAAGCGATCCCCGGACCGAACCAGTTCCTCCCCGACGCTAACATCCACCTCGGGTTCGATGCCCATGGCACGGGTCACCACATGGCGCATCTCCGACTTGCGCGCCTCGGCCTGGGAGATCAACCCGCGATCAAGTTGCTCCTGAACCAGGGAGTGGTCGCGGGTGAGCTGAATCAACTCACCCCCTCGAAACAGGTAGATCCGGCTATCGCCCAAATGGGCGTACACGGCCCGGTCTTTCTCAAGAAGCAGGGCCACGATGGTGGTGCCCATCCCCTGCTGATTGGGGTTTTGTTGGGCCGACTCGTAGATCGCTTTGTTGGCCAAGTGGATCAAATGAACCATCTGGCGACCGCCGTCGCTGAGCTCCTCGGGTTCGTCCAACCCCAAACCGACCCGATGGTTTTCGGCCAGCTCGGTATAACGCCCCACCACCATCTCCACCGCCATATTAGAGGCGACCTCACCGGCGAGGTGACCCCCCATGCCATCGGCTAGCACGAACAGCCCCAGGCCGTCATTGCTGCGAAAGGCATCTTCGTTGTGCGCCCGTATACGGCCCACATCGGAAAGCCCTAACGAACGATTCATGCATCCCCCTCCGGCGCAGCTTCCGCACTCTTTCTTTGAGCGGCGATTTGGGCCATGCACCGTTTGATGTCGTTGGCCATCTCGGACGCACGTTGGTAGCGATTCTCAACCTTCTTTTCCAGTGCTTTTTTTACAATCGCCTGGGTGCACTGGGGCAACCCGGGACGCAGGGCATCAAGGGTGATCGGCTCCTCGTTGGCGATTTGGTACATCAGGGTCGCCATCGAATCGCCGGAGAAGGGCTTCTTGCCGGTCAACAGTTCGAACAAAACCACCCCGAGCGAGAAGATGTCGGAGCGACCGTCCACGTGTTTGCCCGCCACCTGCTCGGGGCTCATGTACGAGGGGGTCCCCAACACCACGCCGGTCTTGGTTCGGCTCGACGAGGTGATCCGGGCAATGCCGAAGTCGGTCACCTTCACCGTTCCGTCCTTCAAAATCATGATGTTGGCAGGCTTGATGTCGCGATGAACCACCTCGTTTTGGTCGGCATAATCGAGGGCGTCGGCGACGCTGAGCACGATCTTGAGTGCTGCGGCGACCGGCATTCCCTGCTGGTACTTCTTCACCAGTACCGTGATTTCGTGGCCGTCGAGCAGCTCCATGGCGATGTAGGCCAGGTCTTGATCCTCACCCGCATCGAAAATGGTGACGATGTTGGGATGATTGAGGCGACCGGCGGTCTCGGCCTCGCGGAAGAAGCGTTCCTTGACCTCTTTGAGATCCTCGGCCTCGAACTCCTCGGCCAAGCGCATGGTTTTGATCGCCACCTTGCGGTGGATGGTGGGATCCTCGCCGAGGTAGACCACCCCCATCGCCCCCTTGCCGAGCTCCTTCATGATCTCGTAGCGGCCCAAGGTCGGACGGGTCGCGCCGTCCTCACTCAGCACCAATCCACCACCACCGCCGCCACCACCAAGACCGAAGATCATCGTCTCTTCGGCCTGCTTCAGACGTTTGGAGCGGGCCGAGACATCCTTGAAATCGGGCATGGTCTCGAAGATGTGCTCGTAGACCGCCGCCGCCTTGGCAAACTGCCGTTTGCGTTCGAAGTCGAGCCCCAGGTTGTAGAGCTCGTCCTTCACATGACCCACCGGCACTTTACGGAAAGCCGAGAAGGCCATGTCTAGTTGGCCCTGCGCCTGATACGAAAGGCCCAACATCTTGTTGTCTTGTTGGGCGCCGATCTCGGCGATCTCTTTGTGTTTTTCGGTCGAGAAAAACCGTTTGCTGACCAGGATGGTGTAGCCGAAGAAGAGCAAGGATGCGGGGGTGGCGGTTTCAAGCCAGAGGTTCTGGCTCAGGAGCACGAAGAACCCGGTACCGAGCAAGATCACGAACAAGGTCGCGGAGATCGCCGCCCCCATCCCCGCCTTCAGACGAGGTAGGCCAAAGGCGACAAAAATGCCCACCAGCAACCACAGCCCCCATTTGACCATCGCACCCCAATCGGGTCGCACGTTGACCTTGCCCTGGATCAGCGACTCGACCGAATTGGCGATGATGACCATGTTGTCGAGGTTGTCGCCCAGGGGGGTCAGATTGCGGTCGGACAGGCCATTGGCGGTCATCCCCACCAACACCACCCGATCCCGGAAGGTCGACTCCGGCACATCACCCCGCAGCAGATCGGCGTAGGAGATGTGGGTAAAGGCATCCATCTTGCCGAAATAGGGGAAGTAGACCCGGTTGTCGGGAGTCAGGGGGAGGTAGGTGGAATCCATGTAGAGCCCCACCCCCTTTTCGAGGGAGAGGTCCTGGACCGATAGCCCCATATAGGCTGCTGCCAGCGCCACCGAAAAGCTGGGGACGTAGGAACCACCCCAATTGACCGCTACCAGATCGCTGCGGTAGGCGTTGTCGGAATCGAGAACAACATTGAGGTGGCCGGTTTCGAGCACCGTGTTTCCGAACAACTCGATGGGAGGATCGGCCCGCTGCGCCGACCAGTTGGCGCCGATGATGTCGGGGGGAACACTCACATCGCCGATGGCAAGACCGTCCATCCACTGGGGCAACTCACCCCCCTGGGTCGCTTTGGGACTCAGGGCAAAGTACATCGGCAAAACCACATCCCCGGCATCGCTCAGGCTCTTGGCCAACCGTTGGTCATAGTCGATCTTGTTGGACCAATCGGTCACCTTGCCCATGACCGCCTGGGCGGTTTCAGGCTGGACCTGGCCCTCTTGCAAAATGGGGGGAAGCTCCTCGCTTAGCCCTTTTAGGGCCGCCAAACCGGGGTTGCGGTCAGGTTCTGAAAGGAGGATATCGAGGCCAATCACCCGAGGGCGGGCCGACTGGATGCGGTCGATCCCCTCAGCCAATAGGTCGCGGGGCCAAGGCCAGCGCCCCATGCGGGCAATGGAGGGATCGTCGATGGTCACCAGCACCACGTCGTTGGCCTCGTCGACCCCGCTACTGGCGCTGACCGCCGCGTCATAGACGGCGTATTCGACCTTTTCAAGCCCGGTCCAACCCATCATCACCATCAGGGTCAGCCCCAAAAACACCCCGACCCCGACGAACTGGTCGCTCTTCCACCAGCCCTGTGCCATATCCACTCCCCCACCACTTTGAATGGTTCTTGACGGCGTTCCACCGCGAACGCCGGTGTTTTTTCTAGATTGCTTCGATTCTGCGCAAAAACTGGAGGACTGTCATCCAACCCGCTCCTATTCGTTGCGCTCCGATACCCCTTGCCCCAACCAATCGCTCAACCAACCGAAAAACCGGGTCCCAGGGGAACTCGGTGCTGTGCGGATTTCAACCATGTCGGCCTCGGTCCGAGCTAGTAAGCCCATCACAGACAGCACCTCATCCTTACGGCGGGTTTCGAGATTTCCCTCGGCGTTCCAACCCAAGCCGAAACGGTCGAAATTGGCCGACCCCAGGGTGGCCCACTGACCGTCGACCACCATCGCTTTGGCATGCAAAAAGGCCGAGGGCAACTCAAAAATACGCACCCCAGCCCCCATCAGAGCAGCATAGTGACGCCGTCCCGCCTGCCGGGTGGCAAAGTGGTCGACCCGCTCCCCCGGCAACAACAGCCGCACCTCCACCCCCCGGCAAGCCGCCTCGATCAACGCCTTGAGCAAGCGGTGGGTCGGCAGCAGGTAGGGGGTGACCAGGGTAACGTGGTGGCGGGATTCGCGGATCTGCCGTTGCACCGCCCAACGCAAATCGACCGCTTTGCCCCCCACGGTGCGGCGCGGTTCGGTCAGGAGCAAACCCTCGCGCCGGGGAGCCAAAGTGGCGCCGCCCGGTTTGAGCCGGTGCCAATCGTGTTCAAACACCGCCGTCCAATCTGAAACGCGGTGGTCGTCGAGGCAAAAGCCGTAATCCCACCAGGGATTGGGGGCGCCGCACCAGACATCGGCCACCCCAGGACCGCCCGAAAAGAGGGTTTTGCCGTCGACCAACAGGATCTTGCGGTGGTTGCGGTGGACGATCCCTTGCCAGTTGTGCCAACGCAGCGGATACCACTTCATCGGGTTGTAGCGCCGCACCGCCACACCGGCTTGGCGCAAGCGCTCGTCCTCGCGCTGGGGAAGCTCCCGGGCGCCGATGGCATCAAGCAGCAATCGCACCGCCACCCCTCGGGCTGTGGCCTCCATCAAGGCCTGGGCAAACCGATTCCAGACCTCACCCGGGGCCACAAAGTACTGACACAGGTCGACACTCACCTGAGCGCGGCGCACCGCCTCAAGCTGAGCCTCGTACCAAGGACAGAGCTTGGCGGGACCAAACAGGAGCAACCCCACCGCTACCCCGCCCCCACGGAATGGGTGAAACCGGGGCAAATCGGGATGTTTCCTTGAACCGGTTGAAGGCTTGCGTGTACCTTATCGCCCTTTTCCCGAGACGGAATTTTCTGGGATTTTTTCGATTTCACTGCGAGACCCCCTCCATGCTTGACACCATACGTCGCCACTCCCGCTCCTGGATCGCCAAGGGGCTGTTGTACTTCATCGTTCTGACCTTCGCCATCTGGGGCATCGGAGACTACTTCTCGGGACGTAAGGTGCAGGTTGTGGCCACCGTCGGCGACGATCAGATCTCCGACGCCGAATACGAGCAAGCGCTCGACCGGGCGATGAGTTACTACCGCAACCTCTTCCGGGGCAGCTTCACCCCCAAGATGGCGGAACAATTCGGCATTAAGCAAAAGGTGCTCGACGATGTGATCGAGCGGCACCTGGTCACCCAAGAGGCCAACCGCCTGCGTCTGCTGGTCACCCCCGACGAGATCCGCAGCGAGATCATGACGACCTCGGCTTTTGCCAACGAGCAGGGGCAATTCGATCAAACCCGATACACCGCAGTGTTGCACGGAGCCCGCCTCACCCCAACTTCCTACGAGGGGCAGGTCGGCCAAGACATTCAGCGGGCGATTCTGACCGGCGCCATGACCGTCCCCATTTTTGTCGAGGAGATGGTCGAAGCCGCGTATCGCTTCGAGAACGAACAGCGCAAAGCGCTCTACTACACCTTGAACGCGAACGACTTCCGTACCAAGGTCAGTCCCGACCAAGAGACCCTGAAAAAGTGGTTCGATGAACACCAGGACCGCTTCATGACCCAGGAGCAGGCGACTTACACCGCCCTGGTGCTCGATCCGGCGTTGCTCGAAACCCAGGTCGAGGTCAGCGACGACGAGGCGCGCACCTACTACGACAACCACGCCAGCGAATTTCAAAAGGGTGAAGAGCGCCGCACCCGCCACATCCTGATCAAGGCCGACCCCAACGATCAGGCGGCCCAGGATCAGGCGCGGGCGACTCTGGAGCAGGTTAAGGCCGACATCGAGGCGGGCAAAATCACCTTCGAGGATGCCGCCAAAAAGTACGGCCAGGACACCACCTCCAACCAAGGGGGCGATTTGGGCTGGGTCTTCGTCGGCCAGATGGTCCCCCCCTTCGAGGAGGCGACCTACGCCTTGGAGCCTGGCAAGGTCAGCGACATCGTCTCGACCCGTTTCGGATTGCACCTGATCCGGGTCGACGAGATCCACCCCGCCCGCACCCAGGATTTTGTCGAGGTGAAGGGGCAAATTTTGGTCAACGAACGGCATCGCAAGGCGCTCGACAAGGTCTTCGATCTGGCCACCGCCGTCGAGGATGCCATCGCCCAGGGCAACAGTCTGAGCGACGCGGCGGTTTCGGTGGGACTAGCGACGGTCCAGGTCGGCCCGGTTGGTCGTAACGATGTCGCCTCTCCCCCCCAACAATCGCGGGATGTGCTCAACCGCATCTTCACCCTGCAAGCCAACGAGACGACCCACCAGGGGATTGAGGTCGGCGGTGAAAGCTTCGTCTTTGCCCACCTCGATCAAAAAATCGCCCCGCAGCCCAAGCCCTTCGATGAGGTGGCCGACAAGGTGAAACAAGCGGTGATCGACGAGCAGGCGGGGCAGCTGGCCAAAGCGACCGCCGACCGGTTGGTCGAGGCACTGCGGGCGGGTAAGGACTGGCGCCAGGCAATGGCCTCCATCGAAATCAAAGGGCAACCGACCGCCTCCCCCCCCTTCAAACGCAACGGCACCATCGAGGGCGACGGCGACATCCCCGACCAGATCGTCAGCCCCCTCTTTGAAGCCAAGCAGGGGGATGTGCTCGACCCCATCGACGATATGAACGATTGGGTCGTGGCCCAATTGGCCGAGGTGATCGCTCCGAGCACCGATGGTCTGACCGAGAGCGTGCGCGATGACTTGGTCAAGGGGCTGGAGCAGGGGTTGACCGAGGAGCACCACAAGGCCTGGATCGCCTCGTTGCGCAGCCGCATCGGGGTTTCGATCGACGAGGCGGCACTGGCCACCATCAATCCGCGCTGATCGCATTTCAATCCGATCGACTTTGGGGGGATAACGGCGTGGAATCGCCGTTATCCCCATTTTTTTGAATCCCCCACCCGGGCCTCACCGATGGAAACCCACCTTTTGTCGATCTGGATCCTGCTGATTGCCGCCGGCATGGGGGCTGGCGTGGTGGCGGGGCTTCTGGGGCTGGGGGGCGGGGCCATTGTGGTCCCTCTGCTGGTTTTTCTTGCTCCGGCGCTGCACATCCCTCCCCAGTTCGTCATGCCTTCCGCCGTCGCAACCTCGCTGGTGGTGGTGGTTTTTGCCAGCCTGCGCGCCTTGAGCCGTCAATCGCAACGGCGCACCGTGTTGAGCCACGGCTGGCCGCTGTTGCTTGGCGCCATTGTGGGGGCGGCGGTTACCGGATGGTGGCTCCCCCGCCACCCCACCACCCACTGGCTGACCGCCTTCGGCGTTTTCGAAATCTTGATTGCCTGGCACATGGTCCGCGCTCTGCCCCCCCCGTCCCGCGACCGGTGCGCCCTGGCGCTCCCACCTTGGAACAACCTGGTCGGCGCCACCATCGGGTCGATCAGCACCGCCTTCGGCATCGGCGGCGGCTCGCTCACCGTCCCCTACCTGCTGTTGGGGCGAGGGTGGCCGATGCTTCCCAGCGTCACCCTCTCCAACGCAGTCGGCGCCGCCCTGGCTGTGGCGGCGCTACCCGGTTTTCTTACGACCCCCGGACCGGGCTGGGGGATGGTGCTGCCCGAGGTGGCGGCGGCGTTGGTGTTGGGCGCCCTGATCGCCGCCCCCTGGGGGGTGAAACTGGGCAAAAGGCTGCCCGAACAACGTACCCGGCAAATCTTCGCGATAATTCTTGGCGTCATTGGCCTGAGGTTGATCGCCAAGGGGGTGGGACTCGGTTGAACCATAAAAAAAGCGCTCCGAAGAGCGCTTTAAACAACCGGGACGCGTCGGCCACTTACTCGGTGCCAACCTCCTCGTCGGCATAGATGGCGATGCCGTCCTCCTCGTCGACCCCAATCAGGATCCAATCCCTTCCTGCGGCCATGGAAACCGGTTTGATGACCATTTTGTGATCGATCATACGGTTGTTCTGATCGACCATCAGCACATCGCAAAAACCCGAAAGAGAGACCGATTCCCCCTTCGTATGGACCGCCATCTGGCAATCGACCCCGAAATCCTCGAACGCCCCCCCCTCCTCACGCAGCACGTCGGTTTGTACCGAGACGACATCGCCGTCCTTCAAACCGGCAGTGTGGGTGACGAAGACGAACTGAGCCTTGCCCTCCATCTCGGTCAGGAACGAGGTCCGGCCCAGATGCTCGGGGTACTTGAATCCCTCCTGGCCGTGCAGCTTGTGGAACACCGCCAAATTGAGATGAGGCGCCTTCTTGCCCCCGGTAATGTCGCCCGCCACGATGATCTTGGAATACCCCAAAGTTCCGAAGGCCACCGCGCCAAACGTGGCGCCGGCAATCAACATCCCCTTAGGGCGCCACATTTTTTTTTCCTGCATTGTCGATCCCCTCCTCATGATTGATTCGATGGTCGTTCGTGGTCGCATTCAACGCCCATCGGGGAACCTCAAAAAACCGCCTACTTGCCGGTTCTTAGAGTCGGGCGCCGAAAAGCGTGGTTTTCGGCCCCCTTTTGATTGGACTTGGACCCTCCCGGTCCCCAGGGCTTGCCCCAGTTGTTCAAACGCCCCATTCGGCCATCCTGTCGAATGGTCCACCACCGCTGTGTCTAACCCAACCTTTTCACAAATTTCATCCCGCTCGTGCGTCGTCTCAAAGCGCCTGCTTTTGGGTTTTTGGTCCGCACTGGGAATTTCGCTCGGTCGTCCGTATGAACCACTACGGCGCCCCTTCGCGATCATCGGGCAAATTTATGAAAAATCCGGCCTAAGATGCTCTGCACCCTGCGCTCGTCGGGCATCTATCCAGGTTTTTCGAGCAGCCCATCGGGCTTATTCGATCCCGATCTCTTCGTCGGCGTAGAGAGCGATCCCATCCTCTTCGTCGACCCCCACCAGCACCCAGTCTTTGCCGGCCTCCATTGTCACCGGCCGGATCATCATCTTGTGTTCGATGATGCGATGGTTTTGATCGGCCATCAGTACATCGCAAAAACCGCCCAGGGAGACCGCGTCCCCTTGGGTGTGGATTGCCATCTGGCAATCGACCCCGAAATCCTCGAACTGTCCCCCCTCCTCGCGCAGCACGTCGGTTTGCACCGAAACCACATCACCATCCTTGAGTCCGGCGGTGTGGGTGACGAAGACAAACTGCGCTTTGCCCTCCAGCGCGCCGAGAATGTCGCCGCGGCCAATGTGTTCGGGATACTTGAACCCCTCCTGGCCGTGCAGCTTGTGGAACACCGCCAAATTCAGATGGGGGGCCTTTTTTCCGCCGGTGATGTCGCCTGCGACGATCACCTTCGCGTAGCCCAAGGTGGCAACGGCGATGGCCGTTCCCATCGCCGCAGGCAAAACCAACGTTCGAGATACCAAACCAGGCATCGCGTATTCCTCTGGGTGTCTGGTGGTGCGTGTGGTCGTTTACAGGGTGGAAATCGACTCCATTGCCTGATCGGTCAATTTCTTGATTTTGCGCTCCATAGCCCGCTTCATACGGTCGACATCCTCGTGGGACATCCCCGCTTTTTCGAGTTGATCCAAATCCCTGGTGCCATCCAACGCCATCTTGAGTTTCTTGAGAATCAGTTGGAATTCCTTCATATGGGCATCGAAGTTGTCGTCGGCCCGAACCTCGTGTGCGCCAATCGCACCCAACCCATATTGCAGGGGGGCCAGCGCCAAAGCTGCTCCAAGTGTGCATCCCACCAAGAACCGTTTTCCCATCGAAACCATGGTAACCCCTCCTCTTTTATACCGAGCCGAAAGGGCATATTGCCCATCCACAGCACACATGAAACGTGCATGTCGTCCACATTACGAAAATTTCACGCGCCTAGCCATCCCTATCACAAAGGGTCTCAAGCGGCAACGGCTGAAGGTGGAACGCAGAAAGAGGATCAAGCCAGCAGAACAGCAACGATGCCGGTCATGAAGATGCCGTCAAAGGTGCCAGCGCCCCCGATCGATGCGACCGGCGCGCCCATTTTGGGGATGGCCCGCCAGTTGAGCAGGTCGGCGCCGATCAGTACCCCGAAGGTACCGCTGACAAAGGCCAGCGCCGGAGCCGCCTCGGGGGCGATGGCCAGGGCGGTGAGGGCGGCGGCCAGGGGGGCGGCCAAGATCGGCATGGCGATCCCCACCCCCGGCAAGGGACGAGAGAGCCACTTGCTTAAGGCGGTGACCACCGCCGTGCCGAGCAGGGCGTCGAGGAGGTCGATTCTGCCCGAGGTCAAAATCGCCAGCGCCATCACCGTCGGCAACACCGCCCCCCCCACGTTCAGGGCAATCAGGGTGAAGCCGCGGTAGGGGATTTGCCGAAAACGCCAGCGCATCCACGGGGGAAGTGGGGGATGAGGAACCTGCTCGGGGGGAAGACCCTGAATGGTGGTCAGGGGCAGATTGATGGCCGACCCGATGATCGCCAATCCCAGGTAGATCAAGAAAACGGCAGGGGGCAGACCCAACTTTTGTCCGGCGATGGCCAGCAAGTGGGCGGGGATGACAATGAAGACCAACACGAGCAACGCCATGAAAAACAAAGGGTGCATGGTTCTTCTCCTGTCGCCCGGTTCGGCCTCAGTTACTTCGCAAATTCGGTGGGTTGCTCGATGGCGTAAAGGTCGTCGCCGATGGTCTCAAGCTGCCGCTCGACGATGGCCCGCGCATCCATCACCCCCCGATTGAAGAAATAGGGGCCGATCTCGCGGGTGAAGAAATCGAGCAAAAACTCGGCATCGAACTGCCCGATCTCTTGGTTGAGCTCGCGCTCGAAGTAGCCCTGAATCTTGCGGGTGAGGATCTGTTTTTCCTCTTTTGAAAACTCGATGGTGGACATGGAAGCTCCGAAAGATCAGCGGCCCGGCGGCCATTCCAGGTAGTGCACCCCCGCTTCGACATCGAGCCAGGGCAGGTCGTGGGAGGTCCAAATATGGGCCTGCGGCCGCGTCCCCGGGTCTTCGTCCAGGGTCGCCACCCGAACGATGAGATGGGGTAAAGCGGGTCGCTCGGCCACCAGGTGGGATCCGCAGATCGAGCAGAAATAACGCCGTTTGCCCGGCGAGGACTCAAAGGCGCTGAGCCGCTCTTGCCCCTGAATCCAGCGAAAATGCTCCCGCAGCACCCCCGCATTGGTCGCCATTGGGGCGGCGTGGGCCTTTTGGCAGGTGCGGCAATGGCAATGGGCAATCGGCATATCGAATCGGTCGACCTCATAGACGACCGTACCGCACAGGCAGCTGCCTTTCATGGGGGATCCTTTCTGGAATCGTTCGGCGGGGGCGTCTTCGGGAAGATCCGCCAACACATCCACCCCCCCCCGCCTACCGTCAACTTGAAGATGAGGTTCAGATCGAGCCCCGCGCTACGTAGCCCTTTGGCTGTTCACTTGTTGTGGGTGTTTATTGGTTAGGAAGCTCAGGGCAATCGCGCCGAGGGCGGCGCTCCTACCAATGGGGATCCTTTCTGGAATCGTTCGGCGGGGGCCCCCTCGGGAAGATCCTCCAACACATCCATCCCCCCGCCTACCGTCAACTTGACAGATGGGGTTCAGATCGAGCCCCGCGCTACGTAGCCCTTTGGCCGTTCACTTGTTGCGGGTGTTTATTGGTTAGGAAGCTCAGGGCAATCGCGCCGAGGGCGGCGCTCCTACCAATGGGGATCCTTTCTGGAATCGTTCGGCGGGGGCCCCCTCGGGAAGATCCGCCAACACATCCACCCCCCCGCCTACCGTCAACTTGAAGATGGGGTTCAGATCGAGCCCCGCGCCACGTAGCCCTTTGGCTGTTCACTTGTTGTGGGTGTTTATTGGTTAGGAAGCTCAGGACAATCGCGCCGAGGGCGGCGCTCCTACCAATGGGGATCCTTTCTGGAATCGTTCGGCGGGAGCGTCTTCGGGAAGATCCTCCAACACATCCACCCCCCCCGCCCACCGTCAACTTGAAGATGGGGTTCAGATCGAGCCCCGCGCTACGTAGCCCTTTGGCTGTTCACTTGTTGTAGGCGTTTATTGGTTAGGAAGCTCAGGGCAATCGCGCCGAGGGCGGCGCTCATTACAAGGGGGGCTCATGCACACGGGCAGCCCCGCCTCACCCCACCATCCGCTCCAAACGCCGCATCACCTGCTTGGCCCGCTCCAGCCGATCGGCCGCTTCGGGCATCGCCACCCGTACCACCAATCCCAACGGACCGTCGGGCAAGAACCGCTTGGGATCCTTCTGGATCAGCGCCACCAGCTTGGCCGCTGGGATCAACGGGGTCTCGCCGAAGCGCAGCGACATCCCTTTGGGCCCCGCCTCGATCCGCTTGATGCCGCATTTGGCCGCCATCGCCTTGATCGGCATCAGGTTGACCAGGCTCACCACCGGCTCGGGCGGAGTGCCGAAGCGATCACGCAGCTCGTCGAGCAGTCCGTCGGCCTGATCCTGGGTGGCGACCTCGTTGATGCGGCGGTAGAGGGTCAGGCGCAGCCGCATGTCGGGCACGTACTCCTCGGGGATCAAGGTCGGGATCCCCAGCACCGCCTCGACGTTGGCGGCCGGGGCATGCCGTTTTTCACCCTTGAGCTCGGCGGTGGCGTCCTCCAGCAGCTCCATGAAGAGCGACAACCCCACCGCGTCGATCTCCCCGCTTTGTTCCTCGCCCAGCAGGTTGCCGGCGCCGCGGATCTCCATGTCTTGCGTGGCCAGGGCAAAGCCGCCCCCGAGGCGATCCATCTCTGAGACCGCCCGCAGCCGCTGCTGGGCATCCTCGCTCAAGAGGTCGATCTTCGGGGCGATCAGGTAGCAGTAAGCGCGGTGTTTCGAGCGTCCTACCCGGCCGCGCAGCTGGTAGAGCTGGCCGAGGCCGAGTTTGTCGGCCCGGTTGATGATGATGGTGTTGGCGCTGGGCACATCAAGGCCGCTTTCGATGATGGTCGAGGCGACCAGGATGTGAACGCGCCCCTCGTAGAGGTCGAGCATCACCTCCTCAAGCTCCCCCTCCGACATCTGGCCGTGGGCGACCCGAATGGTCGCCTCGGGAACCAACTTGCCCAAACTGCGGGCGGTCGCCTCAATCGACTCGACCCGGTTGTGCACGAAATAAACCTGCCCACCCCGGTGCAGCTCGCGGCGCACCGCCTCTTGAATGATCCGGTCGTCCCACTGACTGACGAAGGTGCGCACCGCCAGCCGGTCGGTGGGGGGGGTGGTGATGAGCGATAGGTCGCGCAGCCCGGCCAGCGCCATGTTCAGGGTGCGGGGGATCGGGGTGGCGGTGAGGGTTAAAATATCGACCTCGTCGCGCATCTTTTTCAGCCGCTCTTTGTGGGCGACCCCGAAGCGCTGTTCCTCGTCGACGATCAGCATCCCCATGCGGGGCAGCTCCACATCCTTTTGCAGCAGGCGGTGGGTGCCGAGCAACACGTCGACCTTCCCCTCTTTGGCGGCGGCCAGGATCTCTTGCTGCTCCTTGCGGGTGTTGAAGCGCGACATTGCCTCGATGCGCACCGGGAACCCGGCGAAGCGGCGCTCGAAGGTGTTCAGGTGTTGGTTCACCAGGATGGTGGTGGGGGCCAGCAGCACCACCTGCCGCCCGGCCAGCACCGCCCGCATGGCGGCCCGCATGGCGACCTCGGTCTTGCCGAAGCCGACGTCGCCGCAAATCAGGCGATCCATGGGGCGTGGCGCCTCTAGGTCGGACTCGATGGCCTGAATGGCGGTGAGCTGATCGTCGGTCTCTTCAAAGGGGAAGGCGCTTGCAAACTCCTCGTAGGTGATCCCCCCCTCCTCGTAGACGGGGCGGCGGGCGGCGTTGCGCTTGGCCTGCACCTCGATCAGCTCCCCCGCCAGCTCCAGAATCTTCTCGCGCGCCTTGCGTCGGGTTCTGACCCAACGATCCGACCCCAGCCGGTCGGCTTTAACCTCCCCCTCCCCCCCCTTCTGGTACTTCGACACCAGGGTGAGCTGATCGACCGGGACGTAAAGCCGCCCCTCTTGGTCGAACATCAGCAGCAGGTAATCGCCCGGCATCCCCCCCGCATCGAGGCGGACGAGCCCTTGATAACGGGCGATGCCGTGGTCGGCATGGACCACCCAGTCCCCCTCTTTGAGATCATCCAGGCGGCGGATGGCGCTGGCGATGCGCTCGCGCTCCCGGCTTTGGCTGACCGGAGCGCGGCGGTGGACCCGGGCGCCGAAGAGGTCGCGGCTCGAAAGCAGGATGGTGCCGTCGGGCAGGGTGACCGAATCGGGAATGACGCCGGGAACAACAAAGTGCCCCTGGCGCCCCAGCGCCTCGTTCAGATCGGCGGCGGGGGTGAGCTTGTGGGTGGCGAAGATCTCCCGCACCACCCGGTTTTGCCCGGTGCCGTCGGCAACCACCACCAACCGCCCGCTCTGCTGCTCGGCCCACTGCGCCAGCTCGCGCCAGCGCTGCGCCTCGACCGCCACCCGCGCAGGCAGGGCGACGCCGGGGATGGCGGTGTCGGCTGGGGGCTGCGCCACCTGCACCAGGGCCGACTTGCCCCAAACGGCGGGAAGATCGCTGCCGGAGCGATAGAGGCTTCTTGGCTCGACGACAAAATCGCCGTGCCGCTCCGCCTCGGCGTGGCGGTCGAGCGCCTCATGCCAGAAGGTCTGGCCTTGCTCTTCGACCCCGCGCGCCACCACCCAGAGGGCGTCGCGGCTTAAGTACTGCTCGATCCACGAGCAGTCGGGATCGATGAGGGGGAGCAAAAACTCGATCCCCTGCCGGTAGATCCCCCCCTTGAGATCGCTGAAAAGCGCGGTGGGGACGATGCGGGCGCCGAAGGTGCCGGTCAGCCGCCCGCGCAGGGCGTCGTCCCCAGCGCGCAGGATCACTTCGCGCACCGGCAGCAGGGTGAGGCTTTCCAACCGTTCGGTGGTGCGTTGATCGCTTGGGTCGAAACAGCGGATCGACTCGATCTCGTCGCCGAAGCGGTCGATGCGCACCGGCTGGTCGCCCCAGGGCGAGAACAGCTCGATCAAATCGCCCCGCACCGCAAACTCCCCCGGCCCCTCGACCAGATCGACCCGGCGGTACCCGGCCCGGGCTAAGGTCGCCTCGGCCTGGGCGTTGGACCACTCGTCCCCCAACGCCAAAACCTGAGAGGCTGCGGTCAGGGTTTTGCGCCCGATCAGCTTCTGAGCCACCCCCGCCGCCGTCATCAACACCACCCCCCGCCCCCCTTGCGTCAGGGCGCGCAGGGTGCGCAGCCGCCGCGCCGTGATCTCGGAGTGGGGCGAGAAACGGTCGAAGGGGAGGATTTCCCACTGCGGGAAGGGGAGCACAGTGGCCCGAGCCAGCCGCAGCACCTCGTCGAATTTGTCCATCTGGGCCACGTCGCGGGCGACCAGCACCACCTGATCGGTGGTTTGGGCCAAGCGGGCCGCTTCGAGGGCGAGGTAGGTGTCGGGGCAGAGGATGCGGTGGGTCATGGGATTTTTTCGGCCAAAAGCACAAACGGGGAAACCCCCAGGCCCGAAAGGGGGTGGGGGTGTCGGTTCAAAATGGGCGGGGATCATCCCCGATGGGACGTTGGGAATCCACTTTGAGATGCTGTCCTATGGGACTCCGCCCTCGGTCTGAGGTATTTGTGGGAGCACGACGACGAATCCGCCGACGAAGAGCCGGTCATATCAGTGCATTTACAAGGGGCCCGGAGCGAGCGCGATGGGGCCGAAATGCCAAGGAGGGTCACGGGTCGGTCTTGTCGTGTGTGGCAAAGGGGATGGATGTGTGCGGTGGCGTGCAGCGTTCCAACGGTCCCGAGCAAAGGAGACCGGATCTATGGGATCAAGACCTTCGCGCCTTGCACGAAACCCGCTCGATGACCACCTTGAAGACCCGAGTACGTGCGGCGAGCGACTCGATGTACTTCAACCCGCTCTCAAAGTGGTCGGGGGCATATTTGTGCAGCAACCCCTCCAGCCCCTTCTGTTTTTCGGCGTCAAAAACCTCATGGGCCCGCCCGCTGGCGATGGCGCTTTCGTACTGGGTGCCGAATTTGGCCGGCATCACCTCGGTGGGGCCAACCACGCAAAACGAAACCGCCGGGTTGCCCGCCAAGATGTCGAGCTTGCGACCCTCCACAGCGCAGTGGAAGTAAAGGTCGTCATCGATCAGGCAAAAGCTCAGGGGGATGCCGTAGGGCAGCCCCTCCTTAGAGGCCAGCGACAACACCCCATATTCGCCCCCCCGCAGGATGGCCCAGGCCTCGGATGCAGCGATTTCTCGGTCGCGGCGGCGGATGTCGGTCATGGGTTCTTACCCCTCAAGGAGCGCGCTATTGTGGGAAGATGCGCCCTCGGTTTTTTAACTTAATCGCGCCGGGGGCGGCGCTCCTACACGTTGACTTCGATGGCTCGGGCAGCTCCACCCTATGAAAAAATTTGTGGGCGCGTCGCCCTCGGCGCGATTGCTCATTCCCCTTTTCCGCAACGAAGGATGCGCCCTCGGAGAATAATTAATCGCGCCGAGACGGCGCTCCCACAAAACGGCGCTCCTACATATGCTCACATTTGCCGGAACAAATGGGCGTGGGCCCGGCTGACCTCCAGGGTTTCGCTTAAGTCCCGCAGCTTCAAACTCAATTTACCCGAAAACCCCCGCTGCACCCGGTCGATGAAGGTCACGTTGACCAGCGCGCCGCGATGGATGCGCCAGAAGCGGTCGGGGTCGAGTTGCCCCTCCAGTTCGTTCAAGGGGGTGCGGATCAGCGCTTCGCCCTGGGTGGTGCGCACGGTGGTGTATTTGTCTTTCGACTGAAAATAGACGATCTCGTCGATGTGGATCAGCCGCACCGTTTCCCCCGATCCGGCCCGGATCCAGCTCAGCCGCTGCGCGAAGGGGGTGAATTGGGTGAGGAGGGTTTGCAGGGCGGTCAGGTCGGGACGGTTGCCCACCGGTTGACGCAGGCGGGCCACCGTTTGGGCCAGGCGATCGCGGGCCACCGGCTTGAGCAGGTAATCGATGGCGCCGCGCTCGAAGGCCTCGACCGCGTATTGATCGAAGGCGGTGACGAAGATGATCCGGGGTGCCCCCCCGCTCAAGCGGCGCGCCACCTCAACCCCGCTCATCCCCGGCATCTTGATGTCGAGGAAGGCGATGTCGGGCTGCAAGGCTTCGATCAACTCCAGCGCCTGAGCGCCGTGGGCCGCCTCCCCCACCACCTTGAGCTCAGGCCAGAGTTCGTGTAAGCCCCGGCGCAGGTCGGCCAAAGGGGCCGCTTCGTCGTCAGCCAGGATCGCGGTCGGATGTTGGGTTGCCATCAAGCGGTACCTCCAACGTGGCGCTCACCCCCCCTTCGGGATTACTTGCCACATTCAGTTGAGCCTGCCCCCCCCACATGGAAAACAGGCGGTTACGCACGTTATCTAGCCCCACACCATGCCCGGCGGAGCTGGTAGGGGCCGCCCCCAACCCCACCCCGTCGTCCCACACCCCTAGCAGCAACCGCCCCGGCCGCACCTCCCCCCACACCAACACCCGCCCCCCCTCCACCTTGGGTTCCAAGCCGTGGCGGATGGCGTTTTCGACCAGCGGTTGCAACAACAGGGGGGGCAGAGGCAGATCGAGCAACGTTTCGGGGACGGTGATGCGGTAGTCCAGCCGCCCCCCCATACGGATGCCCATGATGTCGAGGTAGGCCCGCACCATCTCCAGCTCCTGGCCCAAGGTGGTGGTCCGGCTGCGGGTGCGGTCGAGCGAAACCCGCAAATAACGGTTGAGGTCGTCGAGCATCCGCCGGGCGGTGGTGGGGTCGCTGGGGATCAAACCGCCGATGTTGGCCAGGGTGTTGAACAAAAAGTGGGGTTCAATCTGGGCTTGCAACAGTTTGAGGTGGGCCTGAACCAAGCTGCGTTCGTGTTCGATTTGGACCAACTGCGCCGCCTGGGCTTTGGCCTTTTCTTCGGCAATTCGGGCCAGGGAGGCGAAAAACAGGGTCACCATCACCCCGAACATCAGCCCCAACACAATGGACTGCGTCCAGACGGTGTGGCCACCCGGCAAAACCTGCCAATCCCCATTGCAGGTCAACATCAACCCCAGCCAGCTCCCCCCAAAAGCGCCGATGAGGATGGCCGCCGCCGCCACCCCGACCTTCCCCCCCATCTGCGCCTCGGGCCAAAGTTTGCGCCCCACCACCCCGGAGCCCCAGATCGAAAACCCAATACACTGGGACATCACCCAGTCGACCACAAACCGATCCCCCCAACCGCCGGGGGCGCCGATGGCGGCCGAAGCCAGCGTCACGGCAATCACCGTGTTCAACCCCAGCGACCAGGCGATCTCCCGCCCCCAGTCGATCTGCCCCCAGCCATCACCAAGATGGCGGGTCAGATGCAGGTGGACCCCCTCTTCCCAGTGTTCCCAACGCGACCACGCCATGTTCAAAACTCCGCCTGAATGCCGAACGACGGCAGGATCGGCAGCTCGTAGCTCGGCTCACGGCTGGCGTAACCTGCGGTGTAGCGATAGCCGCCGATGTTTTTGCGGTTGTAGAGGTTGAGGATCTCCAGGTACCACTTGATGTTGTAGGTGCTGTGGGCGATGTCGCGGTCCAGGCGCAGATCGAGGCGGTGGTAGTCGGGCAAAATCTCCGAGCCGATGGGGCCGTAGACCGGCAAAACCTGACCTGTGCCGGGATCGGTGGTCGTCCCCACCACCGGGGTGATGGGCGATCCGGCGTGGTAGCGCCACTTGGCCCCCAGGGTCCACTGTTCGTCGATCTTCCAGGTACCGACCAGGGTGGCGATCCACGGTTGGTCGTACGAGAACTTGAAGCTTTCACCGGTTGCGGCGTTGGTGCGCTGGCTGGTGGCCCGGGTGAGCGACAACCAGCCGTTCCATTCGGCGCCGTCCCGCTTGAGCAACCAATCCATCCCCCGGATGCGCCCGCTGCCGCCGTTGACGTAATTCAGGGTCGCGTCGGGGACCGGCAAATCGCGCAGCAGCTTTTCGTATCCCTCCAGCTTGCTGGTCCAGCCGTTGCCGAAGTCCTGCTCCAAACCGATCACCCGGTGTTCGGCCCGTTGGTAATTCAGGTTGGGGTTGCCCAGGCCGTCGACGATCTCGTGCCCCTGGGGTATCTGGTGGTAGTAACCCCAACCGGCCGTCAACACCGTGGAGGGGGTTAAACGGTATTCGGCCCCCAGGCGCGGTTCGGTCAACACCTGATTGATGTAACTGTCGGTGGCGGCGCGAACCCCGACGATCAGGGCGGTGCGGGGGCTGGCCTGCCAACGGTCGCGCAGGTAGAGGTTCCAGGCATTACCCGTCAAATCCAACGAGCGCTGCGCCTTGGGGGCGGTACCGTAGAGGCTGCCCGCCACGAAATCGCCGCCGGGGGGGGCGCCGATGTTGAAGTTGACGGTGTTGCTCCAGCGCGACACCAACCCTCCCACCAACAATTCGTGCCCTTTGCCGGGGTGAAGGGTCGCCTCGTCGCGTATGAAATAGTCGTTGGCCTGAATATCGAGGTAGTCGCCGCCGCCGATGACAAAACCGGTGCCGGTGTGCAGATGGCCGAGGGCAAACCGGTTGGCCCCGCCCCCCTCCAGGCGGGTACGCCAGGTAATCCCTTGGTTATCAAAGAGTTGATCGCTCTCCAGGTTGCCGCCGATACCAGGGTCGTTGATGGCGGCGTCCGAGGTGGGGGGGATGATGATCTTCATCCAGTCGTTGGCCCCCATCAGGTGAAACGCGATCTGGTTGCGCTCGTCCAGATCGACCAAGTATTTGAACTGGTAGTCGTAGAAGGCGGGGAATTCCCGAATTTCGACCTGATCGTTGCTGATCTTGTCGCGCACCTTGTTCATCAAAAAGTCGATGTAGCTGCGCCGTCCCGACAAAAAGAACGACTGCCCCTCCACCGTTGGCCCCTCGATCAACACGTCGGACTCGTACATCCCCAGGTTGAGTTTGACCCCCACCCGGTCGGTGCGCGGATTGCGCTGCACGGTGTCGATCACCCCCCCCATGGCGTCGCCAAACTGGGGGCCGAAGGCGGCCAGGTAGAGGTTGAAGTCGTCGACCATGTCGGCGGGCAAAATGCTGGTCAGCCCCCCGAAATGAAACATGTAGGCCACCGGCATGAAATCGAGGTAATAGAGGTTGTCGCGGGGGGCCGAGCCGCGAATCGCGGGGTTGGAGCTGGCATCGTTGCCCACCGCCACCCCCGGCATCGATTGCAGCCCCTTCAGCGGATCGCCCTGGGTTCCGGCGACCGCCTCCATTTGGCGACCCTCCAGCGAGATCTTCCCCACCCGCACCGGATCGCGGTCCTCCTTAATCACCACCTCGGGCAGCACCTGCGCTTCGGCTTTGAGGACGATGCGCAGCGGCGCTCCGCTCCCCGTCTGCACCGTCACCGGCTCCGGCTTGGCGTAGCCCAGCCCCATGGCCGACAGGTGGTAGATGCCCGGCTCGGGCAAAACCAGGGTGAACATCCCCTCGCTCAGGGTGATGGCATACAGATCGTCGCGCTCGACCACGAAGACGCTGATCCCCGCCAGAGGGCGCAGGCTCCCCGCCTCGACCACCTGGCCGGTCAGGGTGAGCGGATCGGCCCAGGCCCATCCGGGGAGCAGTGCCAGCAACAACCACAGAGTTTTTTTCATTGCTCGAAATCCTTTGAAACGCCATTGGATTGGCCCGGTTTGTCGGGCCTTTCCGGCACCATCAACGCAGCTGAAACCGAAACGGAATCTGCACCTTCACCGCCACCGGACGCCCTTCGAGCATCCCCGGCGAAAACCGCATGGTGGCAATGGCGCCGCGCACCGCCCGGTCGAAGGGTTCGCCGCCGCTGACCAGAATCTCGACCTCAAGCACCTTGCCCTCTGCATCGAGGGCGACCTGGGCAACCACGGTCGCCTCTCGCCCCATCGCCCGCTCCTCCGGGGGGTAGGCGGGGGCAATCGAGCGGTCGAAGCTGGGCAACCGGGTCAGCCGATGCAGCGGAATAAAGACATGCTGCGGCGGCGGTGACGGCTCAACCTGGGGGGGCGCCGGTTGGGGCACAAGCGGCTCGGGCTCAACCTCTACCGGAATCGGCTCAGGGGGAAGCGGCTCGGGCTCGGGTTCATCCAGCGTCGCCGTTTCGGGCAGCGGCGGCGGCGGCGGCGGTGGAGGCGGCTTGGGTTCAGGCGGTTTCGGCTTGGGTTTCGGTTGGAGCGTTGGTGGCTTGGGGAGCGGCGGCGGAGGCTGCTGCACCTGGGGGGTCACCGCTTGCTCGACCACCCGGTCGACCTGCAACACGGGGCGGTCGCTGTTGGTCGCGTTGGAAGAGGTGAACCCCGAAGCCAGCAGCAATCCATGCAGCAGTAGCGAGATCGTGACGGCGGGCCACCAGTGGCGCAGGGAGCGCCGAGGTTGCCGCCAGGGGGCTCCCTCCCCCGTGGTCGGCGTGCCCTGTTCGATCATTGATTTGGCGTTTTGCCTGCGCCACCCGAGCTTTCGGGGACGGTGGCGATGGCCATGCGGTTCAGCCCCACCGATTTGGCGGCGTCCATCAGCCGCACCACGAAGCGGTGGGGGGTCTGGCTGTCGGCCCGGATGATGACCTGATACTCCGGATCGCGCCGGGACTGGTTGAGCAGCCGGTTTTCGAGGTCATCAAAGGGGACGAGTTCGGCGCCAAACCGGTACTCCCCCTCGGCGGTGATGGTCACGGTGATCTCTTTTTTCTCTTGTTCGGCATCCCGATGTTTGGAGCCGGGCAGATCGACCTTCAGGCCGGGAGCCTGGACGAAGGTCGTGGTAATCATGAAAAAGATCAGCAGCAAAAAGACGACGTCGACGAGCGGGGTGACGTCGGGCATCAGTCTCGGTTTGTTTCGGGTGCGAAAGCGCATGGCTTAGCCCCCGCGCTTTTCGCCGAGCAGATCGAGGATGTAGACGGTGTGTCCCTCCATCTCGACCGTGTATTTCTCGACCAACCCCTCGAAATAACGGTGGGCCACCAGGGCCGGAATGGCGATGGTCAGACCGGTGGCGGTGGTAATCAGCGCCTCGGAAATACCGGCCGCGAGCACCGCCGGATCGCCCACCCCCTGCACCGAAATCACGGTGAAGACCTTAATCATGCCGGTGACGGTACCGAGCAGCCCGAGCAGGGGCGACGAGGCGGCGACGGTTCCCAAGGCGTTGAGGTAGCGCTCAAGCCCGGCCGCCTCCCGACGCCCGACCTCCTCCACCGCCTCTTTAATCACCTCGCGGCCATGTCCAGCGTGTTGCAACGCGGTCTCCAACACCCGAAAGATCGGCTCGCTACGTTCGCGGGCGAAGTTACGGGCCGCCGCGACCCCTTGGGCGTCGAGCAGGTTTTCAAGGTTGCTCAGGGCGTCGCTGGGAATCACCTGACCCCGGCGCAGCGACCACCCCCGCTCCAAAATCACGGCCACCGCCACCAAAGAGAACAGCAGCAGCGGCCACATCACCGGGCCACCTTTGACGAATAAATCGATCATGAGCCTTTTCCGCGTTGGTCTTGAGGAAGACCCGTTCCTCCAGTCACTTCTGGGATCGAACCCTAAAAAAGGGGGATCAACAGGGCGACCGGACTGCGACGAACGGACCGAAAACTGGGACGAATGGTGAAAAGCCGTTTCAAACCATATTGCCCCCACCGAGTGGGGGCGCATGATGCCACTACATCCAACCCCCGACAAAAGAGGGAGCGTATCGCAATGACCGCACCAACCCCGCTGGACGACTTGATCTCCCTGGCCGATCCGATTCGGGCTCAGCACTCGGCCCGCTATTTCAAGACCGGGCCAGGACAATACGGGCAGGGGGATCAATTCTTGGGGCTGACCGTCCCCAAGGTGCGGCGGATTGCCAAGCGCTGGCGCGACCTGCCTTTGGCTGAGGTGGAGGATTTGCTGCACTGTCCCTGGCACGAAGCGCGGCTTTTGGCGCTGCTGATCTGGGTGGGGCAGTGCGAGCGGGGCGACGATGCTGTGCGCCGAACGATCTGCGACCGTTATCTGGCCCACACCGCCTTCATCAACAACTGGGACCTGGTCGATACCTCGGCCCCCACCATCGTCGGGGGGTGGTTGTGGCGTCACCCCAACCCTCCCCTGCTCGACCGGCTGGCCGTTTCCGAAAGCCTGTGGGAGCGTCGCATCGCGGTGCTGGCGACCTTCACCTTCATCAAAAACGGTCGCTTTTTAGAAAGCCTGGAATTAGCCGAAGGGCTGCTGGGCGACCGGGAGGACTTGATCCACAAGGCGGTGGGGTGGATGTTGCGAGAGGTCGGCAAGCGGGATTTCGACCTGGCGCTGACCTTCGTCCAACAACACTGCCGCACCATGCCCCGCACCATGCTGCGCTACGCCATCGAGAAATACCCCGAGGGGTTGCGGCAAGATTTGCTCAAAGGGCAGGCGTAACCGCCCCCCCTCCTTTTTGTTCACCCACGCTGGAACCGAGCCGTTCCCTGTGGTCCGATAGACACGGGCATGTTGCCGACCACCGGTAACTTAACCTCGTCAGGGAAGAGACCATGCGCCTACGTCCCAGTCACATCCCCCGCCTGTTGTTGATCAGCTACCTCCTCAAAATCGGGATGGTGGCGCTGCTCGGGTTCGTCGCCCTCTCGGGGTTGATGACGATGCGCGACACCACCCTCGACATCTACCGCCACCCCTTTGCCGTCAGCAACGCTGCCATGGATTTCCAGGTCAACGCCCTCGCCATCCGCAAGAACATGCTCGAACTGGCGATGACGACCGATCAACCCCGAGCAGCGGTCCTCGCCCAAAACATCGAAGATGAAGGCCGTGCGGCAAGCCGACATTTGAGGTTGGTACGTGAGGGATTCTTGGGCGACGTGCGGCAGGTTGATCAAACCGCAGCGCTCATGGCGCAATGGACCGGCCTGCGCGGCACCATTGCCCGACTCGTGCAACATGGAGACAACGACCAGACCCTGCATTTGGCCACGACCGAGGGCAACCGCCTGTTCGCGCAAATCGAGCAACACACCACCTACGTCGTCGACTACGCCCGCCACCGGGCCGAGCGGTACGTCGACGCTGCCGATGTTGCCTTTGCCAAACAGGTGACCTGGCTGTGGTCGCTGGTGGCGCTGGTCATCATGTCGATCATGCTTTCAAGCCTATGGGTGATCGCCAAGGTTTCCCGGTTGCACGAAGAGGTGGAACGCCAGGCCCACCACGACCCCCTGACCGGCGCCGCCAATCGCCGTTTCTTTGTCGAGCTGGCCCAACTGGAACTCGGCCGGGCTCAGCGCGAGGGATGGAGTACCTCGCTGGTGCTGATCGACCTGGACCGTTTCAAAATCATCAACGACGAATACGGCCACCATGCAGGTGACCTCGCTCTGAAGCACTTCACCGAGGTGGCCCGCGAGGTGCTGCGGGACAGCGATGTCCTGGGTCGGATCGGGGGGGACGAGTTTGTGGTGCTGTTGCCGCAGACCCATACGCAAGAGGCGCTGCGCATCGCCGAACGATTGCGTCGGCAGCTCTCCTCCCACCCCCTGATCTTGCCCAGCGGGACCAAAATCCCCCAGACCCTCTCGGTCGGCATCGCCACCGCCTCCCCCGCCCGTCCCAACCTTGAGGCGGTGCTGCGCCGGGCCGACACGGCGCTCTACTGGGCCAAGGAGGATGGGCGCAACAATTGCAAAACCGCCGATTCAGACCTGTTTTCCGATACCGGCACCTTTCAGGCCGATGTGCCCACCCGCGGCTAACCGCCGCCCCTCCCCCTTTTCGGCTATGCTTCAAGCATCTCGCCCAGACGTTCGGGCCTCTACGGGGGGAAATCCCCGCTGCGCAGTACCACCATCGGACGCCGGTTTGGGTCCGAGGAGCCTTTGTGTCTGAGCCCCTGCAGTTCCAGTTCGAAACCCTCACCCTCGGCGGTCACGACTACCAAATCCGCTCCCTGCTCGACCGGCAACAGTATGACGACCCCGACGGGGCGGCGGCCCGCGCCGGAATCAACTCCGCCACCTGGCCCCTGTTCGGCATGGTCTGGCCCGCCTCGAAGGTGCTGGCCGAGACCATGTGCGACTTCCCCATTGCCGGTAAGCGAATTTTAGAGGTTGGCTGCGGCACGGCACTGGCCAGCATCGTTTTGCGCCAGCAGGGCGCCGACATCACCGCCAGCGACCTCCACCCCATGGCCGACCCCTTCTTGGCGGTCAATCTGGCCCTGAACGATCTGGAGCCCATCCCCTTCGATACCGGCAGTTGGAGCGACGGCTCCGAGGCGCTGGGGGAATTCGATCTCATCATCGGCAGCGACCTGCTCTACGAACGGGACCACCCCAGCCAGTTGGCCGACTTCATCGATCGCCACGGCGGATGCGACGCCGAGGTGATCCTGGTCGACCCCAAGCGGGGGCAACAGGGACGCTTCGGCAAGGCAATGGCGGCGTTGGGATTCGAGCAAAGGGCCGACCTACCCACCCCTGCGGTGGAGGGGGAGGCGTTCTTCGGGGGACGGGTGCTGAATTTTGTGCGGGGGCCGACGCAGGAGGGCTAACCCCCGGAAAGGAGGCTGCCGCCCCCCATCGCGCCGAGGGCGGCGCTCCTACCGCTTGACGCGATCGCCCCCCATCGCGCCGGGGGCGGCGCTCCTACCGCTTGATTTGCATGACCTGCATCGCCCGGCAGCACCCGCGCACAAAGCGCCATCACCACGAAATCAACAACCTCGCCCGCAGGTCGGTCCCCCTCACACGCCTTGCCCGCTCATTCTTGAGCCTGTCGAAGGATGCGCCCGGAATGACGCCTGAGGTTGAAGAGGGGCGCGAGGGGCGCATGCCTCTTCATGCGCGGGCAGATGTCCCACAACCGTCGATGGCTGGTTTGAGATCAGAGGATCCCGGGCAGCGCTCACGCACGGTCAGGAAACCCCACGCCCTCCACCCCGTTTTCTGCCCCCGCCAACAGCTTGCGTTTGGCCTGCCGCCCCAATTTTCGATCGCCGCCTCCCGGCGCAGGGCCGAGCCCCGGTCATGGTTCTACTCCTCATCGACCCGCGTCTCGCCCCCCCCGAAGAACTTGGCTCCCTTGCCCGAGCGGTGTTCTCAGCAACCTCCGTGGCCGATTTTGGTAGCCCATCCCTGGGCCGCTCGGAGGCGCCGATTCAATCGGCGCCTCCCTAAGGTCGACGCCCCCCTTCGTCTCCTCCAGGGTTGACTCCAGCGACATACTCCCCACATGAACGCGCAGTCGTCCAAGATCTTCGGCCTGAGGTGTCTTCCGATCCAACCGGAGCATCCCGGTCTGGAGCACCCCGGTCGGGCACACGATTTGCGAGTCGTTCGCAACCGAGACTACACGCAGCATGGACCTCACCAAATTTTGTGTGCCTTTGGAGTCATCGCGACTCCATGCGCGTGACAAAAATGGGAGCTTTTCTCATGCCACCTTCCCAAAATTGGCCTTACATCTCTGGCGACAATACCGCCTCCTTCCCTCCAGCCCGCCCCCCCCGTCCACTCTATTTCGCCTTGCTCTTTCTCGGACTGGCCTGCCTGCCGTTGCTCTTTGGCTCCCTCCTCGTTCGACTTCACGGCCCCCAATTGCAGGCCGCAGCCATCGACGATCTGAGGGCCATCGCCGATCTGAAAGCGGCGCAGATTGAAAGATGGTTGGCCGAACGTCGGGCCGACGCCGAGGTCGTCGCCCACGATGCCGATTTGATCGACCGCATCGCGCAGATGTTGACCTCCGACGCCCCCCTGGCTCGACAAAGGGTTGGCGACCATTTGGCTTGGCTGCAACACGCTTATGGGTACAACGCCATCCTGCTGCTCGACGCGACGGGGCAGGTGGTGATGCAACGACGGCGTGGGCGGGACGAGCAGGAGATGATCGATCCCGATCTCCTCGCACTGGCGTGGCGAACCGGAACCATCCAACGCAGCGACATCTACCACGATCCGGTCGGCGAACAACGTCTCGATTGGGTCATCCCCCTGTTGTCGCGCCATGAGGGGGTAAGCCGACCGCTTGCCGCCATCGTGCTGCACACCCCCCCCGCCGACTTTCTGTTCCCCTTGATTCAAACCTGGCCCACCCCGAGCTCCAGCGCCGAAACGGTGCTGATGCGTCGCGACGGCGAGGATGTGATCTACCTCAACGAGCTGCGCCACCGTCACGACCGGGATGCAAGGCTGCACCTACCCCTGAAACAGGCCGAACTGGCCTCCGCCGCCTTACGGGACAACCGCCCCCGAACGCTGGCAGGCAGGGACTACAGGGGCGTCGAGGTGTTGGCCGCCTTCCATTCGATTCAGGGAACCCCCTGGTTATTGGAAGCGAAGATCGACCGCGCCGAAGTGTTGGTTCCACTCGACGATTTGACCTCCTGGGCTGTAGGGGTCGCCATGGCCGCCGCTTTGGGGTTGGCGATTGCGGCGGTGATGCTGTGGCGGCAGCAACAGCGGGCTGCCGATTGGGCTCATCGCGCCCAGCTCTCGGAGCGAGACCATCTTCTAACGCTCTTCTACGACCTTCCCCTCATCGGAATGGCCATCGCCCCGGTCGACAGTAAACGCTGGCTGCACGTCAACGACCGTCTGTGTCAAATGCTCGGCTACACCGCCGAGGAGCTGACGGCACTGACCTGGGACGAGCTGACCCACCCCGACGATCTGGGCAAAAACCTCGAACTCTTCCAGCAGGCTCTGCGTGGGGAGATCGACAGTTACAGCATGGACAAACGTTATCTGCGCAAGAACGGCAGCACGGTCTACACCGAGCTGCATGTCCAACTGGTCCGCAACTCCGACCACTCTCCAAAATTCTTTGTCGCCACGGTTCAAGACATCACCTCCCGCAAGCAAGCAGAGGCGCGACTTGAGGCGCTCAACCGGCTCTACGCCACACTGAGCGCCACCAACAAGGCGCTGGTTCACCACCGCGATTTGAAAAGTGTGTTCGACGAAATATGCCGGGTAGCGGTCGACGTAGGGGGGTTCGGGTTGGCCTGGATCGGCCGCGTCGACGAAGAGGGCAAAAGCATCGAGGCGATCGCCCGGGCAGGGGAGCGCGAGGATTACCTGCAGTCGATACACATCGTTTTGGACGATCCGATTTTCGGGCAGGGCCCCACCGGCAGGGCGGCCCGTCGCGGCTTGTTCGTGCTGTGCAACGACATCGCCACCGAGCCCCGCATGGACCCCTGGCGTGAGCAATTGCAGCGGCACGGGCTGGCCTCCACGGCCGCCTTTCCGATCGTTGTCGATGAAAAAACCTGGGGGGTCTTGAGCCTCTATTCCCAACAAACCTGCTTCTTCGACGACGAAGAGGTCAACCTGCTCGACGAGATGGCCGAGGACATCGGACTGGCCATCGAGTTGGAACAACTGGAGCAAAAACGGCTCGCCGCCGAGTCGGAACTCCGGGCGAGGGAGGCCCTTTTTCACACCCTGGCCCGGATGGCCCCGGTCGGCATCACCCGTTACAACGCCAATGGCATGCGGATCTACGGCAACGAACGGTGGAGCCAAATCACCGGCATGGAGAGGACCCGAGCCCTCGGCGATCAATGGCTGGCCTGCATCCACACCACCGACCGTCCCCGGGTCCGCGAGGCTTGGCAGGAAATCGTGGCCCAGGGCGAGGGGTTTATCGGGGAATATCGGGTGCGTCGCCCCGACGGCACCATCGTGTGGGTCTACGACCAAACCGCTGCCGAACGGGACAACGCGGGCGCCATCAGCGGCTTCGTCGGCACCTTGACCGACATCTCCGCCTTGAAGGAGGGTCAGGCGCAACTCAATCGCCTGACCTACCACGACACCCTGACCGGTCTGCCCAATCGCGACCTGTTCCAATCAAGGCTCGAACACGCCGTATTGCAGGCCCAACCCCAGGGGGACACGGTGGCGGTCCTCCTCATCGACCTTGATCATTTCAAGCAGATCAACGACGGCTTGGGGCACCCGGCGGGCGATCTGCTCCTCAAGCAGGTGGCCGAACGGATGCGGCGGCGGTTGCACCCCGAGGACACCCTGGCTCGGCTCGGCGGGGATGAGTTCGCGGTGCTGATCGAGCATCTCGACCACGTCGAGGAGGGTGGGCGGATCGCCCAGGGGTTGATCGAGGTGATCGACCCCCCCTTCGTGTTGGAGGGGGGGCACGAGGTGTTCGTCACCGCCAGCGTCGGCATCAGCCTTTTCCCCAACCACGGCAGCACCGCCCATACTTTGATGCAGTTTGCCGACACCGCCATGTATCAAGCCAAAAATCACGGCCGCCATAGTTTCCGCTATTACACCGACGCCCTGACTCAAACGGCGATGCGCCGTCTTTCGTTGGAAAACAAACTGCGCCGAGCGCTCGAAAAAGAGGCATTCGAGGTCTACTACCAGCCGCAAATCGACCTGAAATCGGGTCGGATCGTGGGGGCTGAAGCGCTGCTGCGCTGGACATGTGAAGGCAGCCCGATCCCCCCCAGCCGTTTCATCCCCATCGCCGAGGAGACCGGCTTGATCAATCCGTTGGGGGAGTGGGTACTGCGCAACGTCTGCCGTCAGGGGCAAATCTGGCGAAGCGAGGGGCTTGAGCCCATCCTTTTGGCGGTCAACCTTTCCCCTCGACAATTCACCCAAAGCGACCTGTTCGAACGGGTCGAAGCGATCCTGGCCGAAAGCGGTTTGCCCCCCCATTGGCTCGAAATCGAATTGACCGAAAGCGCTTTGATGAGTGAAGGGGGCAACCCGGCCCACCTGTTGGACCGCCTGAAATCGCTGGGGCTGCATCTATCCCTGGACGACTTCGGCACCGGCTATTCCTCGCTGTCGTACCTGCGCCGCTTTCCCCTGGACAGCATCAAGATCGACCGTAGTTTGGTACGCGACATCCCCCATCATGCCGACGATCTTGAGATCGTCAGCGCCATCATCGGGCTGGCCCATAACCTGGGATTGACGGTGGTGGGGGAGGGCATCGAAACCCGGGAACAACTAGAAACCTTGCGCGGCAAAGGTTGCGACCGTTGCCAAGGGTACCTCTTCAGCAAAGCAGTCCCGGCGCAAGAATTTGCAGCGCTGTTGCGCGAACCGGCGCGCTATGGCCTCACATCAGCTTCAGCCACACCCGCAGCAGACCGCCCTCAACGATCACCTCATTCACGGTCGCCTTAATCTGTGTAGATCGGGTTGGCTGGCCAGCCAGTCGGTGTGCAGCGCCCTCGCTACGTAGCGAGCCGTTTTGCTGCACAAGGGGTTTAAGGAAGCGCTGATTTATTCGCGCTTCCGAGCGCCCCAGGGATGGGTCGCCAAAATAGCGCTGTCGTAGGAGGCGACCAAAGTCGCCGAAGCTCTGCTTTTGGTTTTTGCGTAGCGTGCCGATTCAAGGCAGGCGGCCTTTAATCAGCGTTTCTTTAAGGTGGACGCACCGCAGAGCCTCTCCCCTGTGGGCACTCATGCGGGCGGAGGGTGGCGTGGCGGGGTTGCCTCTTCAGTTCGGGGACAGCAGCCACACAGGTGACCACAAAAACACCCCTCGAACCGCGTCATTCCGGGGCGTGCAGGGAACCCTGAATCCACCCCAACCCCCATCCTCACCATGGATCGAACCGGTTGTGCCAACGGGTGAATCCGGGGTGCGCTGTGCTCATCTGAGCCTGTCGAGGGGTCCATGAGGGGGCGAGGGGGGAACCCATGATGCTTCATCGCGCCGAGGGCGGCGCTCCTACCGCTTGACGCGATCGCCCCCATCGCGCCGAGGGCGGCGCTCCTACCGCTTGACGCTGCCGCCCCCTATCGCGCCGAGGGCGGCGCTCCTACCGCTTGACGCTGCCGCCCCCCATCGCGCCGAGGACGGCGCTCCTACCGCTTGACGCGATCGCCCCCCATCGCGCCGAGGGCGGCGCTCCTACCGCTTGACGCGATCGCCCCCCATCGCGCCGAGGGCGGCGCTCCTACCGCTTGACGCGATCGCCCCCATCGCGCCGGGGGCGGCGCTCCTACCGCTTGACGCTGCCGCCCCCATCGCGCCGAGGGCGGCGCTCCTACCGCTTGACGCTGCCGCCCCCTATCGCGCCGAGGGCGGCGCTCCTGCCGCCCCAACAACCTACCCCCGCACCCGCGCCAGCGCCGCCATCACCTCCAACAACCGGGGCATCGCCACATCCCCGTCGGGCCGCTCACTCAACCCCGCCACCCCTTGAGCCAGCACCTGCGCCACCGCCGCCACCGGGTTTTCAATCACCGTCCCCCCCTGCCCCAACCGGGCCAGAATCTGACCGATCCCCCGCACCTGGCTGGAATCGGCGATCTGCTCCACCGCCCGTAGGTCGATGTCGCTCCGCCCCAGCACCAAACCCTCGCACCCCTTGGCCTGGATCTTTATGCGTCCCGGCTTGGTTTCGGCGTTCAAGCGGCGGGGATCGAGGGGGACCGACACGAACATGGGCAAAGGACCGCCCCCTTCGGGCAAACGGCGGGAGGGGTGGGTCGCCGCCGCTTGCCACGCCTGGTCGGTCACCTCTTCCGGCACCCCCGCGTTCATTCGAATCACGGTGTCGGCCACCTCGAAGTAATCGCCGCTGCCCCCCATCGCCAACACCACGTCGACCCCCGCTTCATTGCGCAGTTGGGCGATGCGGTCGATCAACGGGGTGATCGGCTCGCCCGCCTTGGCCACCAAGGTCTGCATCCGCTCGTCTCGAATCATGAAGTTGGTCGCCGAGGTGTCCTCGTCGACCAGCAAAACGCTCGCCCCCGCCGCCAACCCCTCGACGATGGCCGCCGCCTGGCTGGTCGATCCAGAGGCCAGATCGGTGGTGAAGCGGCGGGTGTCGCTGCCGAAGGGGAGCGCTCCGATGAAGGGGGAGAGATCGACCCCGGTCACCGCCCGCCCATCCTCGGCCCGCACCTTGAGGGCGGTGGGGTCGCTGACCACAAGCTGCCGCCCGTCGCCGGGGATGTGGTCGTAGACCCCTTGGGCGATGGCGGCCAGCAGGGTCGATTTGCCGTGAAAGCCCCCCCCGACGATCAGGGTAACCCCCTTGGGGATCCCCATCCCGACCACCACCCCGGCATGGGGGGCGGTCAGGGTCACCTTGAGGGATTCGGGGATGTGCAGAGGCAAGGCGTTCACGGCGGGGCGGTCGTCGACACCGCTGCGTCGCGGCAGCACCGACCCCTCGGCCAAAAAGGCGACCAGCCCGTGGGCGCCCAGTTGACTGCGCAGGGCGGCTTGATCCTCCACCGCGTCGCAGTGGCTTTGCAGCCCCTCGGCGTCGATGTTTTCACCCAACATCGCCGCCAGCGTCTCGGGCAGGGTTTGCCCCAGCAACACCGCCGCTTTGTGGCCCAGAATCCGCCGTCCGGCGGCGGGCAGATGGGCGGTCAGCCGCAGCTCGATGCCGACCTCGTCGAAGAGGCAGGCGGAGCGCTCCAGAACCGTCTGCCCCCCTGCGTCGATGTGCAGATCCCGGCAACCGTGGGCGGCGCGGGCGAAGGCGCGGGCGATGAAGTCTCGGGCGGCGCGCTGCCGTTCGGCATTGCGGCGGGCGTGGTCGGGGATGCCGGTCGCCCCCCAGGGGATCAGCACCCGCAGGCGCGACGGGGGGGCGAAGGGGTCGGCCTGGATGTGGTCGATCAGCAGGGAGGCGTCGGGCCAGCCGAGCAGGTCGTGCCGCCCTTTGAGCGACTTGTAGGCGCCAAAGGATTGTCCATCCAGGCGGCGGCAGCGCTCGACGATCCCCTTCACAGCGTGATCGCCCCCTTGATGGTCGAGACCATCTCGTAATAGCGGATGACCTCGTCGGTGGAATGGACGGTGAACCGCGCCGTCAACCCCACATATTTACCGCCGCTGGAGTGGCGGTGCTTGAGTTCGTGGCCGCTGAAGATCTTCTCGACCAAGGGGACTTGATCGGCGGGGACGACAAACTTGAAGGTGTAGGGCTCGGGCCAGGTGTGGTGGTCGTCGAGCTTTTCACGCAGGGAATGGAATTCGGGGAAGGACATGGGGGCCTCGGGGGTTGGGGCTTGAAGAGGGGGAAAGGATAACAGGGGATTGATCGGGAAGGGTGGCGCGACGAGACGATGGCGGACACCATTGCCCGACTGGACGGTCGTCCATCCGCCAATCGAAACGATCCGGTTGCCCATCCCCATGGACCGATTGACCCCCGAACGCCGACACCGGTTGATGAGCCGGGTCCGCTCGAAAGACACCCAACCCGAAACGATCATACGGCGCATGGTCTTCGGAATGGGGTACCGGTACCGTTTGCACGACAAACGGTTTCCCGGCAAGCCGGATTTGGTCTTCATCGGCCGAAAAAAAGCGATTTTCGTCAACGGCTGCTTCTGGCACGGCCACATCGGTTGCCGTTACGCCCGAACGCCCAAATCCAACGTGTCGTTCTGGAAAGAAAAAATCGAACGCAACCGCGAACGCGACCGGTTCAACCTGAAACGGCTGGAAGCTTTGGGATGGAAGGTTCTGGTCGTCTGGCAATGCGAACTCAAAGATAAAGAAGCGCTCGCAGGTACCCTGTATGAATTCCTCGAACACGCCTAATCGCCGCCCCATCGGCATCGATCTTTTCTCGGGCGCCGGGGGGCTTTCGCTCGGCTTCGAACAAGCCGGTTTCGATATCGCGGCCGCCGTCGAAATCGATCCCATCCATTGCGCGACCCACGAATACAACTTCCCGGACTCGACCGCCATCTGCGCCAGCGTCGTCGATCTCGACGGCGACGAAATCCGCCGCCGCGCGCGACTCGGTTCGCAAGACATCGACGTCGTGTTCGGCGGAGCCCCTTGTCAGGGATTTTCGCTCATCGGCAAACGGGCTCTCGACGATCCGAGGAACGAACTGGTTTTCCATTACGTGCGGTTGATCGGAGCGTTGCGACCCAGGTATTTCGTCTTCGAGAACGTCAAGGGACTGACGCTCGGAAAACACGCGCGGTTTTTGGAGGAGTTCGTCTCGGCCCTGCGCGATCTCGGTTACGACGTTTTGCAACCCCATCGCGTATTGAATGCGGCCGATTATGGCGTCCCCCAGGATCGCCAAAGGCTGTTCGTCGTCGGTGCCCGAAAAGGGTTGCCGCTTCCCGCCTACCCCGCATCCGTCGAACGTCGAACGACCGTTTGGGAGGCCATCGGAGATTTGCCCAACGCCGACGACTTCGACGAATTGAATGCCCGCGATTCGGTGCGTACACGCTGGACGACCCAAGCGCACTATGCCCGTATGCTGAGAACGCTCGAACCCGATCCCGCCGATTTCGGCTATCGTCGGGAATTCGACCCGGACCTGCTCACCTCCAGCCTTCGCACCGAACACACCGACGTTTCGAAACGACGTTTCGCCGAGACGGAGCACGGGAAGACGGAACCCGTCAGCCGTTTTCGAAAGCTCCCCCCGGAAGGGCTGTGCAACACGTTGCGCGCCGGTACGGACAGCGCTCGGGGCGCCTTCACGTCGCCCCGTCCCATCCATCCCCATCTGCCGCGCGTCATCACCGTTCGCGAAGCGGCCCGGCTGCATTCCTACCCCGATTGGTTTCGGTTCCATGCCACCAAATGGCACGGTTTCCGCCAAATCGGCAATAGCGTTCCCCCTCTATTGGGACGAGCCGTCGCCTCGAAAATCGTCGAAACGCTCGATATCGTTCCCATCAAACCGGAGAAAATCTTACGCCCCGGAAAAATCGACCTGCTTCGGTTCGAAATGGGGCAAGCCGCAAAATATTTCGACGTTCCTCGCAACACGATCGCCCAACGCAATCGACGGACCCCAGATGCCCAGCCCGAACTATGGAAGGACAGCCATGCCGGATAAAACCAAGAAAAAGAACAAATACGAATCGGTCATTCTGGGGATTTTTTCGAAGTATCACCGCGCGGGAGCGACCGAATTCGAGTTTTCCCGTGACGATTTCGAGGAGATCGGGCGCCCCCTTGGGCTTTGGCCGATCAAGAACATCGGCGATGTCGTTTATTCGTTCCGCTACCGCAACGAATTGCCCGACGAAATACGTCGCACGGCCACGGAAGGGAAGGAATGGATCATCGTAGGCGCGGGCCATGCCCGATACCGCTTCAAACAGGTGCGTCTCAATAGGATCCTGCCCCGCGAAGAGCTGATGGCCGTCAAAGTCCCCGACGCCACGCCCGAAATCATCAGCGCGTATGCATTGAGCGACGAACAGGCGTTGTTGGCCAAGGTCCGTTACAACCGTTTGGTGGACGTTTTCCTGGGGATCGCGGCCTTTTCCCTCCAGAACCACTTGAGAACGACCGTCAAGGAGGTCGGGCAAATCGAGATCGACGAGATTTACGTCGGCATCGACCGTTCCGGCCGTCAGTTCGTCGTACCGGTTCAAGCCAAAGGGGGCAACGACAAACACGGCGTCGTCCAAACCCAGCAAGACATCCTTTGTTGCAACGAGAAATTTCCCCACCTCGTCTGCCGCGCCGTTTCGGCCCAATTCATGACCGAGGACCGGATCGCCATGTTCGAACTGACGGTCGACGACGACGAAATCAAAATCGTCGACGAACGGCATTACCGGTTGGTCCCCGCCAACGAAATCACGGCGGAAGATCTACGCCGGTATTCCATGCGCACCTCGTAAGGGAGCGATCTCGCCATGGTTCGTACCCCGCCCCCAACCTCGCGTGGCCGCGCGCCGGAGCACCAAAACATCGCCGATCGATGGGCGCGGGAGATCGAACAAAGAGTTGCAGCCTACAAAAACGGCGAACTCGCAACGATTCCAGCCGAGGAGGTTTTTGCCGAAGCAAAAGCAGAGACCGGCTTTCTCGACGATTGACCTCGCGAATACCCCATGCCTTTTCCCCACCTCACCCCCACCGCCATCAACCGCGTCGCCGAGCTCGCCTTCAGCTACAAGCGCTGGACCGGCCGCGACCTCCTCCCCCCCGAACTTCAAGGGCAAGCGCTGGCCGAAGCGGCCTGGAGCGCCCCCTTTGCCCTGCTCGCCCACGGGGTGCAAGCCGATCCGATCCTCGATTACGGCAACGCCCAGGCGCTGGCTTTGTGGGAAACCGACTGGACCGGACTGACCGCCACCCCCTCGCGCCAAACCGCCGAGCCCGACCTGCAAGAGGCGCGAGCCCGCTTCATGCGGCAGGTGACCGATTTTGGCTTTGCCGACGATTACTCGGGGATTCGGCTTTCGACCCAAGGACGTCGCTTCGTTATCGAGGGGGTGACGGTGTGGAACGTGGTCGATGCCGGTGGAAGGTACCTGGGGCAGGCGGCGCGGATTCCCCGCTGGAGGATGTTGTGAGGGGGGCCGGGTTTTTGATCGCGAAGCGGCGGCTGGTGGCTGCGCTGTGTTTATCGACCCTACTCGTTCTGCTGGCCGCCTGCGCCCCGCCGCCACCCGCGACCCCCAACACAACATCCCCCGCCATCCTTACCCTGCTGCACACCAACGATCTGCACGCCCACCTCCAGCCCGAAAAGGTCTGGGGGGAGCCGGAGCAGGGGGGGATGGCGCGGCTCAAAACCCTGATCGACCGGGCCCGCGCCACTCAGGCCCCGGTGTTGCTGGTCGACAGCGGCGACGCCTCGGTTGGCACCCTGTTCGAGCAGGTTTGGCAAGGCTCGGCCCCGGTCATGGCTTTCAACCGGCTTGGGCTCGACGCCGCCACCCTGGGCAACCACGAATTCGACCACGGCCCCGCCTACCTGGGCCGTTTGCTGCGCGGCGGCGCCATCCAACACCAGGGGCAAACCCTCGAAACCGAGCCCCCTCGCTATCCACTGGTGGTCACCAACCTCGATGTCTCGGCCGAACCGGCCCTCACCGGACTGATCCGCCCCTCGGTGGTGGTCGAAAAAGGGGGGCTCAAGATCGGCATTCTCGGGGCGATCACCCCTGAGGTTGCCGTGATCTCCCGCCCCGGCGACCGGGTGCGGCTGCTCGATGCGCCCACTGCCCTCAACGCCGAGGCGCAGCGGCTGACCGCCCTGGGAATCGACCACATCGTGCTGCTCTCCCACATGGGCTACGGAATCGACACGGTGCTGGCCCCGCAACTGCACGCCATCGACGTGATCGTTTCGGGTCACGACCACGCGGTGCTGGGCGATCCGGCGGCGCTCACGCGGGAAGGGGCGGTGCATCAGGCCAAGGCGGTGCGCGGCCCCTTCCCCACCTTGGCCCACAACCGCGACGGCGATCCGGTGCTGATCGTCAGCGCCGGGCAGTGGGGGCGCTGGCTGGGCCGATTGACGGTCGCCTTTGATGAGGCTGGGCACGTGATTCCAGCGGCCAGCAACGGGTCGATGCGGATGGTGCGCGGCTGCCAAAACCACGATTGCACCCTGGCGGTGGACGAAGCGCCCGACATGGCGGACTGGCTGACAACGATGGCGGCCCCGTTGGCGCGTTACGCAACCCAGACGGTGGCCCATCTCGACACCGATCTGCCGCTGCCTACCCGCTTGCCCGACGGCGAGGTCGAACTGGGACGGATGGTGGCCGAGGGGATACTCGCTGCGGTGCGCGACAGCGACGCGGCGGTGGCGGCGCTGATCAACGGCGGGGGGATTCGGGCGGGGCTGGCGGGGGGCGCTGTCAGCTACGCCCAGGCGCTGGCGGTGCTGCCCTTCGACAACACCATCGCAACGGTGACGGTCGATGGCGACACCTTGATCGCCGCCCTCGACCACGGTTTGAGCCTGGCAGGGGGAAAAATCCGGGGCGCCTTCCCTCAGGTGGCGGGGATGCAGGTGACCTATTGCGCCACCACCCCCTGCCCCGCCGCCCTGCATCCCGGCGGGGTGGTGACCCGACTGACGGTGGCGGGGGCTGCGGTCGATCTGGCCCAGAGCTACCGCATTGCGGTCAACGATTACCTGGCCGGCGGGGGGGATGGCTACGCCATGCTCAAGCAGGCCACGGGGTACCGGCGCGACAGCAACATCCCGGTGTTGGAGGCCTTCATTGTTCGGTTGCAGAGGCCGGTGGGGGTGGCGGGGGACGAAACGGGAATGGCGCCGGAGCGGTGAGGTCGGGCCTCAAGGCACATCCTGCGACACGCCGGGATGAGCACGCTGGGTTTGAGGAACGATCCACCAGAACCGCCCGTTCCGAGCCTGTGCCGATCCGCCGTCGACCTCCGGCGTTGCGCTACGTAAGCGGGGGTTGATGGCTGCGGCGACGAATGCAGGGGGCTAAGGAAACGCTGATTGATTCAGCGCTTCCGAGCGGCCCAGGGATGGGCTGCCACAGTGGTGCGCTGTCGTAGGAGGCGACCTAAGTCGCCGACGCTTTTGGTTTTTGCGTAGCGTACTGATTCAAGGCTCCTCCCCAATCGAAGAGGCAAACGATGGGCATCGAGATCGAACGCAAATTTCTGGTGCGGGGCGAAGGGTGGAAATCCCAGGGGGATGGGGGAACCCGGTACCGCCAAGGCTACCTGAGCGTCACCCCCGAACGGACCGTGCGGGTACGGCTGGCGGGCAACCGGGGCTTTTTGACCATCAAAGGCAAGCCGGTCGGGACGGCGCGGGCCGAGTTTGAGTACGAAATCCCCGCCGCCGACGCCCTGACGATGCTCGACACCCTGTGCCCGCCGGGGCAGATCGACAAGATTCGCCACCGGGTGGTGGTGGGAGGGCATGTTTGGGAGGTCGACGAGTTTCTGGGCGACAACGCCGGATTGGTGGTGGCCGAGATCGAACTGAGCGCCGAGGGTGAAGCGTTCGAAATGCCCGACTGGGCCGGGGAAGAGGTCAGCGGGGATGTCCGCTACACCAATGCCCGGTTGAGTCAGGCCCCTTTTGCATCGTGGGACAAGCCTTAAGGAAGCGCTGATTTATTCGCGCTTCCGAGCGACCCAGGGATGGGTCGCCAAAATAGCGCGGTCGTAGGAGGCGACCCCGTCGCCGAAGCTCGGCTGGTTTAATCGGCGCTTCCTTGAATCGGTTTGTGTTGTTGTCTTCCTTGGCGGCTTCGCGGCTTCGTGTGCAACCGCTTTTGACCTTCTCCAGGAGCCCCCATGTCCCAGCCGCTGCCGGTCCTGTTTCTCTCCCACGGCTCCCCCATGGTCGCCCTCGATCCAACCGGGGGTGGGTTCAAACAGTGGGGGCGGGTTCTGCCTCGGCCCGAGGCGATCCTGGCGATTTCGGCCCACTGGGAGCGCACCCCTCCGACCCTGGGGATCGACCATACCGGGCCGCTGATCTACGACTTCGGTAGCTTCCCGCCTGAGCTTTATCAAGTGACCTACCCCGCCCCCCCCGCCCCCCGACTGCGCATGCGGGTCATGGAGCTGCTCGCCCCGTTGGGCGAGGTGGGGCAAGAGCCGGGGCGGGGTTGGGATCACGGGGTTTGGACGCCGCTGGTTCACCTCTTCCCCCAGGCCGACATCCCGCTGGTGCAGCTCTCACTCCCCTCGCGTTGGGGTGGCGAGCAGCTGATCGAGCTGGGCCGCGCCTTGGCACCGCTTCGCCACGAGGGGGTGCTGATCGCGGCCTCGGGGGTGCTGGTGCATAACTTAAGGGCGATCAAGTGGAGGGGCGGCGAGCCCGAGGGTTGGGCGAGTAACTTCGACCAGTGGGTGGTCGACCGGCTGGCCGCCTGGGATCTGCCTGCCCTGGCCTCGGCCCACCACCTCGCCCCCGGTTTTAAAGAATCGCACCCCACCGACGAGCACTACCTCCCCCTACTGGTGGCGGTCGGGGCGGCCGACGCCGGACCCCACGCGGTCAGCTACCCGATCAGCGGGTTTCAATACGGGAATTTGAGCAACCGTAGCGTGCAGTTGGGGTGAAAGGGCGAGCGGTTTTGGTGGTTTTGGTGGGAGCGGACTTCTGTCCGCGAATGGAGCGGCAACACCGCTCCAAAGAGCAAAACCAAATACCGTTGCCCCAACCGACGCCCAACCGAAACACCCCAGCTTCGCTTCGGCCACAGAAGTGGCCTCCCACAGGTAAGGATGACGGTCGGGGTTTGGTGTGGGTTTTGGTGGTTTTGGTGGGAGCGGACTTCTGTCCGCGAATGGAGCGGCAACACCGCTCCAAAGAGCAAAACCAAATACCGTTGCCCCAACTTGTGGCCCGACCGAAACACCCCTGCTCCGCTTCGGCCACAGAAGTGGCCTCCCACAGGTGAGATGACGGTCGGGGTTTGGGGTGGGTTTTGGTGGTTTTGGTGGGAGCGGACTTCTGTCCGCGAATGAAGCGGCAACACCGC
>Ga0210006_1000218_pt1 | contig 48410 bp, 42 predicted proteins | sample CryGey02umfilter_2_FD_185452 | JGI IMG/M metagenome (GOLD analysis project Ga0210006, IMG submission 185452) | Groundwater microbial communities from aquifer in Utah, USA - Crystal Geyser 4/10/14 0.2 um filter (SPAdes) (version 3) | ecosystem: Environmental > Aquatic > Deep subsurface >... | reverse complement strand
CACAATCAACAACGTCAATGTCAAAAATTTAATTGATGAAAACCGTGAATTAAAAAAACGTTTATCTCGCTTAGAAGAGGAGAAAGCCATACTAAAAAAAGCGGCAACACACGAAGCTCAGGAACTAAAGTAAAGTACGTGTTCATCAAAGATCATCGGTATGAATTTTCTGTTGCACTGATGTGTGAACTGCTGCGTGTATCTCGCAGCAGTTTTTATGCATGGGTAATGCGAAAAAAAAGTAAGCGAAATCAAGCTAATCAATTGCTGGATGTGAAAATTAAATCTGTTTTTGCGCAACACCATAAGCGTTATGGTGCGCCGCGTATTACGCGTGCATTAAAAATGCAAAATGAATTATGCAGTCAAACACGAGTTGCACGAAGAATGAAAGCGATGAAAATACAGGCAATTGCTAAACATAAATTTAAAGTAACAACCGATTCAGCACATGCATTGCCCGTTTTTAAAAATATATTAAATAGGGATTTTAATATGACAAAAATAAATCAAAAATGGTGTTGCGATATAATTTATATTCGCACCGATGAAGGCTGGTTGTATTTAGCTGTTGTTATTGATCTGTATTCGCGCGCTGTGATTAGTTGGTCGATGAATCAGCGGATAAATAAGGCTTTAGTTTGTGACGCGCTTACAATGGCTTTATTTAGGCGTAAATTTCCTAAAGATGTCATTGTGCATTCTGATCGCGGCAGTCAATATTGTTCTGCAGTGTATCAAGATTTATTGCAAAATAATCGACTAATTGGCAGTATGAGCCGAAAGGGTAATTGCTGGGATAATGCAATTGCTGAAAGTTTTTTTCATACACTAAAAATTGAGCTTGTTCACACACAACAATATGCAACACGTGAACAGGCCAAACAAAGTATATTTCAGTAGATTGAAGCGTATTATAATCAATGCAGATTGCATTCTTCTATTGATTATAAAGCGCCATTTGAATTTGAATTTGAATATGCTTGTTGAAATTGAGAAGTTGGTGTCTGTGAAAACGCGGTAAGATTATTCTGATCTCTCGACGAGAAGCGTCAGTGGACACGAGTGTTTGAACGGTTTTATCGTATCATTGGCAACAAAACAACAGGCAGTGGCTTGGGGTTGAGTATCGTTGCGCAAATCGTCAAACTGCATCATGGTGAAATTAAATTCAGAACACCAGCCTCAGGTCAGGGGACTGAGTTTTTGATTATTTTCCCTAAATGAGCGTTTAAGACCTTATGGACATTACCTGGTCGAGCTTGAGTGAAACATCACTCGTGTTTCATTCCCAAATTACGCAGTAGGAGATAAAGGTTTTCCTGCATCTTTGGCCGCAAACGCAAGGACAATGTCATTTCTGTTTTCCTTAATAAACGCGATAAGAGATTTCTGTGTTACAGTTAAAGCATTTGGGTTATCAGTTATATTATGTAACCCTCCTTCTCCAAATACTCTAAGATTTGTAAAAAATATGCTGTCCTGTTCATCTGTTTTTATGTATACGCACTGAGGACGAGAAGGTTTTCCTGGCACCGTCACTTCCCCAGAAAGTTTTACAACGGTTGGGCCCTTATCAAATGCTGCTTCAATCTTCATGTCGACAATAGAAAATCGTGATCGAGCTTGCATTTTTAGTAACTTATCATGAGACGGTATTGGGACTGAAGCATGACGAAACACAGTTTGAAACATCGCTGTAGCGGAAGCTAAAATCGAAGTACTGGCAGTCGTCGCTGCAGGTGGCGCACTAGTCGCACTAGATGAAATAACACTGGTCATTAAAGCGTTTCCTTGCAGCCACTCAAGGTGAAGCGTTTGAACGACAAAATAGAGACGCGAATAATCCGAGAGTGGATTACGCTGACTTGCTACTTGGTAAAGCATGGTCCTAAATACGTTTCTCAGCAACGTGTGACTGTCATTGTCCTCGGTTACTCCCCCCCAAAATGCTTCTGTTTGAACGGGTCCTTGACGAATGGCGAATGTTTCAGCGAAGTCCCTGTCAGATAACACGGTACCATCCGTTCGATAACAACCGTCAACTACCGTTGCAGGGCTCAATAGCATGGCACGTGTACTGCTTAGCGCACCAAGGACATACTCACAATCGTTAAATAGTTTAGGATATCTTGCATCATGGCTGCTATCATCAGTTCCCAAAACTTGAGTGTGATGACTTGTAAAGCAAAAAATAAGAGGATCAGTGTAGCTGTGTTCACTGATCGCTCGATAAGTAGAACTTTTTATTTTAGAATGCTCGTCCATAATAAGCCTAATAGTTGATGTCTTCTCAGCATTCTCGGAGGCCTCAAAAGCATAATACGTGTCATCAGACTTACGTAAAACAATATCAATATGTCTATCCCCATTCTTCATTATCCCATAACATAAAACGATGCCGCGCTCACCAGTAGTACTTCGTGCACCTCGTTCTTGTCCACCATAAAATTTTTTCTCCATCATCAAAACACGCCCAGTCTCCCACCCCCGCTTAGCACGGCTTGCAAGAGGAAGATCAGCAACGGCTATTTCATATTGAGAGTCTTGTGACAGTAATAAAAAATTATGATAAATATGCTGCTGATTTGAAGGCAACACTGTAACTTGTTCTTCAACGGCCTTAGTAATTTCAGCGCACAACTCGGCCAATCCTTCGAGTGGCTGCTTACCACTTTTATTAAAAGTACCCGCCTTAAAATGTGCTGCAAATAATTGACAAAGACTATCCGCTTGATTTTGTCTATGAGCCTGTGAGATTTGATCGAGAGGGAAGGACTCCTCACCAACATCTTGATAATAATAAGTCATCCTCCCCTCCGGCCTAACAGTCAAAACATAGCAGGAGGGCGAGGGCGTAGCACCATACTGGTTCCGCCCTGTAAAACCAAGCAACCTAAGCTTTTCTCCCCTATAATCCGCACCTTGGATCTCAGCCTTAATTTTTATAGCGCCATCATCCATGCGAGATAACGTTAATATTTCTCCATCATAGCCCCTGAACTCCAAAATCGGTCGGCTCAATTTCTCAGCCATGAGCGCATTAAGATTTTGATATAGCGCTGCAAAAAAAGCAGGTTGAGCGATAGTGCGTTGTGTCGCACCCTGGATAACAGGTAAAACAGCCTGCTCTTCTCGTGGTACAGCAGATGCGCTGACAGCTACAGCTGTACTACTAGATACACCAAATGAAGAAGCTAGCGTATGCGTACCTCCTTGTCGAGAGATGATTTGAGCGATAGCAGCTTGTATGCCGTACTGGTAGTTCCCTCTACAAATAAGAGTTATTTTATTTTTGATAGTTTCAATAACATTGCTTGGTATTTCTGGAGGCTTTTCTGCTAACATCTTCCTCATTTGCTCTTCGCTATAACCATTAAAACAAATTGCTTGTTCAAACGTACCAGCATTCACCTGAGAAGTTAGCAACGTAAAAGCACACTGAGCGGCTTGCATCGACTCTTGTGCTGACCAACCTTTTTCTATACCTAGCAATGGCATTGAAATCACAAAGTCTTTCCGGCGGAGTGATCTAACCCCACTTTGACGGACACCCTGTTAAGAGATAAATTCTCAACAACAGAGGTGTGAAATGAACGAAGAAAATACAAAACAAAAACAAAACCGTCGAAAATTCAGTCCTGAATTTAAAGATCAAATATTGGTGCGTGCTGAAACGGACGGTGTTGCACAAGTAGCAAAAGATCTTGGCATAAAAGAATCGATGATTTATTCCTGGCGCTCCAAAAGAAAATCAGGTGGCGCGACACTCGAGAATCAAAAAATTCAGCAAATAGAAATGATGCGACTGCGCCGTGAAAATGAACGTTTATCAATGGAAAACGCCTTTTTAAAAAAAGCGGCAGCGTACTTTGCCAAAGATTCGAAGTGAGGTGCGCGATGATTCAAAAAAATTCGAATAATTTTCCGATGAATATGATGTGTAAAATGCTCTTGATCTCATCAAGCGGTTATTATGCTTGGTTAAATCGAAAGCCTTCAAAACGATCTGAAGAAAAAACGCAATTAACAGCTGAAATTAAGCGTATTTTTATTGAGGAAAAATCTCGCGCGGGTTCGATACGCATTACAAAGCGATTAAAAGCAGATGGTAATATTGTTGGTAAAAATCGTGTTGCAAAAATTATGCGTGAAAATAAATGGCGCGCGAAAGCTGCGAGAAAATTTAAAGCAACAACAAACAGTAATCACTCGTTGCCTGTTGCGCCAAATTTATTACAACAAAATTTTTATGCAAATAATCCAAATGAAAAATGGGTGAGTGATATCACGTACATTTGGACTGATGAAGGTTGGCTTTATTTATCAGTAGTGATGGATTTGTATTCGCGTAAATTAATTGGTTGGTCACTGCAAGAACGCATGACATCAAAGCTTGTGATTGATGCGCTACAAACGGCATTATGGAGTCGTGGCATGCCGAAAAATGTTATTGTGCATTCAGATCGCGGCAGTCAATATTGCTCATCAGCATATCAAGATTTAATGCGTGAAAATAAGCTTATTTGTAGCATGAGCAAAAAAGGTGATTGTTACGATAATGCTGCAATGGAAAGTTGGAATCACAGTTTTAAAGTCGAAGCTGTTCATGGTGAAAGATTTAAAACGCGTGATATCGCCCGAAAACAGGTGTTTGAATATATCGAAATATATTACAATCGCAAACGTCTTCATTCGACATTAGGATATTTAAGTCCTGAGTTATTTGAAGTTAAAAAAGTCGCTTAGCAGAGTGTCCGTTAATTTGGGGATGGATCAGAGATCATTATAGTAAGAGCTGTATAAGTACGTATAACATAAAACAAAAGCTGGAAATGATTCCTCCAATTTTTTTGGGGCATTTACAATTGCAGATAGATTTTGATAATCATAAAGATAAAAAACTAACGATGATAATTTTGGAATGACAATATCTTTTAGCTCATCGTTAGAATCACGTATTATTTCAAGATCCCCCTCCCCACGAAGCTTTGGGGGGGTAGAGGCCAGACAGCCATATGGCGCGCCTGCTAATAAAATTGTTCCATCCGTCTCCCATACATGCAAAACTTTGCTTCTACGCATACTCACTTTCCCTTTTACTCTTCAATTCTGTTGAACGAATTATAGTTCAGATATGCTTAAAAAAACCTTAACCTATAAAAAAAATAATAAAAATTGCTTGTATGAGGTTGGTTTTACTGATAGATTTCGATTTCGAAAATGTGGAGAGATGGCAGAGTGGTTTAATGCGGCGGTCTTGAAAACCGTTGAGGGTAACTCCCTCCCAGAGTTCGAATCTCTGTCTCTCCGCCAATCATAAACAGGATGTCTTATGATAAACGTGCTGTTAGTGGATGACCATGACCTGGTTCGCGCAGGCATCAAAAAAATTCTCGACGATGTTTCAGGAATCAAAGTAACCGGTGAAGCGTGCAATGGCGAAGAAGCCATAAAAATTGCGCGAAAATCACATCCCAATGTGGTATTGCTTGATTTGAAAATGCCTGGTATTGGTGGATTTGAAACAGCTCGAAAAATAGCGCGCATTGATTCTGATATCAAGGTATTGGTATTAACAATTTGTGATAATGATTTATATCCATCAAGGCTCATGCAGACGGGTGCCGCAGGTTATATTACAAAAGGTACTTCAACAGAAGAAATGATACGCGCCATTCGCGCAGTACATTCAGGTCAGCGATATATTGGCAATGAAATTGCAAATCGATTGGCTTTTCGTCATGTGAGTGATCAAGAAGCCTCTGCATTTGATTTATTATCTGAGCGCGAATTACAAGTCATGATGATGATTACACGTGCGATTCCCGTGCAAACCATTGCCAGTAGCTTGCATTTGAGTGCTAAAACAGTGAATAGTTATCGTTATCGCATTTTTGCAAAGTTAAAAATAAAAAATGACGTAGAGCTAACATTATTGGCTATTAAGTATGGTATCGTTGATTCTGAAAATGTCACTGCTTGATCTCCCATGATTAACCCCGCGCATAAATTAAAACAATTACCCAATAAACCGGGTGTTTATCAATTTTTGGATGAGCATAAAAAAATTTTATATGTGGGTAAAGCGCGTAATTTAAAAAAGCGTCTTGCGCATTATTTTCGAAGAAAAGGTGCGGATCAAAAAACCAATGCGTTAATGGAAAAAGCCGCTGATTTTTTAATCACCATTACGGATAATGAAAATCAAGCGTTGTTGCTTGAATGTAATTTAATTAAAAAGCATCGTCCGAAGTATAATATTTTATTACGCGATGATAAGTCGTATCCTTATTTATATTTAGCTACCCAGCATCCGTTTCCACGCTTAGATTATTTTCGTGGCACTCAGAAAGAAAATGGACGTTATTTTGGACCTTACCCTAACGCAGGATCAGTTCGGGAAAATTTGGCTTTTCTTCAAAAATTATTTAAATTGCGTCAATGTAGTGATGTTTTTTTTTCGCATCGTTCTCGACCTTGTTTGCAATATCAGATTAATCGATGCACAGCGCCCTGTGTCAATTATGTTTCAAAAGAAAATTATCATCAACAAGTGCAAGACGCGATTTATTTTCTGGAAGGCAAAAACAATGACGTGATTCGATCTGTTGAAATGCAAATGGAAAATGCAGCGTTGAATCAAGATTACGAAAGTGCAGCACATTGGCGTGATGTATTAATTCGCGTGCGAAAATTACAAGCAAAACAATTTATAACAGATGGAAAAGGCAATGTTGATATTTTCGGTGTTGCTGAGAAAATGGGGCAAATAGCGATTGCCGTCGTTTCAATTCGTCATGGTCAGTTAATGGGGCACAAAACTTTTTTTCCAAATGCAGCGCTTGAATTTACGATCGAAGCTGTTTTGTCAGCCTTTGTTTCGCAATATTATTTTAATCCTGCACGTGAGTCAGAAAAAATGGATCGCGTTGTATTGAGCCATCCTATTACTGATCGCCTCTGGATTCAAAATGCATTGCGTGAAACCTGCTATCCCACTGTGATCATATCAGATCGCAAAACACCCGCGTTTCGTCAATGGATTTCTATTGCGACGAGCAATGCTGTAGAGGCATTAAAACAACATCAAGCTGAAAAAAATAACATGGCTTTAAAATTAGCCTGGCTTCAAAAAAAATGCCATTTACCCGCTTTGCCAGAGCACATTGAATGTTTTGATATCAGTCATACGATGGGTACTGTGACAAAAGCGTCTTGTGTTGTGTTTGGTATTGAAGGCGCAATGAAAAAAGCTTACCGTCAATTCAATATCAGTAATATTACACCAGGTGATGATTATGCAGCGATGGAGCAGGTGCTCACGCGACGTTACACAAAATTAAAAGTAGATAATCAGTTGTTACCCGATTTAATTATAGTGGACGGTGGAAAAGGACAGTTAAAAATGGCGGCCACAGTTTTGGAATCTCTGCAAATCAGTGGTGTGATGTTGATGGGTATTGCAAAAGGAGAAGGGCGAAAGCCAGGATTAGAGAAAATATTAATCTGGGGGCAAGAGTCAAAAGTGTCCTTAACACCGGATGATCCTGTGTTACACTTGCTGCAATTTATTCGTGATGAGGCGCATCGATTTGCAATTACAGCACATCGAAAAGCACGTGGTAAAAAACAGTTGCAGTCAATATTAGATTTGATTGCGGGTGTTGGCAAAAAAAGAAAAATAGATTTATTAAAACATTTTGGTGGATTGCAAGAATTGAAAAAAGCGAGCACTGAAGAAATTGCAGCTGTCAAAGGGATTAGTCGGGTATTAGCAAAACAAATTTATGATGCATTGCATGATCAAGCGTTTTGATTTGTTAATAAATAATTAAAATAAAACGATAAAGTAAATTTAAATATAATGCATTGTAGGAATAACCATGTCTAAAACCAATATCATACTTGAAAAAAACATCCGTTTTTCAGAATCCGCTATGTGGCATGATCAAAAAAATTATTATGACCAAAAAGGGATTGAGGCTTGGGATGAAGATGTGCCTTTTTATATTACAAGCAATCCTTTTATCGCGCGTGATTATGCAAAGCTGTTGATTGCGTTTATGCAAGATTGGATTTCTAAAAATCCAGATGCTAAAAATCATCCGTTTGTTATTTTAGAGCTGGGCGCAGGCACGGGACAATTTAGTTTTTATGTGTTGAAGCATTTTATTGAGATGCAAAAAAAACTAAAATTAGACGAGATTAAAGTTTTATATGTGATGTCAGATGTGACTTCACGTCCCTTTACTTTTTGGTCGCAACAACCACAACTAAAGCCATTTATTGAATCAGGCGCATTGGATTTTTGTATTTTTGATTTGTATCATGAAACCAAAATTAATTTGCATCACGCAAAAAAAACCATTGGTGTAGCACAAATGCATAATCCTATGGTGATTATTGCAAATTATTTATTTGATTCTATCGCTACTGATGTTTTTACAGCTAAAGATGGGCAGTTATTTGAATCTTTAGTGACAGTGGAAACAAATCAAGCCAACCTTAAAGCGGGCAAGCCAGTTGATTTTAAGAAAATTAAAATTGCTTATCATCCTTCTGCTATTGAAAAAAGTTATTACCAGAATGAATTTGATACAGTTTTATTGGATTATGCTAACACATTGGCTGATACCCATTTCCAATTCCCGATTGCAGGGTTGCATGCATTAAAAAATCTGCAAGCCTTATCGCATAATCAATTTTTATTGCTCTCTTCCGATAAAGGTTATACCAATTTGGAAGAATTGGATAATTGTGATCATCCTGAGTTAGATTATCATGGCAGTTTTTCAGTGATGGTTAATTATCATGCAATTGGTGAATATCTCAAACAGTGTGATGGCGAGTATCATATCCAATCTTTTCGCGCAAATATGGTCACAGGTATTTTTTCTAGTGGATTTGCATTTGATGAATTATCGCGATTTAATTTTGCAATGCAGCACGTGATAGATGAATTTAGCCCAACAGATTATTTTTTAATTTACGAGCACTTTCTCAAAGGATATAAAAAATCTTCGCTTGAGGAAATGGCATCTTATTTTAATTTATCAAATTGGGATCCGCACTTGTTTGATCAGGTGAATACTTATTTTACTTCAATGATAGAAGATGGCGATCCAGAAGCTATTATGTATTTGTCTCAAAATATGTCACGTATTGCAGCACATTTTTATTATTTGCCTTCTGCATCAGATACTTTATTTAATATCGCACTTTTTTATCAGGAAGTTTCAGATTTTGATGAAGCTATTTCATATTACGAAAAATCACAGCAATATTTTGGTGAGAGTGATATTACATTGTTTAATATGGCCATGTGCTACCATCATTCCAATCGCAAAGCAGAAGCGCTGTCTTGTTTAGCGCGCGCATTGGAATTAAATAGCAGTGCTGATGATGTGAGAGAATGGATTGATATCGTCTCTAAAAAATAAAAATAAATGAGGAAATACGATGAGATCAGGTTGGGGAAAAAAATTACCTAGCAGAACTAACTGGGAAGAATGTATCGCAGTTGCCGAGCTTGTTTTAAAAGAAGAAAAGCAGGGTGAAATAGCAACAGCAGAGGAATTATTTGTTCAAAAAGCAGCTTTATTCACTTCTTGCGCCTGGGCTGCTTGTGCTGCCTTTTTTGAAAAGCAGAATGACGATAAAAAAATAGAAGTAGAAATAATAGGAATGCTTTATTTATTAGCGGCGCAAATGGTATTAACTCAACCTAGTACATTGAATGAAAAAATATATTATTTAAAGATGGATTTAAAAAAGGCAGCAGCCTGTTTTCGAAAAAGTGATTTGAAACGAGCAGACAATATCCTTACTAAAAAAAAGATGTTGTTGGGTTTATTTCAAAATGAAATCTCAGAGGACAAACCCAATTCAAGAGCTTTAGTGCCGCAATTCAAAGCGGCTGTGAGAAGATAATATGTGGACACTGCAACTTATTGGTATTTTTCTTATTTTGGGTATTACTTTTTTATCAGGTTTCTATCCATTTTTTAAAAAATTTAAATCAGGCAAAAATCAAGCGTTTCCTGCTGCGGAATCATTAGCAGCAGGTGTATTTTTAGGTGTCGCATTGATTCACATGCTGGGCAGTGCGTCAGATCAATTTTATCGATTATCTTATCAATACCCATTTGCTTTTTTATTAGCAGGTGTGATGTTTTTGTTTTTATTATTGCTTGAGCATGTTGGTCGTGAAATTGCTGTACACAAAGGCGAGTCGAGTGGTGCATTTGCTGTCTTAGCAACATTGATGTTATCAGTTCATGCCTTTTTAATGGGTGCAGCATTAGGATTGAGTGGTAGTTTTTCTGTGGCGTTGGTTATTTTGTTAGCGATTGTAGCGCATAAATGGGCGGAAAGTTTTTCGCTTTCGATTCAAATTAATAAAAGCAGTTTTAGCTTGAAAGTGAATTTAATTTTATTTTGTTTGTTTGCATTAATGACACCATTGGGGATTGTTTTGGGCGTATCTGCAACTACCACTTTGCAGCAGTATCCTTTGTTGGAACCAACGGTGACCGCTTTAGCAGCGGGTACCTTTTTATACTTGGGTACGCTGCATGGTTTGGAAAATGCAACGTTAATTACACGATGCTGTGATTTGAAGCGTTTTTGGTTTGTTATTTTAGGTTTTGCTATTATGGCCATTGTAGCAATTTGGACATAATTTATTCCGCAATTTAATATTGATTTAATATAAGTACAATATAGTTCACCTCTTAATGTTAAAAAGAGAAGTGAGCGATGCGGATTGACTATGAAGCATATAATAAATTAGTAGTAGAAAGAGATAACGTACAGCATGCCTATAAAAAAACGCTTAAAGCCACTATGGGAGAAGAGCATCTTAATCTTAAGAGATGTGCGTCTCGCTATTATGCAATGTATGACGATGCTTTTCAAAAAAAAGAGTTTGATCTTTGTCAAAATTTTTTGATGCAATTTTATCAAATTTTAGATCAGGTGAGTCGTAAAAATTTAGATCAGATTAATGAACGCAGGGATAGCGTTAATCGTGAAATTGCCTGTGATAGTGCTTCACTGCATCATCGTAGCCGAAACGCTGCCGCTCCAAAACCACAATTGAATTCGCCTGACGCTGAATTAAGTCCTCCTGGCATCACTCCCTCGCCAGTATTATTTCAAGATGGACGTATCAAAACACCGAGTATTGATGTGAGATCGCCTATCGATCCAAGTTCCCAATATCCAGAGTCACCCTGCTTCTTTAGAAATGCAGAGTCACAGCGGGATTTATTTTCGCCAACGTCTCCTTCGCAATCAGCAAATAATCAACAGGCATTTTTACCAAAACCCATTGCAGTAAAGGCAGTTCCAGGAATGCCAAGCGCTTCTGTTAGACCTCCTTTCGATGATTTATAAAAAAACACAGATGAGGGGGATGCATAATCCTGCTTGAGCCCAGCGAGAACAGGGCTCGGGTTTTTTTAATTGGTTAAATCATTTTTTTTGGATCAACGGCTTTATCAAACGCTTCAGCGGTTAAAAAGCCAAGCGCTAAACAAGCCTCTTTCAACGAGGTATCATCGTGATAGGCTTTTTTTGCGATTTGTGATGCTTTATCGTAGCCAATGAGTTGGTTTAATGCGGTCACAAGCATGAGCGAATTTTCTAAATAGTAATTAATTTTTGCTTTATTTGCTTCAATACCGTTTACACAGTGCGTCGTAAATGAGCGGGCTGTGTCTGATAATAAATAAATTGATTGAATTAAATTATAAATCATGACGGGTTTAAAAACGTTTAACTCAAAATTACCTTGTGATCCAGAAAACCCAATGGTGGTGTCATTTCCAAATACTTGTGCGCAGACCATTGTCATGGCTTCTGACTGTGTTGGATTAACTTTGCCTGGCATGATGGATGAGCCAGGTTCATTTGCAGGAATAATGATTTCTGCAAATCCGCAGCGTGGTCCGCAAGCAAGCCAACGAATATCATTAGCAATTTTTAGAAATGCGCAGGCCAGTGTTTTTAATACACCGCTCATTAATACGATTTCGTTGTGTGCCGATAAGGCTTCAAATTTATTTTCAGCAGAAATAAAATGCAACCCTGTAATTTTTGAAATTGCTTTCGCGGCATGGTCTGCAAATGCTTTTGATGAATTTAATCCAGTGCCAACAGCAGTTCCACCAATAGCCAATCGTAATAATAATTTTTTTGTATGATCAATTTCAGCAAGACACGTATCGAGTTGTGCAACATAACCTGAAAATTCTTGACCTAATGTTAATGGAACAGCATCTTGTAAATGGGTGCGGCCAATTTTAATAATATCTTTAAATGCCATTTGTTTTTTATAGAGTGCATCACGCAGCATCACTACAGATGGAATTAATTGGTGTTCAATCATTTCAGATGCTGCAATATACATGGCAGTTGGGAATGTGTCGTTTGATGATTGCGACATGTTGACGTGATCATTTGGATGAATCGGATCTTTGCTACCCAAAACACCGCCAGCTATTTCAATCGCACGATTAGCAATTACCTCGTTTGCGTTCATATTGGTCTGAGTGCCGCTGCCCGTTTGCCAAATTTTTAGCATAAAATGATTATCTAATTTGTTTGCAATGACTTCTTCAGCTGCTTTGACTATTAAGTCACATTTGTCTTTGGGTAATTTATCAATTTGATTATTAGCAATGGCAGCTGCTTTTTTCAAAATACCAAGAGCACGAATGAGTTCGGGGGGCATTGTTTCGCGGCCAATTGCAAAATTAATATGCGATCGTTCCGTTTGCGCGCCGCCATACGTGTTCGCTGGAACAGCGATTTCACCAATACTATCTTTTTCAATACGTGTTTTCATTGACATGAGAATTCCTTACCTAAGCGGAGTTGTGTGACGGATTATAGCCAATTTTTTAGATAAGTTAATAGGCTCGCAATAATGAGTTAATTTTTTTAATCAAAGCGTGCCCCAGAGCCGATTCGAACGGCCGACCTGTCCCTTAGGAGGGGACTGCTCTATCCAGCTGAGCTACCGGGGCAAAATTGTTTTTTTATTTTCACTATGATTTCTTGCTGCAGCCAATTATGCTGATTTTTTTGCTTAAAATCAAAATACGCGCGTGCTAATATAATGAATGCTATTGCAAAAGGACTGTTTCATGAATAAGCGCATCATTTGGGTGATCGGATTTTTTTTGTTTCTGTTTGTCGCCACGTTTCTTTTCTATGGTGTGAAAATTTTTATGGTTCGTCGTTATATGGCTAATTATGAAGAGCCACCCATTTATGTTTCTGCCACTAAAGTCATTATGAAAACCTGGAATCCTTATCTCACGGCAGTAGGCTCGCTGAAAGCATCAAATGGTGTTGATGTGAATTCAGAAGTGAGCGGACAAATTTTATCAATCGATTTTCAATCAGGTGATCATGTAAAACAAGGCGCGCAATTAGTTCAATTGAATGATGCGGTGGATCAGCAGGCATTGCAGCGTGACGAAGCAAAGTTGCGTTTTGATAAAATTGATTATGAGCGTAAAGCAGTGTTGCTTGAAAAAAATGCGGTTGCGCGTAATGCGGTTGATGCTGCGAAAGCCACTTATTTGCAATCGCTCGCCGCAGTGGCTTCTGACAAGGTTATGATCACGCAGAAAAAAATTCGTGCGCCATTTTCGGGAAAAATTGGCATTCGACAAGTGAATATTGGTCAATATATTACAACGGGCACGGGCATTGTAACGCTACAAGCGCTTCACCCATTGTATGTGGATTTTTCTTTACCGGAACAAAATTTACCCTTGTTGCACAATGGGCAAAATATCCATGTAAAAGTGGATGCTTATCCTAACCAAATTTTTGATGGAAAAATTACAGCAATTAATTCTGCTATTGATGTGAATACGCGTAGCATTGCTGTGCGCGCAACCTTGCCTAATGAAAATGAAGCATTGTATCCCGGGTTGTTTGCTGATGTGCAAGTGATTTTACCGCCAGAAAAAAGTGTGATCACGGTTCCACAAAGCGCGCTGACTTACAGTTTGTATGGTGATTCTGTTTATGTCATCGAAAATCGTGGTAAAGATAAGAAAGGTGAGCTCAAATTAATTGCAGTACAGAAGTATGTAAAAGTAGGTGAGCGTCGTGGTAACAATGTCGCTATTTTAAGTGGCATTGAAGTGGGCGATGAAATTGTAACGACAGGTCAAATTAAATTACATCCTGATGCCCGTGTTCTGATTAATAATGCGGTTATCTTAAAATAATGGAATGATCTGAATGTATTCTCGATTTACAGATATTTTTATTAAACGACCTGTGTTAGCCACGGTCGTGAGTTTGTTAATTTTGGTATTAGGTTTTCGTGCCATTTTTTCGTTATCCGTTCGCCAATATCCGCAATTAGAAAATACGGTTATTACAGTCACTACTTATTATCCAGGCGCTTCAGCACGTTTGGTTCAAGGATTTATCACAACACCGCTTGAAAAAAAAATTGCCAGTGCTGGGGGCATTGATTATCTTACTTCTGAAACAACAGAAGGCACGAGCACACTGAGCGCACATATTTTATTAAACTACAGTCCCAATGATGCATTTACAAATGTGATGAGCAAGGTTTCAGAGGCAAAATATGAGTTGCCAACGGAAGCAGAAGATCCTATCGTTGCAAAATCAACCGGTGATTCTTTTGCTTTAATGTATGTGGGATTTAGTAGTCCGCATATGACGTCGGAACAAATCACAGATTATATTTCACGTGTTATTCAACCAAAAATTGAAACGGTGCCAGGTGTATCTGAAGCACAAATTTTAGGTGGGAATGATTTTGCCATGCGCATTTGGCTAAATCCAAAACGCATGGCTGCATTAGGCGTGTCACCAACGGATGTTAAGCAAGCCTTGATCAACAATAACTATCAAAGTGCGGCTGGATCGACGCGTGGTGATTATATTTCATTAACGATTAATGCACATACAGATTTAAAAAATGCAAAAGAATTTGAAGATTTAATTATTAAGCAAGATAAAGGCAATTTGGTGCGATTGCGAGATGTGGCGCGTGTTGAGTTAGGTTCGCAGAATTATGATTCATCTGTTTACTTCAACGGAAAAAAAGCAATTTTTATGGCAGTCAATGCCACGCCTGAAGCAAATCCATTAACGGTGATTGATCATGTTAGACAAATTTTACCGACGCTAGAGAAAGAGTTTCCACCCAGTTTGCATGCGAGCGTGGTATTTGATGCAACGAAATTTATTAATGCTTCATTGCATGAAGTGTTAAAAACAATTTTTGAAGCAACATTGATTGTGATTGTTATTATTTTTTTATTTTTAGGATCGTTCCGATCAGTGAGTATTCCCGTTGTCACGATTCCATTGTCACTGATTGGTGTTTTTGCGTTGATGTTGATGATGGGGTATTCCATCAATCTATTAACTTTATTGGCATTGGTTTTAGCAATAGGGATGGTTGTTGATGATGCGATTGTGGTTGTTGAAAATATTCATCGTCATATTGAAGAAGGTATTCCGCCACATGATGCTGCATTGCAAGGGGCACGTGAAATTGCTTTCCCAGTAATCGCGATGACTTTTACATTAGCTGCTGTGTATGCGCCCATTGCTTTTATGGGTGGCATCACGGGTGCATTATTTAAAGAATTTGCATTAACACTTGCTGGCGCAGTTGTTTTATCGGGAATTATTGCTTTGACTTTATCGCCGATGATGTGCAGTTATGTATTAAGTCAGGCTGAATTACAAAAACCGTTAGCACGTTACGTAGATCAACAATTTTCGCGACTTAAAAATTGGTATCAGGGTTATTTGCATACTGTTTTAAATTATCGAAAACTTCTTATTATTTTTTCTGTTATTGTGCTGGTGAGTTGCTTCTTTTTATTTCTCACTGCTAAAAAAGAATTGGCGCCACAGGAAGATCAAGGTGTTGCTTGGGTGATGGGGCAAGCACCCGAATCAGCTAATATTCATTACACGGAAGCATTTACAAAAGAACTCGGTGGGGTTTATCACAAGTATAACGATGCATTACAAGATTTTTTTGTAATTAATGGTTGGGGTAACGCCAATACCATGGGTTCTGGTTTTTTAATGAAGCCTTGGCAAGATCGATCGATGACAGAAGCGCAATTGGTCGCAAAACTAAATGTCGATTTAGGAAAAATCACAGGATTAGATATGCAGGCAGTAGCGCCACCCGCATTGCCTGGCTCTGGTTTGTTCCCCATTTCTTTTGTGGTGACATCAGTTCAACCTTTATCTGTGATTTATCCGTTGGCACAAAAATTAATTGATGATGCGAATCGCAGTGGGTTATTTTTATTTGTCTTTAGTGACTTGAAATATAATAAGCCACAAGTTGAAGTAATGATTAATCGAGAAAAAGCTGCGCAAATGGATATTAGCATGCAATCAATTGCCGATGCGTTATCTACTACATTAGGTGGAAATTATGTGAATCGATTTGCAATGGATGGACGTGCCTATCAAGTCATCCCGCAATTGGATCAGCATTTTCGTGCCAACCCCGATAAATTAAATCAAATCTATATTAAAACATTGGCGGGTACTTTAATTCCATTGTCAACCGTAGTGTCATTGCGATATCAAACAGAACCAAATAAATTAACGCGTTTTCAACAACTCAATTCAGCAACCATTCAGGGTATGATGATGCCAGGAAAAACCATTGATGAAGGGTTGCAATTTTTTAGAGACAAAGCAAAAACGCTTTTTCCATCTGGTGTAACATACAATTATTCAGGTGAGTCGCGTCGTTATATGCAAGAAGGTAATGCATTGATGATGGCGTTTACTTTCTCATTAATTTTTATTTTTTTAGTATTGGCGGCACAGTTTGAAAGTTTTCGTGATCCTTTGGTGGTGATGATTAGCGTGCCAATGGCCATTTGTGGTGCATTATTACCGATCAGTTGGGGATTGGCATCCATTAATATTTACACGCAAGTTGGATTAATTACTTTGATTGGATTAATTAGTAAGCATGGTATTTTAATGGTGGATTTTGCCAATCAGTTGCGTGAAAAAGAAAAGCTAGATCGAGCAGCAGCAATTGAGAAAGCAGCGGCAATTCGATTACGTCCAATTTTAATGACAACAGCAGCAATGATTTTAGGTGTTTTCCCATTACTGATTGCAACGGGTGCTGGTGCGGTGAGCCGGTTTGATATTGGGTTGGTGATTGCCAGTGGTATGGCGATTGGTACTATTTTTACGCTGTTTGTTGTTCCAGTGATGTATACCTTGAAGCCCAAAACTATTTTATTATTTTTGTCGGCTGTGTTTGTCATTGTTGTTATGCTTTATTTCTGGTTTTTCAAGATAATATAAAGAAAGGGTTATTTTTATGAAAATAAAATGGGTGTTAGTTAGTGCTTGCGTTGCTTTGCCGGTGAGTTTATTGGCAACAGCAGCAGAAAAATTTCCTGCGCAATGTCGTGTGTCTGGATTACGTTATGAACAGGCTAATGTTTTATTGTTCTCGCAACATACCTCCAAGCCAAGATTGTATGTGATGGAAAATACAGCGCATTATCCTATTTGGGTAACGCATGAAAAAAAACATAATCCAGGTGCTAGCGCAGGCTGGGCTTCACAAATCATGCCGATGCATTGGTCATCTTTACTGGTAACGCGCCGTCATTTTTCATTAACTTGTCAGCGACAAGCAAAATCAGGCCGAATAAGCACTGTTTCGTGTAGCGCTGTTTTACGCGTTTGTCAGTTCAGCCAGTTTTTTTCAAAAAATCCAATCAGCGGCGGTTATTGGGTTGCTGAAAGTTTGCCGTACGCTGCATTAGAAGCGCACATTCGTAAGCGAGGCTTTGAATTGCCTACGCATTAGGTTCTGATAATGATCAGAACGGGCGTTTTAAAAAAAGAGATGCATATCATGTGGAATCAATGGATAATGAGCAATGAAAAATAATCCGTCCATTTGAGCAAGTAGAATCGTGTCGAAAAAAGAAAATAAAAAAAAATCCCGTGATGTAAAAAAGTCCCATAAAAAAGATCCTTACTTTGCGCGTGAAGCAGAAACGTATGAACATCCTGTTCCGAGTCGTGAATTTATTCTGGCTTATTTAAAAGAACGGAAAAAACCAGCTGGTTTTTCACATTTGTTTGATGCATTGAGTTTAAAAACAGAACCAGAACGTGATGGGTTACAGCGTCGCTTAGCTGCGATGGTGCGTGATGGTCAGCTGGTGCTCAATCGTAGTGATCATTATGGTTTGATTGATCGCATGTCCTTAATTGCGGGTTTTGTGCAAGCGCATCGAGATGGCTTTGGTTGGTTAATTCCTGATAACAAAGGTCCTGATATTTTTTTACCGTCACGTCAAATGCGACAAGTTTTCACAGATGATCGTGTTTTAGTGCGTCTGGTTTCTCAAAAAGGACGTCGATCCGAAGGGGCGATTGTTGAAATTTTAGAGAGAAATACGCAACACCTCGCGGGTCGTTTTTACATTGAAAATGGCGTGGCGTTCGTTGATCCTGATCGTAAAGCCAATGCGCAAGAAATTGTCATTCCACCTGGCGCTGAAGGTGCTGCAAAATCAGGGCAGTTTGTGGTTGTTAAAATTACAGCACAGCCTAGTACGCGCAGACAACCTGTTGGTGAAGTGGTTGAAATTTTGGGTGATCATTTAACGCCAGGTTTAGAAGTTGAACTTGCGATTCGTGCACATAATTTGCCTTATCAATTCCCGTCTGATGTATTGAGTGAGACTGTTAAGTTGCCCAGTACGGTCACTGTTTCGCCTGATGAGCAGCGTTATGATTTACGAGATTTGTTTTTTGTCACGATTGATGGTGAAGATGCAAAAGATTTTGATGATGCTGTTTACTGTGAGCCGCTCAAAAAAGGGTGGCGAGTTTTGGTGGCTATTGCGGATGTTGCGCATTATGTGACACATCAATCTGCGCTAGATAAAGAAGCACAATTGCGTGGTAATTCAGTTTATTTTCCCACGCGTGTTATTCCGATGTTGCCGGAAAAATTATCAAATGATTTATGTTCTCTTCGCCCAAAATGTGATCGTTTAACTCTGGTTTGTGAAATGGAGTTAACTGCAGATGGTGAAGTAAAAAATTATCGTTTTGATAATGCAGTGATTCACTCAAAAGCAAGGTTAACTTATAACCAAGTCGCCGCTATTTTAGATGGCACGGATCCTGGTGAAGCAACATTAAATCAACATCTGGAAAACTTACACCATATTTTTAAAAAATTATTTTTACAAAGACAATTGCGTGGTGCGATTGAATTTGAAACTACTGAAACACAAATGGTTTTCAGTGCGGGTGGAAAAATTGATCGTATTGTGCCAAGAAAACGTAATGTTGCGCATCGTATTATCGAAGAGTTGATGTTGCTAGCTAACGAAATAACAGCCAAACATTTGGAAAAAGAAAAAATACCCACTTTATATCGTGTGCATGATTTGCCTGATACAGATAGGTTAACTAGCTTGCGCGATTTTCTAAAATCTTTTTCATTGCGTTTGGGCGGTGGTGATAGTCCCGCCTCAAAAGATTATGCCAAATTACTTGATCGCGTTGAAAAAAGACCAGATGCACATTTAATTCAAACGGTGATGCTGCGTTCATTAAAGCAAGCGATTTATACTTCTGATAATCGTGGACACTTTGGATTATCCTACGAGCGTTATTGTCATTTTACCTCACCGATTAGACGTTACCCTGATTTATTGGTGCATCGTGCATTAAAACATGTGATTAAAAAACAAAAGAAAGCCACTTTTATTTATAATGCAGAAAAAATTGAATTGATTGGAGAGCATTGCTCAATGACAGAGCGACGCGCAGATCGGGCATCGCGAGATGCTACGGATTGGTTGAAATGCGATTACATGCAAAATAAAGTGGGTCAGATATTTGATGGCTTTATTGCCGATGTGACGGGATTTGGTTTGTTTGTCGAACTCAAAGATATCTATGTGCAAGGTTTGGTGCATGTGACAGCGCTGAAAAATGATTATTATCAGTTTGACGCAGTGCATCACTTATTGCGCAGCAGATCAGGCAATACCACGTATCGATTGGGTGATCACGTGCGTGTGCAAGTGGCGCGTGTGAATTTGGATGATCGTAAAATTGATTTTGTATTGGCATAGAAAAGTGATCGGTGAGAATAACTCACCGATAACTTTGCTTTAAAATTCAATTTTGGTTTCTGTTTTATTTTGTAAGCGTCCAATATTATCTTTATGTTTCCAAATAATTAATGCAGCAATCAATGCGCTGGGAATAAAAAGAATCGCTTTTGCAAAAATAAGTAAAAATATCGGTGCCAAAATGACGGCGATAATAGAAGCCAAAGATGAGTAGCGTGTCACTAATGCGACTGCGCCCCAAGCTGCTGCCATCAAAATGCCTGCCAAGAAAGATAATCCCGCTGTGGCACCAATCGCTGTTGCCACGCCTTTACCACCCTTGAAGCCAAAATAAACAGGAAAAATATGTCCGATAACGGCTGCAAAAGCCACTAAACCCAACCAAAAGGCATGCATATGAAATAGATGCCCAATCCAAACGGCAACCAAACCTTTCAGTATATCGGCGATCATTACGAGCAATGCTTGTCGTTTGCCAGCAATACGTAGCATATTGGTGGCGCCGGCATTACCTGACCCTGCGGTGCGAGGATCAGCTGTTTTGAGTATTTTTGAGATAATAATAGCGGAAGACAAAGAGCCGAGTAAGTAAGCAAGTACAATGGCAATGAGTGCTGACATGGCAAATATCCTTTTAATAGACTGGGTTGAAATAGTATATACTGAATATATTTAAAAATGCGATTAAAAATCTCAGATGGATGGTTTTGGAATGTCATGAATATGGAAAATCATATGAAGCAAAATCAATGCGGTATTTATGTGCGTTTGTTAGCTTGGTTTTTTTTGCTATTAGGGCTGTTATCTTTTCAATTAACGGCGATTGCACAAACAAACAATGCCGATTCGTTGGTAACTGTCCTGACTATTCAAGGTGCGATTGGCCCTGCAGTGCAAGATTATGTCCAAGACGGTATTAAAGAATCAGAAAGACTGCATGCCAAAGCAATTGTATTAACAATGGATACCCCTGGCGGTTTAGATACATCTATGCGCGGTATGATTAAATCGATTTTAAGCTCACCCATCCCGGTTATGAGTTTTGTTTATCCAAGCGGCGCACGTGCTGCGAGTGCCGGTACTTATATTTTATATGCCAGCTCAATTGCGGCTATGGCAAAAGGCACCAATTTGGGTGCTGCAACGCCGGTTAGTCTTGTTGCTTCAGAAAAAAAAGAAAAAACAAAAAATGCATCAGCCTTGAAATCAGTTAATGATGCCAAAGCTTATATACGTTCTCTCGCGCAATTACATGGTCGTAATGTGCAGTGGGCAGTAAAGGCAGTGACGCAAGCAGAAAGCTTGTCTGCAGATGAAGCGCTTAAATTGAATGTCATTGATTTTGTAGCTTCATCGATTCCTGATCTGCTAAAACAAGCGAATGGAAAGAGTGTTTTGGTCAATCAAAAGCCAGTCACTATTAATATGGCTCATGTGCAATTATTAAAAATAAAGCCTGATTGGAAAAATAAAATTTTAAGTGTGATCACGGATCCCAGTGTGGCTTATATTTTATTGATGCTCGGTGTGTGTGGTTTATTTTTTGAATTTATGAATCCAGGTTATGTTGCACCTGGTGTGATTGGTGCAATGGCTTTATTAATTGCGCTGTATGCATTTCAATTGTTACCTATTAATTATGCGGGTTTGCTTTTAATTGTGCTTGGCATTATTTTTATGGTGGCTGAAGCTTTTGTACCTAGTTTTGGCGCGTTGGGTTTGGGTGGTATTGTGAGCTTTGTTGTCGGGTCATTTTTATTATTCACAACAAAAGTACCCGGGTTAAGCTTACCTTGGGGATTGATTGCGGGTGTGACGATTATCAGTGCTTTGTTTTTGATTGGATTGATTCAGCTGTTATTGCGTTCACGATACAAACCTGTTGTTAGTGGTATTGAAACGATGATTGGAAAAACGGGGGTGATTGAAAAAGACGCGGATTGTATTTGGATTATAGTGAATGGAGAAAGATGGCAGGTAGCATCGAAAGATGTTTTGCATGACCAGCAAACTGTAAAAATAGTGCGTGTTGATGGGTTGACATGCATTGTTAAAGTGCTTGAGAGAGCGTAATTTTTTTAGGAGAAAGTAATGGGTATCGCGATTTATATTGTAATTATTTTTGTTGCTATTTTATTATTTAGCGCGATTAACGTGTTAAAAGAATATGAGCGTGGTGTTGTTTTTATGTTGGGTCGATTTTGGAAGGTGAAAGGACCAGGATTGATTTTGATTATTCCAATGATTCAACAAATGGTGCGAGTCCAGTTGAGAACGGTTGTGATGGATGTGCCAAGTCAAGATGTCATTACGCGGGATAATGTTTCTGTTCGTGTGAATGCGGTGGTGTATTTTCGTGTAGTGGATCCTGAAAAAGCAATTATCCAAGTTGAAGATTATTACGAAGCGATTAGTCAGTTGGCGCAAACGACGTTGCGTTCCGTATTGGGTAAGCATGAGCTTGATGATTTGTTGGCTGAACGTGAAAAATTAAATAAGGATTTGCAAGCCATTTTAGATGCATCGACAGATAATTGGGGAATCAAAGTGATGAATGTCGAAATGAAGCATGTTGATTTGAATGAAACCATGGTGCGTGCTATTGCAGCGCAAGCAGAAGCAGAGCGTGAACGTCGCGCAAAAATTATTAACGCAGAAGGTGAAATGCAAGCAGCACAAAAACTACAAGAAGCAGCGGCAATTTTATCACAACAACCCGCTGCGATTCAGTTGCGTTATTTGCAAACATTAATTGATATTGCAGGCGATAAAACATCAACTATTGTATTCCCATTGCCGATGGAATTTATGGCAACGTTAATGAATAAAATGAAATAAACAGCATAAGAGCCTCACGCTTTGTGGGGCTTTTATTTTATAAAATGTTTTCGATAGTAGCGTAATTCTTCAATTGAATCACGAATGTCTTGTAGCGCTAAATGCGTGGATTCCTTTTTAGAACCGTTTATGATTTGTGGCATCCAGCGTTGCGCTAAAATTTTCAAGCTACTGACATCCAGTAATCGATAGTGAAAGTGGTTTTCTAATGTCGGCATATACTTTGTTAAAAAACGCCGATCTTGATAGACCGTATTGCCACACATCGGTGATGCTTTTTCAGGAACCCATTTTTTTAAAAAAGTAAGTACTTTGTTTTCTGCTTCTTGCTCCGATATCATGCTGTTTTGCACGCGTTGTGTTAATCCGGATTTGCCATGTTGTGTTGTACACCAGTTATCCATTTGATCTAAGTATTTTTGTGCCTGATGAATAGCAAATACAGGTCCTTCTTCCAGAATATTCAGTTCTGAATCAGTTATAATAACGGCGATTTCGATAATACGATCATGCTCAGGGTTCAGTCCTGTCATTTCGAGATCGATCCAAATTAAATTATTTTCATTGAGTTGAGGCATGGTGTTTTTCATCGACTATAAGTACAGATTAATGTATATGCGCAAAGTATATACCGATTTGGCTTCAAGATGCGAATACTAGATATATCATCTCTTGGGGGTGAAGCAGCTATAGCTTCTATGTTTGCTTTCGGCTACAATGCCCTGCATTTATTCGACAGGCTTTGTTGCGAGGTGAGTGAATGCAAATCATAGAAGATGCTTTAACGTTTGATGATGTTTTATTAATTCCGCGATTTTCCGACATACTTCCGAAAGACGCTTCATTAACCACGCAATTAACGCGTGAAATCAATCTGAATATTCCGATTCTTTCCGCTGCAATGGACACTGTTACAGAGCATCGTTTAGCAGTGTGTTTGGCAGAAGAAGGTGGGTTGGGCGTGCTTCATAAAAACATGTCCATTGAGTCTCAGGCGCGTGAAGTACGCAAAGTGAAAAAATTTGAAAGTGGTGTGGTAAAAGATCCGATCACCGTTTCTCCCACTACAACCATTCGTGAATTAATCGCTATCACTGATAAAAATAATATTTCTGGCATGCCTGTTGTTGATGGAAAAAATTTATTGGGTATTGTCACCAGTCGTGATATTCGTTTTGAAAACAATTTTGATAATGTGGTCTCTAATGTGATGACCCCAAAAGAGCGTTTAATCACAGTAAAAGAAGGTGTTTCACGAGATGCTGTGATGGCCTTGTTTCGACAGCATCGTGTTGAAAAAATATTGATTGTGAATGATCGGTTTGAATTACGTGGCATGTATACCGTTAAAGATATTTTAAAATCTCAAAGCAAACCGTTGGCCACGAAAAATGAAAATGGACAGTTACGTGTGGGTGCTGCAGTGACAACCGGATTTGAGACGCCGGATCGTGTGAGTGCGCTAATTGCTGAAGGTGTTGATTTGATTGTAGTGGATACAGCGCATGGTCATTCAAAAGGTGTGATTGAGACGATTAAATGGATTCGAAAAAATTATCCCAACCAACAAATTATGGGTGGCAATATTGCTACAGCAGATGCAGCGAAAGCGTTGGTTGAAGCAGGTGTAAATGCCGTGAAAGTGGGAATTGGTCCTGGATCTATTTGTACAACCCGTATTGTGGCTGGTATTGGTGTGCCTCAAGTTACAGCCATTGCAAACGTCGTTTCTGCTTTGCGTGGAAAAAATATTCCGGTGATAGCAGACGGGGGAATTCGTTTTTCAGGTGATGTTGCTAAAGCCCTAGCAGCGGGTGCGTCATGCGTAATGATTGGCGGGCTATTTGCAGGGACGGAAGAAGCGCCTGGTGAGGTGGTTTTGTATCAAGGGCGTTCTTACAAGGCTTATCGTGGTATGGGTTCTGTGGGTGCGATGTCAGAAGCGCATGGCTCTCATGATCGCTACTTTCAAGAAAAGCAAGATGATGCGGATGCGTTTCGAAAATATGTGCCTGAGGGTATTGAAGGACGTGTGCCTTATAAAGGTTCATTGCGCAGTGTATTGCATCAGTTGATGGGTGGTTTGCGGTCCTCAATGGGTTATTTGGGTGCGCCTACGATTGAAAAATTACAAAAGAATGCTGAATTTGTGCGTATTACCAACGCAGGTGTGCGTGAAAGTCATGTGCATGATGTGACGATTACAAAAGAAGCGCCTAATTACTCTCGGGAAAATTAATGAATATGCATCAGAGCCGTATTTTAATTATTGATTTTGGTTCTCAATATGCGCAGCTCATTGCGCGTCGTGTACGTGAGTGTGGTGTGTATTGTGAATTAATGCATCCGGATATAACTGCAGAAGCAATGCGTGCATTTAATCCAAGTGGTATTATTCTATCGGGTGGACCTGAAACAGTGATTGAGCATCATACGCCCCGTGCCCCTAACGTTATTTTTGAATTGAATGTGCCTATTTTAGGAATTTGTTATGGTATGCAAACCATGGCGCAGCAGTTGGGTGGCGCTGTAGCCTCAAGTGATCACCGTGAATTTGGATTGGCTCAATGTGAATTGGATTTAAAAACTCCGTTATTTCAGGGTGTAAATGCAAATGAGTTTGTGGCATCTGATTCAGAATCTGAAACTGATAATTGCTCTCTTTCCGTTCCAGTTTGGATGAGTCATGGTGATCATGTCACGCAAATTCCGCCAGGATTTAAAGTGATCGCAAAAACCAATAATGCGCCCATCGCAGCAATGTGTGATGAATCAAGGCAATGGTATGCGGTACAATTTCATCCTGAAGTCACGCATACCAAAAATGGTATGCAGATGTTAGATAACTTTGTAAAACAAATTTGTCATTGTGAATCGACTTGGAATGTAAAAAATATTATTGCAGATAGTCTTGTTCATATTCGGGAAAAAGTAGGAAAAGAAAAAGTACTACTTGCTTTATCGGGCGGTGTCGATTCATCTGTGTTAGCAGCGTTGTTGCATGAGGCGATTGGCGATCAACTGATTTGTGTATTTGTGGACACCGGATTGATGCGTAAGAATGAAGGTGATCACGTCATGAAAATTTTTGCAGATAACTTGGGTGTCAAAGTAATTCGTGTCAATGCCCAAGATTTATTTTTGTCAAAATTAAAAAATGTAGTAGAGCCAGAAGCAAAGCGAAAATTAATTGGTAATTTATTTATTGATGTTTTTGAAAAAGAATCAGAAAAATTACAAGGCATTACTTTCTTGGCGCAAGGTACCATTTATCCTGATGTCATTGAATCAGGGCAGGCCTCATCGGGCACAGCTCATGTGATTAAATCACATCATAATGTCGGTGGATTGCCTGACAACATGAAATTTAAATTAATTGAACCGTTGCGTGAATTATTTAAAGATGAAGTGCGTGCGCTTGGCATGCAATTGGGTTTGCCAAAAACAATGGTGTATCGCCATCCTTTTCCAGGTGTGGGTTTGGGTATTCGTATTTTGGGTGAAGTGAAAAAAGAATTTATTCCTATTTTACAGGATGCGGATGACATTTTTATTCATGCGTTACGTGAACATCATTTGTATGATCAAGTGGCACAAGCATTCGCTGTTTTTTTACCAGTAAAATCAGTTGGTGTTAAAGGAGATGCGCGTTGTTATGATTATGTCATTGCATTGCGCGCAGTGGTCACAACCGATTTTATGACTGCAGAATGGGCGGAATTACCACATGCTTTTTTAGCGTATGTCAGCAATAAAATATTAAATGAAATTAAAAATGTATCGCGTGTCGTTTATGACATTTCTGGTAAACCGCCAGCGACCATTGAGTGGGAATAGTGATTTAAAATCGAGTGGCTATTAATGCGCCTAATAAACAAATGAAACCGCCAACCAGAGCAAATGCAACTGGCATTTCACCCAACATGAGCCATCCCAGTAAAGTTGAAAATAACGGTAAAACATAAAGTGAGAGCACCAATTTTGATGGTGCAAATTCACCATTTAAGGCTACGCTCCAAGCAGCATAACCAATCGCACCAGGAATAACACCCAAATAGATAACCGAAGTAGTGGCTTGCCAGGATGCTTGTGGAATTTGATGAATGAGTGAAGGTGTGAAAATAAGCATGGCCAGTGTGCCGAACCATGCGCTGAATGCAGCGACTTCAATGGGATGAAAAGTGGAGAGCAGTGGTTTTTGTCCGACGTTATAAACACCAGCGCATAATACAGCAAATAAAATATAGGCGATTCCCCAATTAAGTGTTCCTGAATGAAAGGTGGCAGCAGCAATAACGCCTAATCCAATGACACTGACAAAAACACCCAGCCATCGCTTGATGTTGATTTTTTCATGAAAAAATAGCATAGCCCAAAGCATTGAGACGATAGGGTTCATGCCAATAATGAAGCTGGTGATGCTGGCAGTTACAGTGATCTCTCCATAATTTAAGGCAATCATGTACATGCCAATACCAAAAAACCCCAGGAAAAATAATTGAATATATTGTTTGCCTGTTGGTTTGGTGCGTTTTTTTAAGCGCAAATAAAAAATCAGCATGGTGGCTGAAACGAATAAGTAGCGAAATAGAGCCAATGCGCCAGGAGAATAACTGTGTAAACAAAAGCGGATAAATACAAATGAGGATGACCACGATAAAATGGAGATCGCGACTGCGCAAAGCGTTTTGGCGGACGTGTTTTTCATGGCGCGTATACTATCATGTTTGATTTTACAAATTGTAGTAAATCACGTATTCTTCATAAAATCATTTGTTGGTCATTTTTCCATGAATGTTGCAATTTTCTCAGACTCAGTACCTGCGCTGCTTGCCTTAGCAGACGGCACGGTATTTGAGGGCGTTTCTATTGGCGCATCGGGTGAAACCGTTGGTGAGGTCGTTTTTAATACCGCCATGACCGGTTATCAAGAAATGCTCACTGATCCTTCTTATAGCCAACAAATCATCACGCTGACTTACCCGCATATTGGCAATACGGGGATTAATAATGAAGATAATGAATCAGACCGTATTTTTGCGGCGGGATTCATTGTGCGTGAATTATCATTGCTTGTTAGCAATTATCGTGCAACCGAATCACTACCTGCTTTTTTAAAAAGACAAAATATCATTGCCATTGCCAATATTGATACGCGTTGTTTAACACGATTATTGCGTGAAAAAGGCGTGCAAAATGGCTGTATTATGACAGGCAAAGTCGATCCTGCATTGGCGATACAAAAAGCGCGTGCATTTGCAGGGTTGAAAGGAAAAGATTTGGCAATCACTGTCACAACGCAAAAAAACTATGATTTTGCTGATGTTCATGCCCCAATTCATCATGTTGTTGTGTATGATTTTGGTGTGAAAAGAAATATTTTAAAGTTACTGGCAGAGCGTCACTGCAAAGTTACCGTTGTCCCTGCGCAAACTTCAGTAGCAGCCGTGATGCAGTTAAATCCCAGCGGGATTGTCTTATCAAATGGGCCTGGTGATCCTGCAGCATGTCACTACGCAATTGAGCATACCAAAAAATTATTAGCAAAAAACATCCCTATTTTAGGTATTTGTTTGGGATTTCAAATTTTGGCATTGGCTTATGGTGCAACAACAGAAAAAATGAAATTTGGTCATCATGGTGCGAATCATCCTGTGCAAGATCTTCGAACAAAAAAAGTATGCATTACCAGTCAAAATCATAGTTTTTGTGTAGATAAAAAAACATTACCGGATGACTTAATAATCACGCATATTTCATTGTTTGATCAAACGGTGCAAGGTTTTAAACATAAACATCAACCAGTCATTGCATTTCAAGGACATCCTGAAGCAGGGCCAGGACCCAATGACATGGTGTGTTTGTTTGATGAGTTTGTTGAAATGCTGACGGTAAATTAGCGAATAAAATATTTGATTGAATAACGCACAGCGAGTCGGGCAACATGCCAATACGAACTGATATTAAATCCATTCTGATTCTCGGCGCCGGTCCGATCGTGATTGGTCAGGCATGTGAGTTTGATTATTCTGGAACACAAGCGTGTGTTGCTTTGCGTGAATTGGGTTTCCGGGTGATTTTAGTTAACTCTAATCCGGCAACAATCATGACTGATCCTGATATGGCAGATGCTACGTATATTGAGCCTGTTCAGTGGGAAGTGGTTGCAAAAATCATCGCGAAAGAAAAACCGAATGCGTTGTTGCCGACCATGGGTGGGCAGACAGCATTAAATTGCGCATTAGATTTGGTGCGTGAAGGTATTTTAGAAAAATATCATGTTGAGTTAATTGGTGCGTCGAAAAAAGCGATTGATAAAGCAGAGGATCGCGAGCAATTTCGCGGAGCCATGAAAAATATTGGCTTGAAAACACCACGTTCTGGTATTGCGCATTCAATGAATGAAGCTGCTTCTATTTTAGAAGATATTGGATTTCCAGCGGTGATTCGTCCGTCATTTACCATGGGCGGTAGTGGTGGCGGTATTGCTTATAATCGCGATGAATTTTTTGATATTTGTCAGCGTGGTTTGGAGTTATCGCCGACGTGCGAATTATTAATTGATGAATCCATTATTGGTTGGAAAGAATATGAATTAGAAGTAGTGCGTGACAAAAATGATAATTGCATCATTGTCTGTACGATTGAAAATCTCGATCCAATGGGTATTCATACTGGAGATTCCATTACCGTTGCGCCGGCACAAACTTTAACTGATGTTGAATATCAATGTATGCGTGACGCGGCAATTGCAATCTTGCGTGAAATTGGTGTTGAGACAGGTGGATCGAATGTCCAGTTTGCTATTAATCCGCTTGATGGTGAAATGATGGTTATAGAAATGAATCCACGTGTATCTCGTTCATCAGCGTTGGCATCGAAAGCAACAGGATTTCCTATTGCACGTATTGCTGCAAAATTGGCAGTGGGTTTCACATTAGATGAATTACAGAATGAAATTACGAATGGAAAAACACCCGCGTCATTTGAGCCATCAATTGATTATGTCGTTACCAAAATTCCTCGCTTTGCATTTGAAAAATTTCCAAACTCAAATGATCGATTAACGACGCAAATGAAATCCGTTGGCGAGGTAATGGCGATGGGTTCTAGTTTCCAAGAGTCGTTACAAAAAGCGTTGCGTGGTTTAGAAATTGGTGTGCATGGGTTAGATCCAAAAATAACTGTAGATCAACATTCTGAAAGTGTTGAGTATGATTTAGAGCAAGCACGTGATCGCATCAAAGGTGAATTACGTATGTGCGGCCCGGATCGCTTGTTTTATATTGCCGATGCTTTCCGATTTGGTTTTTCTCTAGAAGAAATCCATCGGCATACTAAAATTGACCCTTGGTTTTTAGTACAGATTGAAGAATTAATTCAGATTGAAAAAAAATTATCTGATGAAATTAGTGAATATGGCGATGAGGGGTTTAAAGCAAACCCTTCTTTTTTGTTTTATTTAAAACAAAAAGGTTTTTCTGATTTTCGTATCGCTACATTATTAAATACCACTGAAGAAAATATTCGTACACAGCGTTATCAATTAAATCTACATCCTGTTTATAAGCGTGTTGATACATGTGGCGCTGAATTTGCAACGGAGACTGCTTATTTTTATTCTACTTACAAGCAGGAAAATGAATGTCATCCCACGCAAAAAGAAAAAATAATTGTATTGGGTGGCGGTCCAAACCGTATTGGCCAGGGAATTGAATTTGATTATTGTTGTGTGCATGCTGCCTTAGCAATGCGTGAATTGGGTTATGAAACCATCATGATAAATTGTAATCCAGAAACAGTATCAACGGATTTTTCAATTTCTGATCGTTTGTATTTTGAGCCGGTGACATTGGAAGATGTATTAGAAATTGTTGCTATTGAAAAACCCAAAGGTGTGATTGTCCAATTTGGTGGGCAAACGCCTTTAAAATTAGCGCGCGCATTAGAAAAAGCGGGGGTGCCGATGATGGGTACTTCGCCTGATTCAATTGATTTAGCAGAAGACCGTGAGCGTTTTCAAAAAATATTACAGCAACTGAATTTACAACAACCTGCCAATGCAACAGTGCGTTCACGTGAAGAAGGGTTGCGATTTGCAAAAGTATTTGCGTACCCATTAATTGTACGGCCATCCTATGTGTTGGGTGGCCGCGATATGAAAGTGATTTTTCATGAGCGTGAATTAGCAGACTATATGAATCAGGCACAGCATATTTCTGCTGAGCATCCTTTGTTGCTCGATCATTTTTTAGATGATGCCATTGAAGTGGATATTGATGCCATTTGTGATGGTAAAACGGTTTTTATTGCTGGAATTATGGAGCATATTGAACAAGCTGGTGTGCATTCAGGTGATTCTTCTTGTGTGTTTCCCGCGCACAGTTTATCAGAAGCGGTTCAAAATGAATTGCGTCATCAAATGACACAGTTAGCCAAAGCATTAAACGTGATTGGTTTAATGAATGCGCAATTTGCGATTAAAGGAAATGAAATTTATGTCTTAGAAGTTAACCCAAGAGCATCGCGTACGGTTCCGTTTCTTGCAAAAGCAACGGGGTTACCTTTGGTAAAAATGGCCACGCAATGTATGGCCGGTATTTTTTTGTCTGATCTCAGTTGTGCGACTTCTGATTTTCAATCTCACTATATTTCTGTTAAAAAACCAGTTTTTCCTTTTGCTAAATTTCCAGGTGCGGATCCGATTTTGGGTCCTGAAATGCGATCGACAGGTGAAGTGATGGGTGTTGCAAAAACATTGGGGCAAGCATTTTTGAAAGCAGAGATGGGCGCAAAAAGTGTATTGCCAAAATCAGGTTGTGCTTTTATCAGTGTGCGTGATGCGGACAAGCCGCGTGTTGTTTCAATTGCCAATAAATTAATTCAACTGGGATTTACAATTGTATCAACTACCGGTACTGCTGTAACGTTACAAAAGCATGGCGTGGCTTGTGATGTTGTGAATAAAGTAGAAGAAGGTAGACCACATATTGTAGATCGTATTCGCAATAATGAAATTCAATTGGTTATTAATACGACTGAAGGTGAAAAAGCGATTGCTGATTCGTACACTATCAGACGCAGTGCAGTCGAAAAACAAATTTGTTACACTACCACGCTTGCAGGCAGCGAGGCTGTTTGTATGGCAATTGAGACATCTGATATTGGTGCGGTTGTGTGCTTACAAGATGATCAATAATCCTTAAACCTTAGAACAAAGCGTATTTCTATCTACTAAAGTGAGTATGATTATGCAATTAACACCAATGACTATCCATGGCCACAAAAAGTTACAATCCGAATTAGATCATTTGAAAAAAGTAGAGCGTCCTGCAGTTATTGCTGCGATTAGCGAAGCGCGAGCGCATGGGGACTTAAAAGAAAACGCAGAGTACCACGCAGCAAAAGAAAGACAAAGTTTTTTAGAAGGGCGTATTCGTGAGGTTGAAGCAAAATTATCGCAATGTCAGGTAATCGATATTTCCAAAATAAACAATGAAGGCAAGGTTATTTTTGGTGCGACTGTTACGCTACTGAATATTGATAAAGAAGAGCAGGTCGTTTATCAACTTGTTGGTGAAGATGAAGCAGATATCAAAGAAGGAAAAATTTCTGTGAGCTCACCAGTTGCACGCGCGATGGTTGGTAAAATGGAAGGTGATGAAGTCACTGTGCAATCACCTGGCGGCGAAATCGTTTATGAGATTGTTAAGGTGCTCTATTTGTAGCATGGTTTTTGAAAAATCTGAAGTGCGTTATATGCAAGTTTTGAATAGCCGCTTACGCGGCTTTCGTTAGATTACATCCTTGTTTTCACTGCTTCCCATGCTTTAATTTGCCAAGTGGTTAATACAGTAGCAATCAATTGATGATCATCATCTCTGATTTCTGTTTTTACTGTGTGTGTGGTTTTATGTTCTTTATTTAATAGCGCTAAAACAGCATTTTTATCTTGATCTGAAAAATGGGCTGTTGCAATGATATTTTTTTTTGCTTGATAATGATAATCAATGGCGATATGTGACATGATGACACGATAGTCAAGTGGTGAAAAATGATACATCAGTATAATGCCGGCTGCTAATTCACCGACTGTTGCAATAGCACAGGCATGAATACCACGCACATGATTAAAGTTTTTTTTGTGATAGGGTGCAAAAGTTTGTACTTGATGGCTTGAAACTTTGATGACTTGAAATCCATGTGGTTTGTTAAATTTTACCGAGTGATTCATGACGCGGTTTAGTAACCACAAATATTTTCGAGAGGTTTCTGATTTTTGAATGAGTTGACTTAACTGTCGCATGTGAAATCCTTTTTTAATGCTGCATTATTTCATGTTAAACAATCCCAAAACAAGCAATGAATAAGAAAAAAGTAGATAGATAAATGGGCAGTGCGGTATGCCATGAAACCAAAAATCCACCATCAAATGCGGTTATCATCCACGCAAGATATAGCAAGGTAGAAAGATACCCCATCGTTTTTCCTTGATTTTTGCTATCCATTTTATTTGATATCAAGGCAACCAAACTCACATAAGCACAACCAGTTGCAACAGCAATCAAGTTTGAAAAAATCCAATGCGCGGTAGAGAAGGGGAAAAGCGCACAGGAAAACAGACCAATAAAAACCAGCGATACGCTATATCGCATGATGCTTTTAATGGACGCTATACGCAAAAACAAAGGGTATAAAATCAACAGTCCTAATGACATGGTGATGCCCATAGTGGCTGTAAAAAGGCTGATTTTATCGACTGAATAATGCAATTGCAGATGCAGAAAGAGAGAGATCGATTGATAATATTGACTCCAACCCAGTTCTAGAAAGAAAAAGGTAATGAGGAGTAATCCGAATCGAAATGTTTTGATGGCTTTTGATAACCCCAGCACAATGGATTTTAGGCTGGTAACCGAGTTTCGAGCACGCTCATTTAGTGTTTCTTTAAAGAAAAATAATAAAAGCAGTATATTAAAAACACTTAACCCTAAGGCAAATGAGAGTGGTGTCGTAATGCTAAACCAATGCACCCAGTGTGTATCAGTTAAGTAGCCACCAATTAAAGGTCCTAAAATTAAGGCCAATGTCATCATTAAGGCGATTAAACTTAAAAAATAAGCTTTTTCTGTATCGCGAGATAAATCTGCTACGCTTGCTTGCGCTATGGGTTGGCTGCTACTGCCTATACCAGCAATAAATCGTCCGATTAAAATAAGATAGAGATTTTTTTTCAGAATACCAATAATGGGCAATAAAAAACCTATTGTTACGCACAGCAAACAAAACAATAATGTTTTTTTTCGGCCATAATTATCTGAAAAAGCGCCAACAAAAGGAGCCGATAGTAATGCTGCTAGCATGGAGAGTGACAGTGTAATGCCAATCATTTTATTTTGTTGGGCTAATGTTGTTGTGACAGGTAATAATCCATATCGCGCGTGATAAAATATTTTAAGAAAAACAGGAATAACAACAAAAAAGCTAAAAGAGTCTAAAAAAATTAACAATAAAAGCGGCAAGAGTCGCAAAAAATTTTTCGAGATGAGCATGGCCTGGTTGACCTCAGTTTAGATTCAAAATAAAGAAATTTTACTTTAATCACATTCGTCGATACATTAAGGGTAAGGTAGCGTCCGGTTCCGATGGAAATTTATCATTGCTGGGTGTAATTTGATATAAAAATTTTCCAAGATTCCACCGTACAATTTTGATACAATACGTACATATAGCGAGGAATGCATATGAACAGTATTAAAGTATTCGTATTACTGGTGATCATGACTTTGTTTTTTTTATGGATCGGTCATTTTTTGTTTGGGTATGTTGGGATTGTATTAGCGCTTTTTCTTATGATGATTATTGATATTAGCGCTTATTTTTACAGTGATAAGTCAGCATTACGTTTTTCTGGTGCGCGGGAAATGGAGAGCCATGAATTAGTTCGTTTGGTACCGCTATTAAAATCAGTGGCTGATCAAGCAAAAATAGCGCCACCTAAGTTATATCTGATTGATTCGGATGCGTCTAATGTGTTGGCTGTTGGGAAAAATCCAAATAATGCTGGCATTGCAGTGACAGCTGGATTGATTCAACTGCTTAATGATGAAGAAATAAAGGCAATATTTGCAGTAGAAGTAAGTTTAATAGCTGCGCGAGATACTTTTTTAGGTGCTGTGACCGCTTCTGTTGCAGGGGGCTTTAGTAATTTAGCTAATTTATCCGTTTGGCGATCTTTATTTGGTTTAAAAAATTCAGATGATACTAAAATCAATGGCGCTATGATGTGTGTCGTGGGCCCTATTTCTGCAGTGATTGTTCGTATCTTGATCTCAAAGAATCGGATTTTTAGAGCAGATCAAGCTGCAATTCGGTTATTAGATAATCCACTCTCATTGCTTTCTGCGCTAGAAAAAATCAATACGGAAGTAGGGGTGGTTTTTTTAAGAGTGCAAGCCTATCCTGCTATCGCACACTTGTTTTTTATTAATCCACTTTCTAACAAAAGACTTCGAACTTGGTTTTCAACGTTTCCAGATATTGCTGAACGTATCAGTAAGATAGGTATCAAATAAATCAGTTATTTTCCATTAAGATGCGTTCTCAGTTTTTGGTTTGAGATCGCATCTTATGGTTAAATAGTTTTCTATTTTTTAATAGAAATCAAATCTACTTTGAAAATTAAAGTTTCATTTGGACCAATTGCGCCGGCAGCGCCTTGCTTTCCATAAGCCAGATTAGCTGGAATGTATAGCATCCATGTTGCGCCAGGTTTCATCATCGTCAATGCTTCTTGCCAACCCTTAATAACATCACCTACTTTAAACGTAGCGGGCTTTCCACGTTGATAAGAACTATCAAAAACTTGGCCGTTAATTAAAGTGCCTTCGTAATTGACTGTGACTGTTTCATTAGGCGTTGGGCTCGCACCATCACCTTTATTTAAAATTTTGTATTGTAATCCAGAGGCAGTTGTTTCAACGCCTGGTTTTTTAGCATTAGCTGCTAAAAACAGTTGGCCTTCTTTTTCGTTTTTTTGTGCTGTTTCTTGGTAGGTATGTTGCATTTTTTTAACCATCTCTTTTTGCATGTTGTTTAAGGCAGTTTGCATTTGTTGTTCTGATACAATGGGTTTTTTGCCATTGTATCCATCTTGCAAACCTTTTGAAAAGTTGTTGGTATGGATTGTAACAGATTGTGCTTTTAAAGCTTGCCCTGTTTTATATCCCATTGCGTACGACAGGTTAGTTGATGCATCAGCATATATCGCTGTGCTCAAGAGAAAACCAGCGGCACTGCAAACGGTGAGTAGTTTTTTCATGAAGTCGATTCCTTCTAAAATAAAAATGTCATCATAACGAAATAGCGTAGCTCAGTCGAGAGCACTATTCATTTTTAAGCATCTACTTTCTCTTTTTTCATTTTTGAATGCTCAAGTTGATGGGTTAAATATTCATAATGCGTAGGTAAAATTTTCATTAATTCTTTTTGGCGTTTTGTGATTTGTTGAAGCAGTTGTTTTCCAATAGTCATGATATCTTCACGATAATTTAAAAGTGGATAAGGATTATTGGGTAAATAGCCAACACCACACAAAATACATTGGTAGTTTGTTTCTGTCCAAAAATTTTGGAAGAGCGATTTAAACGTTGGATAAATATTGTTGTTATCAACGGTGGGTCGTTTGATGGGTAATCCTGATTTGTGTTTTTGTAATATTAACTCCAATGTTTCAGGTATTTTTGTTTCATATTTATTAACACGCCAAAATTCGGTGTCTTCACGTTGCACCGTTTTAAAATGCATGGCAATAAAGTCACGGTTATCATCAACCATGTAATTAATTTTTTTATTAAATTTTTCACGCAAGACAGGATCAATGTTTTTTTGTGGAAAGCATTTAATGAGTTGATAGAGTGCTGCATAAATAAAATAAATCGTTGACGATTCAAGTGGCTCTAGAAAACTACTAGATAAGCCAATGGCAACACAGTTTTTAACCCATGAATGACGGTGTCTTCTTGATTGGAATTTAATGGGGCGAAGATTAAGGCCTTCAACGCGTTTGCCAAAATGTTGACATATTTCATCTTGCGCCTCTTGGTCACTGATAAATTGGCTAGAATAAACATAGCCATTACCAGAACGTTGATACAGTGGGATTTCCCAGGTCCAACCCGCTTTCATTGCAGTTGCTGTTGTATAAGAGCGAATGTCAGTGTTATTGGGTGCATCCGGAATGTTGATAGCGATAGCCCGATCAGTTAATAAAAAATCATTAAAAGAAACAATGGGTTCTTGATATACTTTATCGATTAAAAATCCAGCAAATCCAGAACAATCAACAAAAAAATCAGCAGGATACTTTTTCCCGCTTTGTCCTATAACACACGTTATTTGACCATCAGCATCTTGTTCTGTGCTTACTAATTTATCAACGACATGACGAATGCCGCGTGTAATAGCCCATTCTTTTAAGTATTGCGCCAGCATTAAGGCATCAAAATGATAAGCGTAATGTTGTACTTTGGTACCATCTAATAATCGTGGTGATAAGTGATGATCAAAGGCAACAGCAGAAGGAAAGCAAGCTTCTGCAAAAGATTGTTTGGTTTGTCCTTCCAGATATTGTTTAATCCATACTGAACTTAAAGGTACTTCGTCAATTAAAGGAATTTCACCAAATACGTGATAATAATGATCTCCCCCTTTTTCTGCGGGCGTTTTCCAGTTGGCGTATTTAATTCCCATTTTAAATGTACCGCCTAATTTAGGCATCCATTCTTCTTCGGGGATGCCAAGACGATCAAAAAATTCTGTTTTAATTGTAGGGATGGTCGCTTCGCCAACACCAATAGGGCTGTGCTCAGCAGATTCGATAACGGTGATATTAACCTGGAAATTAAGAGATTTTGCGATATAGGTTGCTGACATCCAGCCTGCAGTACCGCCGCCGATGATCACAATATCTTTAATGTTGGATTGTGTTTTTTGCATAACAAGATCCTTCTTAGTATTTTAATTTGAGTAACGATTCAATTCGATAAAGCGACAACATTACCATATTGATTTTGTTCTGAATAGGGATGCTGAGTTTATTGACATTTCAGGTGTAGCAAACAATAATTCGGCTTGTTTATTATTTGACTGATACAAGGATGTTCATGGCGTTACTTATTATTGATGAGCATAATTTCCAAACTAAAATAGATGAAATAAAGTTCACAAATCCCTTTCTAAAAGAGTTGTTCATTCGAGAATCTGCCTGTTTTGTTAGCAATCTTAAAACTAAAATTGCTGCGTTACAATGTGATGATCTCATGTGCTTGCTGACTATCAACGAAGCAGAATATGAAAACGCATTAATCTGTTCACCTTATACGACATATATTACTTATGCATTGGATGAATTAAAAAAATTTGGAAAGCCATGGATTAAATTATTGATGTTGTTTTATACAGGCATCATGTCGATTGTGTTTCGATTAACTCAGTTTAATCGGGTTGTGCAGGTAAATAATAATTTAAATAGTTTAATAAAACACCCTCTTTTATTTTCCAGTTTGTTACCAGAGATCACCGCTGCATTGATTAAAAAATACCCCAGTCATGCTATTTTATTTTTCAGAGTCAATGAAACTTTAGATGCAGCATTTTTGGCCGAATTGAAAAAAAATAAATACGATACATTCCCTGATCGTGCCGCGCATATTTTTTTACCTGAAAAAAAATTTTTACAGCGTAGTCATAGTAAGCGAGATTTGAGTTTGTTGCGTAACACTTCTTATACGGTTGTTTTGCATGAGGCATTAACAGCGCAAGATGCTGAGAGGTTGGCTGATTTATATCGGCTATTGTTTATTGATAAGCACTCGACTTGTAATCCAATCTATACAGCAGATTATTTTCAGCAGGCTATTAAGCATCACTGGCATCATTACACTGCATTGCGCAATTCAGCAGGACAGATTGATGCCTTTATTAGTTGGTTTGAATCAGAAAAAATAATGTTGTGTGGCCCGTTGGGTTATGATTCTGAAGTTGATCGAAAAATGGGATTGTATCGACAGTTGGTTGCATTATGTTTGCAATATGCAAATGAACATCAATTTATTTTTAATATGGGCGGTGGTTCTGATGAATTTAAATTAAACAGAGGCAGCACGCAAGTACTAGAATATACGGCTATTTATTATAAACATTTACCATGGTATCGTCGTATTCCATGGAAAATATTGAGTTTCGCTTGCAACAAATTGTTGAAAAAAATTGTTGATGAGTCTCACTTATAAATTAGGAAAAAATAAAATGGCAGCTGTAGCATCACAACCCAGTGACTGTATCGCTAAAACAGATGAAATCAATTTATATAAGGAGCAATATCAACCCAATAAACTTTTGGTGATTGATCAGTTTATTTCAAGTGACTATGTTCAAGCTCATTTTTTGCCGGAAATTGAAAGTTGTCGCGCGCATATTCATCGCGTTAAAGTGGGTTCATTTAAAAAATCGGGTAGTGTTAGTCGGCATAATCTCGAGAAATTCGCACCCCAATTATTTTCTTTATATAACGCATCATGGATGAAACAATTTGTTGAGGCGGTCGTGGGTGAGAAAGTATCGCTTTGTCCGCCAGAAGATCCGCATGGCATTGCATTATATTGCTATACAGAACCAGGTGATCATATTGGCGTGCATTATGATAAGTCATTTTATCGTGGGCGTCGTTACACGGTACTGCTTGGATTGGTTCAAGATGCCGCTGCATCAAAATTGTTATGTTATCCTGGCGCCAATAAATTGAATCGCAGAAAAAACCCCCGTTCTGTTTATACGCATCCAGGTACGCTGGTTATTTTTAATGGTGATACATTATGGCATGAGGTAACGCCATTAGCAGCGAATGAAGAACGTATTGTGCTTACAATGGAATATGTGACCGATAATCGCATGTCATCATTGAATCGTTTTATATCGCATACAAAAGATCGATTTTTATATTTTGGAAAAAAATAATATGCAAGCAGTTATTCTCGCAGCAGGCATGGGTAATCGAATTCGAGAGCAGCATGTTTTACCGAAAGGATTTATTTCATTTGGCGATACATCGATTATTCAAGAATCCATGCAAAAATTAAAAAAAGTAGGCATTGCTGATATTTTAATAGTAACCGGATATGCTGCGGATTATTACGAGGATTTCGCAAAAAAAAATCATCTTCATACTATTTTTAACAAAGCCTATAATCAATTTGGTAGTCTATATTCTCTGTACTGCGCAAAGGACTGGATTAAGGATGATTTTTTGTTATTAGAATCTGATATTATTTATGAAAAAAGAGCGCTTGAAAAAATAAGTCAACATAAAAATCCCAATGTTATTTTGCTGAGTGGTGAAACAAATTCAAATGATGAGGTGTATGTTCAAGCATGTAATAAAAAACTCATTCAAATGAGCAAGCAAAAAAATAAATTAGTTCAGAATGAAATTTACGGAGAATTTGTTGGTATTAATAGATTGTCATTGACTGATTATCAGCGATTAACTTTGATGCTGAGTCGTGATCAACATTTGTTAGAAACAGGCTGTTATGATGAGCAGGGGTTGGTAGCCATGACGCAATACTGCGAAGTGGATTGTTTGAAAATAACGGATTTACTGTGGAGTGAAATTGATAATTTTGCTCAATTTCAACGCGCTAAGGCATTGTACCCATTTATTGATATGGAAATCGTCGTATGAAAAATAAAAATTCATTGGTTCCAACTGATTATCATGATTATATTTATCGATTATTTTATTATTTGTTAACGCCCCTTGTTCCTTATATTCCCAAAAAAATTAAACCCAATCATATTACCGTATTGGCTTTTATTTCTGCCATGATTGGAACGGCATTATTGGTTTTTGTAAAAACCCCCGTGGCTTATTTGTATTGGGTGATATTTAATTTTGGGTGGTTTATTTTGGATGCGCTGGATGGTATGCATGCGCGTTTCACACGGCAGTCTTCGGAGTATGGTGCTTTTTTAGATCATGCTTTGGATGATATTTATTTTATTTTTATGCTGACTGCTTTTGTTATTAAGTTTGATCTAGCGCAGGTGTTATATATTTATATTTTGATGCTGAGACTAACAGCGGCATTAATGGTATTTTTAGTGCAATCCCATACTGGAAAATTATACCTCAGTCGATTTTCAGGTGGTTTTGATTTTTTGTTATTAACAGCCGCTGTTTTATTGTCTTACTGCTATCCTTATTTAAATTTGGCGCAACACACGCATAATCTAACCGCTTTATTTTGGATAGATTGGTTTGATTTATATCAAGGTGTTTTTATGAAGCTCGTGTTATTAATTTACTTTGTGGGTGTGCCGATCAACATTGTCATGCAATTTCGATTTGTTAGCAAAATGCTGAATCAAAAGCGCCAGCACAGAGCTAAAAAATAAAATAAGCGCAAGTGGTGTTTGATTGTGGTTTTTAAATGTTGACATTAAAGCACTGCTGATAGCGCCGCCTAGAATTTGTAAGAATCCAAATACGGCAGCAGCTGTTCCAGCCATTTTGGAAAAAGGATGCATGGCGCCGGCGTAAGCATTAGAGAAAATAAAGCTGGAGCCAATGATGTAAATAATAACAGGCACCATAATCACAGTGGTATTGATTTTATGTGTGAGCCCAAAACTCAGCATCACTAAGCTAGCGATTAACATGATTAATAGGCCAACAAAAAGCATTTTGACCAGACCAAATCGTTCTACAACCATCGCATTGATAAATCCACCGACAATAAAAAACAAGCCAGCTAAGGCAGAAATCCAGCCAAATTGTATGGGCGTTAATCCAACCACATCTTGCAATAAAAAGGGGAGGGTTGTAAGCCAAGCTAAAATACCTGAAAATGCCAGCATAACGCAAAATGCATTGCTGATAAAAACAGGATGCATGCATAATCCCCACATGTTTTTTGCAATGACTTTTATTCGAATAGGATTAATATTTTGTTGTTGATTGGTTTCTTTTAAAATAAAAAAAGAACCGATAAAACAGAGTGTGCTGTAGATAAATAAAAATGAAAAACAAGCACGCCAATTAAAAAAGTGAAGCAGATAGCTGCCAATTAATGGGGCGCTTGCTAGTAGGATAACGCGTGAAATACCGAGAAAAGAACTTATTTTAGCTAGGGTATTGCCTTCATACACGTCACGTAATATAGATAAAAAAAGTGCAGCGCCAGCGCCAGCGCCCAAACCTTGCAGTGCGCGTCCAATGATAAGTGATTCGATAGAAGTGGAAAATCGGCATATAAGTGTTCCGATCATGCAAATGCCAACACCAACTATCAATGGTTTTTTGCGTCCTATATAGTCAGAGATCGGACCATAAATTAAATGAGACACTGAAAATCCGAACATAAAAATAGCAAGGGTAATTTGCATCCAATGCTCTGATGTGAAAAATAAATTTCGTATGGTGGGTAGTGCAGGCAAATACAGGTCAGATGAAATTTGTCCTAAACATGATATAAAAAATAAAAAAATAAAAAAGAAAATATTTTTTTTCATATTATTTGGTTCATTTCCAATTTGTGCCAGCGCGGAGTATAGCTTATTATTGGCTGGTAAATGAAATGAAAAACGCCTGTAATAAAAATGGATTGGGTTTGGATATGTCAAAGCGTTTACTGATTCAGATTTGGATTGTCTGCGCGCTGGGTCTTTTTGTAGATGGATTCGATTTATATGTGACTTCGGTTGCTGAGCCATTATTTAAAAAAAGTTTGGCTTTATCGCCTTTGTGGTTAGGTATCACACAAGCAGCGGCGCCAATTGGTGCTGCCATCGGTGCTATTTTAATTGGTTATATTACGGATCGTGTCGGTCGAAAAACCATGTTGGTTTTTAATTTTATTTTGTTTGTGGTTTCAGCGCTGTTATCTGCCGTCGCTTGGGATGTTTACTCGCTTTGTATTTTTCGTTTTTTTGTGGGATTTGGCGTGGGATCCGATTACCCTGTTTGTGCGGCTTATTTGTCGGAGATGTCGCCTAATCATTCTCGCGGAAAGTTAATGGCCAGCGCGATGTTTATCAATTGTCTTGCTTCTCCTATTGGTGTTGCCGTTTCTTATGCTATTTTTTCATATTATCCATATGTTGATGCATGGCGATTTATGTTTGCTTTTGGCGCATTGCCAGCGCTCATTGCTTTGTTGATGCGATCACGATTGCCAGAAAGTTTTTTGTGGCGAGCCAATCAGCGCATTACATCAACTGAAAAAAAAGCATCTGGGCTTGCTGCTTATCGTATTTTATTTAATGCGCATTACCTCAAAGCAACGTTGGCATTGTGCTTGTCGTGGGCCTTGATGGACGTTTCGTATTACAGCATTGGTTTATTTACACCCGATATTTTAAGCGCAATGCATTTAGCAACCAGTGGAAATTTTATTACGGATACCAAAACCATTGTTGAAAATACCATTTTCCTAAATGGATTTGTGGCGGTAGGTGCCTTTTTGTCTATTTTTGTCATTGATAAGATTTCACGTGTTAATTTGCAAAAAATGGGTTTTTTAGGCGCATTTTCAGGGCTTTTTTTGTTATCTCTTAGTTATTATTTTAAAATTACACCGATTTATCCCATCATTTTTTCCTGTTTTTTAACTTACAATGTTTTTATTAATATGGGTCCGGGTGCAACTACTTATTTATTACCTGCTGAAATTTATCCTACTGCTATTCGGGGAACAGGTCATGGTTTGGCATCTGGCGTTGCAAAATTTGGCGCCTTTTTAGGAACTATTTTTTTACCTGCTTTTCAAGTTGCTTTTGGTATCCATTTCACCTTGCTTGCCTTATCCTTTACTTTGTTAGCCGGTTATTTTTTAACGACACTCCTAAAATCTTACCCATCTATCAATGCAGTGTCAGCGCCATCCACACTGGATGAAATGAATTTAGCACCTGAATCTTGAGAATATTTTTTAAGTCGTTACAATGAGAGCGCAATGTAATGTGATACTTGCCTTTGAAAAACTTCAGGAGATTGTGGTGGCTAAAACCAAAAAATCAAAAAAATCAGTAAAAAAAATAAATAAAAAATCAGATGCAAAAAAACTCATTAAAAAAAGAGTCAAGAAAGTAGTTAAAAAAACAGCTAAAAAAGCAGCTAAAAAAGCAGCTAAAAAAGTAGTTAAAAAAACAGCTAAGAAAAAAGTATTACCCATTCCAAAAGGGTATAACACGATAACGCCATATTTGATTGTAAATGGCGCACTGGACGCGATTGCTTTTTATAAAAAAGCATTGGGTGCAAAAATGGTGATGTGCATGAATCAAGGTAAAAAAAAGGTATCACATGCAGAATTGCAAATTGGCGATACTAAAATCATGCTGGCAGATGAATTTCCAGAAATGGGTGCGCATGGTCCAAAATCCTATGACGGCTCTGCCATCAGTATTCATCTTTATGTGAAAAATGTGGATGCTACCGTTAAAAAAGCGGTGAGTAGTGGAGCAAAGTTATTGCGTCCCGTAGAGGATCAATTTTATGGTGACCGTTCTGGTGCTGTAGTAGATCCATTTGGTCATGTTTGGTATGTTGCAACGCACGTTGAAGATGTCAGCCCAAAAGAAATGAAAAAACGAATGGCGGCAATGTGTACGCATAAGCCAGGCACTTGTGACGGTGTGCATGCTTGATTTCCAGTGAGATAAAACGCGTTTCACATTACATCGTTGAAACGCGTTTTTGTGAAGCATCATTTTTTTTAGCATAAATTAAAAAGCATATAGCCAACAGGGAAATGATTACTTCTAGCCAGTACAGATGCTTTACTGCAAAATGATTTCCAATCCATCCAATTGTGAAATAAAAAATTAACATCATTGTGCCAGATACGCTATTAAAAGTAGATTGTACTCGCCCTTGAAAGTCGATTGCCGTTATGGCTTGAGCTTTGGTAATAATGAGCGGCCATATTGCGCCTGAAAAGCCAATAGCGAAATATAAAAAGGCCGCAATTGGGATAAGATGATTATATCCAAACACCATAAATATGACGCATAGTACAAATGAAAAAAACAACAGGACTCGCCAAAACCCAAATTGTTCGCTAATCCATGGCATGAAGATGCCCCCAATGACAATCCCAATAGAGGCAAAAGCCTCAATCATGCCGAATTGCCCTACTGTTGCATGTAAGACTGTTTTACTAAATGGCACCAGTAATAAAGGCGTTGTTAAAAAGGTCATGAAAATGAGCAATTGAACAACAGAGAGCACAATCAATTTTTTGTTGGCGAATAAATAAGTGAGTCCATCTTGAAAGTCTTGGAATAGTTTTATTTTTTTTGTTTCACGCTTGCCGCCATGTAACAGTGCTTTTTGAGGAATAAAAAATAATGAGGCTGTGGCAATCAAAAATGCAATACCATTTATTAATATGGCAGTTTGCTCAGATGTCCAAGCAATTAATAATCCAGCCAACCCCATGCCAATCATATTGCCTGCTTCATAAATGATGTCGATGGTTGAATTTGCGTGCATCAAATCTTTTTCAGGCACCAATTCACGCATAAATGCAAAGACACAGCTGAAAAAAGCGCTAAATGAAACGCCAATGCACAGCATCATAATGTAAACTGTGTTTACATTAAAATGATTGCGAAGGTAAATGCTAAAAATAATAAAAATAACAGCGCGAACAAAATTAGAAATAAGCATCATGCCTTTGCGAGAGAGTCGATCGGCTAGTACGCCCATGAACGGACCTAGGATCACGTTCGGCCCCCAAAAGCAGGCCATTAAAATGGCCATTGCTGTCACATTGCTGTGTCGCGTCACGACAATCCAGCTCATGGCAATATAGCCCATGCCGTTTCCAAAGGCAGCGCAGAAAAAACCAATCATGTAAGATAAAAAGGCGGGGCGTTTTAATAATTGAAGACGTTGATGAAAATGGGACATGACAGTATTGCCTATTAAAAATCATGAGTAGCGTTGAATGACATCCAATGTGGTTGATGCATAAAAACTACGCGCTAGAGAAAGCCGTTGTGTGGCAAAATAATTTTCATGATTTCCTCGATAGAGAGCCAATCAGAATAGCATTTGAAAATAAATGAGCGCAACTAAAAGTGGGTGTTGTTTTTATAAAAGGAGATAAAGTGTGAGTGAGGCAGTTTATGGTTTCCCGAGCGAAAACAAAATCAACTCAAAATAGTTTGAATTGTACATGTTAAAAACGCTTTTCAATTTAAAAAAATCAATCTATTAATTTTTCCTTAACTCGTTTTTTATTCTATGCGACTCTATACTGCCTTCAAATATTATTGAGGAGAAGGTCAAATGCGAAGAAATGTAGCGGTAGATATTATTAATCAACCGATTTTCGATGCTAATGATATAGAATCGGTCAAAAAAAAATATAACGAGCTATTAATAAGTGGGCAAGTTGATAGATATACACATGCGAAGATAATCGTGGCTGCAGGAAATAACAAAGACACAGCGTTAGCTGCTTTGGCTTATGGTGAAGCATTAACTAGAAGTAAAACACGGCCAAACCAAATTGATGCGGTGGTATTTAACAGCATGATGATTGCTGTTGGGGCGGATTTAGAGAAGGTAAAAGCAGTTTATAGTGAGGCAATTGATAGAAAACTAGCTAATGTTGCGACTTATACTGCCATGATCAGCATCGCTGGAAAAGCTGGTTTTAGTAACAATGGTGCTGAGATGGCATTTGTCAAAGCTGTTTATGAAGCAGCACTAGCTTCAAATCAAACAGATGATCAGCTATTTGGCAATATGATGGGGGTTGTCGCGGGTTATGATCGTATGGATATTTTTCTGGATGTTTATATTGATGCGTTATACAGAAGGCAAGTCGATACCTGTGTGAAAAAAAGCATTCAGATAGCAATAAGCAAGCATCGTGGTGGTCACTTTATTAAGGTAGCGAGGCTGATAGAATGGATTACCATTGTAGGAAATAATCAAGGTGCAGATGCAGTATGGTGTATTTTTAAAAATTTGCTCACGCGCCACAGTCAAGATGCAGCGATGTTGAGCAGGGTGATTATGACTGCAGGAAAGAATCAAGATATATATGTAGTATGGGATGTTTTGCAAATTTTGCTCAGCAGGCACCCAGGTAATATAGACAGAGTGAGGGAAATTATTACTGCCGCACGGGATAATCAATGGATCGGTTTGCTAAGTTATGTTTTTCAAGCGATGTTCGCGTGCCGCGACCAACAAGCAGATAATGCAATGGCGTTGAGCAGTGCAGCAGCTAATGAGGCGGGGTTTGTTTATTCTTATCGAAATGATCCTTATTCTGCTTCTCAGTATTCGACAAGATTGTTTAGTTTGAAAAAACAAGAAGCAGTGCCAGTCGCGCCTTCTGATCTTGATCTTACAGTATGATGTTGATTAAACATTGAGAATCCATTATCAATCAGTCGTTGAAATGACATTGCTAAATGGATTCTGCTGTGCATAAGGTAAGGCTGCTGTTTATTTGGATTTAATCCACAGATGAATCACCGATTAAGGTTGTAATATTTCGCATTCGCCTACGGTGCCGGTATAAGGGCCGCTTGAGAAAGCAGCTTCTACGTTTGCTTTTGTGGTCTCGCAAGATGCGAGCCCACTGGCGCCGCCGGAACCACCACATTGCGCTCCCACTCCGTCAATATAATATCCAAGATAGTAATAACCAGCAGCGAAAGGGCCAGCGCCGCAATTTTCAGCGGTGATGCTAGTGGTGCTACCACTGCCACTACTGCTTTCGCTAGCTGTGCAAAGCGCATTGTCTACGCAAGTGCCTGTGACAGCCCAGCTCACGCCACCATTTAAAGAGGTCGGTGTGAGGATGTAAGTGCTACTATCCAGATCGATTGAGCCGGTTCCTGTAATAACTCCGCTGCTTACTGCCAGAGACGCTACATTGCCGGATGAAAAAGTTTGATCAGCAGGAATGCCATTTGTTTCTGCATTGCAATTGGTTATTATGCCATCGTGCTTTAAAATACAGAGTTCCACTGAATGCTTAACAGCGCTAGCTGAATGAATTACATCAGAAAAACGTGTTTTAGCAATATAGGTCTGTATATTGGGTAGGAGAGCAGCGGTTAGTAGACCGATGATAAGCATCACTATGAGCAGCTCAATGATTCCGAATCCCCGCTCTTTTTTAATCTGGTATGTCAAAAATTTCATTGACCACTCCCCCGCGCTCTTTTTTTTAACAATCCTATTTAATACTTAATTATAATGCGAATTAAGAGCTGAAAATGTACAAAATGCCAATCCAAGAATAGAATTCACCACACTTTTAGCGAAGTTTGGGAGAATTCAGTATGGATTGGCAGGATAAATTA
>Ga0210006_1000217_pt1 | contig 48715 bp, 42 predicted proteins | sample CryGey02umfilter_2_FD_185452 | JGI IMG/M metagenome (GOLD analysis project Ga0210006, IMG submission 185452) | Groundwater microbial communities from aquifer in Utah, USA - Crystal Geyser 4/10/14 0.2 um filter (SPAdes) (version 3) | ecosystem: Environmental > Aquatic > Deep subsurface >... | reverse complement strand
GGTGAGATTAAAAAAGGTGATTACATAACCTCTAGTTCAATCATAGGCCAGGGGATGAAAGCGACAGTAGCGGGGATGGTGGTGGGAAGGGCACTGGAGGATGTGAGGTGCGTAAATCGTAACTCGGAATCCGTAACTGGTAACTCGGATTCTAAAATCCAAAATCCAGAATCAATAATCACTACCTGTTCCGTTACCGTATTTACCAACCTCAGCTGGTATGATCCAAACCACGAGGTTTTAGCCTTATCAACAACCCCAATCGATATGGCAAAATACAAAGATCTAACTACTGATACGATGACGGTTAACCAAACCCTTTCCGTTCTGGGCGCATCCACATTGTCGAATACAACTATCACGGGAACTCTAAACGTCGGACTACTATCAATCGAAAATTCATCCATAAACGTGGCAGGTGGAATCTTAAACCTTCAAGATGCATACGGCTCCGGAAACATTGAAGCATTTGGCGGCAAGATTGTTATGACTACGGATGGGTCGGTTCAGATTGTGGGAACATTAACGGCAGATTCGGTTGAGGCAAAATCAGTAAAAACGAATACCATTCAAGTTGAGGAAGGTATAACAATCAAAGATAGTTCAACCGGTGACTATTACTGCGTGACCGTAACGGATGGTGAGTTGGTCCGGACATTGGGTGAGTGTAACAAGTAACCTCTCGTATTCAAGGCAACCATGCCTATCGGCACAGGATCTCCTCTACAGAATACGGCTGGTATACTAAATCTATGTCTGAGTCAAAAACACACACTTCAACCATTGTTTCCGTAAATGAAGTTGCCGATAAAACGATTTCAATTATCCTCACCAAGCCCGAAGGATTTGACTTTACTGCAGGCCAATTTATCGAGATTACGCTTTCTGGTGTACAAGATGAACGTGGCAATGTTCGACCATTTTCAATAGCTTCAGCACCAAATGATAACCATATGGAAATCGTAACACGCGTTCTAGAAAGTGAGTATAAAAAAACCCTTGAATCTCTGCAGGGGGGAAGTCAAATCAAGTTTGATGGTCCGTTTGGCAACTTTGTTCTCCATTCTGACACATCAAAACCTGCTGTTTTTTTGGTGGGAGGTATTGGAATAACGCCTGTTATTTCAGTCTTGCGTGATGAGGTTTCAAAACAATCTTCGCGTTTACTCGCACTGTTTTATTCCAATCGTAATCCAGCTGGAACTGTCTACTTGCCAGAACTAACAAAAATGAGTGAAAGTTTTGACAATATTAATGTGGTGCCAACAATGACACAGGCAGGTTCATCCAAGTGGAGTGGTGAAACGGGATATATTTCTTCGGACATGATTTCAAAATATGTTCCAGATCATAAAAATAGCGTATTTTATATTGTTGGTCCAACCGCATTTGTTGATGCAATGATCGATCTTTTGAAACAGATGGATGTTGACGATCTTATGATCAAAAACGAAGCCTTTTCTGGGTACTAGGCGCAATTGGTGTATTTAGTACCGATTGTATAGTGGGGGCGTTGGAAGGTTGATCAGATGGACAAAATTATTAAGATTTGATAAAATCGCAACTCTTGAGGTAGTGTGTCAAGGTCGGTGGAATTCTAATCGGATTCAAAATGCTTGGAGTTCAAGTTATTATTTAATTTTATGATAAGACTTTTTTTAAAAATATTAAAAACGCGTAGGATCACCATTCCTATGGTTTCTACGGATAGAGAGAAATCGGAAGTATTAGTCCTTGGAAAAAAAATTCAAGACAAAGTAAAACGCTTATTTAACGGTTCACTCGCGATTAGACAGATAGATGGCGGCTCTGATAATGCTTGTGAACAAGAACTCGTTGCCCTTTCAAACGCTTTTTATGATGTTGAACGTTTCGGTATTCACTTTGTTGCTTCTCCGAGACATGCAGATATGCTCATGATCACGGGGCCGGTGACACGCAACATGGCCAAGGCTGTGCGTCGAGCGTATGAAGCAACACCGGATCCCAAAATAGTTGTAGCGGTTGGCGATGACGCAATAACTGGCGGTCTATTTTTAGGGTCTTATGCGACTTGCGACGGAGTTAACAGCGTAGTGCCCGTGGACTATGGTATTCCGGGTGATCCACCATCGCCAAAAACGATTCTTGTTCACCTCCTTAATATTCTTGAAACGCGAGATACTCATAAGGCAGTAATAAAATAATATGACAAACGTTATAACGTCTGAGTTCGGTTTCCTTTTCTTGCTTTTTCTCTATGGTATCGGAGCGATTGGGTCTTTAATCTTTAGAAAAAACGATGTGTTGGCGAATAGGTGGCAGAGTTTTTCTGCGATTATTGGTTCTTTGTGGGGTATATTTTTTGCAATGGGGGCATTTGTTGTACGCGATATGTCTTTTGCGTTTAGTTCATCAATTTCCCCGCTTCTTTCTTTTTCTTTCCACATTGATCAATTGTCCGCCTTTTTTATCTTTGTAATCTCGCTCATCACTCTTTTTTGTTCAGTATACGGAATCGGCTATATAAAACATTACTATAACAAATACAGTATTGGTGCTCTAGGATTCTTTTATCACCTATTCATTGCGGGTATGCTCATGGTGGTGACCGCTTCAAACGGACTATTCTTTTTGATCGCATGGGAGCTTATGTCTATCGCATCGTATTTTCTCGTTGTGTACGATCGTAATGATGCGAATAACGTTAAGGCAGGATTTTTGTACCTCGTTATGACACATGTCGGAACTGCCTTTATTGTCGTCGCATTCTTGCTCATCTATACATATACTGGTTCTTTTGATTTTACATCGATACAATCGCAAGCCGCTCTCATTCCCGCGGTCATAAAAGATGTCATTTTTCTGTTGGCTCTCGTCGGCTTTGGTACAAAAGCTGGTATTATCCCGTTCCATATCTGGCTTCCTGCCGCCCATCCGGCCGCACCTTCTCATGTATCTGCGCTTATGTCCGGTGTGATGATAAAAACCGGGATTTACATGATGATTAGAATTTTTTTGGATATGCTTCAACCTGTTCCTTTGTGGTGGGGGATAATGGTATTGATTGTTGGTTCAGTGTCTGCGCTGCTTGGGGTTCTCTACGCACTTACCGAGCACGATATAAAAAAGCTTCTCGCATATCATAGTATTGAGAACATTGGAATCATCCTACTGGGTCTTGGTAGCGCGCTTGTTTTTACATCACTCGGCAACACACCGCTCGCGCTTTTGGGCCTAGGAGCCGGGCTTTTTCATACTTTGAATCATGCTACTTTTAAATCCTTACTGTTTTTGAGTGCCGGTTCGGTGATTAACCAAACGCATACGCGTAATATGGAAAAATTCGGTGGGCTCATTAAATTCATGCCACAAACGGCTCTCTTTTTCTTTGTGGGTTCTATGGCCATATCTGCTTTACCGCCGTTTAACGGTTTTTTTAGCGAATGGTTAACTTTTCAGACACTTTTGCAGGGAATAGCATCGGCAGATATTTTTCTTAAATCAATTTTTATCTTAGCAACAGGTGCTCTTGCTGCAACCGGCGGGCTGGCATTAGCTTGTTTTGTAAAAGCGTTTGGTGCAACATTCCTTGCTCGTCCGAGAAGTCCGGAGGTTTTTCACGCACAAGAGTCTTCTCTTTCCCAATCTGTGGGAATGGGCGGTTTGGCAATTCTATGTCTCGTGTGTGGTGTGTTTTCCGGCTATTTAGGTTCTTTGTTTGTCAATATTGGGACTAAGCTTTCGGCATTTCAGGCTATGCCGCAAATCCTTACGATTTCTTCCGGGAGCACGTTAATTGCACCCCACGGATTTGGATCAGTTTCTGCGCCGGTGTTATTTGCTTTATTTGTGCTGGTGGTATTTACTGTCATAATACTTATCAAATTTGCGGTCAACAAAAATCAAAAAACTGAAATTGGTGCAACCTGGGACTGTGGCACTAACCTTACGCCACGCATGGAAATTACCTCCACCGGATTTGCCAGGTCAATCATTCTCATCTTCGCGGGTATCTTGCGCCCAAGCGTTCAGCATGAGATTGAGTATCACGATTCTGCAATGAGATATTTTCCGAAATCAAGAATAGTGAACCTGAGCACGCAAGATATTTACCAATCGTATCTTTACCAACCACTGAACTCATTAATTACTGGGCTATCTGTACGTTTTAAGGTGATCCAAAGCGGAAGCATGAATGTGTATGTTTCGTATATCTTAATCGTAGTAGTGGTCACCATATTTCTGTCACAATAAATATATATGGTTCTTATCTTAATACTACAATTTATCCTTACCCCGGTGATATCGCCACTTTGTATTGGCATAGTGAAAAAAATAAAAGCGAAATTCCAGAATCGCGAGGGTGCGAGTATTTTTCAACCGTATAGAGATATTTGGAAGCTTATGCACAAGGACGAAGTGATAAGTTCGGATGCCTCGTGGGTTTTTCGATGTGCGCCGTTTATTATTTTTGCTACTACAATTATCGTTGGAGTGAACATTCCACTTTTCGCCTCTTTTTCCCTTAATGGATCAACAGGCGATTTATTGGTAGTAGTTTACACTTTGGCTCTTGGAACATTTTTTCTGGCGCTTGCGGGCATGGACACGGGGAGTGCTTTCGGTGGATTTGGGTCAAGTCGAGAAGTGACTGTTTCTGCACTTGCCGAGGGTGGATTTATTTTGTCGCTGTTTACGATTTCGCTCATTATCGGTACGACAAATCTTTTTTCTATTTCAAATGCGGAAGTGTTACTTGTGAGTGAGTTCTTTTTGCCTACGGTAATATCCTTTGCGGGTTTTTTTATCGTATCGCTTGCCGAAACGGGACGATATCCATTCGACAACCCCGCGACTCATTTGGAGCTGACGATGATTCACGAAGCGATGATTTTGGAATATTCTGGTAAAAGGCTGGCGCTGATGGAATGGGCGGCTGCCAACAAGTTTTTTATTTTCATTGCCATGGGAGCGAATCTGTTTTTCCCTTTTGGTATTGCACAAAGTGCGGACATAGTGGCGATTCTTTTTGGCCTTACCGCTCTTTTCCTAAAAACCTTCATCCTGTGTGCTATGGTTGGGATAGTAGAATCGAGTATGGCAAAATCAAGATTTTTTAGATTGCCGGATCTGTTGATTACATCATTTATTCTGAGCGCGGTGGCAATTGGTCTTGTTCAGATTCAATCATTATGAATATAACATTTCTGCAGTTTTTATTAGGCGTGCTGTTCTTATCAATTATTTATTTGCATCTTGCAAGGAAAAATTTTGAAGCTGTTGTCGCATACGCTGTTCAATCCTCCGCCATCACAGTTTTATTATTTGCTTCCTTTCTGGAAACTAATAGTATCTACCTTCTTTTTGTGGTTTTAGTGACGTTGGTTGTTAAAGCTATTTTTGGGCCAGTTTTCTTTTTTAGGTTGATACAAAAACATAAACTAACATATTCAGTGAGCACGTATCTGAATATGCCCCTGGCTCTCATTATTATTGCCGTGTTTACCGCTATTTCACGCTTTCAGCAATTTTCACCTCTTACGAATATTATTCCTGCCAATCACGCCTTGTTGTCACTCGCGCTTGCAGCGATTTTTACGTCTCTATTCTTAATTATCAATCGTAAGGACGCTATTTCTCAAGCAATTGGCGTACTTTCTATGGAAAACAGTATTGTCGCTTTTGCTATCTTTGCGGGACTGGAACAATCCCCGATGCTCCAGTTAGGTATCGTATTTGATATTTTTATTTGGCTAATTATCGCCACGGTTTTTATTTCGATGATTTATCGGCATTTTGGATCGCTTGATACGAGTACCATGAAGCACTTGAAAGATTAACATTATGGAACTTATTATTATCATTTCATCCTTATCTCTCGCTGCGTTGATTGCGGTTCTGGTAAAACATCGCGGAGTTATTGAATTTGTTTCGATTGTTGCCATGGTCATCGTGTTTGTCGAGTCAATTGTTGTGGCTAATAGGGTTGCCAACTCGGGAGACTATGCTCCATTTACGTTTTTATTTATTGACGCGCTGGGCTCGTTGCTTATTCTTATTATTGCTTGTGTTGGTTTGGCTGCCGTTGTTTATTCAGTCCCCTATTTAAGAAGAGAGACTGCTGCACATATCATCGGATTTACCCGCGTCAAACAATATTATATTTTATTAAATCTTTTTTCTGTTGCAATGTTTCTGGCCATCTCATCGAGCAGTCCCATCCTTGCGTGGATTTCTATTGAGGCAACTACACTTTCCACCGCATTCCTCATTAGCTTTTATAACAAACCTTCGGCGATGGAGGCAGCTTGGAAATATCTGATTATCAATTCTATTGGTTTACTGTTGGGATTTCTGGGCACGCTTCTATATTTTACTTCCATAGACCCATCTATTGGAAATGGGTTTGTCAGTTGGAAGACACTTGGAGAAAACGCCCTTCACAGGGATCCCTTACTTGCCAAAATTGCCTTTATTTTTGTATTGATTGGTTATGGCACGAAGGTTGGACTTGCGCCGATGCATACGTGGTTGCCTGATGCTCACAGCAAGGCACCATCACCCGTAAGCGCACTTTTGTCAGGCGTACTTTTAAATGTCGCGCTTGTTATTGTTTTGAGGTTTAAACTTATTACTGATACGGTTATTGATCAAACTTTTACCGAGACATTGTTAATCTCATTTGGGGTGGTATCAATCTTAATTTCTGCGCTTATTATTCTTGACCAAAAAAGTTATAAACGTTTACTTGCTTATTCAAGTATCGAAAATATGGGTATTATTGCCCTCGGATTTGGTTTTGGTGGATTAGCTGTTATTGCCGCTATATTTCACGTAATCTTTCATTCTTTGGTTAAACCCGCACTCTTTTTCTTGTCGGGTAATCTTTTACTCACCTATCATTCAGCAAAGATAGCCAATGTCAAAGGTGCATTAAAGGTAGTGCCGATGACGAGTATATTGTTTATAGTTGGATTTTTTGCCATTACTGGTGCACCGCCTTTTGGGATATTTCTTACTAAGTTACTTATTTTCTCTGCCGGAATAAGGATTCAGCCATTAGTGGTGATCGCGGTGGTTTTTTGCACTGCTCTTGTTTTTATTGGTTTTTTTAAGCATGCCACTGCAATGGTATTTGGGGAAAAACCGCCAGAAATAAAACAAGAAAAAGAAAATATCTGGCTTATTCTTCCGTCACTTGTACTTCTCATTATTGTACTAATTTTGAGTTTTTATCAGCCGCCATTTTTGCTAACATTAATCAACACCGCCGCTTTACGTTATTAATATGAACACAGAAAACATTAAAAAATACCTTTCTGGAAAAGAAAAAATAGCATTTTATGGAGATGCTGTTACCTTTGAAATTCCCGCTTCCCAACTTAAGGAATTTGTCTCTGACGTAATGAATAATAAACATCTTAAGCTAAAGTTGATTACTGCAACGGATGAAAGAAAAGAAAAAGGATGTTTTAGGATCTGGTATGTCTTTGGTTCGCCCGAAGAACACGGATTCATTGTTCCGTTTATTGAATTGAAAAATACGGAACAATTCCCGTCATTGTCTCCTATTATTCTTGGAGCATGGAATTATGAGAGAAAAATTAAAACATTTTTCGGGTTAAATCCGGTTGGGAATGTTGATTCGCGACAAATTATTCTTCATGAAAATTGGCCAGTAGATACCTATCCGCTCCGAAAAGATTTTGTTTGGGATATCAGACCAAAAGAAGCGATTGGAACGTATCAATTCCAAGAGGTTGATGGCGAGGGAATATATGAGATACCGGTTGGTCCGATTCACGCCGGAATTATTGAACCTGGTCATTTCAGATTTAGCGTTGCCGGTGAAGAGATTATCTTTCTTGAACCTCGTCTTGGATTTACCCACAAAGGCAGTGAAAAATTATTTGAAACCCTCTCATTTGAAGGGAAGATTCTCCTTTCAGAAAAAATTTCTGGAGACAGTTCCTTTAGCCATTCACTGGCTTTTTGTCAGGCATTGGAACAACTATCAGAAACTATTCCACCAAAGCGGGCCCTGTATGTGCGCGTTATTTATGCTGAGCTAGAAAGGTTAGCTAATCATCTCGGTGACATTGGCGCAATTATGATGGATACGGGTTTTAATTTTGGCGGCGCGCATGGTGCAAGACTACGGGAAATGGTTATGCAGATTAATGAACGACTAACCGGGAGTAGGTTTTTACGTGGAGTCAATGTTTGTGGCGGAGTTGTTAAAGACATAAGGAGTGAAGAGGAGCAAATCCTAGCTAAAGAGTTGGGAAGGATACTGAAAGATTTTAACGAAGTTATTCGCATAGCCGAAAATAGTACTTCGCTTATTAATCGTCTCAAAGGCACCGGTGAATTGTCACGTAAAATCGTAGAGGACTATGGTGCAACAGGAGTTGTGGCTAAGGCGGTTGGCATTAAAAATGATTCGCGAGTTGATTTTCCTTACGCGGCATACAACGAATTAGGGTTTACGGAAATTGAAACTGAGCAAAGTGGAGATGTGCACGCAAGATTTTGTGTTCGTGTCAAGGAGGTTCGCGCATCAATCAAACTCATCGAACAGGCATTAAAGGTACTACCTGATGGGCCTTTGTGCGCTGAGTGCAGTTATATATTCAAGAAGAATGCCGTTGCTCTTAGTGTGGTCGAAGGATGGCGTGGAGAAATTATTTATCTTGTCACTACCGATAATGATGGTAACATAGACAGAGTTGCGCCGCGAGACCCCTCATGGGTGAATTGGCCTCTAGTTGGGCATGCGGGAGCCCACAATGTAGTACCAGATTTTCCGCTTATCAATAAAAGTTTTAATTTGTCATATACTGGAAATGATTTATAATTTACGAAGTTAATATTTTTTGAAAGAGGGGTGACTACATTATGGCATTTGGATTTAATGAAAACTCTCAAGAACCAGAAAATATCGAGAATGCAATTCTTTCAGAGTTAAAAAAGATCTATCAAGTAATGGAACGTATGCAAAAAGATGTTGAAATGATCAAGGATGATGTTGATAGAATGGCTCACAAGTAACACATTCTTTCCGTCGAGAAAGTCGTATATATATTGGTATATTTACATTCGTAAAATTTGTGGTATACTACAGTTACTATGGCAGAAAACGAACGAGCACAAGCGGTAAAGCTAGCAATGGAGCAAATCGAAAAGCAGTTTGGTAAAGGCTCTATTATGAAGCTTAATGAAGGTAGTTTGGTTGAAGGTATGCGGGTGATTTCTACCGGTTCGATTGCACTTGATCTAGCCCTTGGTATCGGAGGAGTTCCCCACGGTCGTATAATTGAAATCTTTGGTCCAGAATCAAGTGGAAAAACAACCCTTGCTCTTCATGTTCTCGCAAACGCTCAAAAACAAGGTGGGATTGGTGCATTTATTGATGCAGAACACGCACTTGATCCGGTGTATGCTTCGGCTATCGGGGTTGATTTAGACAATCTTTTAGTTTCACAGCCTGATACAGGTGAGCAAGCGTTGGAAATTGCCGAGACGTTAGTTCGTTCTGGTGGAATTGACATTATTATTGTTGACTCAGTTGCGGCTTTAGTACCTCGTGCAGAAATCGAAGGCGAGATGGGAGATTCTCATATGGGACTTCAGGCGCGGCTTATGAGTCAAGCTTTGCGCAAACTTACGGGAGCAATTAGCAAATCAAACTGTACGATCATTTTTATCAATCAGCTTCGTATGAAAATCGGTATCATGTTTGGCAATCCCGAAACAACAACGGGTGGCAATGCGCTTAAGTTTTACGCAAGTCTTAGGTTAGATATCCGACGGATCAGTTCGATAAAAGTTGGTGAGCAAGATATGGGAAACCGAGTACGCGTCAAGGTGGTAAAAAACAAGTTAGCGTCACCGTTTAAAATCGCTGAATTTGATATTATGTTTGGCCACGGGATTTCTCGCGAGGGAAGTATTTTAGATGTAGGGGTTGATGTTGAAGTCATTCAAAAAGCAGGCGCTTGGTTTAGTTATGGGGAGCAACGATTAGGACAAGGTCGCGAGGCGGTAAAGCAGCTTTTTATCGAGCAGCCCGAACTTGCCAAAAAGATTGAGCGTGAGATTTTAACTAAAATGAAGGAACAGGGAGCCCCGCTTGTTATTGGAGCAGATGAGTCACTTAATATTCAGAGGGAAAAAGTAGTTGAGACAGAAAGTGTCGAAGAACTAGAAGATGAGAAGGTAAAAGGTAAGAAGTAAAAAGTTTAACGTTCCGATATAGTTATCGCAAATCAAATTGTCATAAAGATATAACTTTGAAAGCTACTCAATAGAGAAAGAACTGACAAACAAGACATTATAGTCCGTCAGTTTGTTTTGGAGTAGCTATACAATACACGTATCGATGCCAACAATCACCTCGATTCAACAACAGAAGAAAAACCATAGTAGGTATAGTGTTTTTGTTGATGAGGAGTTTTATATCGGGATAGACGAGGATTCACTCATACGACTTAGTCTTAAAAAAGGGCTTGAACTTACTCCACAAGATCTCACCAAACTAAAAGAGGAATCATTTTTTGGGTTGATCTATTCAAAAGTACTCGACTATCTTTCCCGCAGACCGCGTTCAGTTCGCGAGATTGAGCAATACGTTTCACAAAAGCTATACGATCGCGAAGTGTTTGTAGACTCATCAGAACAGGAGCAGAAAAGTGCATTTATTGCGCGCATAGTTGAAGATCTTATTAGTCGTTCGTATCTTGATGACCATGAATTCGCTCGTTGGTGGATTGGACAACGAACACAAGGTAAAAAACCATTGGGACTTTCTCGCATCGTATCTGAACTCGTGCAAAAAGGTGTTTCTCCAGAGATTACCAAACGTGCGTGGGATCAATCTCAACTTTCGGATAGTTTTCTTGTTGAAACCGTTGTAGAAACAATAAAGGACAAATATGATTTGAGTGATCCCAAACAAAAAACGCGGTTTATAAACTATCTACAAAGACGCGGGTTTTCTTGGGAGACTATCAAAACCATGCTACAATAAGCCCGATATGGCAGATACCACAAGGCTTGAGGAGCTAATTCAAGCATTTACTACCGACAATCAAATAGCAAAAGATATTAAAACTGAAGCACGTGAGGTTGTGCTCGAGGCAAAGGATGAGGCTCTTAAGGTGCGTGAAGAAGCCGAAAAAAAACTTGAAGAAGTTGAGAAGAATCGTGAACTGCTACAAAAATTACTTGTCGATTACCAAACTGCGTTAACCCAGCTTTCAGGTGCAAGAGAAGCCTATATTTCAAAAGTTGAACATGATGCAAAATTATCGGCCGATGAATTGCGCACTAGTCTTCGTAGTGCACTTGAGCAAGAACTTTCGGAAGAGGCAGCGCAACGGATTAGGCAGAACGATGAGTTGATACGATCTGAGTCCGATAAACGCGCCCGTGAGATTTTAGTTACTGCAATGCAGCGTGTTGGGACTGACGGTGTGGGTGAATACACAACCTATACCATTGATCTGCCTGATGAAGATATGAAAGGTCGAATTATTGGAAAAGATGGAAGAAACATTAAATCGTTTGAAGATGTTTCGGGGGTAAGTGTTGAAATTGGAGATCAAGGTGAACCAACCGTTACCGTTTCTAGTTTTGATCCAGTCAAACGTGAGATCGCACGGATTGCCATGGAGCGTTTGGTTGCCGATGGGCGCATTCAGCCGACACGAATCATTGAGGAGATGGAAAAAGCAACCGGTGAGGTAGATAAAATCATCAAAGAAGCGGGAGAAGATCTATTGTACCGTGCAAAAGTTTCACGTATGCCTGATGAAATTATCACGCTTTTGGGTAGGCTTAAGTTTAGAAGTTCCTACGGTCAAAATATGATTGAACATACTCTGGAGGTTATCAAAATTGGTGTCGCAGTTGCTTCTGAGGTTGGGGCAAATGTTGAGGTGGTTCGACAGGCGTGTTTGCTTCATGATATGGGTAAAGCGGTAACTGCTGAAACTGATAAAACTCACGCGGAGGTCGGCGCCGAAATTTCTCGACGTTACGGGGTGAGTGAAGAGGTTGTGCAAGCATTTGAGTTCCACCATGACGATAAGTTCCCATCTCTTGAAGCGGTGATTATGTATCTTGCGGACGCAATTTCTGGTGCACGACCAGGCGCACGAAAAGAAGATTATGAAGGATATGTTGAACGGGTAAAAGAACTTGAGACAATTGCAAATTCATTCCCGGGCGTTGATAAGAGTTTTGCAATTTCGGCAGGTAAAGAAGTTCGCATAATTGTTAATCCAGCAATCATTACTGATGCCGAAATGGTAAAGCTTGCTCACGATATTTCAAAAAAGATTCATGATCAGATTACAAATTTTCCAGCTCCCATAAAAGTAACCGTTATCCGTGAGCTTGTAGCGACTGCCGTTGCAAAATCACATTAAATAAGCGTAAGTCGTAATTAGTAAGTCGTAATTAGTAAGTCGTAAGTCGTAAGTCGTAATTAGTAAATCGTAAATCGAAAATCGAGAATCTAAAATCTAAAGGAGTGAGGGGAATGGTAAGTTTAGCGTAAGTAAAGCGGTTGGCTCATAAGTTATGAATTTCGCAAACAACCCAAACGAGTTAAATCTTTTGTTTATCGGCGATATTGTTGCGCGCCCTGGGCGTGAGGCAGTGTTGGCAATCCTTCCTTCTCTTAAGGCTGAGCTTAATCTTGATATTGTTATTGCAAACGCAGAAAATCTTTCGGGAGGAAAAGGAATTAATCAAAAAAGTATCGACCAGATGGTTGCTGCTGGAGTGGATGTTTTTACCGGTGGGAATCATATTTTTTCAAACATCAAAGGTAACGCACTGTTGGATGATGATGCATACAAGATTATTCGTCCGGCAAATTATCCGCCAGAGTTCGCTGGAGTGGGCTATAGAGTGGTGACTATTAAAAACCAACCTATCGTTGTGATGAACTTTGAAGGGAATGCGTTAATGAGATCGTCTGGTGGTAACCCCTTTGTATCTTTTGACGAAGTGTATGAACGTATAAGCAAAGATTCGTACGAAAAGAACCCGTATGTGATTGTAGATTTTCACGCTGAAGCGACGAGCGAAAAACGAGCGTTTGGATTTTATGTTGACGGAAAAGTCACGGCGGTGTTTGGCTCACACACTCATGTACCAACTGCAGATTTGGGCATACTACCTCACGGAACTTTTTATGTAACCGATGCAGGTATGGTCGGATCGCACGATTCTGTACTTGGAGTTAAAAAAGAAATCATCGTTAATCGTTTTGTGAAAGGTGAAAAAACCTCGTTCTCTTGGGAGTATGTAGGCGAGAAAATATTCAATGCTGTTTTTGTCAAAATATCTGCCAATGGTTCGATTTCAGAGTTTTCCCGTTGTGATAGGGTAATCGCTTGACACATAGTTAGATGAGTGGTACGCTCAAACTGAGATTGGGGCACTGTGAAAGGCTATACTCGTTGTGAGGATAACTTTTAGGCAAAAAGGTATCGCCACAAGGAGTGAGAGCTTCTTTGAAGGGAGGTGAATTCGTAAATGACCAAATCACAAATAGTAGAAGAATTGGCAGAACGTGCTGACCTTACCAAGCGCGCTGCAGAAGATGCATTAAATGGTCTTTTGGAAGTCGTAACGGGAGAGTTGGCAAAAGGTAACAAAGTTACCCTAACCGGGTTCGGAACCTTCTTGGTACGTACTCGCGCTGCTCGTATGGGACGAAACCCACAGACGGGTGATCCTATTCATATTCCTGAACAAGTTACACCAGCATTCCGTGCAGGTTCTGCATTGAAAGATGCAGTAAAGTAGTTTTGTAAAGGAAACCGTTTTAAGCATTTACGCTTACAGAAAAACCCCCTCATGAGGGGTTTTTCTGTGTGTGGGAATGGGAGTAGGAAGTCGTAATCCGTAATCCGTAAGTCGCAATTTCGATTGAGATTTACGATAAGTCATAAAATTGACGTGTTACGTGTTACGTGTTACGTGTTACGTGTTACGTGTTATGACTAATCCAATACTAATAATTACTGGTCCAACGGGTGTAGGTAAAACGTCGTGTGCTATTGATGTTTTATCTGAGATTAACGGTGCTATCATCTCTGCCGACTCACGACAAGTATATAAAGGAGTTGATTACGTTACAAATAAAATTTCACCCCACGAGGATTATTCACACATTAAGCGAAATGACGGGAAATGGATCCAACATGGTGTGCCAATTTACGGGTACGACAGTGTTTGGCCGGATGGAGACTATCATGTTGCACGATTTGTTGATGATGCAAAAGCATGGATTTCAAAGCTGTGGCATGAGCGATTATTACCTGTTGTTGTAGGGGGAACGGGGTATTATGTTGATGCGCTTCTTGGTGTTTCACCGTATAGTTCTGTGGCGCCTAACCCAGAAACGAGAAAACGACTTTTTAGTTACGACGTAGAAACCTTATATGAAATGATACGAAAAAAAGACTCAGCGTTTTTTGCAAAGATACATGACTCAGAAAAAAACAATAAACTTCGTCTTGTGAGGTATCTTGAAATTATAGAAACCACCGGGAGTATTGCATCTTCACAGATTATTGAAACTATTTTACAAGATAACGTTGATGTTTTTGAGGTGGTGATACTAGGTAGTTACGATGAGTTGTATCAAAGGTCTGATCGTTGGGTTGATGAGCTTATTGCGACCGGGCATCTTACAAAAGAAACAACGTGGCTTATTGACAACTATCCTCATTCACGATTACTTTTGGGTTTGCTTTTTAATACACAGCGTAACTATTTGACTCAAAGCCTAACCTTGGAAGAAAGGGAGCAAAGACTTAAGTGGCAGCTTCATAATTATATTCGAAGACAAGTTCATTGGTTGCGTCGTCGTCCTCACCTACGTGTCTATTCCATTTCAGATGTTGTATCAGGAAAGGTGGTTAAGGATATTACCAAGTGGTATGATTGTCTTGTATGGCAACCATAACTTTCAACTCTCGATCTGCACGACAGTTTGGTTTTGTTATTGGAGCGATTTTTGTTGCATACTGGCTTTCTGGTCTGATGATCTCGCTGTTCATCGCCTACATACTTATGGCGACGATTATGCCGGCTGTTCACCGATTTGAAAAGCTTGGATTTCCAAGATGGCTTGCTATTATAAGTGTTTTTATTTTATCCTTTACGGTCATTGGACTATTTTTAGGAGTTACGATGGGGCCTCTTGTGACCGAGATGCAGCGGTTTTTTACTGCAGTACCAACGTTTGTTCAGGAATCAATTGCAGGTCTTAACATTGAGGGGTCTGTGTTTCAGCCGTATGTTTATGATGCGGTTTCGACTGTTGCCCAACAACTTGCAAGCGTTCCGTTGGATATTGTGAAGTTTGGGACTACCTTTTTTGGTGGAATTATTAATGTAATTATGGTACTCATTTTTACCTTTTATTTGGCTCTTCAAAATGAAGGTGTGCATAGCTTTATGGTAAGGGTACTACCACTTGGCGATAAAAGTGAGATGCCAAAACTTTTTGAATCAGTTGATCAAAGACTTGGTGCTTGGCTTAGGGGTCAGTTTTTACTTATGACGATAATTGGGACTGTTACGTATGTTGCTTTGACCATTATTGGGCTGCCGTTTGCGTTACCGCTTGCTATTATTGCGGGTCTTTTAGAGATTGTACCCATCATTGGACCCATTATCTCTGCCGTTCCTGCAATGCTTGTTGCCCTTACTATTTCACCCGTAAAAGCAGTTGTTGTTGCCCTACTTTTTACGCTCATTCAACAGCTTGAGGCCAGTGTAGTTGTTCCTCGTGTTATGAAGAGTGCGGTTGGGTTGGATCCGTTGGTTGTATTGATTGCTCTAACGGTAGGTGGAAGGATGGCTGGACCGGTTGGAGCATTGCTTTCTGTTCCTGCGGTTGCGGTGGCCATGATCGTATATGATGCATGGACGCTCGATCGTAAAACTAAGTAGTCTACCGGTTTGGTTTTTACAATAAGTCATGGATGTGTATTGCCTTTGCCTTGCGTTTGTCTGGTATTATGAGCCAGTAATTTTAATCTGATGGACGATAAAGATATAGTACTTACCCCACAAGGTTTTGCGAATCTAACTGAAGAGTTGGATCGTTTAATCGCGATAGAACGCCCTCAAATTATTCGACAGATGAATGAAGCGCGGGCTATGGGTGATCTGCGTGAGAACGCGGCATATCATGCTGCGCGCGAGAAACAGGCTATGATACAAGGAAGAATTCTGGAGATACAGCATACGCTTAAATATGCTAAAATTTCAGAGCGATCAGGTGACAAAGATATGGTTGAGATCGGCTCAACAGTAACGGTGTTAGTAAATGGTGACGAGAAAGAGTTTTCAATTGTAGGTGAGCAAGAATCAGATATTATGCTTGGCAAAATCTCGGTTCAATCGCCCATAGGTTCACTTCTTATTGGTAAAAGGATGGGTGAATCTGTTGAAGTGGAGATGCCACAAGGTGTGGTTACGTATAAAATAGTAAACTTGAAATAATGGTATGGAAACACAAACATATTTTGTAACAAAAGAAGGGTTTGAAGCACTAACGGCGGAAAAGGACCGTTTGGTGGTTACCGGAAAACCACGTGCGCTTGAGCGTGTTAAACACGCGCGTGACATGGGGAGTTTGGAGGATAATGATGAATACGACGCGGCACGTGAAGCACTCAATTTTATTGAAGGTCGAATTAATGAAATTGAGGATGTGCTAGAAAGAGCCGAAATAATTACTCAGGCAGACATTGCACAAAAAGCAGAGATTACGCTTGGCTCCACGGTCACTGTTGAAGTTTCGGGTAAGGCACAAAAGATTACGCTTGTTGGGTCAATTGAGGCAGACGTTTCACAAGGAAAAGTAAGTCACGAGAGTCCTGTTGGTGAAAAGTTGTTGGGACTTAAAGAGGGCGATATTGTTAAAATCGAATTGCCTCAAACAACGTTAGAGTATAAAATTCTTAAAATCCACTCCTAACGACCTGGTTCTTAGAAAGCTCGTTGTATCAAGATTAAACCGTTGAGATGTTACGTGCTCTGTTGTTTTTTGAACGGGAATAAAATTGTCTCCTGAATCGACCATGTGTTGGTAAAAAACATGGTAAGACGATCGAGTCCGATTCCTACTCCTGCAAATGGGGGTGCGCCGTATTCGAGTGCTTCTAAAAAGTCTTCATCGAGTGGTTGTGCTGATTCTGTTTCACTTAAATTTCTCTTGGATTCTTCTTCAAATCGGGTTCGTTGTTCAATGGAATCGTTGACTTCGCTCCATCCATCCATGAGCTCAACTCCACCAATGTATAGCTCAAATCGCTCAGTAAACCCGGGTTTTGAACGGTGGTTTTTGGAAAGCGGACTTACCTCAATGGGATAGTCAATGACCCATGTAGGATTTATTAGTTTGTGCGAGACAAGTTTGTCAAAAATGAGAAAGATTAGCTCACCAGTTCCTGTTGATGGTAGAAAATCGATTTTTTGATCATTTGCATAGGTAATGAGTTGCTCATGTGTTTTGGTAGTTACATCGAAAGAAAGATATTCTAAGATGAGATCAGTCATCGCAACACGTCTCCATTCGCCCGACAGATCTACCTGCGTTTCGTGCACGGTAACGGTAGTTTGTTTGACCACACTGGTTGCCAAAAATCGCACGAGCTCTTCCATCGTGTCCATCATGTTGTGATAATCCGCGTATGGGATGTAAGCTTCAAGCATAGTGAATTCAGGAAAATGGGTTTGGTCAACTCCTTCGTTTCGAAAATCTTTTGCAATATCATAAACGCCTTCGATTCCGCCAACAACCAGTCGTTTGAGGTATAACTCAGAGGCGATACGCAGGTATGCGTTAGTGTCGAGTGCATGAATGTGAGTTATAAACGGTTTTGCGTTTGCGCCACCGTACAGTGGTTGGAGTACGGGTGTTTCGACCTCTGTTAATCCTTTTTGATCCAAAAAACTTCGGATTCCTTTTATGAGTGCGTGACGTGTATCAAATATCGCTCGTGTTGATGGGTTAATGAGCAGATCCAAATAACGTTTTCGAAACCGTATTTCTTTATCAACCAATCCTTCGTGTTCGTCGGGAAGTGGGCGAATGGCTTTGGATAATAGATGAAGATCCGTTGTGTTTATGGTCAATTCGCCGGTTTTTGTGGTAAAAAGTTGTCCGGTTACTTCAATAAAATCTCCTGCATCGACAAGATTAATAATCTCTTGATTTTTTTCTGAAACAACGTCAGCTTTGCAGGCTGCTTGAATGTGGCCAGACTCATTTTTAATATCAAAGAAGCGAATGCCACCGTGACCGCGAACGCTGGTGATACGGCCTGCAACAGAAACGGTTGCGCCTTCTTTTTGCTCTCGGGCTTGTGAAATCGAGTCAACGTCAAATGTAAGAACAGAAGGGTAGGGATTAACGTTAAGCTCTTTGAGTTTTTCGATTTTTTTTAGTTTCTCCTCGCGAATGAGCTCGATTGGCTTTTTTGACTGCTGCATGTGTTCATTATAGCAAAAGGGGAAATTCTTGGCCCTTGCCAGTGCAAAAATCCTTGTTGGTCTAAACCGTATAGTTAATCTAAATAAACTACTCTACCAGTGAAACCTAACCAGTCAGTTTGGTTCCTACGCGTAATATCTCAGCTTAAAAAAATAATTGAGACACGGTGAGTTGGTGAACAGTGAGAGAGTAAAAACTGTGCTATCATTAAATAAAGATGCAGGTTATACAAGGTTTGTTTGATCATATTGACACCCTACGTACGGATCCTATTCTATTGTCATTCGTTGCCGACAATTTACTAAAGCTTGTGTTTATTGGTCTCGCATTTGGGTTTGCTGTACTTCTTATTGAAATCCGTCTTCCACTTAAATACTATTGGGAACTGCCATCATTTTTGTTGCGAGAGATGCTGTATGGTTTTAATATTGGCAAAACCCCACCCGTATGGGGGCTTTGTATTGATAGTAAAACCCATGGAATAATTCCGCTTGCAGCTGTTGAACTGTTGAATAAAGATAGTAAAGAAACAATACTTACCACATTTTCAAATCGACTAGGGCAGTACGGATTTTCGGTTGAGGCCGGGGAGTTTATAGTGCGTGCGATCAAAAATCATTATTCAGCGCCTGCGTTTTATAATCCCGAAAATATTCAGCTTAACTCAACTGACGAAAGTTTTGCGCTTGAAGTAACCGTTTTAAAGGATAGCGTTCCTGATACTGAACTTTTGTTGCAGCAAGTAAGTTATGCTGACGCTAAAAACTTGGTTCAGAAAGTATGGTTTGTGTTCAGTACGTTTGGGATCAATCTGGGTAACGGATTGCTTGCAATTTCAATTCTGGGAAGTTTGTACGGGTGGATTATATTACGCACGCCTCTGTATGGTATTTTGCTTGCGGTTGGTATTGTATTTATGTTCATCAAAGTGTATATTCTTGAAACAGTAGGGTCTTCGGCACATAGCTAGATTGTAAAAGTACTCGAATGCTTGATATTTCATATATTCGCAACAATTCATTGGCGTTAAAACAAAATATTACAAATCGAAATCTTTCGGGTGACATGTATGATGTTGACGCATTTTTAGCTGTTGATAAGAAACGAAGCGAGCTTATTGCACACATAGATTCATTGCGTGCAAAAAGAAACGAGAAATCATGTATCACGAGTCGGCCTTCGGAAAGTGACGTGTTGGAAGGAAAGCGATTAAAGGAAGAGATAAAAAATGCCGAAGCTACGTTATCCGAAATTCAATCAACATGGCAGCAGCATATGGATTGGTTTCCTAATGTGGTCAGTGAGCATATGCCTGTTGGTAAAGATGAGTCTGGGAATCAGGAAATAAAAATATGGGGAGAAAAGAAAAAATTTAATTTTGATGCGCAATCTCACATAGATATTGGTGAACGTTTAGATATTATTGATGTTTCTAAAAGTGGTGACATTTCAGGTTCGCGGTTTTATTTTCTTAAAAAAGACGCTGCGTTATTACACTGGGGACTTATGAGTTTTGTTATTAAAAAACTTACGCAAAAGGGATTTGAACTTATGATTCCGCCGGTAATTGTTAAGTCACGTCCATTGTATGGTACCGGTTATTTTCCGGCAGAACAAAGCCAGATTTATGAATTAACGCAAGGTGAAGCGCTTGAAGACGAGCAACGGCGGTATTTGGTGGGAACATCTGAGCAAGCGATTGTTTCATACCATATGGATGAGATTCTTGCCATAGAAAAGTTTCCGATAAAATACGCAGGTGTATCAACGTGTTTTCGGTCAGAGGCAGGATCGTGGGGTAAAGATGTGAAAGGTATTAAACGAGTTCACCAGTTTGATAAGGTTGAGATGATTTATATTACAACCCCACAAACATCGCAAGCGTTTATGGCAGAAGCACTCGCGATTGAAGAAGAGATTTTGCAAGAGTTGGGGTTAACGTATCATGTGTTGGAGATGTGCACCGGTGATGTTGGTCTTCCGACTTTCCGAAAGTGGGACGTTGAAGTGTGGCTTCCGAGTCAACAAACGTGGATGGAAACGCATTCCAATTCTGATTTAGCTTCTTATCATACCCGTAGGTTAAATATTCGGTACAAAAATGAACAAGGTGAAACAGTATATCCGCATACGGTTTCTGCAACGGCGATTACAAACACCAGACCGATCGCCGCAATATTAGATACCTACCAGCAAGAAGATGGGTCGGTACTCGTACCAGAAGTTCTTCGTGAATGGGTGGGGAAAGATGTTATCTCAAGTAGTAATCAGTAACTAGTAATTGGTAACTGGTAAATCGTAATCCGTGGTTTCACTTCCAATATACGATATACTTACCACTATGGACTATGTATACGGAGTGCTGTTGGGCATCGTACAAGGTGTTACTGAGTTTTTCCCCATTTCATCTTCGGGACATCTTATCTTACTTCCACAGTTATTGGGCCAATCTGATCAAGGTCTTGCCATTGATGCGGTGCTTCATTTGGCTACTGCACTGGCGATAATATTTTATTTCCGCAAAGATTTTATTTCAATGGTTATGAAGTGGCGTACCAGTAAGACATTGCGAAAACTTATTATTGCGGCTATTCCCGCGGTAATTGCAGGGCTTGTGCTTGATTCAATTGTTGAAACAGTGTTTCGGTCTGGGTGGGTGGTAGTTGCAACACTTTCGGGTGTTGCGCTTTTGATGTGGTGGGTAGAAAAAAACTACACCGAAGTTCGTGTTATGGGGGATGATCACTCGCAAGAGCTGGATCTATCCCGCGTTGATCAACTTGATGCGCTCATTATTGGTCTTTCACAAGTTTTTGCCCTTATTCCGGGCACGTCTCGTTCAGGGATAACAATCATTACCGGAATGTGGCGAAAAGTTCCGCGAGCGACTGCTGCTAAATTCTCGTTTCTTCTTGGAGCGCCGATTACATTGGGAGCAGGACTCCTTAAATCTATTGATCTTGTTAAAAATCCAGCTACGGACTGGGGTTTTGTTTTTGTTGCAGGTCTTACCACATTTGGTGTTGCATTGTGGTCTATGAGCTGGCTTCTTTCTTATCTTAAAACGCATACGCTTAAACCATTTATTATCTATCGAATAGTGCTTGCGGTGGCCGTTTCGGTGTTCCTTTTGATGAATAGTTAACTCAAACCAGCATGACGCAACTCTACCAATTTATTTCTTTGTTTTTTGGGGAAATTTTGTATTACGTTTTGTTGTTATTTGTGCTTGAAAAGTTGGTCCGTGGTAAAAAATCCGTGGCATTACAATTTGTTCTCTCCGTGGCGATTACCTGGAGTATTGTTTATGTGATCAAGCAATTAGTCCCGATGCCCAGGCCGTACGTTGTGTGGGATTTACCAATGCTTACCACAAACGTGAGTCCATATAGCTCATTCCCGTCTGGTCATGCGGCTGTGTCGATGACGATTGCGGTCATGTCGTGGTTAGTTGGTGATCCGGTCAAACGAGCGTTACTTTTTTTGGCGTTTTGCGTAATGGCAGGTCGTGTGATGCTTTTTGTCCATTTTCCTTTTGATGCTTTAGTTGGAGCGACTATTGGCGCAGTCGTTGCGTGGGGGGTTAAGAGATTATCACTGGATAAGAAATTAAATATGCGGTAGGCTAGTGTTATGAATAGATTGGATCGGTCGTTTGGATTTACGCTTATTGAACTTCTCGTTGTTATTGTTATCATTGGGCTTTTGGCAGGAATTGGTATCGCAAGTTTTACTGGTTCCATTGATAAAGGAAAACAGGCAAAGGCAAAATCAGACGTAAAAGAGTTGTTTGATGCTATAAAACGGTATCGAACACTAGAAGGTAAAAACGTAACTGCGGATGCTTCGTATAATCTATTTAATATGGCAGACTGGCAGGCAAGTGGATTGGTTCCAAACTATATAGAAGCGATTCCAACTGATCCATGGGGGCATACATATTATTACGATGGGCACGTTGATACTGAGGTTGGTGCATATCAATCATCCGTTTGTTCTGCAGGTTCAGGTGGAACGGTCACTTCTTATAACGTTGCACAAAATGGCGATGATATTTGTATGTATTTCCAGAACTAATTTTTGTTTCTATCGTTAGGGTGTTTTTTGGTTCCACTTTGTTTCGTCTGGTTTATATTTGTCTTTTACTTATACCGTATACCTTGTAACTTACTACTGAATGTAAAATGTTTGTTTATGTGTTGTAACAACCGTGTTCTCATAAGCCTCCATGTCCTCCAGGAACACAAGACTTTGTGTTCCGTTCGATCAAAGCTTCTAAGGGCTTTGATCTCACCCAGCTCCGCCGCCACCGCCGCCACCACCACCGCCGCCACCGCCCGAAAAGCCGCCACCGCCACCGGATGAATAATGAGCAGCTGATGTTGATGCTGTTTTTAGTTCTGATGTCAATACGTTGAGTGAGTTAGAAAGTGAAGAAATTGACTCTGTCGTTTGTGCTATGTTTTGGGTTCCGCTAGATGAAGAAATAACATACCACATTGGTACCGAAGCGTTGGGATTAGATAGGATCATGGGTAGCATTTTGATTATCTTATCAGCGTTGCCAAACAAAATGCCAAACACCAAATAATGTTCCCACAGTTTGTAACTTTCGGGCGGAAGTTGTTTAAATTTAGCAAAATCATCCAAAAAGTGTTTAAATGCTTTCCACTTACTGGCTTCTTGCGCGGAGGTTTTGTTCCATCGCTTCATCTGCCCATTTAGAATTATTCCGGTTATAAGAATTAAGGGGTTAAGACCAACAATCATCATCACAACGGTAATAATCCACATGTGAATCATGGCTTTGGTACTTTCGGGCTCAATGGTTTCGTCTGAGACGGATTTTATAACGCGTTTTTGCCATGACTGGAACCACACCTGAAACGCAGGTGCATTTGATTTTAGATAGTTTTTGATTTCTTCCATCGTTACCGTATTGTCAGTTTTGTTCTCGGATGAATTTTTAGAATTGAAAAAAGTTTCAAGAAGTCCGGCTGGTTCTTTGGCGATAGTCTCAAATATCATCGTCAAAACATCTTTTTCAAAAACTGAAAGCGTTGTAGTGTTTTGTTGTTTGAGTTTTAACGTGGTGTTGTATGTTTGTTTTGTTCCAAAAAGACCCGTTTTTTGAATCGGTTGATCAGTAATTTCAATAAAGCCTTTTTGGGCAAGACTGAAAATCGTTGCCGTAAATGCCGTGGTGTCAATTATTGACGCTTGACGTATCAGTGCAGAGACTTCAACAGGTGATCTCTCGGATGGAAGCTCTTTTACGTATGTGGGAATATCGGGAAATGAATAGTCTTTGCCTTTTGAACTCCACGTTTTGTACCAGATAAACATCCACAATAAAAATGCTAAAGGCGAATAGATCAGTAAGATAAATAATAAGATATTCGAACCCATCTGTGCGGATTTTGCGGCATCAATTGTTTGCTGAACATACGTTGTTTCTTCGGACATAATGTGTTGTTTCGTGGTGGATGCAGTTGGTGAGCGGTTTATAAGATCTGAAGGGAACACAAAACGTATCTCCATAAACTGTCCCGCCGCAACAGAATCTGCCGTAAAGTGAACTTTTTGGTTTGAAACGATCTCGGATATGCCGGAAAGTGGTCCGTGTCCATAGACTAAAAGATCAGAAGTTGAATCTGCAGGTGAGGGGAGTGAAACCGTAACGTCAACGTTATGGTGGTCGATCTGCCAATCCGATCCAACTATTTGCCAATAGAGTTCTGCAACTTCTGGATATACGCGAACTGCGTTTTGTAGGGTGTAAGAGATGACAAACGTCTTGTTTTCGTTAAAGGCGCTGTAGGTCCACTTTGCATAAAATTGTGAATCCTGTTGTGTCGCTTCATTTAAAGTCAGGGGTATACCATCGGTTGAGCGGATCGAAAAGTTTGTAATAGGTGTATCATATGAATTCCCGTTTCTTGTTGTTCGGGTTGGAATGTACATGTCTGCCCAACTAAAACTGCCGTCAAAGTTGTAGGTAAGTTGCTCAATCACGTCTACTGATCCGTTGGCGTTGACGTTAAGCTCGAAGACGTCGCTTTCAATAGAGTACGATTTAGCAAAGGTTGATTGTGCGGAAAGTAACGATCCTAATAGTAACGCAATGAGTATGGCGACTTTTCGCATGCTCCTATATCATAGTATGTGGAAAGAAAATTGGCAAAGTGTTAACAATTTATACAAAGGAGGGAACATGAACGCTGTCTCCGGCCAAACCGAACTGATGGAGCTTGGATTCTGGAGAAGTAGGTTCAGGAAGATCTCTGAGTACATGGTTAGTCGTTGTTGGAGGAGGAGTAGTAAAAAGTGCGACGATGGTCGACGATGCATGGAGTGCGGTCAGTTTTACAACGAAAAGGACGGACAGGGGAGTTGTCCAACTTGTCAATCAGGTTCCTATATGGTGCGTGGACCGCATAAAGATCCACCTACAAGTTTTTTGGGAGAAACGGTTCGTGTTGGATAAGAAATGGCCCTGGGAAGATTGATTTCCTGGGGCCACATTTTGGCTATAACAGGTTGTTTGCGTGGTACAATGGGCTTTCTATGTTAGGAATATTACAAGGTCTGTTTGATGCAGACAAACGAATTCTTGCCAAACTTACCCCGGTTATTCAGCAGATTTCGGATAAGGAGCCTGAGTTTTCGTCACAAACTAACGAGCAACTGCGCGAGTATTCGCTATCGCTTAAAGCACAAGTTCAAAAAGAGATGGATGTTCAAGACGGACTGCACGACTCGTTGATTGAGCATGAGCAGGAAATTTTGTCACACGTTATGGTTGATGCATTTGCTCTAGTTCGCGAGATGTTTAAACGTACGTATGGTGAGCGTTCGTACGATGAACAGGTAATGGTTGGACTTTTGCTTCACCAAGGAAACGCAGTTGAGCAAAAAACAGGGGAAGGCAAAACTCACGCGGCCGTACACCCCACATATCTTAATGCCTTAACCGGTCGTGGCGCCCACGTTGTTACGGTCAACGATTACCTTGCGCGTCGAGATGCTGAGTGGATGGGCTGGGTCTATTATCAACTAGGACTTTCGGTTGGATGTGTTAATTCAAATGGTGTTTCGTATGTGTTTACGCCGGGAGATGAACAAACTCAAACTGAGTATTTAGCATCCAATAATAAGCTTTCACTACTTGGTCAGTCGACATTTTTACAGAGTTGTTCCCGTCGCGAGGCGTACGCGGCTGACGTTACGTATGGAACAAACAATGAGTTTGGGTTTGATTATTTGCGCGACAATATGGTTCACTCCTTTGACAATATGGTTCAAGTTAATGCGCGTGGTGAAGTAGGGTCTCATCATTTTGCCATTGTTGATGAAGTTGACTCGATTCTCATTGATGAGGCACGAACTCCACTCATTATTTCGCAACCTGCTGAAGAGTCAAACGAGTTGTATGTTACGTTTGCAAAATTAGTTAAAGATTTAAACCCGCAAGATTACGAACTTGATGAAAAAACAAAGCAAGTACTGCTTACCGATTTCGGCGTGAAAAAGATGGAGCAGTGGCTTAAGGTTCCAAATATTTATGAAGATTTTACGCTCGCTCATCACTTAGAACAATCACTTAAGGCACAAATCGCATACGTTCGTGATGTGGATTATGTTGTTCAGGATGATCAGGTCCATATTGTTGATGAATTTACGGGAAGGCTTATGGTTGGTCGACGGTTTTCCGAAGGTCTTCATCAGGCACTTGAGGCTAAGGAAGGTGTTGCTATACAAAAAGAAAGTAAAACGGTTGCAACGGTAACACTTCAGAATTACTTTAGGTTATATGAAAAACTTTCGGGTATGAGTGCGACTATTGTTACCGAGGCCGAAGAGTTTCATAAAATTTATAAACTTGATTCAATCTCGGTTCCAACTCATCGTCCCACGGTTCGGAAAGATCACACGGATAGAATTTTTAAAACACAGCGAGCAAAATGGAAAGCAATTGTTGATGATATTGAATCTGCGTACAAAGCTGGTCAGCCGGTACTGGTTGGTACAACGTCAGTTGAAAATAATGAATTAGTGAGTCAACTGTTAAAAAGACGAAATATTCCGCATGAAGTATTAAACGCAAAAAATCATGAGCGTGAAGCAGACATTATTTCGATGGCTGGTCGAAAAGGTGCCATTACGGTTGCTACTAACATGGCAGGTCGCGGAACTGACATTAAGCTTGCCGAAGGTATACAAGAGATCGGAGGTTTGTATGTGATCGGTACTGAGCGGCACGAGGCAAGGCGTATTGATAATCAGCTTCGTGGTCGTGCAGGTCGGCAAGGTGATCCGGGTGTTTCACGTTTTTACGTTGCAATGGATGACAATCTCATGAGGATTTTTGGTGGCGAACGAATGGCAAGTTTAATGACCCGGCTTAATATTCCCGATGATCTTCCGATTGAGAGTGGAATGGTTTCAAAAACCATTGAGTCGTCTCAACAAAAAGTAGAAGGATATAACTTTGATATTCGAAAACATCTTGTTGAGTATGATGACGTTATCAACAAACAACGTGAAATTATTTATTCGCGACGGCGACGTCTTTTGGAGATGGGGGAAGAGGATCGAATAAATATTGATTCGTCACAACTCAAGGAGCAACTTGTTGAAAAAGCAAAAAATTTGTTTTTGTTCGAAATTCAATCTGAGCAAACTGAACCAGGTGTTGAGATTGATGCTAGTGAACAGTTGGAAAATAAAATTGAAGAGTTCAAAAAAAGTATAGATGCAAAAAAGAACATACTAGGCGAAGAACGGTTTAACCAACTACTACGATATATTTTTCTCACGAGTCTTGATCATTTGTGGATGGATCACATTGACGCGCTCGATGAATTACGAGCAGGTGTTGGGCTTAGGGGATATGGGCAACGTGATCCGCTCGTTGAATTTAAAAACGAAGGGTATGCAATGTTTGAGAGATTGATTGCGAGCATTGATATTGAAATAGTGCAACGGTTTAACCATATTAATGTGCAGGTTCGGGAAGATATTCCGTCACTTGGTACGGTTGGTGAGATTGTTGAAGAAACAAAAACAAAACATCAGTCTCTTGGGCAATTTCAAATGACTAAATCCTCGTCTGCGACTAGGATTTCTGGAGAATCTGCCAGGTCAGATTCTCCACGTCATCAAGAACATCAGCAGCCTGTTGTAAAAACCGAGGAGGAGAATATCAATCGCAATGATCCGTGTCCGTGTGGGTCGGGTAAGAAGTATAAAAATTGCGGATTAAAAAACACTCCTGAACATCAAACAAGAACGGCGGTGTAGTTTTTTAAATATTTTTTTTGTAAAAGTTTTATAGTTGCCACTTGTTTTTTTATGTAAGATCCTCATAATAAAAGAAGCACGAAAATGTTTTGAAAGGTGGTGATACATATGCCAGCAAAAAAGAAAAAGACAGTAGCACGAAAGCCAGCAAAAACGACAAAGGCAAAGGTGAGAAAATCACCAGCAAAGTCGAAGTCAAAAAGTGCTCGAAAGCCAGTGAAGTCTGTTGCAAAAAAAGTTGCAAGGAAACCAGTTGCAAAAAAAAGGAAGGTCGCAAAGAAAAAGTAATGACATTACGTTGTCTACTCCTACCGCCCCTGCGAGCTTACAATTGCCACAACGGACGGTAGAGTAGGTGCAGTAAATGTACCAGATTTTCCATTGACCTTTAGGTAATTCCCGTGTACGCTTAATATAAGATATGTCTGGTCGCAATAGTATTCGTGCCACAATTAAAATTGGATTTATTTTTGGCATTATTTTTACGTTTGGTTTTATTGGTTCTTACTTTCCTACGTTTACGGTTACAACAACGCGGTTTACGCGTGCAAGTGTTGCCACAGGAGGAACTGAAGGAAATGGTGCATCAACAAAAAGTTCGATCGATGCGGACGGTGTGAATGTTGTGTTTGCATCTTCGGCTACAAATCTTGTAGCTAACGATACAAATAGTGCAAAAGATATTTTTCTTCACAACACAGTGACTGGTCAAACAAGTCTTGTGTCAGAAGGAACGAGTGATACGCAATCGAATGGAGATTCTGATGCGCCTGTTATAAGTTCTGACGGAGAGTGGGTTGTGTTTCATTCATATGCAACAAATCTAACGGTTGATGCGGATACGAATGATGCTGCTGATGTTTTTTTGTACGAAGTCGCAACGCAAGCAATAACGCGTATAAGTAACGACACTCTTGGGGCAAATGCAGACGGACATAGTTTTAATCCGGTGATTGATGAGAATGGTGATTACGTTATTTTCCAAACAGATGCTACCGATCTTTTTGCATCAGATACTAATAATAAAAGCGATATCGTGATGTACGATGTTGTGCTTGATACGATCACACTTATAAGTAAAGATACAACGGCAGCTGCATCTGATGGAAATAGTATGAATCCAGCAGTTAGTGCGGATGGTCGAAAGATTGCGTATTCATCAGTTGCTACTGATCTTGTGGCCACCGATACCAATGCGTACAGTGATATTTTTTATTATGACGTTGATGCAGGAACAACCATTTTGGTCAGTAAAGCTAATGATGGAACACAAGGAAATGAACGAAGTTATTTCCCGACCATTTCTGCGAATGGACGATATGTTGGGTTTGAGTCTGACGCAACAAATCTTTTAGCAAACAGTATGGATACAAATTCGGTAGCTGATGTGTTTGTGTATGACACCGTTACCAACACTATTTCAAGAGTAAGTATTGCAAGTGGGGGAATTCAGTCTAATGGAACAAGTGGTGGCAGTATTGATTTTCCTAACATTTCGATGAGTGAAGACGGTACCTATGTTGTGTTTCGGTCTGCGGCAACTAATTTAGTTACGAGTGACACGAATGGATTTATTGATGTGTTTATGTACAATCGCCAGTCAAATATCACAACGCGTGTCTCCCAGCAACTTGATGGGACGCAGTTTAATAACGTAAGTTACTATCCGGTCATTACACGTACGGGAACGTATGTTGCGTTTTATTCGTACGCATCAAATGTCGTTGTTGGAGACTCGAATGGTGTGGGTGATGTGTTCGTGTTCAATAAAGACGCGGTACTTGCAACGCCAACTCCTACGGCTACACCTACTCCGTTAGCAACTCCTACTCCCTCGCCAACACCAATTCCAGAAATTGCAACAGGATCGTTTAGTGTGAATACTACGTCACCAAGTGAGACCTCAATTTCAACAACAGTAGGTACGGTATATGTGCGGTGCGAGCGTGTTTCGACAGCGGGAACGATTACGGTAAAAGTTTTTCAAACACCTCCTGGTCAAAAACAATGGTATCAAACATTTCTCAAAACGAATTTCGATCTTTCGAGTACGGGTCTAGTCTGTGAGACTATGACAGTTTGTTTGCCGTATACCGAGGCGCAAGTAACTAATGAGTCACTCGTTGAAACTCAATTGAGAATGTTTCACTATAAAGATAGTGCGTGGCATGATGTAACAACGTATGTGAATAGTGGTGATAACTCGATTTGTGGTGCGCCTGGTTCGCTTTCTCCGTTTGCTGTTGGGGTGCAGTCAATAACGCCAACTCCAACATCGGCAGCGGGTGTATTGACTGCAACACCAACGCCAAGTAGTTTGCCCAATAGTGGCACGCAAAATTTAACGTCATTGTTTACTATTTTTCTTTCACTACTTGTTGGTACGGGATATGTTATCGTCAAGAAATCGGTGTAGTTCTTGGTGCGTAATCCCCCCACCGGTCTTCCTAGATGAAGTGCCCGTCCGCCTCTGGAGGGAAGGATCTATGCCAATTATGAGAATAATATGATTCTAGTTAAAGAAAGTGGGGTTAGAGATATGACAAAATCAAAAAAACTATCAAAACGATCACTGATGATCCGCAATAGCACAGCAGAGTTTCTTATTTTCACTGCTCAGACAGGAGAGCAAAGTATCGAGGCCAGATATCAGGATGAAACCATTTGGTTGACGCAAAAACTGATGGCTACTTTGTTTGATGTTAGTGTTCCAACTATCAATGAACATCTGAAAAATGTTTATGAAAAAGGAGAAGTTGATGAAAAGGCAACTATTAGGAAATTCCGAATAGTTCAAATCGAAGGAGAGAGAAAAGTGTCTCGCGACGTGGATTTTTACAATCTCGATGCCATAGTCTCCGTTGGCTATCGGGTCAATTCGGTGCGTGCTACCCAATTTCGCCAGTGGGCAACTCAAGTCTTGCGTGAGTTTGCCATAAAGGGGTATGTACTGGATAAAAAATGATTAGAAAAAAGCTATTGATTCTGTTTGAGCGTCTCCCCTAACATCCTAAGTGATGGATCTCAACCGTTCTCGAAGTTACGTGTTACTGCAATACTGACTAAGGTATGCAAAGAGGAACAACAATATTATCCGTTGGATCCGTGGTACTTCCTACAACGCCATATGAAAAACTGTTGTTTGGTCCTGCCGATAGTATGGCTCTAATGGTACGTCCATCCGGGATATCCTCGCATCCATTTGTTGTTGAATGGCAGGCATAATCAGGGTCGTAATAATAATTTACTCCCCAAGGATCAAGAGGAGCTTTTTCGAGATAGGGGCCTGACCAGTTTGGATAGCGATTAGTTGTATCCGTGAGTAGTCCGGCATCGTCGGAGTTTAGGTAAAATTCAACATCGTAAGTGCATTGAGAAATAGGACGAGGAGAGCCATATGGGTCCGTTTTACTGGTTGGAATCTTACCAGTATCGATACCTAATCGTGCAATAGCATCTTTAAACTCCTTAAGGTCAGATGTTACTTTTCCTATCTTCGCTTTTTCGATCGCACCAGAAAAGGAGGCTATTCCAATACTTGCTAATAGTCCGATGATAACGATGACAACTAACAGTTCAATAAGTGTAAATCCGTGGTGTTTGTTCATTATGTTTCTGGGTACAAGGGAATGTTGCCTTGAGGTTGGTGATAAAATGTAGTGTACAAAAGATACATGCTAAAAAGTGTGCCTACGATGATGAACAAGATGATAAGACTTTTTTTAGATGTACTCATACATTAATCATACCGTACAAAATGATTAAAACAAACCTTGGAGCGTGGGGTAGTGGTGGTTGTTGTTGTGACGTATGAGGAAGTCACGTGCGTACGGTACAATATGCACATGAGATACTCACGACTTTTTGGTAAAACATCACGTGATGCAAAAGCTGACATGAAACTTGCTTCGCATAAACTTTTGTATCAAGGTGGGTTTGTGCGTGAGCTGTCGGCTGGGCGATATGAATTTTTACCGTTAGGGTTCCTTGTGTGGCAAAAAATAGTCAACCTTGTTGATGAAGAAATGGAAAGTATTGGATCACAACGTATGAGTATTCCGCTTCTTCAACCAATGGAGTATTGGCAAAAAACGAACCGAGACAAGGTGTGGGGTAGTTCACTGATGAAAATTACTGATGCCCGAGGAGCTGAGTTTGCACTTAGTGCAACGGGTGAAGGAATTGTTACGGAGATGGTGTCTGCGCAGTCACCCACGTATAAAGATTTGCCGATCATTTTGCATCAGACGATTGAAAAGTTTAGAGATGAGATTCGTGTACGCGGTGGGATTTTACGAGCACGTGAATTTACGATGAAAGATGCGTATTCATATCATGAAACGGAAGAAGATTTTATGAAAACCTACCAAGATTTTTACGATGCGTATAGTAGGGTGTGCGGTCGTTTGGATCTTCCGTTTTATGCAGTTGAGGCAGATAATGGTGCACTGGGTGGTGACTACAGTCATGAGTTTCAAATTCCGTGCGAAGATGGAGAGGATATGATTGCCGTTTGTAAAAGCTGTGATTATAGCTCAAACATTGAAAAGGCTCAGTTCGAACGTGAAAAGATAAACGAAGATGAGGAGGTAAAAGAGATGATTTTTGTTGATCAAAAATGGGAAGAGGCAAGGACGATACCACAGATGGCGGCGTTTTATGGTCGACCCGAAAACAATATGATTAAATCTGTTGCGTTTAAACGTTTGGATGGAAGGTTAGTTATTGCGGTTGTTACGGGAAATCTTGATGTGAATGATCTTAAACTTGCGCGCGCGGTTAATGAAACTGAACTTGAGAAAGCGACTGAGCAAGACTTAGAAAAGATTGGCGTGACATCTGGCGCTCTTCATGCGTGGGGGTATGAGGAGTTTGTCGATACGGTTACATTTGTTGTTGACCATTCTGTTGTTACTGCAAAAAATCTGTATGGCGGGTTTAAGTTAGAGTCAACCGATCCAACTAATGTAAATTATGGACGTGATTTTAAACATGAAATTGAAGCGGATATAGCGCAGCCTTATAAAGGCGCACGGTGCGTAACGTGTGGTGACGCACTTGATTTAATTCGCGCCATTGAGTTTGGGCATATTTTTAAGTATGACCATTTTTATACCAGTCATCATGACGGTTATTTTATTGACAAAGATGGAACTAAAAAACTAATGTATATGGGAGCGTATGGTATTGGAATTGGTCGCGCGATGGCGTTAGTCGTGCAGTTACATCATGATGACAAGGGAATCATTTGGCCTAAAAGTATTGCGCCATATACGGTTCATCTTGTGGGACTGCAGGCTGATGTGCCAGAGGTTAGGTCTTACGCGGAATCAGTGTATGAACAACTAAAAAAACATGGCATAGAAGTGTTGTTTGATGACCGACTCGATGTATCTGCCGGCCAAAAATTTGCTGACGCTGATCTTATCGGAATCCCATACCGTGTAGTTGTGTCTAAGAAAACAGGAGATCAGGTTGAAGTTAAGAGTAGGGATAGTAGTGACGTTGAGATGTTAGAGGTTGGAGAGTTGGTTGAGAAGATACGTGCCGTGATTAGTAACTAGTAACTGGTAATTAGTAACAAGTAACTCGCAACTGGTAAATAGAGACTAGTTATAAGGTGCAAGTCATTAGTAACTGAGGGTTGACAGGATTTTTCACCCGCACACAATTTTTACGAATTACGATTTATCCTCCCACCGATTTTTCTATAATTTCAAACCCAAGTTGAGTAACTACAAACGCTACGTATACTCCGATTAACAACAAAATCTCTTTTATCGTAAGTCGTTTATCAGTGTATACGAACAAGAGAAATAGAAGGAGGGTTGCAACTAAAAATCCAACGGGGATGATAAGAGTTTGTGGGTCTACGATCTTTATAGGCGATATGAGTGCGGCGATTGCAATGATAAGCGTTGAGTTTGCAACAACGCTACCAAGGATATCTCCAAGGATTTGTCCGTTATGGTTAAGTTTTACTGCGGTAAGACCATGGGCGAGTTCGGGGAGTGAAGTGCCAATCGAAACAAGAACAAGTCCAACGATTACGATTGGAATAAAAAGTGCCTCGGCAATCAACTCCGAAGTCCCCACAATGATGTAGCTTGTGCAAAATACAATAAAAATATTAAAAACAAAAACAAGCAGACTGGTAATAGCCCTTTTTTTGCTTATGTGATTTGTCATTGTTGAAAAGTAGCTGCGTTGTGAGAGTAAACGATAAAGGTATAGCGCGTAAAAAATAAGAAGTATAAACGCATCCGCCGTGTCAATGCCTCCATCAAGTAATAAAAGAAGTGGGGTAATTCCAAAGACGAACATAACGAGTGCGTCTTTTCGTGCAATGATTGATCTGACCTCAAGTCCTCCTGCGATAAGCGTGGGAATGCCTATGATGAGTGTTAGGTTAGCAATGTTGCTTCCAATTGCAGTTCCAAGGGCAAGGTTTGGGTTACCGCTGAGGGCCGATGATATAGCCACTGCGATTTCGGGAAGAGATGTTACTATGCCCATGAGTACGAACGCAACGGTAAATTCAGAGAGTTTAAAATAGCCCCCGATAACAGAAATTGCGGTTACTAACGATGAGGCAGATCGAACAAGAATAAGCGAAGCGATAAATAATATTCCCACCAAAATAAGTACATTGTCCATAGAAAAAGGATAGAGGTAATTATTAAAAGTGGCAAGAGGTAAGAAAGATTCAGTCAAAACTTGACATACAAATCTGATCACCGTACAGTCAGTGGATGGGGGCAACATCACGAAACGAAGACGATGGTATTGATATCTCAGGAAGTTCGTTTAATTTAACCACCGCACTTATGCTTTTAGTTATGTTGTTGGTTGTTGTAGTAGCTCTTCTTACCTATATGTTGTTTGAAGCTACCGGTGGTGTGTTTGACCTTTCGGAGCAAGCGGCTACACGTATGGATAGCGCGATAACACCTACGCCCAAGATTGATGGTTCCCTAAACCTGGAAGTGCTTCCGCCGCTCCAATAAATTTTATGAATGTAATTATTGCATCAGACCATCGTGGGTTTGCGATTAAAAAACAGCTTGTTGCGGCGCCGGATTTGTCGGATATTACTTTTATTGACGTGGGAGCCGATACGTTTTTAGAAGGAGATAACTATACCGATTATGCAAAACGAGCAGTTGAGGAAATGAGGTCGCAGGGTTGTGAGTTAGGTATATTACTGTGTGGTTCAGGCGTTGGAATGTGTATTGCTGCCAATAAGTTTAATGGAATTAGGTGTGGACTTGGAATTTCTTCCGAGCAAATATCTGCTGCGCGAAACGATGATAATATTAACGTACTAGCAATTGCGGCAGAATATAGTACTATTGAGGTCGCAGCCGAGATGGTTCGCAGTTTTGTTGATACCGAATTTAATTCACAACCTCGGTATCTTGAAAGACTTAGTGATATTGAGCAGTTTGAGTCAGACGAAATACATAATGGCACAAATAACTAACATAATACCGGCATTACTTACCAATTCGATAAGCGAATTAACCGAAGATATCGACAAGGTTTCTGACGTTGTTGATTTGGTTCAGATAGATGTAGTGGATGGTTACTTTGCCCCATACATTACCTGTTGTCCGGCACCGCAGATTGCAGCAGCCGAAATTGACATGCCGTATGAAGTGCATTTAATGGTTGAGGATCCTATAACTATGCTCAATGGATGGCGTATTGCGGGTGCAGAACGAGTAATCGGTCAGATCGAAAAAATGCCAGATCAAGAGGCGTTTGTCAAAAAGGCAAGTGATCTTGGGCTTGGTGTTGGACTTGCACTTACCCTTAAAACCCCGATTAGTGACATTGCTCCAGCTTTAGTTAATTCTCTCGATCTTGTTTTATTGATGGCTCATGAAGTCGGAGTTCAGGGCGTTTCGTTTGATGATATTGTGTTAGAGAAAATATCACAACTTCATACGTTATACCCCAATTTGATTATTGAAGTTGATGGAGGGATTGATGAAGAAACGATCGTAAAAGCACATAATAGTGGTGCAAGTCGATTTGCGGTAGGAAGTACAATTATTAACAGTGATGATCCCCAGGCAATGATACAGAAACTTGCCTCGCTTATCAGGTAAACATCTTTATCATGAAACAAACTCCCATAAAAAAAGTGTGTTTTTTTGGACACGCAAACACTCCAGAAGACCATGTGGAATATCTCGACACGGTTGAAAGTGCACGTTTGCTTGCGCAGGCAGGATACACGATTGTTAATGGTGGTGGTCCAGGCATTATGAAAGCAGCAACAGTTGGCGCACATAAAGGCGGCGGAAAGGCGATTGGCGTAACGTTATATCCTGATGGGTCTGATGAACTCGTGAGTTTTGAAGGTCGCGATACAGAGAATACTTTTGATGAAGAAGTTGTAACAACAACCTATGTTGCACGAACACTAAAACTAATTGAGCTCGGAGATATTTTTGTAACTATGAACGGTGGAACAGGAACAGTGTCTGAGTTTGGGATGACGTGGGGACTTGCGCGTCTTCACTTTGGTCAACACGAAGACCTTATTCTTTACGGATCCTGGTGGCATGAAATTATGGAAGCGTTTGCAAAAAACATGCATATCCGTGAAGAAGCGCTTAAGGTATATCACATTGTAGACACCCCCGCGGATGTGTTGGATATGATCAATAACATTAACCACCAGAGAGGGTTTTAGTTCTGAGTTAGGAGACGTGCAGTTATCTGCAAATCGTAATAAGATAGTACATAGTATGGAAGACATCCAACATACAAAAGACCTCACCCAGATTGCAACGCACATTCGTATTGAAACATTAAAGTCTCTTGTTGAGGCGGGAAGCGGCCACAGTGCAGGTTCACTTGGCATGGCAGATATCTTTGCGGTGTTGTATTTTGGCGGTGTTACGTCGTACGATCCACAAAAACCGTTATGGATTGAGCGAGATCGCGTTGTGTTGTCAAATGGTCATGTATGTCCAGGGTTTTATGCAACGCTTGCACTTGCGGGCTATTTTCCCGTTGAAGAATTGTCAACACTTCGAAAGTTAGGTTCCAGGTTGCAGGGTCACCCTCACCGAGAGTCTTTGCCTGGACTTGAAACAACCTCTGGTCCGCTTGGCAGTGGGCTTTCTCAAGCGTGCGGCATGGCATATGCGTTAACCATGGACCAACGTAATCAACACGTATTTGTGCTTATGAGCGATGGAGAACATCAAGAAGGAAACACATGGGAGGCGATACTTTTTGCAGCAAAAAATCGATTAGGAAATGTGATTGCGATTGTTGATCGTAACAATATTCAGATTGATGGATTTACCGAAGATGTTATGCCGCTTGAAACGATCAACGAAAAGTACGACTCGTTCCATTGGCACGTGCAAGATGTTGATGGTCATAATCATGAAGCACTTATTGATGCAATAAATCAGGCAAAGTCGGAGTATCAACGTCCCTCGGTTATTGTTGCCCATACTATTCCTGGCAAAGGCGTAGAATTTATGGAGGAGTTACCTGAGTGGCATGGAAAAACTCCATCGATTGGAGAAACGGTTGAAGCACTTCACGAGTTGCGCAGTTTGGCGGGAGAAATTGAATATGATTAGTCAAAACATACATTATCCAAGTGAAGAACTTCTTGCAACCAGAGATGGGTTTGGGGAGGCACTTGTTGAAGCAGGAAAGCGCAATTCAAACGTTGTGGTTTTATCTGCCGATCTTACTGAATCAACGCGATGTAATTGGTTTAAAGAAACGTTTCCGGATCGGTTTATTCAGGTTGGAGTGTCTGAACAAAACCTTGTTACCGTTGCGTCCGGAATGGCGGCGGCTGGCAAAATACCCATTATAAATTCGTATGCTGTGTTTTCACCTGGTCGTAATTGGGAACAAATTAGAACAACAATCTGCTACAACGACCTTCCTGTCGTGATTGCGGGGCATCATGCGGGTTTACTTACCGGACCAGATGGTGCAACGCATCAAGCGCTTGAAGATATTGCTCTCATGAGTGTTCTTCCCAACATGACTGTGTTAGTTCCAGCGGATTATGTTGAAGCAAAAAAGGCAACGTTGGCGGCAATTGCACATCCATCGCCGGTATACATTAGACTGCAAAGACCAAAGACACAAAACTTTACGATCCCTGAAACTGAATTTGAGATTGGTAGATCTCATGTTATTAGAACGGGAAATGATGTGACGCTCGTTTCGTGTGGTCCGTTAGTCTACTCTGCTCTCGAGGCGGCGGAGGCTTTGTCACTCCAAGAGATATCAGTTGAAGTTATTAATGCATCGAGCATAAAACCGTTTGATCTCGAAACGCTTTTGCTGTCCGTCAAAAAAACAAACAAAGTGGTAACGCTCGAAGACCATCAAATTACGGGGGGATTGGGTGCGATCGTTTCAAGTTTGTTGTCAGAGTATCATCCCGTTCGAGTAAAACACATTGGTGTTCAGGATTCGTTTGGACAATCAGGTTCTGCTGATGATTTGTATCGTTTGTACGGACTTGATACAGAATCTATCGTGCAAAAAATCGTTGGATTTGTGCAAAACGTAAGAAGTCTCTAAATTTGTTGAGGTTACTGTTTCAACCGGTTCAGTATATACTAAAACTATGGCTACTATTGCGTGTATCGGGCATACCACTCTCGATATTATTTTGTTTCTATCTCAAGGGCACGTACAAGATATCCCTGGTGCTTTAGATGAACTTTGTATTCCATTCCCGTCAAAGATTGCAGTTGACACGCGGGCGATTTCGCTTGGGGGAAACGCTCCGAATGTTGGCGCAGGTTTGAGAGTAACGGGTAATAAAGTAATTTTAATTTCGCAGATCGGTGACGATGAGGTTGGGGAGGTTATTCGAAACCTTATTTCTAAATGGAATTTTGATTTATCGTACACCGGCATAGAAGGCGAAAGTAATGTTTCAGTTATCCTAAGTCACAGCAAAGATCGAACAATTCTTTCGTATCACAACGGCTCAATGTATCATTTCCCATCTTCGTTAGTTTCCGTTGATTACTTATATTTAAGTTCGCTTGGTTTTACGAACTGTGATCCGATTCATGCTGCAGTGTGTGCATACACAAAAACAAATCCCGACACAAAACTAATTTATAATCCGGGCAAACATGAAATAAAAAATGGGGTGGAACGTGAAAAGGAGTTGCTCTCACACTGTCATACGTTAATAGTGAATCGAGAAGAAGCCGAGGACATGATTGGATTTCCTCATTCTGAATGCGGGGATGATGAGGCTGCTAAAAAACTCATGAACGCATATATTTCAAAAGGGATTTCTCGGATAGTAGTTACTGATTCAGAATCTGGGGTGTATGGGTCTGACGGCAAAGGAAGGATGTTTCACATGCCAATTTATCCGTGTGACGTAGTCGAAAAAACGGGTGCTGGTGACGCGTTTTCGTCGGGCTACATAACGGGCCTTATTGAAACTCAATCATTTGAGCAAGCGCTAACGTATGGGGTTGCCCAAAGCACGAGTGTTGTTTCGATTCCCGGTGCCACCAATGGATTAATTAATAAAGACATGCTTCGGGCTAGGATCAAAGAATTTTCGTCGATCACACTTCGAGTACTGTAATAGTGTGTAATGGCGGTATACCATGTAAATTCAGATGTACTGCATTTTGGTTGATGTGATGGTAATTACATGCACTATCTATCGATATCCATGTTTGCTATGATAATAACTATGATAGTTTCGGAAAGGAGACTACCTATATGTTGTTTCCAGTAACGACGTTGAGATTCGCAGAGGTTTTGTTCAGGATTTTTTCGTGGCGGGTTGTTTTTCGGTTTTCAGTTTTCCTTTTTCTTATGGTGGGTTTCCTTTCAATTAACGTTCCTTCGAGTAATGCGGGATATACCGATCATGTTCATCTTAAGAACACATCGTATTGTTTAAATTCTCCCTATCGTTCAAATTATGGGAATGTGGATGTGTACGTGTGTGACGGAAATGATTCAGACCAAAACTGGTCTTTTGAAGGAAATCTTATAAGACTTAAAGACACTAGTTATTGTTTGAATGCACTTGGCCGTGAAAATAATGCAAATGTCTTTTTATGGAGTTGTAATAGCAGTGACGCTGATCAACAGTGGGAGTGGAGTGGGTCGAATCTGAGACTAAAGGGAACTAATTTTTGTTTAAATACTCCCTATCGATATAACAATGGGAATGTATTTCTGTGGAGCTGCAGCGGAAGTGATGGGGATCAGCAATGGGAAAAAGGTAGTACACCGCCGGGTCCATGTCCGAGTAGCGGAACATATTGCGGGGGAAGTGTAGGTCAGAATGCAAGCAATCTTTATTCATGTTCAGGTACTGGGGCAAATCCACAGTTGAGCCAGACGTGCGCGAATGGGTGCCAAACCAATCCACCGGGAACACCGGACGCGTGTATTCAAGGAGCATGTCCATCGGGCGGATTATATTGCGGTGGTAGTGTGGGTCAAAACCCAAGCAATCTCTACTCATGCAGTACGGCTGGAGCAATTCCTCAACAGAGTGAAGTGTGTGCAAATGGATGTCAGACAAATCCACCGGGAACACCGGACGCGTGCATTCAGGGAGCATGTCCTGGCGGTGGTGATTATTGTGGTGCAAGCGTTGCTCAAAATTCAGCAAATTTGTATCACTGTACAGGAGCTGGAGCCGTTCCAACAGTAAAAGAAGTGTGCAGTAATGGTTGTCAGATCAATCCAGTTGGAACGGCCGATGTTTGTAAGCCAACAGATTTTTGTCAGACAGTAACGTGGGGTGGGGCAGGACCATACTGTAATGGCAACACACTCGTAACCTGTGCTTCGGATAAAACAACGGTGATTTCCCAAACTTGTGCAAGTGGTTGTCAGGTAAATCCACCAGGGACTCCTGATTCATGTGCGACTACAAATGCTAATTTTTGTCAGACGGTAACCTGGGGTGGGGCTGGGCAGTACTGTAATGGCAGTTCCCTTGTTACATGTTCTGCAAGCAAACAGGTAACAGGCCAGATCGCGTGTAGTAATGGGTGCCAGGTAAATCCTTCGGGGACCGCTGATGCGTGTGTAGGAACAAACTACTGTGAGACGGTGAGTTGGGGCGGCGCTGGTCCATACTGTAACGGAAATGAATTAGTCTATTGTTCGGGAGACAAAAAGGTTGTTGCAAATGTTTCGTGTGCGCAAGGGTGTCAAACAAATCCGCCTGGAATTCCAGATTCGTGTGCAAATTCAGATCCATGTCAGATAATTGATTGGGCAGGCGCAGGGGATTACTGTTATGGAAGCACGCTACTCACCTGCAATGAAGACAAAACCTTGGCGTACTCAAAGCCGTGCACGAGTGGATGTCATGTAAGTCCCCCATATGAAGCGGACTACTGTAATGATGCAGGTTTTTGTAATCAGGTGGAATGGAATGGACCAGGAAGGTATTGCGATGGGTCAGCGTTAGTTGAATGTAGTGCAAGTAAACAGGTTGTGAATACATCGTATTGTTCAATTTCTTGTCAAAATACAACAGCTGCCACTTCATCGCTCCAGACAGTAAGTTCGGTTCAGGCAATGTCTGCCCCAGACACAAGTATTCCATGTGGTTGGCCAAGTAGCAGTGAGAGAACTGTTGGTTGGGGGTGTCTTTCTGCTGCCCCAAATGACGTTGGAAAAGAAATTTGTCCTCAGGGATCAGCATCGGATTCATGGTGCGGGTCAACTACCGCTGATGTAAAAGGTAACCACGGGTTTCAAGCTATGGATATTGCAGGGTCGTTCGATGTTTTTGCAACCCACAGCGGTACAGGATATCGGTGTGTAGATACATTGACACAGCAGACAACAGGTCCTTCTTTTGGGGTTTTTGTAGGAGTTATAGGCGATAATGGATATACAACCCTTTATGCTCATCTTGCTCCCGATCCTGCTACTGATTATGCAGATTTGTCGAACGTGCCTTCTGGGCCATGTAACGAGAGTTTTCAGTCAACCTCACATCAGTCGGCGACTTTTGCGGTAACAAAAGGACAATTATTAGGGAGAACGGCGTTGGTAGGCAGGACTGATATAACGCATCTGCATTATGAAATTAGAACAGCGGAATCACAACAAAATAGGACTTGCCCTGCTTCATATGTCGACGAAAGTAATTCGTCGTGTGGGGGGAGTGGGGGGGCGAGTTCGTATCCAACTGCACAGTGCACTAATGATTTGTGCCATGCGGTTGCATTTGCTGGTGCGGGAAGTTATTGCTACGGTAATACACTCCTGCAGTGTTCTGCAAGTCAAACCCTAATTGCTGGTGCATCGTGTAGTAATCGTTGCTATTCGTTTGCAAGTAATTATTCAGCGTGCGTTGGTTCACCAGTAGTTACCCCAGAGGCAAGCGTTCAGTTTCCTGTTAAAGACTGGCAGGAATACAAAATCGAGCCTGGGTTCAGTTATGGTTCAGGCCCTGTGAATGAATGGAAACAATGTGAGCCATTTGATCCCAATAATCCAGCATCTAAATCGGTAAAAAATGGTGGAAATAAATATCACGCAGCTATTGATGTCATTGGGAAAAATGCACGAGGAACAGAGGAGGTAGCGTTGTCAAATCCAAGTCAAGTAGAACAGTGTTTATTGGGAGCATCCGGAGCAGAGATCGTTGCATTTGCAGATGGTCAAGTTGTGAGTGTTCGGCGTACTGATAAACAAGGGTATATGGTAACAATGAAACATTCTCAGCTTACCTATAACGGAAAAACCGTATACTCACTTTATTTACATCTTGACCCTACTAATTCAGTGACGGCTGGTTTATCGGGAAAGACGATAACAAAAGGTTCGTATGTTGGAAACATAGGTCCTAAAATTCTCACGCCAGAGGTCACAAATCCGCACTTGCATTTTGAACTCCGCACATTTGATTATTGGTCGGGAGGGTATGCGGCAACTAATCCAAGCGATCATGGGTATATTAACCCCTGTCGATTCATTCCTGAACACGGAGGAAAGGTTCCTGACAATTGCTTGAATGCAACCACTCTTGGTGGCGGCGGCATGAACTGGGGACCAATTAGCATAGACATACCTGCTGGAGTACTTGCAACCGATGTAAACGTTTCTATCCAAGAATTATTAGACATTGAAGAAGCACCATCTCCAGTAGGAATAACTGTTTTGGGGTATCAGTACGACGTAACGTTGCTTGACTGGTTTGGTCAGCCAGTTTCTCAACTTAACGATATGGTCAATCTAAGTTTTAGCTACGATAAGGCACAGTATCCGTTTATGTTAGGTCAGCCTAATATTGGGTCTTACAATGAAACAGCAGGTCAGTGGGACACGTTAGTGTCAACGATTGATACTGCAAACGCCATACTTACCACACAAACAAATCATTTTTCCACCTATGCAGTTTTGGGAAAGACGTCGTCCTTATCGCCCGTTAGTAAAATCATTACAATACCGCCTCAAGAGGGGGTCGTGGATAACATGTCTTATGACAAGGCAGATATTATGGAGTACACGCCGGCAACGGGTGGATGGTTGCCAGTACTTGATGGAAGCAGTTTTGGTTTGGATGCAAACACAAATATTAGTTCCGTAGCAACACTTAGCGATTCAAGTATGCTGTTTACCTTCATTGACCGAACATCTGTTCCTGGGGTTGGAAAAGTCGAGCCGATTGATATTGTTCAATTTATACCAAGCTCGCTAGGTGCCAACACAGTAGGAACTTTTGACTTGTATTTTGATGGTTCTGACGTAGATTTAAACGAAGGATTTGAAGATATCACTGCGTTGTCGGTTCAGTCTGATGGCAGTATTGTTATTACCGTAAGAGATGATTTCAATGCGGGCGGGGTCACAGGAGGTAATAACAATTTGTATCAATTCATTCCAACTCAGCTTGGAGAAGATACACAAGGTAGTTGGAGTGTGTATCTTGATGCTCTTACTGCTGGGGTTCCAGCAGCACCTAATGCAATTGAGATTCTAGCTGACGGAAGCGTACTTTTGAGTTTTTACGATACGGTAACTCTTCCTACGGTGGGTCTTGTAGAGGATATTGATATTGTGAGATTTGTTCCTATTGGCGGGGGCGCGGGGACGTTTGAGATGTATTTTGATGGCTCTAGTGTTGGGTTGTTGCGTGGATATTATGATGTTTCGGGATTCACCACAAAGAGTGATGGGTCATTGCTTTTGCGTCTCAATCGAAAGTATCGAACCTCAATAGGGTATACCCAAGAGACAAAAGATCTACTTGTTTTTACCCCGAGTTCAATTGGAACGACTACCGCAGGTACGTTTGATATTGGTCTTGATGGTTCCGATATTGGTTTTATACATGGAACAACACTTGATGCGTTGGCACAACTTTCAAACGGAAACTACCTTATTAGCTTTTCGTCTGACGTATTACTTCAGGCGGTAGGATCGGTTAATCGTTCTGATATTGTAATGTTTGTACCTCCACGTGAGAACGACCTCACGGGACATTTTGAGCCATACATAACTTCAGGAACCTTGGGTTTAAACCCATCGGTGCATAATATTGTGGCCATGTCTGTTGGCGCAACAGGTCAGTTATATCTTGTTGTTGATGGTAAGTTATATATTGATGGCGTCATTACCTACTTGAATGATGTTCTTATGTTCAGTCCCACAACCCAGAGTCTTTCACTTTTCTTACACGGATCTGATGTGGGAATCGTTGGTTCGGATGCTATGATCGATTCGTTGTGGGTAGATGAACAAACAAGTGATGTGTATATTTCGGTAAATAAATCCGTGGAATTAAACGGGATGAGTCTTACTGATGCAGATGTGTTTGTGTGCAATATTTTTCAGCCGGGTATACAAACCCAGTGTTCGCTTGAGCAATACATGGAATCTGACAATGCGGGTTTTCTAAACAGTTCCCTTCGTGATGTAGTTCTTGTTCCATAGGGGATTGTTTTGTGTATTGCCCCCTAGAATTTACTATGGTAGAGTTTTTTAAGCCTCTGGCTCTTTGACATTTCGCGTCAATTTTTCTTTCAGAAAGGATGAAACAACAATGTTTCGCAAAATTAGTGCGTGGGTAATCATTATGACGATGGTCACCATGGTTTTTGCTGGAGTTGTGCTTGCTTATACCGGCACACTCACGGCAACGCCAAGTGTAACAACGGTCAAGGCGGGGGAAAGCTTTGACGTTATTGTGAAGGCAAGACCGACTCTTGCTGCGGATTGTATTGGTACCGGCGGAATGTATTTTCAGGCTCCTGGTACACTTACGGCTGCCAATATTGCCGCATCGATTACTTTTCATAATGCCGCGCAGTTTTCTGCTTTGAATTCGGCACTGCAAAGTAATGGTGGTGTCCCACCAGTCTATGGCGATACTGCCAAGGTTACGGCTGGAACTCAACTCCCTGGAGCGGTGACGTATGATTTGTTTAAACTCACCATGAGTATCACTGAAGCAGGAAGCTTTACGTTCAATTCAACGCTTCACGGACCCGGTGTTGGTCAAGACACACTCATTTCCTGCAATGGTCAAGAGTACGGCCAGACAACAACCGGATTCAGCATTACCGTTGTAGATAGTGTCATCTCGGGTAAGGTAACTCAGGATGACGGTACGACTGCGATCTCGGGTGCAACGGTAAAGCTCAAGAGTGGTGCTACTACCGTGGCGACGGTTACAACTGGTGCTGGGGGAACATATAGTTTTACGACCCCTGGCCCTGGTACGTATACAGTAGAGGCAACCCCGCCGGTCACTACGCCAAGCTGGACTGCAACGACACCAACATCTGTTGCCACAGCGGTTCCGGGTGACAAGGTTGTGAACTTCAAGTTCATTTCGACTACGAACGTTACGGCAACTGTTCTCACTACGATTCCTGGAGGGTATTCCCTTGCTAGTCGGCCTGTTTCTTGGCAACTTGACCACAGTTCTCCGGGGACTCCTGCAACGGGATCCGTCACACTTGGAGCCGGTGGGTCTTTTGCAGCAACGATTGCCAATTATCCAGGCGATCTGTTTATTCAGACTCGAGGCTTTAACGACATATGGAGGTCGTTTATCCCCAACGGATCAGGATTTGTATTTGGGACTGCTACGGTTTGTGTCGATACGAGTGATATCACTGATCCTACAGGCTATGGTGAGACTGGTGCTGAAGATCTGACCGAAATCGCACTTCGCCAAGGCAGTACAACTTCCACGTGGGCTGATAACAATGCTGATGGAAAAGTAACAGCCTCAGACTATACGGCTGGTCTAGGGTCCATGGGATGTTCCAGCAACATGATCCCGCCGGTCCCTCCCCTTGCTCGAGCAGCTTCAAGTGTCGGTGTAGCTGAGTTTGGTTTGAGCCTTAGGCGTGATTCCTTCGGTTACCGCTTTGCTCTTACCGGTCAGTCCGCTGATCCGGTATCAGGTGTGTTGGTTGTAGTCGAAAAATCTCAATGGGACGTAACTGAATATACTCCCGCCGAGATTGAAGGTTTTGATATCAACGGGAGTTGGGATCAAGACGGAAGTTTGATGTTCTACTACGAACGAACGCGCGCTGACGATGGCTCGATTCCTCAGCTTCCGCTCAATGAGGTTACATTTGGCACCGGCCAGATGTTGTCTTGTTCGGTAGGGCAGATGGTTGCAGACGATCAGTACCCGTCTTCGCATATGGCCATTCCGCGACAACGGTATGAAACGGAATACACAGGGGATTGGGGAACGTGCCCGCAGGGAAGTATCTACAATGTGTATCTTCCTTTTGCTGCACGGTAGTGTTTGATGATAATTAAGGGGTTGGTTAGCACGGTGCTAATCAACCCCACTTTTATATTTTTTGACATCGTTTGTTCTCCATGACATACTCTACCTGTTATGAATATTTTGTTTTCACAGATTCCGGAGCAGTGGCAAAAAGATTTTTTTACTGAAAAACTTTCGTCCCATTCCCTTACCTTTCTTGATACCGTCATAACTCCCGAAAATGTATCTGCATATCAAAACACTGACGTGCTATCTGTTTTTGTGGGCAATCCCGTTAACGAAGAACTTCTTTCTAAACTTCCAAATCTTACGTTTGTAACAACACGCTCCACCGGGTTTGATCATGTTGATCTAAAAGCAACGGCAACACATAACGTAATCGCGTCAAACGTACCGTTTTACGGTGAAAATACGGTTGCAGAACATGCCATGGCACTTGTTCTTGCTCTTTCACGAAAACTTCCGCAAAGTCTTGAACGAATTGAAGATGGCAAGTTTAATTACGATGGTTTACAAGGGTGGGATCTCAAAGACAAGACAATGGGAATCGTTGGCGGTGGACATATTGGCATGAATCTTGCTCGAATGGCCAAAGGGTTTTCAATGAATGTAGTGGTATACGATTTGTTTAAGAATGAAGAATTGGCCAAAGAGATTGGGTTTGAGTATGTTGAGCTTGAAACACTTCTCACAACGTCCGACGTTATTAGTCTGCATCTTCCGTTAAATGAACATACAACGCACATCATCGACGAAAAGGCATTTAAAAGCATGAAGAACGAGGCGATTATTATTAATACGGCACGTGGTGGACTCATTGACACTGAAGCGTTGGTGCAGGCATTGGCAACTGAAAAAATTGCGGGAGCAGGGCTTGATGTTCTTGAAAGTGAAGATCAGCTAAAAGAAGAAATTTCATTTGTTGCCCAGAACGAAGATCAAAGTGCTTTTGGAACACTACTGCTTGACCATATTCTGATGGAGATGGAAAATGTTATCGTCACGCCGCACAACGCGTTTAATAGCAAAGAGGCGCTTACTCGTATTTTGCAAACTACGGTTGACAATATCATTGCTTTTGAATCAGGAACTCCGCAAAACGTTCTGTCAAACGGTGGGAAGGAATGAGTAACATGTAACACGTAACACGTAATTAGTAACTCGTAACTCGTAATTAGGAATTAGGAATAGGTAAAAGGTAAAAGAGATAAGGAATGGGTAAAACGTAACACGTAATTAGGAATAGGAAAGAGTAAAAAAGACAGAGACGATTTCGTTCCACATAACTTTTTTCAAACTGCATTACGTATCTCAAAGATGACGACTAGCGTGCGTGCTACAATTTATATATGCCCCGCGGGTTTTGGACAAGTACATTTTTGCTTTCAGCGACTACGATTGGAGCTGGTATCTTTGCAATTCCCTATGTTACCGCGTATGTTGGGTATCCTTTTGGGTTTTTGTGGCTTGTAGTTGCCGGCCTTGTGATGGTTGCAATTAACTATGCCTACACCGATGTTGTCATGTTTACTGGATCAAAAACGCCACTTCAGTTGGTGGGGTATGGAAAGGTATATTTTGGAAAGGTAGGACAAACGGTGGGATCACTTATTATCCTGATTGGACAGTGGGGAGCTATGCTTGCGTATATTATTGGAATTGGAAGTTTCTTAGGGATACTTTTTGAAACCTCAGAGTATGCAGCTTTGTTTTCAGTCATTACTATTATTGTTGTTATGTTTGCTACTTGGAAAAATATTACGTACATGAGTGCGATTGAGAATATTCTGCTACTCGGTATGATCGCGGTTATTGGCTTAATTGCTGTTGCTGCCTTCCCATTTATAAAACCACAAAATTTGCATGCAATGCTTCCGCTTCCAACAATAAAAAACTTTTTCTTACCATACGGAATAGTACTCGGTGCTATGTCGGGTTATGCCGTTATACCAGAAGTCGTTCGTACGGCAAGGCGATATATGCTTACTCAGCGGCAATTGTATCTCTCTGTTGTGGTTGGTACGCTTGTTCCGTTTTTTGTGTATGTGGTATTTCAATATGTAGTTGTTGGTGTATCAGGAAATCAAACGAGTATTGAGGCGATTTCTGGACTGGTCCCGTACCTTGAT